>Ga0213876_10000820_pt1 | contig 20997 bp, 15 predicted proteins | sample BarmaccomBMRX_R9_FD_160113 | JGI IMG/M metagenome (GOLD analysis project Ga0213876, IMG submission 160113) | Root-associated microbial communities from Barbacenia macrantha in rupestrian grasslands, the National Park of Serra do Cipo, Brazil - RX_R9 | ecosystem: Host-associated > Plants > Roots... | reverse complement strand
ATGCTAAAGCCCAGGTTCAGTCCTATCACCCTTTCGCGGTAGAGAACCGGTGTTAAAACCCCAGGCTCAGTCCTTTTACCCGCTTCGGGGTGGAGAATCGGGCCAAACCTGAGCCCTTCATCCGCTCTGGCATATCCTTCCCCGAAAATGTTCGCATTCTATTCGCGGTCGCTGCCCGAGCTTGAACGCAGGCCATCGTCGTGTTCTTAATACCTCACTTTGACCATGAATAGCTTCAGAAATTTGCTGTTCTCTTTCCTGCTCATCTCTTCATTCAATTTGGCTGCTCCTGCGGAAGCCGCGGAATTTGAGAGCCGATTCCAAGAAATCGTTCAAAACGCGACCAACGAACAGCTTTACCGCTTTCTGTATGCCTTGCCGAAAGGCGGAGACCTGCACAATCATCAGGATGGCGCTAATTGGCCGGACTGGTGGTACCAGGTCGCAACCGATTCCACGAAGACGCACGGAGACACGTTCTATACCTTGACCAAGATAGCCTCGCCAAACCCAAGCGGCGGGGCTCCTCTGTTTTATACGACCATTCCTCGTTGGCAGTATGAGCGCCTGACTGATGCGGAGAAGGCCCAATACCAAGCATTGAGCTCTTTGGATGCAGCTACCAAAGCGAACTGGCTGGCATCACTGTGGCTCGGTCAGCCAGGCGACGGCCGCGAGAAATTCTTCGAGCAAATTTGGCCCCGCCTGGGCGGCTTGGTCCGAAATCCATATGTGTCCAGCGAATTGCTAGTCGAGAGCATGAGGCATTTCGGTGAAGAGGGAGTTCGCTACATCGAAACACAAAATCTGGTCTTTGGTCTGGGATCGCTCTTTGAATACAAGGACCAGGACGGAAATGCGCTCTCATTGGATCAAGTGGCAGATATTTATCGGCACCGGTTGCAACAACCGGACGCTGTGGCCACCGGCGTCATTGTGCGATTTCAAGCCGTCGTGATCCGCTTCGCACCGACCGCAGAAGACGGAGTGGAAGATGCCTACGCATTTGTTAATCGAAACCGCGATCTTTGGGTCGGTATCAACATGGCAGGGCGTGAGGATAATGAAAAAGGGTTTCCGGCTCGCTTTCTATCCGTTTACCGGAAGATGGAAGGCAAATATCCGCCGATAAGTTTATCAATTCATGCCGGTGAAAGTGATGAACCGAATCATCATGTTCGAGATACTCTTTACCTAGGCGCAAAAAGGATCGGGCACGGTGTCAACTTGCTAACGGACCCAGATACCATGCTGCATATGCGGGAAGATAAAGATCTGGTCGAGATCAATTTGATCAGCAATCAATTGCTCGGATATGTGCCAAAGTTCGCTGATCATCCATTTCCGCGATACCTCCGGTTCGGCATACCGGTTTGTTTAAATACCGACGATCGGGGGATGTGGGGTTCAACGATGACGGATGAGTACTATGTCGCCGTCAAAAACTTCAATCTCTCCTGGGAAGAAATAGTTCAACTCGGAAGAAATAGTTTGGAATATAGTTTTGTCCAACCCGATCAAAAGCAGCGGCTGTTAGACGCCTATAATCAGGCCGTCAAAGAATTTGAACAGAAGTACAGCGGCGATTGGCAGACGTTCTTAGCGGCAGTGAATGCGACTGGAAGCCCTTACGCGGAGCGCGAGTTTGGGATTAAGCTGCCGCTACCAGGGGTGGCGGGAAACTGATCGGTGATTGGTGATTGGTGATTGGTGAGAGGTAGCAGACGCTTTAGCCGCGAAGCGGCGCGCGTTGGAGGGGAGCCGCTTTGGTGTGGCGCTAACTTAATTGCAGGCTTATCGGAGCCCAGCGTTAGCCCGGCCTTGACGGTGTGATAAGCAGGCGGCTCCCGGAAACGTCTGCTGATGCCGCTAACACCACGGTCGCGGAATGATCACGCTTATTTGTGCGACCAAGTCAAGTTACGGACGACGTTCAAAAGCGGCTCCCCTCCAACGCGCGCCGCTTCGCGGCTGAAAGCGTCTGCTACCTCTCACGTCTCACTTCAGAGGTTCCCGCGTCTGGCCTGCTCTCGTTCCAACGCTTCGAACAACGCTTTGAAATTGCCCGCTCCGAACCCTTTGCTGCCGTGGCGGCGGATAACTTCGTAAAATACCGTGGGCCGATCCTGAACGGGCTGGCTGAAAATCTGGAGCAGATAGCCTTCTTCATCCCGATCGACAAGGATGCCGCGCCGGCCTAACTCACGGTAGTCTTCTTCAATCTCTCCAATTCGTGACGGAAGATCGTCGTAGTAAGCTTCCGGCACCCGCAGAAAGTCCACTCCTGCCGTGCGCAAAGCGTCCACCGTGGCGATGATATCTTTCGTTGCTAATGCGATATGCTGAACCCCGGGTCCGCCGTAATGAATCAGATATTCTTCGATTTGACTACGGCGCTTCCCTTCCGCTGGTTCATTTATCGGGAACTTAATGCGTCCGGAACCGTTTTGCATGACCTTGCTCATCAATGCTGAGTAGTCGGTGCTAATATCCTTGTCACTGAAATGGGTTAATTGGCTAAAGCCGAGGACGTCGCGATAGAAAGCGACCCAACGATTCATCTGCCCCAATTCGACATTCCCGACAATGTGATCGATCGCCACAATTCCGGTCTCCGGGGCAGGCGGAGGATTTTGGATTTCTTTGAAGCCGGGGAAGATACCGCGATAGTTTTGGCGCTCAATAAAACTGTGCACCGTGTCTCCATAGGTCGCGATCGAGGCTCGCACGAATCGTCCGCTGCCATCTTCGAATTCTTGTGGTTCTTGTGCACTCTTCGCCCCTCTCCGCAAAGCCTCTTCATAAGCAGCGCGGGCATCGGAGACTCTTAAAGCAATATCGCGAACTCCATCACCGTGAAGCGCGATGTGCCGCGACACTTCCGGCGCGGACTCAGGACCAAGCGACGAGGTCACGAGAAAGCAAACCTGACCTTTCCGTAACAACCACGACGCCCGATCCCGCACGCCGGTCTCCAGACCGGAATAGGCGACCGGAACCAAGCCAAGGGCAGTACGGTAATAGTGAGCAGCTTGCCGAGCATTCGATACGTAGAACTCGACGTAATCAATTCCGTGAAAATCGAGTGGATCTGAACTCATAAAGGAGGCTTTCTTTAGTGAAACGATGCGTAACTCCCAGACGCATCATAGAGGGTGACATTGAGGGTACCATTAAGTCTCGGGTGAGACAATGGAAAGGGATAGAGGTTCTAAGTTTTAGGTTTTACGTTTTAAGTTTGACGTTGGGCTCGTCGCCTTGCACGGCGACACGTTGATTCGACTTTCAGCGGGCCTGACGCGTCGAACGTAAAACCTCGAACTTACAACCCATAACCCCTAACTATCGCCGCAGGGAGTCTCGCCCCAGCGAATTAGACTTGCGCCAATTGAGGGGTCGGCGTCTCGATGGGGTAATACCAGGAAGTTGAGTACGCTTCGATGATTCCCCTGGCTCCGTCGGGGGTCACAAACAGCGGCTCAACCGCATCCAAAGCCACCGCGTATTCATTTGTCTGTTTTGTAAGTCCCTGCCGATCTCGTTCCCAAGCTTGTGGCTGCGGGCCGTGATCGATTCCCATCGGATGCAGAGTCAACATACCGGGCTCGATGCCGCCGCGGGAAAAGAAGACTCCTTCGTGGTAGAAAATCACTTCGTCGTAGTCGACGTTGCGATGGTAGTAGGGTAAGCGCAACACGTCGTCATCACCAAGGAGGCGCGGAGCAAAGGTAACTACATAAACCTCGCTACTAGCGAAGGTTGCCCCAGCGGTCGGAGGAACATGATAGCGCATGCTGCTGACAGGCCGGAAATCGCGCACATTTAATTTACTGGGCAACACCGTTCCCTTATATCCCACCACGTTCTCAATCGGGTTGTAATCAAAAAAAAGTTTGCTCCGAATACCTGCTCTTTTCACCTGCAGTTCGACGTCGCCACCATTTAGTCCGGATCGCTTTTGATCAAAGTCCGGATATTGGATGACACCGGGATCGAACAAAGCATGGGAACCTAAAATTCCGCGGTCAGGAATACCAAAAGCCGTCCGTGATTCTGAGATGATAGCAAGAGTGTCTTTGGACTCCGGTACCAAACGATAGATGCACCCTTTCGGGATGATCACGTAATCTCCGGGCCGATAGGGCAGGATGCCAAACTCCGTTTCGATAATGCCGACCCCACGATGGAAGAAATAAAGCTCATCGCCATCAACCGTGCGATAAAGAAACGGCATGGGCTCGCGTCTACGAGTTAAATAGATCGAAAGAGACCGGCGGGCGCATGCTGCCATAGACTGCATTAGCAATGCGGGTGTCCCATTCGGATCTGCGAGATCCGATGTTTCGATGGTCCGGCAATCCATCGCGATTGGCCTTAGGGGACCTTCTATCCTCTTCCAAGCTGAAGGCATCTCTTTCGTGTAAAGATGGGTGGCTTCGCCGAAAAAGCCTTCGCGGCCATATTCCATTTCGTAGGTCCCTTCCGGGATCCGAACGTGCGCCTGGTTAGGATAAACGCCGTTTTTGAGGGGGAAGCGCTGCATAATCCAGTGTATTCCAGGAGGGTGGATAGCACAAGCGAGCCGTGGGGATCAGGTGAGAGGTGAAAAGTGACAAGTGAAAGTTGAAAGGTGGGCGGGTCGCCGACTGAGGCTCACTACACAGCCGGAGTAGCAGTTCCCACGCTAATGGTCATTGGGCGGCTAACCAGAAGGTTACCTTTTACCTTTCACCTCTCGCTTTTCTCGTCTCGCTACCACCCTGAGTGTCCATCGCCGTGACCTGTACCACCCCCCTCACGGTCTTAGTCCTGCGCTTCTGGCGCTTCCAGCTAACATGCCAACGAACATCGTTCTCCACTTGTTCAAAGAGATGAAACGAGTTGGGGCTGGTGAACAGGACCTCCGCAACTTCGTTGCCGGCGTTCGACCAAAAATGAGGTGTGATCAGATCAAAGAAAATGCCTTCCCCAACCGTCAATGGGTATTCGCTCTTGCCGATGTGACAGGTCAACTGCCCCCGGAGAACGATACAGAGTTCTTTTAGGGAATGCAGTGAATGGCGAGTAGGACTTACGCTATTGATCTCGACCCGAAGTAATAAGGCCGTGAACGGTGTACTGACTTCGGGCGGAAAGAAATTGAACAACTTTGCTCCGGTCCATTGCATAACGACCGGACAATGGTCTCGCTGCCGAGTTGTGGTTACCGGCGCCGCGATAACCGGATCGTCACGGAGAAAGTCGGCTACGGTAAGATCGAGCGCTTTACAAATCTTTTCGAGATTTTTAACGGTCGGCGAGACGCGATCGAGTTCAATTTGGGAGAGAAAACTTGGCGAGCACTCGGCTTTCTCAGCAACGTCTCGAAGTGACATCCTCCGGAGCCGGCGATAAAATTGGAGCTTTTGCCCTAACGCCATATATCGGCCGAGCAGAAGCGAAACGCGTACCACGATCGGCTTTAAATGCTAAAAAGGGCAGCAGACCGAGAGCAGAATTTGACAAAAACGGGGTCGCTTCTCGGTAATCAGAGGTGGGTAATCACTGAAACTCCGGGGATTTAGCCGCACTTCGCGTCCTTAAAACGAGGATCCTCACCCCAAGGTTTCCAACCCGGGTTGATCGTGACTGCTCAAACGGCTGTTACTGATCACTGACATACTAACCCACTGATTGCTGACTACACCCCGGTCACACCTCCTCGATCCGAAACATTTTTTCTTGGAGATTTATCAGAGATTCCGGCTATAAACCCAAGCGATGACCTTTTGCCAAAAATTGAACTTATTGGCTGCGGCCACCCTGTTCTTTCCCTTCTTCGCTTCAGCGCAAGAGCAGGCAAGTAAGTATCACTATGACGGGATCTACAAAGGGACGGTCCCGGTCGATCTCTTGGTCAACGGAAACGACACACATCGGGCTAAAGCCCAAGCCGTCTTTTATCCGGATGGACGCCTGCTCGTGTTGACGGTCGAATTGTCGCAGGCCCACAATCCGATGAATGTTAAGGGCGAACTGCGAAAAAATGTGTTTACCGGAGACTGGAAGAGAGGGTTCTTCGGGGAAGCCCTTTCCTTCCAGGCAACCTTCCACGGTGGCTCAGCAACCGTGAGCGTGACCGGAAAAAATAAGAAACCCGAGAAGTGGTACTTTACGAAGACGAGCGGGACTTAGCTCCGCTGTGACAAATAAGATCTGATCGGTGGGGCGTTACGCTTTCGCACGGATACTAAGGACCTGCGTACCAATCACCAATCACCAGTCACTAATCACTAATCGACCTCGGGTCCTGCAGGCCGAAGCTTTCCATAAACCTGACAGCGGTTCGTAGCGCGACCTCGATATCGTCGACTTGGACAAACTCGTCCGGATGATGGCTTAGACCATCTCGGCAGCGTACAAAAAGCATGCCTGCAGGGCAGAGCTGCGAAAGAACTACGGCATCATGTCCGGCGCCACTTGGGAGTTGAAAGCTGTCTCCCGTAACAGATTTGGCAGCGGCAGCCAACCGAGTGATGAAATCGGGATTGCAAACGACCGATGGGGTATCCTGAACGAGCAACCGTTCCAAGCCCAATTTCCGTTCCGCCGCGATCTGGTCGGCCTCCTGGCAGAGCCAGGCGATCGCTGCGTCACGCACGGAGTCTTCTTGATGACGCACATCGAGTGAATGGGTCACTCGGCCGGGGACAACGTTGCTGACGTTAGGACTTACGTTCAATTCCCCGACAGTCGCGACCAAGCCAGGGAACCGGCTGCAGGCATCCTCGGTTCGCAACGCGAAACGGGCAGCACCGAGCAGGGCATCCTTCCGTAATGCCACCGGAGTAGTACCGGCATGCGCTGCTTTCCCAGTCCAATTGAAACGAAAACGGGATTGACCCGCAATCGCAGTAACAACTCCGACCGGAAGATTTCGATCTTCCAGAACCGGCCCTTGCTCGATGTGGATCTCGAAGTAACCAACCAGCTGATCACGGTCTACTGTCCCACGCGGCAACCGGAACTCTGGTTCCGCCTTGATCCCTACCTGCGAGACTTCCGCCGTCGTCCGGCCGAGCTGGACTTTGGCGGGCGAGACGGCGCGACGGGTCTGTGTGTCGATCAACAGCTGCCGGAGCGAACCCTCGCGGTTCGAAACCTCGAGATCCTCCGGTCGCAACAAGCCACAAAAAGCTCGGCTACCAAGATAGGCAGTTTGAAATGAGACGCCTTCTTCGTCGCTAAAGCCTGCGATCATTAAGGCGAAGGGCAGATCAAAGCCGGAACGGAAAATATCGGCAATTTCGATCCCCAAAATAACGCCGAGCCCACCATCGAATCGCCCAGCGTCGCGCACCGTATCGAGATGGGACCCAATAAGAAACGTGCGGTGCTGGGCCCCGCGCCCGCGTGAGCCTTCGGCGTCTGGCGTTGGACTCATAGGTTCCCGGCGAATACCCGGGGTCCGTCCAACGAGGTTACCAATGAAATCGATCGATGTTTGCAGGCCTGCTTCTTGCATCCATCCGGCGGCCAATTGAGTAGCCTCAGCCATTGCCGGCGATAACAGCGTGCGCGTTAATTTGCCGGGTTCGTCAGTGATCTCCGCCAGTCTCTCCAATCTCTGGGAGATGCGCTCTGCTCGGGCTTTCCAGTCGATTGTCGCCATCAGCTGCCGCGATAGGTGGTGTAACTCCAAGGAGAGACTAGCAAAGGAACATGATAATTTTCATGGGAGTTGAGAATACGAAAACGAACTGGGACATCGCCAAAAAAGATCTCTTCCGCCTTCGCTTCGCTATGGTGCGACAGACCTTGGAAGTAAGGGCCAACCTGGAAAACCAGCTCATAGAGTCCCGGCTTCAACTCGTCCCCCAATAACAGCGGCGTTTCCGTCCGGCCATCTTTATTGGTGACCGTCTCTTTGAGAAGCCGCGGTTCTTCAGACTCAATTCGCCAAAGCTGAATTTTCAGGCCAGCAGCCGGCCGGCCCCTGGCGGTATCCAGTACATGTGTCGAAAGTTTTCCACTCATACAATGATGTCGGCCAACCGCAATCTGGCGATTTTAGAAATCTCTCGAAGCGCCGTCGTGAATTCCGTCTCGGCACTGTTGGTTAACCTATCCTCCATCGCCTGCAGAATCGTCGCGACGTTGTTTAGCCGAGCGCAAATGATAAAGGGAAATCCGAACTTTTTTTGATAGCAGTCGTTCAGCTCTAGCATCCGCTTAGTTAGATCCTCGGATAGCGAGCCCAAGCCGGCGTGGGCTTGTTCGGAGCGAGACTCCGCGGTGAGCTGACCGGAACCGGCAAGTCGTCCGGCCAACTCCGGGTGGGCCTTGATCAAGGTCATCAATCGGCTTTGACCTGTCCCTTGCACGATACTGTCCATCGCGGCATGCAGACCATCAAGCGAAGCAAACGGTCGATGGTGCCACACGGCTTCGGCAACCCAAGATGAGTGTTCATACACAGAACCGAATATGGAAACAAAGGTCGACTCATCCATCCGGTTAACATCCTGAATCTCATATTTGGTATTCAACATGTTTAATAATCAAGGTATCCGTCACTGAGCGGCAGCAAACAAGATGGCTCGTAACCTGCTTTCGCTGTGGAAGCAAACAATGCGCCAACAAAAGGGAGGAGCTAGAAATCCAGGAGCCAGGAGGGTCTGGAGACCGACCTGAGGAAAACAATGGAATATGAACGCGGACCAGAGAATCGATCACGGATGGATCCTACAATATCTTCTGTACCAGCAGCGGCGGGGTAAAATACAGGTACAGCCCGACCTGGCCCTGCACCGCTTTGCGAGCTCCTCTTCTAACTCCTAGATTCTAGCTCCTACCGCATTATGAATCTTACCTATCATCGTTACGGAAAAGCCAAAGTTCGCGTTCTAAAAAAGCTACAACGGGATTCGCTACACACGATCAAGGAGCTCGATGTGCAGGTCTTGCTCGCAGGCGATTTCGAGAGCTCTTATTCGGCCGGAGATAATCGGCTCGTGATAGCGACTGACACGATGAAAAATACCGTTAATGTGCTCGCCTTGGAGAAACTGGAGGAACAAACCGAGCGGTTTGCGTTGGATCTGGCACAACATTTTCTGGATAAGTATCCGCACGTCACCGAAGTGACGATTGAAACCAGCGAACGTGTCTGGCAACGGTTAAAGGCGGACGGCAAGCCGTCTCCCACGAACTTCCTGGCCCCGCAAAAGTATACCCCTCTTTGCGAAGTTCACGCTACCAGGGCCAACATGCGATTAACTTCAGGTGTACAGGATCTGGTCATTCTTAAATCGGCGGGTTCTGGATTTACCGACTTTCATCGGGACGAATTCACGACTCTCCCCGAGACCCAGGATCGGATTCTTGCGACCAGAATGACAAGCAAATGGACGTTCGCGACAGCACCGGCGGACTATAATCAGACTAACGAAGATCTCTTGGACGCGATGCTGGAGTGTTTTGTGACCAACGATAGTCCCTCCGTTCAAAAGACCATGTACGACATGGGATTAGCCGCATTGCATCGGTGTCCCGAGATTAGCGACGTGAACTTGGTGATGCCAAACCTTCATTGTTTGCTCATTGATTTGAAGCCGTTCGGATGGACAAATCCGAATACGCTATTTGTCCCAACCGATGCCCCGCACGGCTTGATTGAGGCGACTATCGAACGAGAAAAGTAAAGACGAAAATCTCCCGCAAAGACGTAAAGACGCAAAGAAAAGACGGGATAGGAGAATCTCACAAAAACTGAACTACAGCTCCGTAGGAGCGCAATCTCTATAGCCACCGGCGCCGAAATGCGAGAAGCTCCTTGAGAGCGGCATATGTTGAAGCTGAACATATCGTCAAAACATCCTCCCGACGGACACGTAATTGATGTCGCTTCTACGGAGCTGGACTCAATTTTTCTGATGTGCAGCTACCAAGATGTTGGTCCTACGGAGCTTCTCAGAAGTCATCGATTAGTAACGTTCTGCGATTGGGAACACGACATTCGTTCTCGGTGTTGGCCATGAGCTACTCGATCCTAACGGAATTATTAGAAGCCCGAAGCCAAGGAATACCCTGTGTGCTGGTCACTGTGGCTAATGCTCAAGGGTCCGTCCCACGCCAAGCTGGCACGAAAATGATCGTGTATGCCTCGGGAAAGATTTCGGGCACCGTCGGGGGCGGTAGAGCCGAAGCACTGATCGTTCAGGATGCACTCCATTGTTTGGAGACCGGTAAGATCGAATTAAAGCGGTACCCTTTACGCGAAGGCGAGCCGGATTCTTTCGGAGCGATTTGCGGAGGAGAAATCACTCTTTTGATTGAACCCCAGCGATCCGGAGAATCGATCTATTTATTCGGTGCCGGCCATTGCGCAGCCGCTATCGCGCGGTTGGCACGAAGTTGCGAGATGAATGTCTTTGTGGTCGAAGACCGAGAAGACACGTTGAACACATTCGAGCCGGCCAACCAAAAACATCTCTGCAAAAGTCCAGCCGATTTTGTAAGTCAGCAGCTCTGGAAGCCGGCTGATGCTATTCTCCTGGTTAATCGAAATTACGCCCTCGATCGCGATGCGCTGAGAGCGGTCCTGGGGACGTCTGGTTATGGCTATGTCGGGATGATCGGCAGTAAACGCAAGGTGCTAAAAGTGTACGACGAACTGCGAGCCCAAGGGGTTAGTTCCGAATCGTTGAGCCAAGTGCATGCTCCGTTGGGGATTGATATCGGGGCGGATTCCCCGGAGGAAATTGCCATCAGTGTTATGGCTGAGGTGTTAGCGGTATTGCGAAAGCGTTCGGGTAAGTCCATGCGGGTGAGAACGCCCGGAAAAGAATAGCGACACGGCGACGCGGCGATAGGGCGATGCGGCGCTACTGGCTTGCGCGCCTCGTGCGTGTGCTCAGTCTGATGATCCACCGATCTGACTGATCGATCATCTTGACGATCTGCGCGATGATCTTGTCGCAAACGTCGTCTTGCTGTTCAAAGCTTTGTTGGTCGATATAGGCGTGCCGGAACGCGATCTCTAGGTGTACCTGTGTTTCAGCCGCCTCTGTTTCCGCATCGTTCAATTTGGCGATAAACGCCGCTTCATATCGTCTCTTTCTCCAAGCCTCGGCCAAGTTCGCACAAATTGATCGGCTCGATCTCCGGATCTGATCTGTTAAGGCAAAACGCTCCTCACCCGGAAAGGATCTCGTCATTTCGGTAACTCGCATTACCTGCGACATAGCCTCTTGATAAACGTTCAGTTCACGGAAATGGCGTATCGATTTCATAGCCCACGTTTATGACCCAGATAAGACTCCATCGTCCACGTGAATCTGTGTCTCGTCGCACCCTCCTATCGCCGTATCGCCGTATCGCCGTATCACCGTATCGCCGTATCACCGTATCACCGTATCACCGTATCACCGTATCGCCGTATCGCCGTATCACCATATCGCCGCGTCGCCGTCTCGCAGTGTCGCCGCGTCGGTCAGGTTCGCGCGCGTTGCTTCTGAATGGCTCTATAAATCGCTTCGCAGGTCGCGGGTGACGCTAACTCAACCTGTCCTCTGCTATTCCCGAAAGCGGCGACGGCATCTCGGATTGCTTCTCGCACCGAAATCGCCAGCATCAGGGGCGGTTCGCCGACCGCTTTCGTTCCGTAGATATTACTCGGTTGAGCGGCATTAGACAGAAACTCTACCCTTAAATCGGTGGGAGCATCACCGATAGCGGGGATCTTGTAAGTATCGGGCGAATGAGTGAGCAATTTGCCTTTGGCATCCCAAACCAGTTCTTCCATGGTCAGCCAGCCCATCCCCTGGATAAAACCGCCCTCGATCTGACCTCGATTCACCGCGGCATTAATCGATTCGCCCACATCGTGCAGTATATCGACCCGTAGTAGCTGCATCATTCCAGTATGGCCGTCTACTTCGACTTCCGTTACGGCGGCACCGACTGCAAAGTAGTGGAACGGTTTCCCGCGGCCGGCGCCTCGATTGTAGTGAATGCCCGGAGTTCGATAGAATCCAGTGGCAGACAAGCTTATGCGCTGGCTATAGGCGGCGCCGACGACTTCCGAAAAAGCTAGCCGGTTTTCAGGCGTACTCTTGGGAAAAACAAAATTACGGTCGAATTCGACGGCATCGGCCGCCAGCGGGGAGCCGTATCTTTGAGTTAGCGATTCTGCCGCCACCTGGGCCAAACGCGCAGTTAGTTCGCGGCAAGCGTCCCTTACGGCAGCTCCGTTTAGATCGGTCCCGGAACTAGCCGCGGTTGCTGATGTATTCGGTACCTTATCAGTTCGAGTCGGCATGACTCGGATCCGATCGAAGGTCAGGCCCAGTTCGCGAGCGGCGATGGTTTGGATATTGGTGTGTATCCCCTGGCCCATTTCCGTTCCGCCGTGGTTCACCTGGACAGTGCCATCTTGGTAGATCAAGACGAATGCCCCCGCCTGGTTGAAATGGGTTGCTGTGAAAGAGATGCCGAATTTAACCGGGGTTATCGCTAGGCCGCGTTTAGAAGTGGAATGCCGCGAGTTCCAGGCGGCGATTTCCGTTCGCCGCGGCTGAAAATTGCTGGACTCTAGGAGCTGCTCCCAGATCGTCTGGATCCGGTTATCTTCTATTTCTTGCCCGTAGGGTGTTGTGTTCGTCTCTCCTCGCCCATGGTACAGATTGCGTTGCCGCACGAGTTCCGGTGCAATTCTTAGGGATCGGGCGACGCGGTCCATAATCTCTTCGATGACCAGCATTCCCTGTGGCCCACCAAACCCGCGAAAGGCTGTATTGGAAGACACATTGGTACGGGCAACTCGACCTGAAAACTCAACGTTAGGAAAATAGTAAGCGTTATCCAGATGGAACAATGCCCGGTCGGTCACTGCGGTTGAAAGGTCCAAGGACCAGCCACCGTCCGAAACTAACTCGACCCGTACTGCCACGACCTTTCCGTCCGGCTCATAACCAACATCGAAACGAGCATAGAAAGGATGCCGTTTGCCGGTGATCATCATATCATGGTCGCGGTTCCACCGGACGCGCACTGATCTCCCTGTGTGTCTCGCTGCCAGAGCGGCGAGACATGCATTGATGGCAGCTTGAGTCTCTTTACCGCCAAAACCGCCACCCATTCTCGGCGATTCAACAACTACTTGGTGCGCCTTGACGCCGAGAACGTGGGAGACCAAGTGCTGAACCTCCGAGGGATGTTGCGTCGATGAGGTGACCTGCATCGATGCGTCTTCCCCAGGGAAAGCGATGGCGGCTTGAGTCTCAAGATAGAAATGGTCCTGACCGCCCAGCCAGAAATTGCCCTGCAAGCGGTGTGCAGCGGTCTCCAGTGTGCGACGAACATCGCCCCGACGAATAAAGTTCTGATCTGTGTGAAATGAATTTGCCGCTATTGCGTCCTCAACGCTCAAAACCAGGGGCAGATCTTCGTACTCGATTTCGATCATGTTGGCCGCAGCACGGCATGCGTCTTCGGTCTCGCCTACTACCAAGCCGATCACCTGGCCATGATAAAAAACCTGATCTTGCGCGAGCAATGGTTCATCATGTCTGACAGTTCCGATTTCGTTAACCCCCGGAATGTCGTCTGCAAAAAGGATCGCTCTCACCCCTGGCGCCTCGACCGGACGACGCCGAATCCGGAATCTGGCGTGAGACCGCTCGGAACAAACCGGCCACACTTCCAATCGGTCCGCGGATTGAACCGCATCGTCGGTGTAATAGGCCGAACCGCAGACATGCTTCTGAGCGCTTTCATGGGGAGGAGCCGGGCTCGTTAGCTCAGGAACCACGGGCAATCGACTGATGGATTCCGCCTTCGCTTCGCTTCCGCCGTCGTCCGGCCGAGTCGGATTACGGCGCACAAACCGGCGCGACACGTCTGCCCGACCAGACTGAGTGTCCTCAAAAAACTTCTCCATGAGCTCTACTACGAGAGCCGTGCGATACTCGGCGCTTCCGCGCACATCTGAAATTGGTGTAAACCGCTTGGCCAAGATCTCGGCGACTCGCGCAACGGTGGTGCGGTTCCACTCTTTACCGACCAGTGCGGCTTCGACGTCGGTTGCTCGCACCGGCGTTGGTGCTACGCCCCCGTAAACAACACGGGCAAGATGGATTTTCCCTCCAGCACCCAATTGAATGCGAAAACAGCCCGCGGCGGTGCTAATATCCATCTCTCGCCGACGAGACACCTTATAAAACCGGGTAAACTCCTGGGCCACGCCTGTCGCAGGCGGCGAGCGTGGAATTAGGATCTCGCGGATGATTTCCCCGGTTTGCAGATGGGTTTTTCTGTAACCGACAAAGAATTCGTTCAAAGGTACGACTCTGGCTCCCTTCGCCGACACGAGGACTAAGCTTGCGTCCAGTCCTAACAACACCGGGGCAGAATCCCCGATCGGAGATGCCGTGGCTAAATTCCCTCCCAGCGTCGCCCGGTTACGGATCTGACGAGAACCGAACCACCGGAGCATCGAAGCCAAAACTGGAAACTCTTGTCCTAACGCGTCCCAGACCTGGGTCAAAGCCACCGCCGAGCCAACTCGCCAGTGACGATCGCCCGGCTCCAAGACCGCGAGTTCAGCGATACCCTCTAAAGAAATCAGAGTCGGAAATGTTTGGAATAGTTTGGTGATCTTGAGCCCAAGTTCGGTGGCGCCCGCAACTAACTGCGCGTCTGGATAAACCGCTAACAGCTCAAACAACTCGGTCAGCGACACCGGTCGGAAAAAGTTTTCGGAGGCCGTGCAATAGGCGACCGGGACTAGGCTAGTTTCACCGCCAGCGTTCGGCGCCGGGTTGGTCTCCGTATCAGCCGGGCGCTGCTTGGCCAGACATTCGAACGCTGCTTCTCGAATCGGACGATAGCCGGTGCAACGACATAAATTACCACAAAGCTGATCGTCCAACTGCCAAGCCTCGTTCAGATCGGTACGATGGTAGGCCTCGTACAACGACATGATAAAACCCGGTGTACAGTAACCGCATTGAGAACCGTGCCGCTTAACCATTGCTTGCTGGATCGGATGCAGTTGGGTGGCAGTGGCGACACCTTCCACCGAAACAATTTTGCGCCCGGCGATTAGCGGCAGTGGCACCAAACAACTGTTAATCGCGCGATATAGATTCTTGCCCGAACCGTCGGTATCAACCAGGACCACTGTACAAGCGCCGCAGTCACCTTCTGCGCACCCTTCTTTTGAACCGATTAATCCTCTGCGCCTGAGATATTGGAGCAGCGTGAGATTAGTGGAGTAGTCTCTAACGAATTCCAGTTTCCCATTGAGTTCGAACGTAAATCCCTCTTTAAGATCACCAACCCGCTGCACGGAAATAAATAAAGCCAGCCTAGTGCGGTGCAAATGAAATACGCTGGCAGGACACAAGAAAGAGCAACGGCGTACAGGATAGTGGACGCGTTCGGCGTTCGGCGTTTGGCGTTCGGCGTTCGGCGTTCGGCAAGTCGGCGGCCACGCCGGTGGCGATCAGGCTAAAACGACAAGACAGCAAAACAAGCGCCTCGGATTCAACCGTTCGCTGACCGCCAAACGCCGAACCCCGAACGCCAAACGCGAAACGGTGAGCCGTTGGGTACGTTTACTGCTGGAACCCGCAGAGCGAAAACGTTATGAGACGTACGAAATCATGAACAATCTGCGCCTGCATCTGCGTCCGGTCGCTTTGGTTTTGCTCCTTGGTGGATGCAGTGCCCCTTCCAGCCAGCACATACAGATCTCATATGAAGACGCGCTGGCAAAAGTGCACCAGAAAATCCCGGCTGAAACGTATTTTACCAATGATTTCTTGAAGCAAGCGACAACGGCGAAACCTACGGCCCCCAGTGCTCCGGATCATGTGCGGATTGGTATGCCCTGGATCCTCAACGACGAATCGGCTCTTTGGTACATCGCGGTCGAGAAGGGTTTCTTTCGGGATATGGGTATCGATGCGGAATTGATACCAGGCGGCCCGGGGAAAGATCCGCTGGCGCTGATGGTAGGAGGTTCCTTAGACATCGCGGTGACTCCCGGCGGAAGCTTCGTAGTTTCGCTAGTTGCCAGTCCAACCGGCGCCAAGGTCACCGCGATTTGTACCCTATTGAAGGACAGTCAGTATTCCTGGATCACTCTCGATCATAGCGTACCCAAGGACCAATTTTCTCACAAAGAACTCAAGCCGGCGGATCTGATCGGCAAGAAGATCGGCGTTCAGTCGGATGGTCAGCGGTATGTGGACTTCGTCACTGAAAAGTTCAAGCTACCCGCGGACCAGCTTAAGATTTCGCAAGTTGGCTTTTCGATTGACCCACTCGTTTCGGGGGCAGTCGATTTCTATGCAGGCTGGTTTCAAAATCAGCCCCGATTCCTCGAACAGCAGGGTTATAAGAATTGGGTGGCGCTGCGATTCAGGGACTTGGGTTGGACAGAAGAAGGCGACGTGAGTGTCGTGATGAAGAGTCTAGCAGAAAAAAATCCCGGCCTGGCCACGCGTTACGTTTACGCCTTAACTCAGGCTATACAGGTTTATTTGAACCAGCCGGAGGAAGCCGCCGATATTACTCTTAAATATAGTAAAGACGCGAGGTTGACCCGGGAGATGGTCTTGCGCCGGTTTGAGCTGGAAAAAGACTTGGTTGTCGGTCACGACGGACAGCCACCTCTTTGGATGTCTGTGGACAGTTGGAACAATTTGGCGGCGTTGCTAACTCAATACGGTGGCATCGAATTGCCTTAGCCCGAATGGATATAAAATGTTTAGACACTTTTTTCCCAGGCGGGCGATGCCCGCAGATCATCCTTCGCCATCGCGGGCAAGCTACGACTTTATCTAAAGGGAAACCTGGAACAGACTAATGCCCGCTGTGTCTACGACAGGAGTTGATTCTATCGGGCTGAGAACAGGTTCTCCACCGGCGGTCAAAGTTTCATCCGTTAATAAGAGTTTCGCAGACAGCCTGGTGATCGACGGCGTCAACTTAACGGTCGAAAAAGGAGAGTTTATCGCTCTGATCGGTGCATCGGGGTGCGGTAAGACCACACTATTACGAATGTGCTCCGGACTGGAACAGCCGAGTTCGGGTTCGATCGAGATTTTTGGTAAACCACCCGCGGCCGCCACTTCTGCGCATGAAATCGGTGTCGCCTTTCAGCGTCCGGCGCTAGTACCGTCCCGCACCGCTCTGGAGAACGTCCGCTTAACTTTGAAAATCACCGGTAGCGACGATGCGATGGACCCGCTCGCGTTGTTGACCCACTTTGGTCTGGCAGAAGCGCTGAACCGATATCCACACGAACTATCTGGTGGCATGCAGCAACGGGTCAACATTGCCTGTGCGCTCGTCCATCAGCCGGCGCTGCTTTTGCTGGATGAGCCTTTCGGTGCCTTAGATGAGATTACCAGGGAAAAATTGGTCGATTGGCTAGCGGGAATTTTGCGAGAATCGAGCCGCACTACTCTCTTGGTTACACATAGCGTTGAAGAAGCAGTTACCCTATCCACCCGCGTCTTCGTCATGTCCCGCCGGCCCGGGCGGATTGCGGCAGAAATCAAAGTGCCTCTGCCCGCAATTCGCGACTTCGAGGTTAGACAATCGGAACAGTTTCTCGATCTCGTCCGCTCGGCGCGAGACGCACTGCATGCGGCGATCCCGGATTGAGAAGCATCTCCTATGAGTTCTCGAACCGCTGCTTTTCTCTTTCCTCCATCTGTTGCGATCGTCTGGTACGGGATAGTTTGGATCGGGCATTTGGCGCCTACCGTGCTCCCCCCTCCTCATCTAGTGGTCGCGCTCATGGCACAGGAGTGGCAGTCCCTGTTGTGGAATACTTATGTGACGCTAACCACGGCAGTGATCGGCTACTTCTTTGCTAATGTGGTCGCTATTTTAATGGCTATTGCCTTCCTCTATTCGGACGCGCTCAAGTCGTTGGCAACACCGTGGGTCGTCGTCTTAAAGAATTTACCAATCATATCGGTGGCGAGTCTTTTGATAATTAGCTTTGGCGACTCACCCGTACCCCGGATTCTGGTAGTGATCCTGATCTGTTTTCATCCGATCCTGGCAAATTTGATTAAGGGATTCGAACAGGTTGATCCCAACCTGATCGCCCGTTTTCAGACCTTGCATGCCAGCCGGTTTCAATTATTTCGTTATGTATTATGGCCCAACGCGCTGCCTTATTATGCCGCCGCTCACGAGGTAGCATTTACCAGCAGTATCGTTGCGGCCGTGCTGGCTGAGTTCTTCTTTTCGCGCCAAGGGTTGGGCTTCATGCTGACCCAAGCGATGAACGACTATCGTGGCGACCGGCTTTGGGCCACTAACATTATTATCGCGACCTTATCAGCGGCAGCGCTTGGGCTATCGATTCTTGCGGAAAGAGTGTTGATCCCGTGGCAACCCAAGGGGAGCAAGAGCCTCGGCAAGACAGGCAGTTAAATACTGTCCTTTATATTGCACATCTGAATAAAAAAGAGCACGTGTTTCGCAAAATCGTGAATACTGACAAAAAGGGCACAGGGAGCAACTCGCCTGAGGGTTTTTATCGGTAGGGATCAGCTCCTGCTCGTCCTCGTCCTTACACACTGCGCCTTTCCGTAACAATACCCGGACGAGCAAGAGCTCGTCCTTACCGCAGACAGTTCCAGACGAGCCTGCTCGGATGGCACAATAGGTGCTTGGGTTCAAGCAGCTTAGCCCTGCCGCCTTAACCAGCAGAGGGCTCTTCCGTGCGATTGGAACATGGCTTTTGCATTGGATAACCACGATCTAGAAAAAACCCTACTGAATCAGTATTACAACAGTTGTAGAACCTAGGAACTAACTAATGATCAAGCGTTTTAAGGGTGTGCTCAGCTTTTCCTTGCTGTGCTCGTTTTGCGTCACTGGGCTGGCGCAGGTAATAACGCCACCAGCGCCGGCGCCGGAGCGAACTGGCCAAGGCACTTCGTCCGGCCAAGAAATGCAGCAGGTTGTTGTGACTGGCGCTAACATTCCGATCAACGAGGCTATCGTACCTACAGTTCGTCCCATCAGCGGAGTCTACGGGTTAGATCTAAATGTAATGGAGATCCCGCGGAACGTGACCATTATTTCTAGGGCGCAGCTTGATGATATCAGCGTGCTGGATGTGCGAGATTTTACCAAGTTGACCACTAGCAGCTTCACGACCACAAATTTCGGCGCGCCATCGAACCCAAGCATCCGCGGTCAAATTGCTGACGTTTTCATCAATGGGATGCGCGAAGGGCTGACCAGTAACGGAAACGGCATGCCGATCGATTTTAACGCATTCGATTCAGTCGACATTTTGAAAGGTCCCCCGGGAGTCGTGTACGGAGCTTCTAACTATGTCGGCGGCTACTTTAACTTTATTACCAAACAACCGTTCTTTGACCGGCTCCAAGGGTCGATGAGTGCTACCTTTGGAAGCTACGATCAGTATCGGTGGAATATTGATCTGGGAGGTCCAATCATTCCGGACAAACTTGCCTTCCGCATCAGCTATTCCGGCATCGACTCAGGCAGCTATTACGAAAACCAGATTACACAGACCCAGTCGCTGTTCGCCGCGGTCACCTGGATCCCAACCGACAAATACAAACTGGAGGTTAATGTCGATGGTTACTCTGCGACGTACACGGAGAACAATGGTTTTAACCGTCCGACCCAGAACTTGATCGACAACGGGCAATATTTCTCCGGCAATGTTATTGGGTTTCTCAGCGGCGGTTCCCCTGTTTTCGGTGTCCCATTCCCACAGAATGTCCAAAGTGGCAGCAACCTGGTGGAACCAGGGGGCTTGGTGGGGCTAGATCGCAGTATTCGCCTGATACGGCCCGGCGATGGTTCTTACGGGAAAAGCATTCGGGGACAAGCGATTCAGACCTTCACGATCAACGACAACTTCAGCATCTTAAATAGCACCTTCGTGCAAGGTATTGACCGGCACACGAAAGATAGCGCCTATTATTCGGAAATTATCCCCGCCGCATTTTCGTTCGAAAACCGGACTGAGTTTCACATCAATTTTGATATCCCATTCGGCGGTGGAGGCAATGGCGGTGAACCCGATGATGGTAAAGAAACGAAGGCGGCGGTCCAGCAGAGCTCTCCAGCATTCGTCCTGGGAAATAAGATCAATTTCGGAATTGATCTCCATTATCAAGAGGTGACCGCCTTTGACGATTATTTCGACGAACCGCTCAACGCTTGGAATCTAGCTACTTCACGCAATTTCATTCATTACGTAAATTTCAGCACCTTCACGGCTCTGCCCATTCCAAATAACCCGGGTTGGACAGGAACGCCGGGAGTGTTCAACGGTGATACCAACTACTCCAAGATGTTCACGGTGGCTCCGTTTTATGAGCACGTTTTCGATTTTGGAGAACATTTCTCGCTGCTAGCCGGCGTCCGGGCGGACGTCGTCTGGGTAAAAGTAAATGATCCATTGTACGAAGAGGCAGCTGCTGCGGGTACGGTAAACCCAAACGGACCGGTAGGAGCCAGAGCATCAGTGGTCGAGCCCAATTTCAACGTGAGTCCAACGTTTAAGCCTTGGAAATGGCTGACGACTTATTTCACATATAACTATAGCCAATCATATTCTGCCGGTAACGGCGGCGGATTCCCTGCTGGCGACGGAAGCGGTCACGCTACCATTCCGGTCACCAACGAGCTTCATGTCCACTCTGATTTGTATGAAGCCGGCGCCAAGGCCTCAATTATAGGAGATACGTTGTTTATTAACGCGGCGATGTTCCAACAGCACCGGATCAACCCTGGTATCGCGGCCAGTTATTCCCGGGATACCGCGAGAGGATTTGAGATCGAGGCGGATTACCAACCGAGCCGGAACTTTTATCTAAGCGCAGGCTACAGTTATCTGAATTCGTTCATTCATGGCTCGCCTGGCTTCGTCGCCCAGGTTTTCCCAATCGATTCTATTCATCAGCTCGGGCCTAACGGCACGGTAATCACCGACAACAGCGC
>Ga0213876_10000819_pt1 | contig 21020 bp, 20 predicted proteins | sample BarmaccomBMRX_R9_FD_160113 | JGI IMG/M metagenome (GOLD analysis project Ga0213876, IMG submission 160113) | Root-associated microbial communities from Barbacenia macrantha in rupestrian grasslands, the National Park of Serra do Cipo, Brazil - RX_R9 | ecosystem: Host-associated > Plants > Roots... | reverse complement strand
CGGCAAAATGCAGGGCCACCGCGACCATGAGGAGCACGAGCACCGGCGCATCGGCGAGCGGGCGAAACGCGATCCGGTAGAGAAGCGGGCCGATCGGCAGGACCAACGCGAGAGTGAGCGCGACCGCAACCGGCTCGGAGATCTCGCGCCCCGCCAGGAGCACGACGAGCGCCACGGGAAGGAGGGGCAGGCCCGCATAAAGGCCGACCGCGCGCGCCACCCGCTCGGGCTTTCTCTCGCGCACCGCCCGGAAAACTTCCATCCCCGAAGCGATGATGGCAAGCGTGAGCACGAGCCAGATCGTACCGGGAAGGCGGTGACGCTCGAAGGCACCGAGCGTAAGCGCCGCATAGGCGAGAATGTCGCCGAACGGCACGAAAATGACGCGAGTGACGACGAAAACGAGAACGATGCCGAGCCCGACGAGCACGTAGATCGCGCCGTTGGCGATGCCGTCCTGCGCCAACAGCAGCGCGATTTCCAAATTCATGCGCTCGCCTGTCGCGGGGATAGGGTCGGCCTTGTCAGAATGTCACACAGGGAGGAACGCGGTTCAACCCCGTTTCCCGAGCCTCCTCCTGCACCGAATGGGCAAGCCAAGCGAGGTTTTGGAAGCGCCCCGGACGCTCACGTGTTCCTACGCGGGCGGCGGTGGAAACCTCTGCGGCCTTGCAGGATGAGCCTCGCCTTGAATGCCGGAATATGGCAAAGAGGCGCTTCGAAATACGCGTTGCGTCACAACGCCCCGGCGCCCATCGACAAAATGCGCCCTTTTTTGCGAGATAACGGCAATTCGCCAATAGCTGTTTAAAGGGCCAAGCATGATCAATCTTCGCTCACCGGCACTGCGTTTCCTCAGCGGTGCCGTTTTCGTCCTTCTCTTTTCGTGGATTTCCCACCCGGCGCACGCCGCACCGGCGAAACCGAAAGCCCAGCCACCTGCCTCGCAAAAAGGAACGGCAACGGCGGCGCCAGCGTCGTCGACCAAACCCGGAACAGGCCAAGCGCTGAAGCTTGGACAATTCGACGATTGGATTGCTTACGCGACTCCCGGCGCCAAGAAGATTTGCTACGCCTTGTCGATACCCAAGGAACGCCTGCCGAAGAACCTCAATCGCGATCCCGGCTATCTTTTCGTCTCATACCGGCCTGACGAGAAGGTTCGCGGCGAGATCGCCGTCGTGATGGGTTTTGCCGTGAAGGAGAATTCTCCGGCTGAAGCGCTCCTCGGCTCAAGCAAATTCGAGCTTGCCGGCAAGGACACGAGCCTTTTCGTCCACAACGCGGCCGAGGAAGGCACGATGCTTGCCGCGATGAAGCGAGGTGGCAGCCTCGTGGTGAAGGCCTCGTCGAAGCGGGGCAACGAGACGACCGACCGCTTCTCGCTCGCGGGCATCGTTCAGGCGCTCGATCGGGCGGAGAAGGAGTGCAAGTGAGCGCACTCGCGCAAGTCGCGCCGGCCGGGCCCCCGCTCACCTCGCTCGCGGGCGGCGGCCGCGCCGAGCTTGCGGCGCGGCTTCGTGAGCTCGGCGTTCCAGCGCGCGAGCAGCGTATGCGGGTGGGCCAGCTCTGGCACTGGATGTACCATCGCGGGGCAACCGAGTTCGGGGCGATGACCACGATCGGCAAGGAGATGCGCGCCGAGCTTGCACGAAGCTTCAGCCTCGAGCGCCCGCGCATCGTTTCCGAGCACATCTCCTCCGACGGCACCCGCAAATGGCTTTTGCGTATGCCGCCGAAGGGCCCGCGTGATACGGGTGTCGAAATCGAAACCGTCTATATTCCAGAGGTCGATCGCGGGACGCTCTGCGTTTCGAGTCAAGTCGGCTGCACCCTGACCTGCTCGTTCTGCCACACGGGCACGCAACGGCTCGTTCGCAATCTCGACGCATCCGAAATCGTCGGCCAATTGCTCGTCGCGCGCGACCAGCTTGGGGACTGGCCGGGTACCGGCCGGGGCGGCGACGGCGCGGCCTTGGCGGACGCGCCTCGCCTCATCTCGAACATCGTTTTCATGGGGATGGGGGAGCCGCTGTACAATTTTGACGCCGTCAAGGAGGCAGTCGAGACGATCGCCGACGGAGAGGGGCTCTCCCTTTCGCGTCGGCGAATCACGCTTTCGACCTCCGGCGTCGTTCCGATGATCGCGCGCGCGGGTGCCGAGATCGGCACGATGCTGGCGGTTTCGCTGCACGCGGTGCGCGACGAATTGCGCGACGAGCTCGTGCCGCTCAACAAGAAATACCCGATCTCGACGCTCCTCGAGGCTTGTCGCGCTTATCCGGGCCTCTCGAACGCCAGGCGCATCACCTTCGAATACGTGATGTTGAAGGGAGTGAACGACACCGATGCCGACGCGCGCGAATTGGTTCGCCTGCTGCGCGGCGTTCCGGCCAAGATCAATCTCATCCCGTTCAATCCCTGGCCCGGCACACGCTACGAATGCTCGAGCTGGAACCGCATCGAGGCTTTTTCGGAGATCGTCTTCAATGCCGGTTACGCCTCGCCCATTCGTACACCGCGCGGGCGTGACATCCTCGCCGCCTGCGGCCAGTTGAAGAGCGAAACCGAGAAGCTGCGTGCGCGCGCCCGGCTGATGCTCGAGAGCGGCATCGGGGCCGAGGGCATGTTCGCAAGCTCCGAATAGCGCGGACGAGCGCGCGGTCGCTTTCCTGATAAAAAATTTTGCGTGAAGGTGTTTTTTGGTGACGTTCTAAAACTCGCCAAAACTCGTTTTTATTCCGAAAGCTTTAGACGCAACGTCGATTTAGAATAATTTAAATGTGGCCTAAGTCCCGGTTAAACGATAAGAATATTGAATAATACTGCTTGACGTTTGAGATTCTCTGCCGTTCTTAGCCTCCTTGCGCGGGCAGAAGTAGTGCCCGCTCATCGAGGTCTCATGGTGCGGATCGATCCCTTTCGGCTGACTTGGGCCAAGCTTGCGGCTGGCACGGCATCCGCGGTCGCGCTCGTCGCGACGTTCGCTTGCGCCACCGTCGCTCGAGCGCTCGCCGAGGAGCCGGACGGTCAGCCCGCGGCGTCGACCGATCCCTACCATGAGCTCGAAACCAAATATCTCTTCGGCTTCACCACCGGCTCCGATATCGGCGAGGAGGGAGAGAAATCGATCGAGTTCGAAACCACCGCGGCGCTCGGCAAGCGTCGCGGCAGCTACCACATGGTCGAGCAGGAATTCGAGTTCGAGGGCGTGCCCAGCCAGTTCTTCGCCTATGAGCTCAGCGCCCATGTCACCAATCATTCCAGCAACAGTGTCGAGGGCATCGACAACATCGACCGCACGCAGTTCAGCGGCTTCTCGACCACGCTGAGCTATCTCATCGTCGGGCGCGGCCCGGGGTCGCCCATCGGACTGACCTTTTCGGCGCAGCCCGAATGGGCGCGCGCCGACGGCACGAGCGGCGTGCGCACGCGCGATTTCAGCACGGCGTTCAAATTGATCGCGGACACGGAGCTCATCTCGAACCGGCTCTATGCGGCGGTGAACCTGCTCTTTCAGCCCGAGATCGCCAAGCCATCCGGAGACCTGAGCTGGAGCCGCACCGCGACGGCCGGGGTGACGGCAGCCCTCACCTATCGAATCGCGCCTAAGGTGACGATGGGAGGCGAGGTGGAATATTACCGCGCCTACGAGGGTTTTGACTTCAGGAGTCTGGATGGGCACGCGCTCTACATAGGACCGACGCTCTACATCCAGTTTACCCCGAAAACCTTCCTGTCGCTGGCCTTTTCGAGCCAGGTCACAGGCCATGCGACGGGAGACGGCCGGTCGCTCGATCTCGTCAATTTCGAGCGCCACCGAGCCAACGCCAAGCTCGAATTCGAATTCTAACCCGATCGGAAAGTCATGTCGGAGCTGAAAATGAGATCACATCGCGCAAACTCACGGCGCCTCGTCGCCTTCATGGCGCTTTGGCTCGCCTTCCTTTGCGGGGAACAAGGCCTTTCGGGGCGAGCTTTCGCGCAGGAAGCAGCCTCGGTGAAGCTTACTCTCAAGAATCATCACTTCGAGCCTGCCGAGGCGCATGTGCCGGCGAACAAGCCTTTCACGATCGAGGTCACCAACCTCGACGGGACGCCGGCCGAATTCGAGAGCAAGACCTTGCGGGTCGAGAAGGTCGTCGCGGCGGAAAGCACGATAACGCTGCAGATGCGTGCGCTCGCACCCGGCCGTTACCGTTTTTTTGACGATTACCACGAGGATACGACCGAAGGTTTTCTCATTGTGCAGTAAGAGTTTCTCATGCTTGGCGCTTTGATCATCGTTTTCCGGGAAGTCATCGAGGCCGGTCTCATCGTCGGCATCGCGATGGCGGTGACGCGCGGCATCGTCGGGCGCGGCTATTACATCGCTGGGGGCGTCGCGGCGGGCGTCTTCGGCGCCTGTGTGGTTGGCATGTTCATCAACACCATTTCCGGGGCTTTCGAGGGCGTTGGCCAGGAGCTCTTCAATGCGGCGATCCTCAGCATCGCCGTCATCATGCTCGCTTGGCACAACATCTGGATGGCCCGCCATGGCCGCGAGATCGCGGCTGAGATGCGGCAGGCAGGCGAAGCCGTGCGTACCGGCGCCTCCACCCTCATGGGTCTTGCGATCGTGGTGGCAGTCGCCGTGCTGCGGGAAGGATCGGAGGTCGCCCTCTTCCTCTATGGCATCTTCATCGCCTCGGCGCCCGGCTCGGGGGCGAGCCTTCTGGTCGGAGGCATCATGGGCCTCGTGCTCGGCGCTTGCGTCACCGCGCTCACCTATGGCGGTCTGGTGCGCATACCTGGCCGCTACCTCTTCGGCGTGACGAGCGTGCTCATTGCGTTGCTCGCGGCGGGGCTTGCCTCCCAGGCGGTCGGTTTTCTCGAACAAGCGAATGTGGTCACTTTCTTGCCGGACCAGCTTTGGGATTCATCGAACATCTTGTCCGATACGAGTATTCTCGGGCGGGTTCTGCACACGCTGGTCGGTTACAGCGATCACCCATCCGTGATGGAGGCGCTCATCTATATCGCGACGCTCGCGGTGATCGGGTTCTTGATGAAAATCTTCGCGCATCCCGCCCCGGCGCCTTCGGTCCGGTAGTGAGGAGTGAAAAGCGAGGTAGTTCGCGCTTTCCAGCTCGCTGCCAGAACTCCTCACTCCTCACTCCTCACTCCTCACTCCTTGCTCCTCACTCTTCACTCTTCACTCTTCACGCCTTCACTCGCCGTTCGATCGCGTCCCAGATGACGGGCGCGAGGTCAGGGCCGCCAGTGTTGCGGATGGCCCGGATGCCGGTCGGGCAGGTGACATTGATCTCCGTGAGATAACCGTCGATCACGTCGATGCCGACGAAGATCAGGCCGCGCTTCCTGATGGCGGGGCCGATCGTTTCGCATATCTCCTGTTCGCGGGCCGAGAGCTTGGCGGCCTCGGCGGCACCGCCACGCACCATATTCGAGCGGATGTCGTTGACTTGCGGCACCCGGTTGACCGCCCCCTTCGCGACCCCGTCGACGAGAATAATGCGCTTGTCGCCCTTCACCACCTGCGGCAGAAAGCGCTGCACGACCCAGGCCTCCTTGAAGGTCGCGGCGAACAAATCGTAAAGGGAACCGAAATTCGCGTCCTCGCGCGCGAGCTTGAACACCGACGCCCCGCCATGGCCGTGCAGCGGCTTCATGACGATCTCACCATGCTCCTTCCGGAATTCGTCGATTTCCGCCTTGTCGCGTGTGATCAAGGTCGCCGGCATGAGCTGCGGAAACTCGGTGACGAAGATCTTCTCCGGCGCGTTGCGCACGCTCGCGGGATCGTTCACCACGAGGGTCGCTGGGTGAACCCGTTCGAGCAGATGCGTTGCGGTGATGTAGGCGAGGTCGAAAGGGGGATCCTGACGCATCAGCACCACATTCGTGCTGGCGAGATCGACCCGGCTCGGCCGGCCGAGCGTCACGTGATCGCCGACGACATCGCGAATTTCGGCCTCTTGCATCGGAGCGCTCACCTTGGCGTCGAGCATCGAGAGCTTGTCGGGCGTGTAGACGAGGAGCTTGTGGCCGCGCACTTTGGCCTCGAGCATGAGCGCGAAGGTCGAATCGCTCGCGACATTGATGCGCTCGATCGGATCCATCTGCACGGCGACGGTCAGGGGCATGGAATTCACCTCAACGGCTCGGCCAAGCGGGCGGGCAAACCGCCCCGGCGCTCGATAGGACGCGGTGTGGCGGCTGGCAATGGCCCCGCAGGGCAGCGTCGGGGCGGCGTGGCTCGGATGCAACGCTTGTCCGGCTTCCGTTCCACCGCGCTCCCCGCGCCTTGACCCGGGCAGGCCCGATGCGCATGGTGGCCAAGCGCATTTCGAGGATATGGCCATGGGGCTCAGAATAATCGGGGGTGTCGTCGCGCTTTTGCTTGTCGCGGCTTGCACCGCGCCCTTTCACGGCCCCTACATCCCGCTCACGAGATACACGCCCGCGACGCCGGCTCGACCCCTCATCGCCGAAAACCGAGTCGTCCCCTATGACGGGCTCATTCCGGCCTGCGGAGACGCTGATGTGCTGGACTTCATGAAACGCCGTTTTTCGACGCGCGAGGCCGGCTATTGGGATTCCTCGCTTGAGATCGCCGGTTTCGATGCGCCTTACGAGATCTCTTACCGTCCGCGCGGCCCCACTTTCGTTCCGCGCCGCTATTGCAGCGTGACCGGCCTTTTCTCCGACAATCGCCCGCGCAAGATCTTCTATTCAGTCGACGAGGACATGAGCTTGTTCGGCTTGAGCTGGAATGTCACCTGGTGCCCGGTGGGACTGGATCGCGACTTGACCTACGCTCCAGGGTGCAAGATGGCGCGTCCCTGATCGCGGGCTCGAGCGAACCGTGGGATATAGGGGTATTCGTCACGCGCTCCTCGTTTTCTTGACCTGGACGCTTTGCGCAGCCGCACAGGCGCAAAATTTACATCAACAAGGCGCCCACGAGCGCTTCGGCGCCCCGGTCGGCGATTTCGACTTTTATCTTTTGGCGCTTTCCTGGACACCCGGCTTTTGTGACGTCGAGGGGGATCGCAAGGGAAAACCCGAATGTTTCACGCGCGGCCGCGCAGGTTTCCAGGTGCACGGACTTTGGCCGCAATTCGAGAATGGCGATTACCCTACCTTTTGCGACCGTTCCCGGAACTTCGTTCCCGGCGCCTCGCTCGCGATCGCGCGGGAAATCTACCGCGACAAGGGGCTCGCCATCGGCGAATGGCGAAAGCATGGCGAGTGCAGCGGGCTCGAACCTTCCCTCTATTATCAGGCGGAAATCGCGCTGTTTCGCAAAATCCGAATACCCCGCACGCTCGTTGCGCCGGCTCAGCCCTTGCGCGCCACCCCCGGCGAGATCGCGCAAGCCTTCACGAGCGCAAATCCGGGCATGATCGAGCCCGACATGGTGAGCATCGCTTGCCGGAGCGGGGAACTGGAAGAGGTGCGCTTTTGCACGAAAAAGGACCTCTCCGGTTTTCGCTCCTGCGGCGGCACCGCTCCCGATGGGTGCGGTTCGGGCGAGATCACCATCGCACCGGCGCAGTGAGCCGAGCCGCGAAGGGCGGCCTGGTGCGCGTCATCCAGGCCCATGACGCATGAATTACCGTCACGGCTTCCATGCCGGGAATTTTGCCGACGTTCTCAAGCATGCGGTGCTGGCCCGCATGCTCGTCCATCTGCGATCGAAGCCAAAGCCGTTTCGGGTCATCGACACGCATGCGGGTCGGGGCGCATACGATCTTCGAGGCGAAGAAGCGCTTCGCACCGGCGAGTGGCGGGGCGGCATCGGCCGGCTTCTCGACAGCCCCGGAGATCCGCTCGAGCCGGACCTTCAGACCTTCCTCGCACCCTATCTCGAGGCGGTCGCCGCATGGCAAAGCCGACACGGCCGCGCCTCATATCCCGGATCGCCCGCGATCGAGCGTCATTTTCTTCGTCCCGACGATCGCCTCCTCGCCGTCGAGCTTGAGGAACGCGCTTTCATGAAGCTCGAACGCCTTTTCCCGGCTGGCGATCGCGCCAAGGCGCTGAAGCTTGACGGTTACGAGGCATGGAAGGCGTTTATTCCGCCGAAGGAACGACGTGGCCTTGTTGTCGTCGACCCACCCTATGAGGCTCGAGACGAATTCGCGCGCGTCGCCGAGGACCTTGCCGCGGCCGTAAAGAAATGGCCCTCCGGCATGACGCTGGTGTGGTATCCGATGAAGGATCGCACGCTCGTCGCCAGTTTTTCCACGCGAATCGCCGGGCGTTTGCCGCCGGAAAGCTTGAAACTCGAGCTCGATACCGGCACCTGCGACGACGAGTCAGGCCTTTGGGCTTGCGGGCTCATTCTCGTCAATCCGCCCTGGACCTTGGAGGGCGAACTCAAGGCCGCGCTGCCTCACCTTGCGCGCAGGCTCGCGCGAGGTGCACATCCGAAGGCATCCTGTCACCGCCTTTGAGCGGTAACGCGGTCTCTTCTCACATACGCGGCGCCATGGTTCCGAGGAGGGCGGCGAGCCCGAGCACGAGGATGCCGAGACCTTGCTCGATCAGGATGTTACGGCGAAGCGCATGGAGCGTTGCCTGTTCCTTGTCGCTGTCGACGAGGCGAGGCACGAGTCGCCAGCGGTTCACGGCGGCGGCGATCAACATGAGGGCGAACAGGGAAGCCTTGGCGATAATCACGAGGCCATATGGGGTGGTGAAAAGATCGCTCGCATATTTGAGGCGGAAAACGCTGTTGGCGATGCCGCTCAAAAGGATGAGCGACACAACAGCCATGCCGATGCTCGAAAAGCGACGAAGCACCTCTCGGCATTCGCTCTCGGTTGTATGTTTTGGTCGCGAGCCGCGGCCCGCAAGAAGACTCGCGAGCGGCAACAAGCCACCGATCCAGGCGCCTGCGGCCAGCACATGGACCATGTAGGCCAAGAGCTCGCTTGCGAGCTCTATTCCGGTTCGCATTGCCGCATGGCCGAGCCAAGCCTGACTCGCAAGCGCCGCGCCGGAAAGGAAGGCGGACAATGCGGGGCGTGGCCGCCATGAGACGACCACGGCGAGCGTGAGAAGGATCGCGAACCGCACGATCCAGATCGGTCCAAAGCTCGTCTGGAGGAAGAAGGCCGCCAAGGCGTCGCGATCGAGTGTCTCATCAAAGCCCCCGACCATGATGGCGAGTGAACTCGCCACCCATGCAATGGCAGAGACGAGGGCCAGACAGGCTGAGACCCGCAGTGCCCGGTTTGATGCCGCGCACAAGCTCTCGGGCTTCGCAGCCGTCCGCAGCGCGTAGAACGGAAAGAGCGATGCCCCGAACACGATCATCAGGCACAGGAAATGCACCCAGCGCGCGAGAACAAGGGGAACATCGATCTCCACGGATCAGGGCTTCACGGTGAAGGAAAAATTGCCCTGGGTGGCGTGCGTATCGACGGACACGGCATGCCAAGTCACCTTGTAGGCTCCCGGCTGCAGCGCTGTCTTGAGCGGCACGATCAGGATCGCGGGATTTGACGGATCGACGCTTGCGGCTCCCGTCTCTACGGCGTGCCCATCGGCCCCCGCGACCAAGATCTTCGAGAAGCGCGGCTCGACGCCTTCCGAAAAGGTGATCCGGATATCGCTCGGGGAGGCCGAAACCGTGCCGCCGACCGGAGGGGCCGCCTTGACGAGCACCGCATGCGCCATCACGGCAGGCGAAAGAGCAAGGCTGGAAAGGCCGATGGTCGAGAGCGTCAGCGACGCGAGAAGTGGTGCGCGTTTCATGTCAGTGCTCCGAGAACAGGGGTTTGCCGAGCGAGTTCGGGAAGATGTCGTCGAGGAAGAAATGCAGCTGCGCGATCACACCGACATGCTTGCCGCTCGCCTTGTTGACCGGCACCATGGCTTCCACCGTGACTTGGTAAGTGTCGGCCGAGTAGATGATGCCAGGGTTGATCGTGCCGGTGGTCTTCGCGCCCGTCCCGGCGAAATTGGCAACCGGCGATTGGAATGCCGCTTCCACGATCGGGGTCAAGCTTCGTAGAAACTCGGGCCCGTCGATTTGACGCACATGAGCGTTGAGGTAAGGCAGGCTGTATTGGAAGGTCAGACCCCAGTTGAGGAAAACGGGGTTGTGCGTGGTGTTCACGTCGAACCCGCATATGCCCGAGTTCGTCATTGTTACATCGCAGCTCGTCGTGTCGATGCCGATCACTGACTTCTTCCACGGCTCAGGAAAGCCGACGCCGATTGCGCCGGTGATGGCGGCCGGCCTCAACCACATGAGACTGTCCGGCAGATCGCCGAAACCCTTGCCGAAGAAGACGGCCGGCGTGATCGTCGAGAAACTGGCGGCACCGACCCGCGCAGCGCCCGTGCCACCGACGCCCACATTGACCCCGACCGACAGCATGAACTCATGCGGCTCGTTGCTGTACAGGTGATATTTGGCCCCGAGCTGCAGATTTTGAAATCCATCGCCGCCCGGATGAACATGCGTCCAGGTGTCGGCGATCGAGAGGGCAAAATCCTTGGTGATGCGCTTGTCGTATTCGAACGATATGTCGGTTTCGATCGATCCGTCCGCGTTCGTAAAGCGCGCGAATGTCGGCAAGGACAATTCATCCGCGACGCCCGGATCGTCGATCGCAAGCGTTACGGGAAAGATGCGGTCGCCGACGATGGCATGCGAAAGGCCTAAACTGACGCCTCCGAGCGTCGCTGCGCCGGCAAGCGCGCCAGCCAAGCCGAGCTTGTACTTCAATTTCATGGTGGTTTTTCCGAGCTGAAGAGAATGTCGAGAAGCGGGACCGCTTTCACGGCCCGCGTGGAACGATCAGTTGGTCTTCAGGCGGACGGAGGCGGTCCTCGAGGTTGCGCGTTTGGCGCATGGGCGCTCGTGACGAAAGAAATCGGACGTGATCCGACGAACGCGATCGCGACGCGCGCAGGAACCGCTGGCGAGAACGCGGGCGGAGCAAGAAAGAACGCGAGTCCATGGCCGAGGTGGCAGCAAAGCCCCGGGCAATCGCCATTGTCGTGAGTGGGATCGCCAGGCTGCCTGTCGCCAGCCTCGGCGCATATGACATTGGGGTCGCCGGTGAGGGCCGCAAGATTGACGAGTGCGCTAAGCCGCGCCGCCTCTTGTGGGGAATCGAGCGAAGCATGCTGGAAAGGCGTATGCAGCGGGGAGAGAAAGAGCTGGAGGATGAGCGCCAAGGCGCCGATAAGAAGCGCGGAGCCACGCTCGCGCGCCGATGCGCCGGCAACCTCGTTCCTCTGTCTCGCCCCTCGCGCCATCCTGTTCGTCACGCGTCCTGAGCCACCCGGCACGAACCATATACAGGTTGCGGCGTCGATGGGAAGTCGGAGCGCTCGCCAGCCGCTGGGCGCGGTCCAGTGTGCCGGTTCCAGCGCTTGGCGGCAACAGCAGCGAATTACGCTTGCTTTGCTTTTTCCCGCATGAGCCGGCGGCGCTCCAAACTCTCGGGCGGCCAGACCTCGTCGATCGCGTAGAATTCAGGAACCGCCTTCGCGCCGGTCGGAAGCGTCACCCAAGCCTGCTTGGAAGACGTGTAAATGTGAATATCCGGTGGGCACAAATCAGGGTTGTCCATACTGCCGACACGGACGAACCGGACGGCGGGACCGGCTTGCGGGTAGTTGCTCCAAATCGCGACCCGACAGGTCGGGCAGCGTGCAATTTTCTGGCCTTGGCCGCTCGCCGAAGGGGTCCAGACGAGCTCGGGCTCATCGGCCGTGTGCACGACGCGATCGGCCTCATAAACTGCGTTGAGCGCGTGCGCGGTGCCGGTCTCGCGCTGGCACCAACGGCAATGGCAGGCATGAACGATCAGCGGCGTCCCGATCAGCCTGTATCGGACGCGTCGACACGTGCATCCGCCTTCCATCTTCGGTTCCATGAAACGGCTCCCGGAGTCGTAGTCGGCAACCTTGGCGCGCTCGCGCAACGAAGTGCATCGATGCCTTCGCCGGCAAGGCGCGAAGTAAGCGCATCCCGCCCCGTCGCGAGGTCATTCAACCGATCGCGGCCTTCACGGTCTCGATGAGCTGCTTGAGTGTGAACGGCTTCGGCAAAAAGGTGAAGCGCTCGCCTTCGGGCAAGTTCTTCGCGAAAGCATCCTCGGCGTAGCCCGAGACGAAGATGATCTTGAGCGCGGGATCGCGCTTGCGCAGCTCGCGCATCAGGGTCGGGCCATCCATCTCCGGCATCACGACGTCAGAGACCACGAGATCGACACTGGCCTCGCTTTCCTCGAGAAGCTCGATCGCCTCTCGCCCCGAGGCCGCTTCGAGGACCTCGTAGCCACGCGAGGCGAGGGCTCTCGCGGCGAATTTGCGTACCGCTTCCTCATCTTCGACGAGGAGCACGCAGCCCGTGCCGGTGTGATCCACGGCCGGAGCTTCGAGCGCTGCTGCTGCCGCTTCGGTCTCCGCGACGGATGGCACGAGCGCCGCTTCGTTCGTCGGCGCGAGAGGAGCATTCCTCTCCTCGACGTGACGTGGAAGGAAGATACGGAAAATCGTGCCTCTGCCGACCACGGAGTCGCATAGAATGAAGCCGCCGGTCTGCTTGACGAAACCATATACCATCGAAAGGCCGAGGCCCGTGCCCTTGCCGACCTCCTTGGTGGTGAAGAACGGCTCGAAGATTTTCTCGATGTTCTCCGGCGAGATTCCGGTTCCTGAATCCTCGATCTCGACGAGCACGTAATCGCCGGGAACGAGGCCCGAGCCGAAAGACGCGCATTCGGCGGCCGGAACGTTGCGCGTGCGGATAGCGAGGTCACCGCCTTCGGGCATGGCGTCGCGCGCGTTGACGGCGAGGTTCAAGATCGCCTGCTCGAATTGCGTCGCGTCCGCATGCACATCCCACAGATCGCGACCTTGGCGCATGTCGAGCTTGACCGTCTCCCCGACAAGCCGCTTCGCGAGCAGGGACAAATCGCCGATGAGCTCGCCGAGCTGCAGCACCTGCGGCCGCAAGGTCTGCCGGCGCGAAAAGGCGAGAAGGTGCTGCACCAGATTTTTGGCGCGATTGGCATTTTGCTTGATCTGGATGATGTCCTGAAAGGCAGGATCGGTCGGCCGGTGATTGGCCAGCAGGAGATCCGAGTAGCCGATGATCGCCTGCAACACATTGTTGAAATCATGCGCGACGCCGCCCGCGAGCTGGCCAACGGCTTGCATCTTCTGGGCCTGCGCGAATTGCGCCTCGAGCGCGCGCTGCTCGGTGGTCTCGATGGCGTAGACGATCGCAGCCTCACCCTCGCCCGCGGCGGAGCCGCCGACAGGCGTCACGAAAAACCGCGCCGAGCGCGCCTCCTTGCCGGCAAGCGTCGCGTCGATCGGCGTGGCGCTTCCGCGGCCTTCGGCGGCAGCCGAAATCGCCCGATCGATCGCGGCGCGGCCGGCGTCCGTCACGATGCTCGAGATGGTACGCCGCTCGCCGCCTTCGGGGCGAAGCGCTCCTCCGAAGAGTCGCAGGAAGGAGGCGTTGGCGCTCAGGATTCGTCCGCCGACATCGACGATCGCAAGCGCGAAAGGCGTGGTGTTGAACAGCCGTGCGAAACGCACCTCGGCGGCGCGCTGCGCCTCGTCCTGCGCACCCTTGGGGCCGCGATCGAGCACAAGCGTGCGCGACGCTCCGGGTTCCCCGTCATGCGCGAAGGCGACTCGGTGCAGGACGCGCACCGGCACCGTCTCTCCGCCCCGCTTCTTGAGGTCGACGTCGAGGATGTCGGTCACGACATCGCCCGGCGCACCCGAGAGATGAGTGATGAGTGGAGAAGCGTCGCCCGCGACCACATCGGTAAGCTTGAGGCCGCCCGCTCCGATCTGCGCGAGATCGTGATCGAGCCAGGAGGCCAGCGTGGCGTTCATGTAGGCGATCGAGCCTGACGCATCGATCGACATGAAGCCCGCGGGCGCATGATCGAGGTAGTCGATCGCTTGCTGCAGCTCTTGGAAGACGTTCTCTTGGCGCTCGCGGTCACGCGTGATGTCGGAAACGGTCCAAAGCGCCTCCCCATGCCCCTTGCCGCGAGGGATCGGCTGGACACGCAGGCGGTACCAAGCCACGCCGCCCGTGGTGGCGCCTACCGGATGGGCGAGCCGGATTTCCTCGACGGCGCGTCGTCCCTGGCGCGCCGCCTGCGCCAGGCGATAGATCGCCTCCGATACTTCAGGTGGACCTGAGAACAGCCGCTCGACCGGCGTGATCGCCCCCTGCGTCGGGCCCTGGCACAAAGCAAGATAGGCCTCGTTGGCGTAGACGATCTGTCCGCCCGCACCGCTGATCAAAAGTCCGTCGGGCGAGGAATCGGCAATCGCCTGGGTGAGATCGTTGGTCGCGGGGGCGAGGCCGAAATGCATCAAGCGGAAGGCGTAGGCGAAGAGAAAGAAGACGCCAGCAGCGGACAGGAACGCGAGCATCGCGCCGATGAAAGGGGAGGCTTGGCCGTGCGACACGAAGAGCACGCTCAAAAGGCCGCCGATCATGAGCCCGACGATCACGAGCATCAAGCCGAGCCCTTGATGGCGCTCGGAACGGTTGATGGTTGAAGGAGCGGTCACGCCGGCCATCGTCTGCTTTCCACGGCGAATCAGACATCCTCTGTGGCGATCCTATAGCATGATCGCGGTCCCCGATCTCGGACAGATCGCCTCAGAACCGAAGATAGGGCGGCCGCGGGGCCGTTACACCATCTCCACGGCGGTCCCGCCATCAGCCGTGAGCGACCGCTCCTCGGGCGTTTGCGATGGCGGAAAGCTCACCGAGGCGCCTCCACCGGCGCGAGCGGCGGGAGAGTTTTTTCGATTTTGCGCAATTCCTCTTCACGCCTTGGAATGTAGTCGCGGGTGATCGGCACGGTGTCCTCGTGCTTGGCCATCTGCACCTGAAAGACGAGTGTCCGGTCAAAGCGGAAGGCGGCCTCTGAGGCCGCCAGGAAGAACTCCCACATGCGGCAGAAGCGCTCGTCATAGAGCTTGGCCATCTCGCAGCGCTTCGAGAGGAAACGGTCACGCCACTTCTTCAGCGTGTAGGCGTAATGGAGGCGCAAGATCTCGATATCCGTTGTGATGAGATCGCTCTTCTCGATCACCGGCGTCATGTCCGAGAGCGCCGGAAGGTAGCCTCCCGGAAAAATGTATTTCGTCACCCAGGGGTTGGTCGGCCCGGGCTCGTCGCCGCAGCCGATCGTGTGCAGCAAGGCAACGCCGTCCTCGGGCAAAGCTTCCCGGATCCGGTCGAAAAAGGGCGCGTAATCGCCTTTGCCGACATGCTCGAACATGCCGACTGAGACCACTCGGTCGAAGGAGCCTGTGACGTCGCGGTAGTCCATCAGACGGATATCGACCTTGTCCGTCAGGCCCTCCTTGGCGACGCGGGCGCAGGCGACCTTATGCTGCTCCTCGGACAAGGTCACGCCCGTGACGCGCACGCCGCAGACGCGTGCGAGATAAAGCGCAAGGCCTCCCCAGCCGCAGCCGATGTCGAGCACATGGTGACCCGGACGCAGCAGGAGCTTCGCGGCGATGTGGCGTTTCTTGGCGAGCTGAGCTTCCTCGAGCGTCTGTTTCTCATTCTCGAAATAGGCGCAGGAGTATTGAAAATCATCGTCCAGAAAGGTCCGGTAGAGGCGAAAGTCGAGGTCATAATGGTGATGGACGTTGGCCTTCGCCTTGGCTTTGGGGTTGCCGGGGAAGAGCCTCCAGGCAGCGTCCCGCACGCGCCTCAATCCCTTGATCCAAGCGGTGGGCTTCACGTTGCGCACCGATTGCGCGGTGATCGCCAGGAGATCGTAAAGGCTGCCTTCCAGGATCTGCAGCCGCCCGTCCATGAAGAGCTCGCCGAAGGCAAGATCAGGATCCCGCAAGAGCGCCAAAAGCCCACCCTGATCGGCGAGCCGGACCGCGACCCGCGGTTGGGGCAAATCGCCGACCTCTTCGTTCGCGCCTGAAGGAAGCACCACCTTCAGCCTTCCCCCTTTGACGCGATTGCGCAGGAAATTCAGCAACAACTCGTCGAAAACGCGCATCAAACTCCCCGCATTAGCCGTGACCCGTGCCACGCATTCCCCTGTCCCTCAGCCCTCTAAATGCATTTCGTTCGATGATGCGCAAGGTGTGCATTGCCGACTTCTCATGCTCGTGGCGGGCCTATCCTGTTCGGCCCCGCCGGGCCGCGTTTACCAAACGTTAACCTTGGTGAGACCTTCCCCTCAAAGCATGTTAGGCTGGAGCAAGATCGGAGCCGGCCGGAGCTGGCGTTCGGTTGCCCGCGCCGTCGACTTCGCCCCAAAGCCGTTGCAATCGCGTGAAATTCGAGATTTGAACGAATGCGGTGGAAAGCTTGGCCAGATTTTGCGGGGCTTTTCATGTTCGTATCGAAGGGCCGGTCCTTGCGCAAAGAGCGGGATCGAGCCGGCGAGCCGGGTCGTCGACGAGGAGTTGAGTCATGAACTTGAGTGCCGCCCCTTTGTGGGTCAGCGCTGGATTGGGGGTGATCGCGGTCGTCGCGCTCGTCGCCATCGTCTTTTGGGTGGCTCGGCGAATGACGCGAGGCCTCAATTTCTCGGATGGCGGCCAGCGCGGCAAGCGCTCGCGCCTCGGCGTCATCGACGCTTTCGACATCGACCGGCAGCGCCGGCTCATCCTCCTGCGTCGTGACAACGTCGAGCATCTGGTGATGATCGGGGGACCCAATGACGTTCTGATCGAGCCGACCATTCGCCGAGGCGTGGCGCAGGCGGCGCGCAGTCAGGCGGCCTCTTCCGGACAGCCGGCAACCACCCCGGCACCTGCCAATTTGCACCCGCGCGAGGTCCCACCGCCGACAAGACCGAGCGAGCCGGCCGTCCAGCGGATCACGCCCGTGGCGGTCCCTCCGGAGCCGGCTTTGGCACCGCGGCCCGCCAATGTGGCGCAGCGCATGTCCGCTTCTCCCTCGCCATCGCCCGTGGCGCCACCGCGAACGGAGCCTCAACCGGCAGCGCGCCCCGATGCCGATCGGCCGCACCGTTCCGAACCCGCAAGCGTCACGCCAACCCCTACCACGCAGCCCCAAGCCCGCAGCAGGCTCGCGGATTCCGATCTCGCCGCCATGGCCCACAAGCTCGAGGAGGCGTTGCGCCGGCCCGGCGCAGGGCCCCCCGCCGCGGCGCGCGCGCCGACTTCACCCGCACCAGAGCCGCTCGCCCCGAAGCCCTCACCCCCACCGAAACCGGCCCAAGCGCCGCCGCCCGCTCCGCCGACGGGGGCGATGTGGATGCCCACCGCCTTGTCCATGCCGTCGGCGACACCCGTCCGCCCGGCAAGGACGCCGGATCCACAACCCAAGCCGCCGGCGCCGAGCTCATCCCCGAAGTCGCCCCAGCCGCCAGGCCCCGTGCCGGGCGCCGGAGCGAGCGAGACCACGAAGCCAGGCGAAGCCCCGAGAGCCCAAAACCCAGGCCCTTCCCCCTCCGAAGACCAAAAGCCGCCCCCCCGGCCCCCGGCTGCCGCCCAACCGGGGAGCAATTTGCGCAACGACATGCCCGATCTCGATTCTCTCGAGGCCGAGATGGCAAAGCTGCTTGGGCGGCCGCCCATGCCCGGCGACAAGGAGTCCTGAGCTGTCGGAAAGGCGAGCGACCTTGTTTCAGGCCGCCTGCGGAATTCCACGCGGTTTGCGCAAGGCTTCCATCCCTTTGTACGTCGCAAATTTCAGCATCGCCTGCCACAGATGGTCGCCGTAAACGAAGGGCTCGAAGACCTCCGCGCCGGGGAGCGGCAAGGGCTCGATTACCGCGTCCACGCGCGGCTCGTAGAAGAACGGAATCGAGAAGCGAGGTCGGCCCGGGCTCAGGACCCGGTGCCTTGTCGCCTTGATCCGCCCACCCGTCCAGCGCTCGAGAAGTCCGCCGAAATTGACCGCAACCGTGCCCTCGCGCGCGGGCACATCGACCCATTCTCCCGAGGCGGCGAGCGCCTGCAACCCTTCGACCCCATCCTGGGCCAGCAAGGTGACGAAGCCCGAATCCACATGCGGGGCACCGATGACGCGCCGCGTCGCGCCGTTGTGCTCGGCGAAAGTCGCCCCCTCCCCGATCTCGGCGGCCTCGCGTTCGGGATAGTGCAGAAAGCGCAAGGTGGAATTGCCGCCCACGAACGCGCTGTCAAAAAAGCGCTCTTCGAGGCCGAGACCCCGGGCGATCGATGCCATGAGCACGCGCCCGGTAGCCTCGAGGGCGCGATAATAGTCGGCGGTTGCTTCGCGCCACCCGGGAAGTGCCCCCTCCGGGGGAAAAGGCGTGGCACCGAGCAGCGGATCATCATCCGCGACCGTGGTTCTTCGATGGGCGACATCGGGTCCCATGTCGAAGCCTTCGGCGTTTTGGACCGGGCCGGGGAGCAAAGGGAAATAGCCGCGATAGACGTTGGCGTGTTCGGGCGCGTATTTCTGGCGCCAGAGCTTTCGCTTTTCGTGCGCCGGAAGCGAGAACAGCTCGAGCATCTGAGCACGGCGGCTTGCCGTCGCCGGAAGAAGCTTCCCATCCGCCATGACGGTGATGAAGCCCGATCCTGTCGCGGCGCTCATGATTTCCGCGTCCGTGGCGCGGCGCATGGCGCCATCCGCGGCGAAAAGTGGCGTAATGTCGATCAGCGGGATCATCGAGTTCTCCTCGGCGGGTGTCGAAAACATGATCGCCGAGGTGCTGGAATAGCGCAACGGCTGGGCAGCCGCGCGGCTTGCCGATCGATCCCCGCCACTGGGAACCGGCAAGCTGCGCTCCCATATGAGCGGCGCTTGCTCGAAAAGAGCACCTTCGTGAGAGTGACATGACCAAATCCCCCTTTCGTTTCGCCCTGATAGCCGCGATTTGCGCGCTCTTTTTCGGCCTTGGCGCCGCGACCGCCGATGCGCGTCCCGGCGGGGGTGCGAGCTTCGGCAGCCGCGGCTCGCGGACCTTCAGCCTTCCCGGCCCGACCGCGACCGCGCCCGGGCCCGTATCCCCGATTCAGCGCTCGATCACGCAGCCTGGGCAGATGCCGCAAACGCCGCGCGTCGGTTCCCGTTCGGGGGATTTGGACTAGGAAGGGGTCTGCTTTGGGGCTTGGTCGGCGGGGGCCTCATTGGGCTGCTCATGGGGAACGGCATGGGCTCGATCTTCTGGCTCGTGCTGCAGATCGGCCTGATCTTCCTTCTCGTGCGTTGGGCGATCGGGTTCTTCAGCCGGCGTACCGCCTTCGCCGGCAATGCGCCCGGCTATGCGCGTTCGGGGCTCGGCCCCGTGAGCGGATCGGCGGGGTCGCCCCCGTCCACAGCCCCGCTCGCCATTTCGCCGGCCGACTATGCCGATTTCGAGCGCCTGCTCGCGGAGATCGAAAACGCCTTTGGGCGCGAGGATGTGGCGGCGCTTCGACGCGCGACGACTCCGGAAATGGCCTCCTATTTCGAGGAGGACCTCGCAGCGAATGCGGCAAAAGGCCTCGTCAACAAGGTCTCAGGCGGGAAGCTGTTGCAAGGCGATCTCGCGGAAGCGTGGCGTGAAGCGGGAGCCGATTACGCGACCGTCGCGATGCGCTTCGAGATCATCGACACCATGGTCGAGCGCTCGACAGGGAGGATCGTCTCGGGCGACCCTTCGAGACCCGAAATGGTGACGGAGGTTTGGACGTTCCGCAGGCCGAGCGACGGCGCCTGGCAGCTCTCGGCGATTCAGCAAACACGGTAGCAAATAGAGAGGTGGCGAATAGCGGATAGAAACGGCGCTGAACCACTCGCTACTCGCTACCTCGCTATTCGCCACTGATATCGACGAGGATCTTTCCCACCTCCTTACCACTCTCCATGGCCTCGTGCGCGAGAACAATTTCGTCGAGGCCGAAGCGTGCCGCTGTCTGGTGCTGCAAGGCGCCCTCCTCGATCAAGGCGTTGATGTCGCGCACGGCCGCGTCGAGCGCCGTAGGCGGTGCCTCGTAGATGATGAGCATGCGCAAGGTCGCGTCCTTCACGAGGAAGCCCGGAAAGTTCAATGTCGGGCGCGGGTCGGCGTCGGAGGCGTAGGCGGCGATCACTCCATTGGGCGCGAGGAGCGCGAGATCGTTCGTCTGGTTCGCGCCGAAGGCCACCTCGACGATGAGATCGACCGGCGTCTCCTTCTCCAGCAGGCGGCGAAGGCGCAGCACGGCATCCTCGGTCTTGTAGTTGATGACCGTATCGGCGCCGGCGAGCCTCGCCTTCTCGGCCTGCACGTCGCGGCTTACCGTGGCGATCACATGGGCGGCCTTCCCCCATTTGGCGAGCTGCACGGCATAAAAGCCGACCGCGCCCGCCCCTCCCTGGACCAGCACTGTCTTGCCGGTGAGGGGGCCGGTCGCGAAGAGCGCGTAGTGGGCGGTCATGGCCGGAATACCGAGGCTCGCGCCTGCGCTGAAATCGGCGGCGGACGGCAAAGGCACAGCGCGCTCGGCCGGCACGCAGCAATATTCGGCCGCGGTGCCGAAAGGCCGTCGCCATTGCGACATGTAGAGCCAGACGCGTTCGCCAAGCCGCATCTCGTCGACCCCGGGACCGACCTTGTCGATCACGCCCGCCCCGTCCTGATGCGGGATGATGAGCGGGAACGCCATGGTGCTCACGCCTGCGCGAATGGAGCGGCTCTTGGTGTCCGTGGGATTGACGGCCGATACGGCGATCTTGACGCGCACCTCTCCAGGGCCAGGTTCCGGCGTCGGCTGCTCGCCCACCCGCAAGACTTCACGCGCCGGTCCGCGACTCTCGTAAAAGGCAGCTTTCATCGAAGATACGCCTACGTTGGAAGAGATCAGTTGGGGGTGACAGAGGCTCTAGCGCGATAGCCGTCAGCTTTCTAGGACTCACGTGACAAGCTTGTCGGCCGCAGATCAAGAGTCCGTGCAAGGTCTTTCACCGAATGAGCTTCAGAACTATGGTCGGCTATGACGTCGATCCGATTCGTACCCCCGGAGCTGGTAGAACTTTATGACATTCGCGAGTGACGAAATGGATT
>Ga0213876_10000818_pt1 | contig 21022 bp, 28 predicted proteins | sample BarmaccomBMRX_R9_FD_160113 | JGI IMG/M metagenome (GOLD analysis project Ga0213876, IMG submission 160113) | Root-associated microbial communities from Barbacenia macrantha in rupestrian grasslands, the National Park of Serra do Cipo, Brazil - RX_R9 | ecosystem: Host-associated > Plants > Roots... | reverse complement strand
TCTTTTTCCGCCGCCTTGTCTCCCGGCGGCAGCAGATTCAGGCCTCCGCCCACGATCTGGAGCTTCTTGCGTTCGTACCCCATCTATTGCCCCGGCCCCCAATACTGCTCCATGATCTGCTCGTACATCTCGGCCCTCGCCTGGAAATGCTGCCCCATCTCCTCCATCCGCTCCTCGCTCTCTTTCGAGCGCGCCCCCTCGAGCATCCGGTAGGAAAAGTAATCCTGAAGCACGGTCGCAAGCGGCAGCGCCGATGTCCCCGGCGTCACCGTCTGGGCGTACATCTGGCACACCTGCTGTAATGTCCCGCCCGCGTTCGGATTGGGATAGAGCGTGATCGTCCCTACGCCGCCCGCATCCAGGCTCGCCCGCGCCGCCGCCCCCGCGGTCCCCTGCCAGGCGGCATCGAGCGCCCATAGATCGCGCACGCTCGTCAGCCGCAAGAGAGACGAGCCCAGCGCCGCCGCCACCGTGAACACGTGCGCCGCGGGCAGGCTATAGGTCGCCGTGCCCGCCGTCACCGTGACGGAGCTGTCCACCGTAATCAGCACTCCCGCCTCGTAGGCGATCTTTTTGGCGGCATCGTCGGCAAACTGATAGAGCTCCGCCGGCGTCACCCAGGAGCTCGGGCCGATATCGTTTGCGCCCTGAAATCCCAGCCGGTAGAGCACATCGAGCAGACAGTTTTCGATGTCGAGCACATTGGGGTTGCCCGCGAGATTGGCTCCGCGCCCGCCCCAAAGCGTCTGCTGCCACAGTCCGGAGATCAGCGATGATCCCATAACATTTCAGATCCCGCCCTCAGTAGGGCGAGCACGTATACACCAGCGTGTCCCCCGAGACCGTGGTCCCGGAGAAGTTGGCCGCGCTCGCCGAGCTCGCGCTCTCATACATGGCGTTGGCCGAGCCCGTATGCGTAAGGTTCTGCATCGTGCATGCCCAGCCGTTGGGCGCCACCACCGCCGATCCGAAGCTCAGTCCCACATTGCACGTTCCGGTGACGGTGCTCGCGATCTTCCCGGCAGAGGGCGTGCTTCCGCTCCCCAGCGTGCCGCACGTGACTACGCTCATCGACGCCAAGTTGCCGTTGAACAGGATCGGCGGAAACGCGACAAAGGCCGGATCGAAATACTGCGGAGGCGTTCGCGATCCCACCGGCTGCACCCCGGTATTGAAATTGGGCGCGGTGATCGAAGTCGGATAATACGTGCTGTAGTTGCCCAGCGTAATGCCGCTGACCGTGTATACGATGCCGCCGTAGGACGTATTGACGTAGGATCCGCCGATGGAATTGCCGGTGATGTTCAACTCGAGCGCCGGCCACTGCACATAAATCCCGGAACTGCCGAGCGCGTCCCCGCTGCAGCCGGACGAGGTGCAGCTCAATGAATTGGTCGGGAATGCATTGTAGTAGTTGTAATCCGTGATCTGGTTGTTGTGTACGTCGATATTCCCGCCCGATAAGATCGAGATCCCCGCTCCGGCCATGCCGAAGATCTGGTTGTCCGCGATCGAGACCTTGGCCGCCGTGCGCACATAGGTCCACGGAGTGGCCGGAGGCGCGAAGTAGATCCCCGTCATCAGCCCCCCCGGGCTGCCGATGCGATTCCGCTCCACGCGGAAATTGAGCGCGAACATGTTGGTGTTGGCCGTCATGTCGAAATCCACTCCGTACATGCGGTTGAAGTCCATATAGTTGTCCGCGATCAGCGTGTCGAGCAGGGCGTCGGAAGCCGAGTGCGCGGCGACGGCCGCCACGTGGACCCCGCTATAGTTCGTCCATTCAATGGAGTTGTGGGTCACTTCGCAGACTTCGCAGGACGCGATCCACACGCCGTACTCCGATCCCACCGCATCGGTATGGTTGGTGATGTTGTTGCCGTTGATGGTGATGGTCCGCGGCGCCGATCCCGAACCGAAATTGACGATCTCGTTGTGCTCCACGTACGCATAGGTCGGATAGCCATAGGTTCCCGATACCGAGTGGTGTAGAAATACCGCCGCGATGCCGACCTGCGCCGCGGTATTGGCGTTGTCCCAAATGCTCGTGAACTCGTTGTACTCGATGAACATGCGGCCCACGCCATCGGCATCCACGCCGTACGGCATGTTCCACAGCGCGTTGCCTTCGACCCTGCACTCCCAGCAGGCGAACAGGTGAATGTGGGCGCCCGAAGTCGGCTTGTTCGAAATGCTCGAAGGCGGACCGGCGCTGTAGTTGAGCGTCTGGGAGAGATAGAATCCGGTGATCCGCACATTGCTTACCGGCCCCGCCACATAAATGGAATCGCCGAAATCGGCGGTGCGCGTATACGGCACGGCCGACTGGATGCCCGGACCCTGGAGCCAGATGTTCGAACACGGTATCGTCACTTTGGCGTTCCACACGGAGCCTATGGTGCTCGCCGGCACCGTCACGATGCCGCCTCCGGTAACGCAGGCCGCCATCACCGCCTCCTGGATCCCGAAGGTCGCCGGCTGTATCTGCCATCCCGCGCCGTGCGTATGATTGACCGTCAGCACCAGCGTGCCGCTCGACGAGCCCGAGGTGCAGGTGCCCCCCGTAATGAGCGCCGGTTCGGCGGTGCCGCCGGTACCGGCCGTCAGCCACACGTAGGCGTTATTGACCGAGTAGCTGTTGATCCCCAAGGGGCAGTTGAGCGAGATCACGTCTGAGCCCGCGGCCAGCGTCCCCCCCGGCGACTGCGCCGCGAAGTTATACGCCGCGGTAGTCAGTTCCGGCGACTTCGGCACATTCGCCAGATTCGCCCCGAGCGCCCCCTCGATGGCCTCGATTTCGGCGCGTACCGCGTTGTGGTGCCAGGCGTCGATATACAGGCTCACGCAGCCCGAGGCCGTGCCCGGATTGCAGTTGGCTCCGGTGGCCGAGTGCGTGGCCACCGTGGTGCTGTCGAATCCGCGCCCGCTCAAAGAAGGACAGCTCGACTGGCCCACTGTCAGATGCGTGCCGTCGGGAACCGCGCAGACCGCGACATTTTCATTGTCCAGTGTTACTACCGAATTAGCGGTGATCCCGCTCGAATTGGCCACCTGGATGGTGGTATCGGTCGAGGCCACCGGAAAGGTAATGGTGGTCTGCACATTGTTCGCTACCACCTTGAGCTGTTGATCGGTAACTACGGCCCCCGGAAATACGGCCGTCTGGGCCGGGGCCATTACGAGGCACGCAAGCCATAGCGCGCAGAGTCGAAACGTCTTCACGTACCTGAATTCGACACTAGCCCTGGACGGGCACTTTGCGGTTGGGCACCAGGTCCGGACGCAGCTTCAGCAGCTTCGAGCGGTCGAACTTCTCGATCTCGAACGGAACCTTGTCGTAGCGGCTGCCCAGATTGCGCGAACGCACATAGGCCGCATAGTTTTTCGCCCCATCCAAAAACCCATGAAACAGCGGCATTGCCTTGGCGAACTCCTGCGCCCCCTCCACCTGCCGCATGCGATAAATCGCGTAATCCACCAGCCGCGGCGCATACTCCACCGGAATCTCGGGCACATCCGCGGCATTCGCCAGAGCCACCGGCGCGCGCGCATAGGTCACATTCACCGTCACCTGGGCCGTAGGCTGCTTATACACCGCCACCAGATCCGCCCCCAGCGCCGCATAGCGCGTCGGCGGAACCGCCCCCGCCGCGGCCGATGCCATCCAGCCCGGATCGAGCGAGGCCAGATCCTCCAGGCGCGCCGGCCGGATCTTTACTCCCGCCGAAGTGGTGATGCGCAGGCACGCGATCCAGTCGTTGAATACGCCCAGCATATGGGTAAATGTGGTGTTCGCCGGAATCACCCATGCCGCCGTCTTTTCCAGGCCCAGCGTCAATAGGCAAAAGAAGCGCTGCGCCTCGTTCAGCGCCGCGGTAATCTCGTTCTGCGGATAAAACGTGTAGCCGGTCTGGCCTTCATTCAAGCGCTGGCTGACCAGCGCCTGCATGGTCGAGAGCTGCACTAGTTTGGCCCGCCCTGGCCCGGCCCCCAGTTCCTCGATAACGCGCGGGTCGCTCTTTGCGTGCGGTGCCTGGTAAACCGCGCCGTCATCCCGAGCGCCCTCTTCGGCCGCTTCTGCCAGTGCTCGAGCCGCAGCAGGCGCGCGAGCTCCTCGGCGAACTTCATCTCATAGCCCTTGGCTTTGTTGAACTGCTCCAAGTGCAGCGCGATTTCGGCGCGCGCGCCGTAGAGCAGCACCGAATCGCTCACCCAAGGCAGCGGGCTCGCCGAAGTGTTCGAGCCGTTGAAAAACGTGCCTCCGTGGACGTACTCGAGCGGGAAGCCGCGCGCATGCAACGGCGGCGGGAAAAACTCGATCTGGTGGTATACCGGCTGGCTCGACTCGTTGGTGTCGTCGTAGAGCGCCGCATATACCGGGTCCTCGACTAATGTGCGCGGGCCCGCGCTCGCGTCTAATTGGTCTTTGGTGAAGATGTGGAGCGGCTGGTTGGTGACGGGGTCCAGGCAGGAGACAATGGTGCGGACGTCGGAAGGAAGCGCGTAGATGTGCTGCATGAGCACGTAGGCCGAGCCGCTGTACACCGTGCCCGCCGCATCGATCCCGTTGCCTTCATAAGGCCGGTCGAGAGTGAGCTGCGTCGGGCCGACATAGCTCGCAGTATAGATCACCGTATCGCCGGGCCGGTAGAATCGCGGAATATTGCCGAGCTGGCCGCTCGTCCACGCCGTGCCCGCGCCGGTTACCGTAGCCGAGCCCACCGTCAAGGTAACGGTGTCGGTTCCGGACTGGTAGGCCGCCTGGCTCTGGACCGTGGTGTGGTACTTCAGCCCCTGCCAGTCGTTGGCCTCGAGCACCTGCTCATAGCGTGAATTGAGCCAGCCGTCCAGCAGATCGAGCGGAATGCCCGGCGCGCCGGTCTGTAGCTGTAAGCGCAGGTTGCCCCAGGTTGAGATGCCCACGCCTTTGTATTCGACACTTCGGCCGCCCGGCTATTTGCCGGCGCCCGTCAGGGTCAGGCTGTGCGCCGCTCCTCCCCCGCCCCCGCCGCCGCCCGTGCCCGCGATCACATGCACTCCGGCCAGCACCTGATTGCTGCCCCCGCCCCCGCTAAAGCTGTGGCTGTTGCTCGTGCCGCCTAACTTGTACGAGCCCGCGCCGCCCGGGGAGTAAGCTCCATCGTCCCAAAATTGCGTGAAGTTGGTCGTGGGTGTGGCGCCGTTATTCACATAGCTCGCGACCGTAGCCCCATCGCTCGAGGAAGTCACCGTGATCGATGTAGCTCCGAGGGCGGTGGTGTTGTCGCTGGTCTTGACCCCGGTAGTGGTATCGGTGCCCGTAAACGATATCGCACCCATATACACATCCATGTGAGTGGTCCAGCTCGCCGAGATGGTCTTTGCCCCGGCCGCCGGATTGACGAGCGTAAATATGTACACCGTCACCGCATCGATACCGGTGCCTGTCGTGGTGTTGGATTGCGCGGTCATGGCAGTGCCGTTCCACGTGACTGCGAGCGAACCGGGCGAGTTGGTTCCGGCGCCCGATGTCCGCTGGAACCCAATAGTCACCACGAGTAGCGTGGCTGAGGCTCCCACCGTAATCCCTGTCGAAGTGATCGACTGAACGTTGGTTGCGTCCTGGGCGGTGCCGTCGGACGAGTTGCCCGCGGTCATGGTAGCGTCCACAGCCACCGCGCCCCAGCCCTGGACCGCGAGCAGCAGCAGCAGTCCCAGCCGCTTAGAACTGCACATAGGCCAGCACGCCCGTCACCTGCGCCGAAGCGAAGATGCATAGCGCATCGCCCGAAGTGGCGGTCTTGGCCCAGGCCCGGCTTTGAAACGGCAGCACAAAGCCCCCGTTGGCCGAGAGCTGCGCGCCCAGCGCCGCGGTCGCCCCACCCAGCATGCCCGCCGTCCCGGTCCCGCAGGTAGTTCCGGTCCCCTCCACCAGATTCACGTTGGCCGCGGCCGTCACCGGCGCGAGAAACATCTGGCACAGGTACACGTTCTTGCCCGTCGATCCGGCCGCGATCTGAGTGTTGGCCGAAACATTGATCGGATAATAGCTCCACGACTGGAACGCGCACGGATCCAGATACTGCACCCGGGAGTTGGTCCCATCGGTGCCCGCCACCTGAACCGCGTTGGCCGGCGCCGCGCTGCCCGGAGCCTGATCCACCGCCGCGCCCGCATTGCCCGTGATCCCCACCTTCTGCACGCCCGAAGCCGCGGTCGCGACCGCGTTGCCGTTTACCTGCGTGAGATTCTGGGTCCACGGCCCCGAAGCCTGCGTCACCGCCCCGATGGTGTTCGATCCCGCCGGTAATGCATTCACCGACACTGTGCCCGAAACCGGCTGTGTCACCGCCGATCCGTCCACCTTGAGCGCGTTCGCGCCCGTAACCGTAGCCGCATTGCCGCCCTGGCTGATGGTCATGAGCCACGGCGTCGTATTGGCCGTATTGCCCGGCTGCACCGTCCAGGCGCCCGACTGCGACACCGGCAAGGTGCCGTTCACATTCACGTACAGCCGTCCCGAGCTGTCGGTCAGGAATCCGCGCAGGTTGCTGCCGTCCGTGCCCGCCATCTGCGCCAGATAGGGCGGAGCCGCCGATCCCGCCGTGCCCACCCACGAAAATAGCGCTTCCGGCTGGCCCGCCGCGCGCATCGCCACGCCCGCCGCCGCGCCCGAAGTGTAGCTCGACAGGCGGATCCGCACCGAGCCCGCTCCGCCCGGCACGAGAATGTTATACGTTCCCGCGGTCGACGAAACGCTCAGAGTCCCCGTCCAGAACGAGCCCGCCTGGCTCGACCGCAAATACGTGGCCGTCCAGGTAGTGCCGCCGTCGCTTGAGAACTCGGGCGTAATGGTGCCCACCAGATTGTTGCCGCTGGGCAGGGTAAATGAGACCGAATTGACGCCCGCCATGGCGACGGAGAGCGTGCTGCCGGCCGCCGTCAGATTGCCGGTAGCCGTAGTGTCGGCCGCGCCCGAGCATCCCGATGCGCAGTCCACCTTGAGATTGCCGCCCGAATCCAGATTGCCGCCCGCCAGGTTGCCGCTATTGTCCTTGAACCCGACGGCATTGCCGGTAGACGGAAACGCGCCGCCGAAGGCCGGCCCGCTCGAAGCGCTGCAGCCCACCGTGCAGTTCACCTGCAGATAGCTGCTTCCGTCGAACGTGAACGGCGGCTGCATCTGAGCCAGGAGCGCGCCCGGAATTACGAGACCCAGAGCCAGAAGCCATTTCATGGATTTATGACCGGAACCGCCACCAGGCGCGCCTGGAGGCAATAGTTGCCGACGATGAGCGCTCCGCGCCCGCCGGAGCAGCGGGAATCGGAGCAGGCGCAGCCGGCGGAGCCGGAGCCTGCGGAGCTACAAAGCGCGGCGCAGCCATATCGGCAAACCCCATCTGCACGCCCAGTTCGACCGCGCGCGCCTCCGAAGGCGGAAATACGATGCGCACCGTATCGTCGCGCCGGATGCCGCCCGCCGTCTCAAAGGCAATCGGTTTCTCCGACAGATCGCGCACCCGCCGGAACAGATGCCGCTCGAGCTCGCAATCCACCGAATCGAAATAGAAACGGCCGGTGCGGCTCTCCTCCACAATCACTTCGAAATCCGGCCGGATGCCGTCGCCCTCTTTCGTAAGAGCCACGTCGCCCGCCCGCTGCAGATAGCCGCGCAGGGCGCAAGCGCAATCGGAATCGCCCGTGATCTTCACTCTCATCGCACACTCCGCACAATCAACGGCCCGGTGCCCGATACGGGCTGGGCATAGCAGACCGCCTGGCCTCCCGGAAACGCCGGATAGGCGCCCGGTGTATTCGAGCTCTGGAGCAGCAGCTCCGAGCCCGGACCCAGGGTCTCCTGCGTGGTCCCGTCGGCCTGGTCGGTGCGCAGATAGATGTTCACCCCGGTGGCATTGCGCAGCATCACCTTCGAGCAGTTGTTCGGCGGAGCCACCGCCGTCCACGCCACGCTCGAAAGCGTAATCTGGCTGTTCTGCCAGTTATTGGGCTGCGCCGAAGCCATCTAGGGCAGGATCTCCGCGTCGATCGCCACCGTGGCCGAGTTGCCCGTCCCGAGCACGATCTGCACCGCCCACTGCATCGGCAGCGTAATCGCGCCCGCGGCATAGCTCGAGCCCGCCGCGAACGTCACTCCCGCCGGTGCAATCGAGCCCGTCTCCCCCGGATAGAAATCGAATACCAGCCGCGCCCCCGAGGTCGCCGAAAGCATATGCGTTCCCGAAAACGAAGCCAGCTGAATATTGGCGCCCCCGTCCGGAGCGGCGGCCATCAGGCTGATGGAATCGGTTCCCGCTCCTTGGGTGGTGGCCGAACAGTAGATATAGAGGCGCAGGCCCCGGCCCACCGTCACCTTCTCGGTCTGCGAGGTGACGGTCTGGGCCGAAAGCGCCGTAGCCGGATAGAGGTTGCGCCGCTGGGCGCGTAAGCCGAATGCCATTAGCTTCAGCCCCCTTAGTAGATTGCGTTCGGATCCGTGCTCAGGTTGTCGTAGCGGTTGAGCAGCAGAGTCGGAATGTAGCCCGCGGGCGTGGACTGCGTGCTGCCCGAGAGATTCACCATTACCATCACCAGGTCGTACGGTCCCGAGCCGGTCACATACACCCCGAGCACGTACAGCTTGAGCGCGGTGAGCGCATCGGTGGTCGCCCCGTTGACGTTGTCCTGGCTCATGAACTCGTACATGTCGCCCGGATAGTAATCGGGCGCGCGGCCCGGACAGTTGGAAGTGATGTTCCAGGCCACGACCGAGTTGTTGGTGATGCCGGTGAGCTGCGTCGGCGCGACCGAAGGACTATAGGTCGCCTGCAGTACCAGGTCGGTCGGCAGCACCTGCTTGTTTTCAGCGTTGGTGGATTTGTTGACCGGATAGGGCGCGGTCATCGCGAGCACGCTGCGGTCCTTGGGGACGCGCCGCGGCGAGACTCGCGACCGCTCCACCAATGTGGAGATCGGCCGCGTGTATTGCGGTTGCAATGCCATTGTCTGTTCGCCTCGTTCCTTTTAAGTCGCTTTAGCTGCTGGGGACGCCGTATACGCCGTAGAAGCCGTTGAAGCCCACGGAGAACCGCATCCAGCCCGCCGTCTTCACGCCGCGCGAATCGAAATCGACATCGTGCACCGTGTTGAAGCTCTCGCGGTTGTAGTAGCGCAGCTCGGTATCGCTCACTTCGCCTTCGAGGAACCAGGCATGCGGATCGGTCAGGTAGTCCCAGACCATCCAGCTGTCGAAGCTCGGCATGCCGCTGCGGCGCCGGAACGCGTTGATCGTCCGGTTGGCCGTGTCGGCCCGGTCGGTTCCGCCCAAAAGCTCGGCCGCTACAAATTCGAGAGCCGGAGGAACGATCATCTTCTTGGTCGGGATGCGCAGCTTTTTGCCGCGGTGATCGACCGTCTGCCGCATATCCGTCAGCGCCAGCTGAATGCTGGTCACGTCGGGATCGGTGGCATAGGAGAGCCGGTTGGTCTGCGTGCCCCCGCCCACCAGCGGATGGGCCGTATTGAACAGCGATACGCCGTCCGGGCCGGTGCCGGTGGTGAAGCCGGTATTGAAGATCGAGGCGGCAACCACTTCCTGCGTTTCGTAGGCGCTGCGCCCCAGTTCGGTTGCGAGCTTGCGCACTACCCCGAACTTGTCATCGTCCACCGCCACGCGCGAGACCTTGAAGCCCAGCGAATACTGGGCATGCACGTAGGTCTTGTTGAAGCCCGGCAGCGGATCGTCGTAGCGCGTGGTGTCGTTTTCGGGCACCAGCGCGAACTGTCCGAAGCCGGTCACTTCGGTGGTCTGCTCGATGGAACGGGAGCTCGTCTCCATGCGGAAGACTTCCGAAAACTCTTGCGGAAATCTCGAGTACTTCGTCATGACGACCTCGTCGATCGCAGGCAGCATGCTCTGCAGATAGAGGTCGGGAAGAATCGTTCTTACAAACATTGTCCCTTGTCCTCCTTACACGCCTGCGGTCTGCTGGCCGAGTTCGTGCTTGTTGATCAAAACTTCTAAAATCGCGGAATCGCCCTCCGCGTTGGGCGAGATCATAGCCACGCGGCTGATGCGCAGATCGAGCGTGGCGGTGGTCGCGATGGTCGCGCCGTCTACGCTCATCCCGCTCTGCCTTGTGGTGGTCGAGCCGGCCGTCGTTAGTGAAATATTGGCGTTCTTGCCGATATGCGAGCCGGTCGCGATACTGGTCCCGGTCTTGGCCTGGCCGATGTAGATTACGTCGATCTCGTCGGTCACCATGTGCGGGGTGGCGGTCGAAGCCGCGCCGTAGTTGAGGCTCACACCCTGCCACAACGTGGTTCCCGGTGTTCCCTGGTATCCGGTCTGGATGGTCGGCAGATTGTAGCCGGTCGGTGATTCGGCGAGCGTCACGGCCCCGGTGACTTTCTTCACCGCGTCGAACATGAAGATCGCGTTTGCGTCGCTAGCAGGCTTCCCGTATTCCTGCGTGGCCCACGGCGCGCCGCCGAGCCGGATCACAGGACGGAAGCCGAAAGGAGAATTCTGATTTGCCACTGAGTCTTTACCCCTCCACGGGTCCTGCGCCTATATTCGACAGCTTGGGTGAAAAAGTGCTCCGCCCGGGTCTAAGATGTGAACATGCCGACTAATCACAGCAGCAACACGCAACGGGGAACAGCTCCCGAGGAGGTGCATATCGAGGTGGTCGACGGGCGCAGCATGCGCACGCTCGTCCTCGCCATGCCCGGCATCACCGATCGCATGGGCGAGCTCGAGGAGTCGCTGGTGCAGTGGCGCCGCCAGTTCCTCGGAACAAGCTACGGCAGCGGCCGGCAGAACCGGACGCCGCAGCAGCAGAACCGCACCCAGCAGCAGAACCGGAGCCAGCAGCCGAACCGCGCTCAGAAGTCCAAGTCCGGCTCTGCGAATACCGCCAAAAGAAAGCCGGTGGCCACCGCCCAGCGTTCGACCGGAGCCGCGCAATCGAGAAGCAACACGCAGCAGGGACAGGCCGCGGGCGGCAGCCACCGTTAGCTTCAGCCTACGCGCTGCTCGACGCGCTGCTGGCGCTCGATCCGCACGCCCGCCGAGCGGGTCTCGCCCACCCAGCCCTCCGTCTCGGTAGCGTTGGCGGTGATCTGGTCGCCCGCGCCCAGAGGCGCGATCCCGCCGCGCATGCCGCGCGGAATCTCCCGCGCCAGGCTCTCGCGGTAGGCCTCTTCGATCTCCCGGACTTCGGTCTCCGATTCGGCCGCGAACCGCTCCCGCCGCGCATCCGCGATCTCCTGCCGGATCTCGCCCAGATAGAGCGTTCCCGCCTTCACCTTGTCTCCCGTGTGCGGATCGGTCACGAGCGTATAGCCCCGCATCCCGAGCGTATCCATGCAGCGCTCGCTCAGGAACTTGTAGGCGAATCCCGGACGCTCGTACCGCTGCACCGTATCGCGCAGCACGTTGCCTCCCATAATCATCGGATCGAGCGTATCGGAACTGTCGATCTCCACCGTACGGCACGGGATCTTCAGAATGCGCTCGCGCAGCGCGTTGGCAAAGGCCTCTTTGCCGAAGCGCGCGATCGCCGCCCGCGCGCCCCGCTTCAGCATCTCGTCCTGAAACGCGCCCGCGCCCTTGGTCATCACCGCGTCGAAGGTGGCCGCGGCATAGTCCACCAGGCCGTGCCTTTCGAGCATCAGCCGCATATGCGGATTGGAATCGACCAGCGGATCGGGCCCGTAGACCACGCGCGTAATCGTGGCTACCGGATCCCCGAAGGCCTTGCGGTCCCACTCGTCGATGAACTCGGCCGCATTCCCCGCCGGCTCTTTGTCTTTCAGGTCCAGGCCCAGATCCACGGGCTCGGGAATAGAATTGAGGATGCGCTCCTCGCGCATCTTGAGTACCTGCTCGTTGGCGGCCTGCACCGGATCTGCCGCCGGTGCCGGCCGCCTTGTTTTATTGATCGCCATTACCGGCTCCTCCTGCTGACTTTCACGCCCGCTTTGGCGCGCGCTTTGAACGCCTCAACCGCCTGCTCGTAGCTCATCGGCTTGCCGTCCTTGCCCGGCTGGCCCACCAGCATCCCCGAGATGATGCGCTGCTCTTCAGGCGATATGGAATCGTCGTCTTCGTCGTCGAGATCGGCCGCGCGCCGTCCGCCGCGGTCGCTGCCCTGCGCCTGAATCCGCGCCAGCCGATCCTGCTCCCGCTGCGCCTTGCGCTCTTCGCTCTGCTGCTGCGGCGTTTTCGCCTTGCCCGAGCGCAGCCAGTCCCGGTCCACCTGCTTGGCCGCCAGTTCCATCGCCATCGTCTCCGGCACCCCGTTACGCTTCAGTTCGCCATAGGCCTCCGCCGTCGCTTTGAAGAATTCCGACTTGCGGTCCTTCAGGTCGGGGAAGTTCTCGAGCAGTTCGCTCTCTTTGGCGAGAGTGGCCGCCTTGGTGTTGACCGTGGACTCCACCTCGTCCCGCGAAACATAGCCGTTTTTGCGGGCCCACTTGTTGAGGTATTTGTCGAACTCTTTGCCGCCCTTGGCGGCGAGATCGAGCACATCCACCTCTTCGTCGCTCTCCGCGGGCTTGTCCGCCGCCTTATCGGCGCCTTTGCCGCCGCCCGCGGCGGTAGCTTTCTCGTACCAGAACTGCGTGGCTTTTTGGGCCTCGGCGGCCTGCGATTTGAGCGTGTCCAGCTCTTTTTGGAGCGCGGCCACGTCTACGGATGGCTGCGCCTGATCTTCACTACCCGGATTGGGTGTGATTTCGGTTCCGTTCATAAATGAAGTTGGTTGTGTCCGAACTGGGTGCCCCGGTAGAGGTCGCTGCGCTTGCCGATATACGGACCGGCGCAGTCGCCGCAGAGCATCTGCAGAATGCCGTCCTTGGGCACCACATACATGCGGACGGCCATCTCGAGCGGATGCCGCTCGGCGAGCTCGGCGCGCGTGGCATCACAGCCCTGGCACCCGTTGGGCAGCGCGCCTCCCAAAAAATCGAGCGCGTGTAGATGCCACTCCAGGCAGTATTCGCAAATAATGCCCGAATGGCCGCGCAGCTGATGGACCCGGTGGCGGGGCCTCTCTCGCGAGCACCAGTTGCACCGGTGCGTCTCGGTGAACAGGGCGAGGCTCAATGCTGATTGGTGTACGGGCTCCGCATCGCGTGCGCCGCGGCCGTGCCGGCCAGCACCGTGCCCGCGGCCGCGGCCGGCCCGCCGTACTTGTTCACCAGGATCGCCAGCCCGGCATTCATCGCCGCCACCAGCACGTTCTGTAGAATCGCTTTCCAGTCGTTACTCATTTTTTCGGTCCTTTCATCTCCGTCAAAATCTGCTCCGGCAGCGCCAGCACCATGCGCAGCGCCGCCGCCTGCCCCTGCGCGCGCCGCAGCTTCAATTCGTCATCGGCCCGTTCACAGTCCGCGCCCGCCACCTGCAGCGCTTTTCTGATGCGCTCGCCAAACAGCTGAAACGCGCCCGACCGGACCATGTTCTCGAAGGCCTCGCGCTCGAGCGCGTCGAACCGGTCCATCAGGAGTTCCCGTGGAGGCCTTCGTCGTGCCCGCTATAAAGGAACGGACCCGCCGCCTGCGGATTGCCCGGCGGCTGGGTCACCGTCTGCCCGCCGAACAGGCCTCCCGGAAACGCGAGCGGCTTCCCCTGCCCCAGCAGTTGGCCCGCCGCCTGCACCGCCTGCTCCACCACCGCCTGCTGCAGCTTCTTCTGCTGCAGCTGCAGGATATGATCGTGATAATGCAGCACCAGTTTCTGAATCGCTTCCGGATCCGCCGTCGCTCCGCTCGGATCGCTTTCAGCCCTTTTGAGGTCCTTCATGTGGCGCGTTAAATGCAGCAGATCGTTATCCAGCGGATTGACGTGAATCTCTTCGCCATGCAGCAGATTCAGCCACTCGAGCTTGGGATCGACCGGCATGTCGGGCGCCGGAGGCTCCGGCACCAACTGCTCGAAATTGGGATCGCCCAGCGCCTCGTGCGCCTCCCGCGTCACCTGCCATAGCGCGCGCGGGTTCTGCACGATCAGCGGATTCTGCAGATCGAGCTGATAGCGCGCGAGCGCCTGCTGCTTCTTGGCCTCGCGGCTATACACCGAATTCGCGAACTGCAGCTTGAAGTCGTAGCGGCCGTCGCGGTCCTCGAGCGTCAAAATGGACGCTCCGTTGTTCACCGGAAACAGCCCGTCCGCGTCCTCCTCGGTCACCCGGAAGAACACCTGCTCGGGCGAGAACATATACTCCAGATCCCAGAAGTGAGCCAGCACATCGCTCATGTCTTCGCGCAGCACCTTGGTGTCGAGCGAGATCCGCACATTGCCCTCTTCGAGCAGCTGCTGCGTCTGCACGCCCGTGCGCGGCGCGTTGGGCCGGTCGCTCTGCCGGCCCAGATGCATATCGCTCATCCCGGTCAGCCTCTCGCCGTACGCCAGGATCACCTGCTCTTTCCAACTCGCGAGACCCATATCGGCGCGGATCTCGATCTGCCGCATATCCGTCGCCGGATTATCGAGCGGAATCGCCAGGCCGGGCTCGAGCTTGAAGCTCTCCGGATTCATGCCGCTCGCCGGCCGGTAGCCGATCGGCGGATTCATCGCCATCTGTCCCGCTTCGGTTGCCTGGTTGTGGTTCGCGCGCAGCTCGTCCTCGAGATCCACCAGCAGCTCGATCAGCCCCGGCGACCAGTAGGTTCCGTCCGCGAACATCGACGACTCGACAAACGGCCGCCGGTTCTTTTTGGTCGGATAGAGATCCTCCAGATCCTGCACCCCGATCACCAGCCGCAGGTCCCACAGGAACTTCACGCAGAACTCGCGCTGATAGGTCTCGCGCTTATCGAAGTCCCACTCGCCCGCGTCTTTCTTGCCCTTCTTGAGCGGCCTCCATTTGCCGTACCACTCGAGCACCATCACCCACTCGCCCGAACTGAGCGGACGCTGGTAGAGGATCCCTTCGGCCTCGTCCTTTTCGCGCTTGATGTCTTCGCCCTCGAAATCGCGCTGCTGTCCGTGCTGCGCGATATTGAGGATCTGCTTCCAGTTCTTCTTGATGTTCTGGTAGCGGCCCTGCTCTTCGCCCCGCAATAGCTCATCGGGAGAAACGCGCCTCCGCCGGATGCAGTAGGAGAACTCGTGCAGCGAATGGACCTCTTCGGCGGGCACGATGAAATCGTCGGGCCAGAGCGGCTCAAAGCCCGGACCTTCGTAGTCCACCACTTCCTGATCGCGCACCGTGAAGGTGTCGCGCCTCCAGCGCGATTCGGCCACGCTGCGCCCGAAGATCAGCTTGCGGTTGACGAACTCGCAGAAGGGCTTGATCAGCTTCATCGAGTTGAACACGCGCCAGCTCATGTACTTCGAGATCTTCTTGTCCCGCCGGAAATCGGAAGCTCCCACCGGCACCGCCACGATCTCGGCATCGTCGCCGAACAGCGAATCCATCTCCTTCGACCACTTGGTCAGCAGGTTCCAGCGGCAGTACGGCACCGGCAGATTGGAGGCGTTCTCTTCGCCCATCTCGGGCATATCCACCGATCCGCGGAAGCGCCGGTAATACTCACGCCAGCGGTTGATGCGCGAGTTGTGATCGGCAATCGCGTTGCGGTAATCGCTCTGCACGCGGTTGCCGATGCGGTCCAGCTCCGGCTGGGGCCATTTCAGTTGAAAGTCGCTCTGGTTCATTGGAATCGTTCGAGCAGAATGTCCATCACTCGGCCGAGCCGCCGGCACTCCGCGCATTCCTCTTCGCAATCGGAGCCGTGGTGCACCAGAAAGGCGAACTGCTCCACCAGCAGCTTTTCCGGTACGGACTCCGGTATCGGCCGTATATGCGTCAACGGATCAACCTCCTGCCTCTGTCCTCTGTTTCGACACCGGGGCGGCCGTAATGCGTGATCTTGGGCGCCGGCCGCGCCTCCGGCAATCGCGGCTTCGGCATGCGGCTCATCACGATCACCGCGAACGCGAGCGCGAGCACGGTGTCGTCATGGCATCCCGACTGCGCCTCCGCCTTGCCCCGCGGCGTGATCACGAACGTCAGCAGCTCCTGCTGCGTGATCGGGTCATGCACGAAGATGGCGGACTGCCGTATGGCCTCGTCGAGCAGCGACAAAGCCTGCTCGCGCGATACCGGATCCGTATTCCAGCCGATCTTGTCGGAGCGCACTGCCGGATCCTGATCCGGCTGGACGGGACGATGGTAGATCAGCGCCGGCGGATAGTTCAGATTGAGCAGCGCCTCGAGCGAGCCGATGCCCGCGCCGGTACGCTCGAGACAGACCTGCGCGTTGTGATAGAACCGCAGCAGCCGGTAGACATAGCGCCCGAACTCCCCCGGCATCATGCGCGCCCGCAGCACCGCGCACTGCTCCCCCGTATCGCGGTCGAAGATATGGCACACCGCCCAATCGGGATCGGGCTCGCCCTCGCCTCCGCTCGCGTCCGCCCCGCCCGAAGGATCGGCCCCCGCCGCATAGTAGCGTCCCCGCTCGGGCATGCGGTAGATGCGCAGCGCTCCGTGCTCCCCCGGCAGAAACACCGGCCGCTCTTCAATGCCCACCTGCTCGATCTGCAGCTCGCCCACGATGGCTTCGCGCTGGATCGGCATGCGCGCGATATGCGGAATCGAGAACCGGTTGCGCGAGTTGGCGGTGAAGGCCTCCTCCGGAGCCGCCGGATGCTCGCGCTTGAAGCGCGCCAGATCGCCCGCGAAATCGTTGGCTATGGTCCAGCGCCGCCAGTACAACTGCTCGAGCGATAAGTTAAAGCGTTGCTTTAGCTCCCACTCTTCCTTCGTGAGCATGCCCTGGAACCGGTCGGCCGAGATCTCAAGCCGCATGCGGTTCCCCGGATGCTCCCACCAGCCGAGGAACAGGCCCAGCCATTCGCTCGCCGATGCCGGATCCATGGCCTGCTGCCACAGCTTATGGAAGTAGTCTCCGATGGTCTTGGCGGTGCCTTCGATGATGGCTGTGGTGTCCGGTGTCTTGGGCACCGCGGACATCACCGCGGCGAGCGTAGAGGCGGGATTGGGGTAGTAGGGAAACTCCGAGAAGTGAGCGTTGGTGATGCGGAAGCTGCGCCCGAAATTGGCGCTGCCCGCGGTATGGATCTGGATGAAGCTCGACTCCGGATCGCCCGCGTACTCGTAGTAGATGCGGTCGCTCAGCAGCCGCGCCGGCGGCAGCTTGATAACTTTGCCGAACGGCTCATAGCGTTTGTGGAACCGCTCGTAGATGCTGAAGATGTTGTTCACCGAAGTCTCGTCGTGCGCGAGCACCACGGTGTGTACGCCCGCCTGAAAGGCGGTGTCGTGGAAGAAGCGCGCGGCGGTGCCGGTCGTGGCCCGGATGCGGCGCGATTTGAGATACACGATGCGCGCGGGCTTGCCCAGCTTGCGCTGTTTCTGGATCGCCTCTTCCAGGCGCACCTGGCCGGGCGAGTACGCCGGATCCGCCGGATCGGCGTAGTTCATCGGGATCAGCTCGCGTGCCTCGGTCTCGACGGTCAGCGACTCGCGGGCAAAGACCGCATGGTCCTGGAACCCGCGGAAGATCTCCTCCGGCTTCAGCTTAGTCGCTCTCGGAGTAGAACCGGCGCACGAGCTTCATCCAATATTGCTCGAGCGCGGTGCAGAACTCGGCATGATCGCCCGAGCCGAACACGCAGGCCTGGCAGCACTGGTCGGCCGCCGGCTGATATACACGGGATACGATTTCGTCCATAAAACCTGTTACGCCGCCTCCGCGGGGGATAAAGCGAGCTCGGCCGCCATCTTTTCGCGCGCGCTATAGAGCCGCACCCGCGCCCAGTTGGAGGCGCGCCCATAAGAGGCCGCAATCGCGGCCGGCCTTTCGCCCGCCACCGCCCGCCGAAACACCGCGCGCTCCTCGCTCGTCAGGCAGCTCATGGCTTGCTCGAGACGGCGCATGCGCTCCGCGTCGGCTGCGATCTCATCCGGCTGCGGGCCGGGATCGGTATGCAGCTTCGCCGGCAGATAGCCCAAGCGCTCTTCGATGGCTTCAAGCGATGCGTGCTGCTCTTCTTTATAGGCGCGCCGTTTATTCGCGTCGATGATGGCGCCGCGCACGCGCAGATAGGCAAACCGCGGAAAGGCTCCGTCTTCGGATCGGTAGCGGTCGGCCGCCTGAATCAGCCCCACGCGCCCCTCCTGCACCAAATCGCGGATATCGAGGTGACTGGCGAACTTGTGCGCCAGATGCCGCGCCAGGCGCTCGGCCATGGGCAGGTGCTCGAGGATCAGCGCTTCGCGCCGCTTGGCCAGGCGCTGCGCCACCGCGCCCGCCAATCCCCGGTGGTAGCGGTCCCACTGCCGCTGCGTCAGTCTAATGACCGGCATGGACCACCTCCGCGCGCTTGGCATAGAGCATCACGAACTGTTCCCACGTCACCAGTCCCGGCTCCTGCGCCTCGACCTCTTTGCGTCCCTGCGCGAGCTCGAGCATCGTCTTCAGCCGCCCCACCGCGCGCAGTTGGATCTCGTGATTGGCATTGCCGTCATCGCGCTGGGCATCGAGCGCGCGGTCGACCGCATCGAGAGCTTTGACCGTTAGCGCCTCGAGCGTTCTGCGGTGCGGGCGCATCATGTCCGCGATGATGAGCTGCGTTTCGGGCTCGCTCACCAGGCGCTCCACATGACGCACCGAAGCCTGCGCCTCGGCCGCGATCTGCTTCGGCGTCTGGCCCGCGATTACGCCCCGCGCCACCACCCGGCGCTTGGCCTCTTTACTGGCCTTGGTTCCTTTCGGCATCAAGTTTTTCCGCGGCCGCGCGGATCACCGCGTCGGCATAGTTTCGTTTCAAAAAAACCGGATAGTCGTCTGTGTAGTATTCCGACCTGCGCCAGCGGCGCAGATGCGGAATCGCGTCCTCCACCTGGCCCGCGAAATCGATCTCGGCCAGGGTGTCGCGATGGAAGCTAAACATCGTTGCGGACGCACTTGAACGTCCGCGATCCCGTGCGCTCCTCAACCACGAAGCTCGGGTGTAGCGACTTGGGAATGAACTTGTCGATGGCCGCGCCGAACGGAATGGTCACCAGCGCCACCGCGGCGTCGAGCGAGCCCACGGCCTTCTTCAGCGCGGCAAACGCCTTTCCCGGATGAACCACGGTGCGCTCGTTCTCGCGCGCGCCCAGCTGGATCGTGTACCGCGCGCCTTTGGCGAGCTGCGGCTGGCCGGCCGGAAGCGACTCGTACCAGCTCTCGATCTCTTTCTTGAGTCTTTTGTGCTCCGCTACTACCGGCGCGAACTGCTGGATCTGCGTGTCCAGCTCGCCGTAGCGGTCAATCGTCGTTTCGAGACCCTGGGCTTTGGGGGAGGCGGGCATCTACGACCAGTATTTCGGACCCGGAGGTATAAAAACATACGTAATTTCCCACTACCTCTATAGGCGCGATCGATTCCGGCGGTGCAATTATCAAATCTGCTTATACGGCTTGCCGCCGGGTTACCAGGCGGCAATCCCAAGTGTTGCGGCTGTTGGCCATAGGGAAGTTGAACAAAGAGATTGCATGGGAGCTCGGCCTCTCGGAGAGCACCGTAAGCAATTACGTGAGCGGGCTTTTGCGCATTCTCGAGTGCCGAAATCGGGTCGAACTGGCGCTCTGGAGCCACCGGGAGGATCCGTCGAACCACGCCACCCAGCTCCAGTGACCTGCGCGCGTTGCGGTCAGAGTTTAGAGCCCCAGACCGGCAAGCGCCCGGCCTGGCCGGGCTCCCTCGACTTCAGCCCCGGAGTGCGCCTCACCGCGCGCGAACTCGAAGTCGCGCGCCTGGTCGCGCAAGGATTAGCCAACAAAGAGATCGCCGCGGCGCTCCGGATCAGCCCGGGCACGGTCAAACTTCACATCAAGCATTCGCTGTTCAAGGTCGGCCTTGAGAACCGCGTGCAACTGGCTCTATGGTGGGTGTGGCGGGAACTGAGGGCACCCGCCGCCTAACGAGAGATCTACGTCTGAGACGTGATTAGTGCGACACGCTCCGCACATACCACTACCGCCCACTCGTATCGGCGCCGCCTAGCCCACGGGCGTGATACGTGCGGCGAGTTCCGCACATACCACTACCGCCGCCGCGCAGGATTGCGGTGAGCGTGATTAGTGCGACACGCTCCACACATACCACCACCGGCGGATGGCTTATGGCATTCCGCGCGCTTGCTCCTGCCGTTCCGCCGCGATCTCTTCGAGCAGCAGGATGGCCTCATCGAGCACCTGCTGATGCTCGAGAAGCGAGTCGATCATGCGCCGGATACGCTCGGAGCGCTCGCCCTCGGGGACTGTTGCTTCCATAACGACACGGTACCTCTGGGACCGCTCGCGAGTGATTTAAATAGCGTGGCGCAAGGATGGGCCTCTATAATCCCCTTGAAGCGAGTACGTGCCTTTTGGGCCTGCACGTACTCGTGAATCAAGGAGAGTACAGATTGGATACACAGCCAGAATACATCACCAAAGACATCGCCGCGAAACTTCTTGGCGTCATGCCGCGGCGCGCGCTCGAACTCGCCGACGAGGGCAAGATTCGAAAACTCGAAAGCTACAACCCCGAAACCAGGCGGCGCCAGACCGTCCTCCTGACTCGTGACGTAAAGCGCCTGGCTATGGAGCGGCGGCCGCGTCCCAAGGCTACGCAGTTACCCACAGTGCCGACCTCGGATAGCGGCCGCGCCTGGCTGCGCCTCTCGGAGGTGGCATTGCTGTGGGACGTCAGCGAGGGCGCGGTGCTGGCATTGATCCGCGCCGGCGACTTACCCGCGCGCAAGTTTGCGTGCCGGCGGGACCCGTGGCGCGTCCACCGCGCCGATCTCGACGCACTGCGCGGCGCCCGCCAGGAGCCGCAGGCGATGATCAAAATGATTCCGCAATCGGCCTAAGGCGAATACTAAGCGAAGGTTAGGCTAGATCCGATTGAACCTTCCGGCGGGCGCGGGACGGGTGTAACCTCGGATTTGTTCCTTTGGATTACTTCTGAATTTTGCCCCCAATTCAAATGGGGAGGAAGGGTATAAACAGCAACCGGGCTGCCGTATTGGGAGCA
>Ga0213876_10000817_pt1 | contig 21042 bp, 22 predicted proteins | sample BarmaccomBMRX_R9_FD_160113 | JGI IMG/M metagenome (GOLD analysis project Ga0213876, IMG submission 160113) | Root-associated microbial communities from Barbacenia macrantha in rupestrian grasslands, the National Park of Serra do Cipo, Brazil - RX_R9 | ecosystem: Host-associated > Plants > Roots... | reverse complement strand
CGTACCCGGGCGGCCCGGGAGGCGTGCCGTAGCCGGGGGGCGGCGTGCCGTAATCGGGTGATGGTGGGTAGCCCTCTGGTTTCGCATGGGAACCGTGGGACTCGCCCGGGGTGCCTGGATAGTCTGGGGGCTGGCTCATTGCCGTCCTCACTCGCTCGGTCAGTACACGCGCGGAACTTAGCAAACCGCAACTTAGCAAATGCGCCGCGGGAGCGCGCGCATTGGTGCCGCGGTGATTGTTGGGTCGCCGGGGTGGGCGACATGTCCGGGCTGCGTGGTATGCCTGAAACCGTGTCCGACGGCCTGTTTGACCTGCCCGGCGCCGCGCAGGCGAGCGACTCGGCCCTCGGGCCGGTTGTGTCGGCCGGAGCGCCACTGGCGGTGCGGATGCGTCCGGCCTCGCTCGAAGAGGTGGTGGGGCAGGACCACTTGCTGGCACCGGGATCGCCGCTGCGCCGCCTCGTCGAGGGGTCGGGCGTGGCGTCGGCAATCCTCTACGGCCCGCCGGGAAGCGGCAAGACCACGCTCGCGGCGCTGATCTCCCAGGCGACCGGCCGCCGCTTCGAGGCGCTGTCGGCGTTGTCGGCGGGTGTCAAGGACGTTCGGGCGGTTATCGAAATAGCGCGCAAAGGCGTCCTCGCCGGCGAGCAGACGGTGCTGTTCATCGACGAGGTGCACCGGTTCTCCAAGACGCAACAGGACGCGCTGCTGTCCGCGGTGGAGAACCGGGTGGTGCTGTTGGTGGCCGCGACCACGGAGAATCCGTCGTTCTCGGTGGTCGCCCCGCTGCTGTCCCGCTCGCTGATCCTGCAGTTGCGGCCGCTGACCCCCGACGACATCCGCACAGTGGTGCGGCGCGCGATCGAGGATCCCCGCGGCCTGGATGGGCGGGTCGTGGTGACGCCCGACGCCGTCGACCTGCTGGTGCAATTGGCCGCCGGCGACGCCCGTCGCGCCCTTACCGCGCTGGAGGTGGCTTCCGAAACGGCAGGGGCAGCGGACGAGCAGGTCACCGTCGAGACCATCGAGCAGTCGTTGGACAAGGCCGCGGTGCGCTACGACCGCGACGGCGACCAGCACTACGACGTCATCAGCGCCTTCATCAAATCGGTGCGCGGCTCGGACGTCGACGCCGCGCTGCACTACCTGGCGCGGATGCTGGTCGCCGGAGAGGATCCCCGGTTCGTCGCGCGTCGGCTGATGATCCTGGCGAGTGAAGACATCGGGATGGCCGATCCGACCGCGTTGCAAACGGCCGTCGCCGCGGCGCAGACCGTGGCGCTGATCGGGATGCCCGAAGCCCAGCTGACGCTGGCGCACGCCACCATCCACCTGGCCACCGCGCCGAAGTCGAACGCCGTCACCACCGCCCTGGGCGCGGCGATGGCCGACGTCAGGGCGGGCAAGGCCGGGCTGGTGCCGTCCCATCTGCGCGACGGGCACTACTCCGGTGCGGCGGCGCTGGGCAACGCGCAGGGCTACAAATACGCGCACGATGACCCGGATGGCGTTGTGGCCCAACAATATCCGCCGGACGAGCTGGTCGGCGTGGACTACTATCAGCCCACCGAGCACGGTGCGGAGCGGCACATCGCCGGCCGGCTGGATCGGCTGCGGGCGATCATCCGCGGGCGGCGCGGATGACGGCAAGCCCACCCGCGGGCTCGCTGGGGTTTCGCCACGGCGTTACGTTCGGCGCACCAGCCGAGAAGGGCGGCCACCCGTGAAGACGTTCACCGACGAAGAGATGGGCCAACTGCTGCCCGCTGCCAAGGCCTACAGCGTCGTCATCCTCACGCGGGGGCCTAAATTCGCGGACCAAGAGGCGGCCGCGATCGTCTGGGAACACGGTCGCCGGAACTTCGGGCTGCGCGACGACGGTGTGCTGGCGGTGGTCCTGCCGGTCACCGATGGGTCCGACGTGTGCGGCATCGGGGTGTTCGCAGCGACCGTCGAGGACACCACCGAGATCATGAACGACGATCCCGGGGTGGCGGCCGGGGTCTTCACCTACGAGGTGCACCCCTGCCGCGGGTTCCCCGGGGACGCGCTGCCCTGAGCGGGCTCAGATCAGTTCGGGCACCCGAAGGTGGGCGATTGCCAGCTCGAATTCGCCGACGTCGTCCTGGTCGATGCTGAGGTCACGCAGCATGGCCGTGCGCAACGAGCGGGCCGGGAGTTCGCTGCGTTCCATCGCGTCCCGGCTGTCGTAGGTCACCGAGGCCACCGCCCGGGCAGACGCCCGGTCGACCAGCAGGCTGGCGCTGCAGAAGCCGTCAAACTCCTCGACGGCCGGCAGCACGGCCAGCCGGTAGAACTCGATGGCCGGGGCGAACTGCTCGGGCCGCGCCTTGAGCCAGGTGGCCCGCACGCAGGCACCCGGTGCGGAGTGGTGATCGCGGTGCAACACCGCGATGTCCCACTCGTCGACCACCGCGCTGCCCCCGAAGACCGAGGCCGCGCGGTAACGCACCGACCGCACCCGCTCGGCGCTCGCCCGCATCGCCTCCTCGCTCTCCCAGGAGCTGGTCGCGATGCACCTGCAGGACTCGCGGTCGACCAACAACGACATCCCCAGACAGCCCTCGACCTCGCGCAGGGCGGGCATGACGACGTCGCGAACATGCGCGATCCCCATGTCGACGGACGACCGTTGTGCCGAGATGGTGGTAGAGCGTGCGTACACAGCCGACCCCTCTTATATCGGGGCGGCGCCGCGGGCTGGATTGGGGCGCCGCCGATCCCAACAGATACTTTCCTCCGGCCGACTACCTGTGGCAATGGTCACATCGCCGGTTGGCAGGTGATCGAACTGCCGCCGTAGGCTTGACCGGGTGCAAACCGATGTGCTGGATGTGGATACCGCCAGTCGCCGCATTGTGGATCTCACCGACGCGATTCGCAGGTTCTGCTTCTCCTACGGGGACGGTCTGCTCAACGTGTTCGTCCCGCACGCGACGGCCGGCGTCGCGATCATCGAGACCGGCGCCGGGTCCGACGACGATCTGGTCGACACGCTCGAGCGGCTGTTGCCGCGTGATGACCGCTACCGGCACGCGCACGGCTCGCACGGCCATGGCGCGGACCACGTGTTGCCGGCGATCGTCTCGCCGTCGGTGACGGTGCCGGTCTGCCGTGGTGAGCCGGCGCTGGGTACCTGGCAGAGCATCGTTCTGGTCGACCTCAACCGGGACAATCCGCGTCGGTCGGTCCGCTTGAGCTTTGTGGAAGGCTAGGCAGGCTGAACCCGGGCGCACCCCGGAAGTACAAGAAGGCTAAGGAAGCGAAAGAGAGTGCAGACACACGAGATCAGGAAGCGGTTCCTTGATCATTTCGTGAAGGCGGGCCACACCGAGGTGCCCAGTGCCTCGGTGATCCTCGACGACCCAAACCTGCTGTTCGTCAACGCCGGCATGGTCCAGTTCGTGCCGTTCTTCCTGGGTCAGCGCAGGCCGCCATACGCGACGGCCACCAGCATCCAGAAGTGCATCCGCACACCCGATATCGACGAGGTGGGCATCACCACCCGGCACAACACCTTCTTCCAGATGGCCGGCAACTTTTCGTTCGGCGACTACTTCAAGCGCGGCGCCATCGAATTGGCCTGGGCTCTGTTGACCGATCCCGTCGCCGACGGCGGATACGGGCTTGACCCGCAAAGGCTTTGGGCCACAGTGTTTCTCGACGACGACGAGGCCGCGGGTCTGTGGCGGGAGATCGCCGGCCTGCCGACCGAGCGGATCCAGCGCCGCGGCATGGCCGACAACTACTGGTCGATGGGCATCCCCGGTCCGTGCGGCCCGTCATCGGAGATCTACTACGACCGCGGCCCCGAGTTCGGACCCGAGGGCGGACCCGTCGTCAACGAGGACCGCTACCTCGAAATCTGGAACCTCGTTTTCATGCAGAACGAGCGGGGCGAGGGCACCAACAAGGAGGACTACGAGATCCGCGGGCCGTTGCCCCGTAAGAACATCGATACCGGCATGGGTGTGGAGCGCGTCGCGCTGGTGTTGCAGGGCGTGCACAACGTGTACGAGACCGACCTGCTGCGCCCGGTCATCGACCTGGTTGCCGCACGCGCGCCCCGCCCCTATGACGTCGGCAATCATGCCGACGACGTCCGTTATCGCATCATCGCCGACCACAGCCGCACCGCCGCGATCCTGATCGGCGACGGCGTCAGCCCCGGCAACGACGGTCGCGGATACGTGCTGCGCCGGCTGCTGCGCCGGGTCATCCGCTCGGCCAAGCTGCTCGGCATCGACGGGCCCGTCGTCGGTGAGCTAATGGCTACCGTGCGCGACGCGATGGGCCCGTCCTATCCCGAGCTGGTCGCCGACTTCGACCGCATCAACCGCATCGCCGTCGCGGAGGAGACCGCCTTCAACCGCACGCTGGTGTCGGGCTCCAAGCTGTTCGACGAGGTGATCGGCGCCACCCGGTCTTCCGGCGCCGCCGTGGTGTCCGGGTCGGACGCCTTCACGCTGCACGACACCTACGGCTTCCCGATCGAGCTCACCCTCGAGATGGCGGGCGAAGCCGGCCTGACGGTCGACGAGGCCGGCTTCCGTGAGCTGATGGCCGAGCAGCGCCGGCGCGCCAAGGCCGATGCCGCGGCGCGCAAGCACGCGCACGCCGACCTGTCCGCCTACCGTGAGCTGGTCGACGCCGGGCCCACCGAGTTCACCGGCTTTGACGAATTGACTTCCGAGGCAAGGATTTTGGGCATCTTCGTCGACGGCAAACGGGTGCCGGTGGTAGCGCATGCCGACACGCTCAACGCCGAGCGGGTGGAGTTGGTGCTGGACCGCACGCCGCTCTACGCCGAGTCGGGTGGACAGCTCGCCGACGTCGGCACCATCAGCGGGGTCGGCTCGGGCGGTAGCGCCCGCGCGGCCGTCACCGACGTGCAAAAGATCGCCAAAACCCTGCACGCGCATCGGGTTAACGTCGAGTCCGGGGAGTTCGTCGAGGGCGACACCGTGGTGGCCGCGGTGGACGCCGGCTGGCGCAAGGGTGCGACACAGGGGCACTCGGGCACCCACATGGTGCACGCCGCGCTGCGACAAGTGCTGGGGCCCAACGCTGTTCAGGCCGGATCGCTGAACCGGCCGGGCTACCTGCGATTCGACTTCAACTGGCAGGGCCCGCTATCAGAAGAGCAGCGCACCCAGATCGAAGAGGTGACCAACGAGGCCGTCCAGGCCGATTTCGAGGTGCACACCTTCACCGAACAGCTGGACAAGGCCAAGGCGATGGGCGCGATGGCGTTGTTCGGCGAGGCCTATCCCGACCAAGTGCGGGTGGTGGAGATCGGCGGGCCGTTCTCGCTGGAGCTGTGCGGAGGCACCCACGTGCACAACTCGGCGCAGATCGGTCCGGTGACCCTCCTCGGCGAGTCGTCGATCGGATCGGGGGTGCGCCGGGTCGAGGCCTACGTGGGGCTGGAGTCCTTCCGGCACCTGGCCAAGGAGCGCGCGCTGATGGCGGGGCTCGCGTCGTCGCTGAAGGTGCCGTCCGAGGAGGTGCCGGCCCGGGTGGCCAATTTGGTCGAGCGACTCAAGGCCGCCGAAAAGGAACTGGAACGTGCGCGGCAGGCCAACGCCCGGGCCGCGGCCACCAACGCGGCAGCCGGCGCCGAGCGCATCGGTAACGTCCGTGTGGTGGCGCAGCGGATGTCGGGCGGGACGACGGCGGCCGACCTTCGTTCCCTGGTCGGTGACATCCGCGGGAAGCTGGGCAGCGATCCCGCGGTGGTAGCGCTGATCTCAGCGGGCTCCGGGGATGAAGGCTCGAGCGTCCCCTACGCGGTCGGGGTAAACCAGGCCGCCCAGGACCTTGGGCTGCACGCCAACGAGCTGATCAAACAGCTGGCGCTGGCCGTCGAGGGTCGCGGCGGCGGTAAAGCCGATCTGGCGCAGGGTTCGGGCAAGAACCCGGCCGGCATCGATGCCGCCCTGGACGCGGTGCGCGCAGAGATAGCGCGGGTCGGCTGAGTGGGTTCCTCACAGCACCGGCTGCCTGACCAACCCGGGGACCTCGACCCCGGCCGTGGCCGCCGCCTCGGCATCGACGTGGGCAGCGTGCGCATCGGCGTGGCATCCAGCGACCCCGACGGCATCCTGGCCACCCCGGTGGAGACGGTGCGTCGTGACCGCTCCGGCAAGCACCTGCGCCGCCTGGCCGCGCTGACCGCCGAGTTGGAGGCCGTCGAGGTGGTCGTCGGACTGCCGCGCACGCTGGCGGATCGCACGGGTGCTTCCGCCCAGGACGCGATCGACCTGGCCGGCAGACTGGGCGAAGTACTGGCCCGTCGAGTCCCGCCCGTCCCGGTGCGGCTGGCCGACGAGCGGCTGACCACCGTCAGCGCGCAGCGATCGCTGCGGGCGGCGGGGATGCGGGCCAAAGAACAGCGTGCGGTGATCGACCAGGCGGCCGCGGTGGCGATCCTGCAGAGCTGGCTGGATCAGCGCCGTGCCCGTGCCGGTTCCGGGGCCGGCGAGGGCACGGATGGTTGACAGCGTGCGCGACGAGCGCGCCAAGCCCGAGGCGGTTGGGCCGCCTCGGCATCGGCGGACGCGCGTCGAGCGGATCCGGGCGGAGCGCGGTCGGCGCAAGCGGCGCATAGCCAGCGGCTTCGCACTCACCCTGCTGGTCGTCGTCGTCCTGGCCGCCGTCGTCGTCGGTGCCAAGCTGTGGCACCGCATGACAGGCTCGGGGGACGACTTCACCGGTTCGGGCAAGCGCGACATCGTCATCCAGGTGCAGGACGGCGACTCCACCACCAAGGTCGGGGAGACGCTGCACGGCCAGGGCGTGGTCGCCACCGTCCGGGCATTCGTCGAGGCCGCGCACGGCAACGCCGCGATCTCGTCGATCCAGCCCGGTTTCTACCGGATGCGAACCGAGATCCCGGCGTCGGACGCCGTCGCGCGGCTGGTCGACCCGAAAAACCGGGTGGGCAAGCTCGTCATCCCCGAGGGGCGTCAGCTCGACGACACCACCGACGTGAAGACCAACGCGGTCAACCCCGGGATCCTCACGTTGATCTCGCGCGCCACCTGCGTGGATCTCGACGGCACCCAGCGCTGCGTCTCTGTGGAGGACCTGCGCAAAGCCGCAGGTACCGTCCCCCCGGCGAGCTTGTCCGTTCCGGCCTGGGCGCAGGAGCCGGTGACCGAGCTGGGCAGCGACCATCGCCGCATCGAGGGCCTCATCGCGCCGGGGACCTTCAACGTCGATCCTTCGGCCTCGGCGCAGACCATCCTGTCGAATCTGATCAACGCCGGCGCCGTGGAGTACCTGAAGTCCGGTCTGGTCGACACAGCCCAGTCACTTGGCCTGTCGCCCTACGACATCCTCGTGGTGGCATCCCTGGTCCAGCAGGAAGCCAACGTCCAGGATTTCCCCAAGGTGGCTCAGGTCATCTACAACCGTCTGCACATACACCACACGCTGGAGTTCGACTCGACGGTGAACTATCCGCTGGACCGCCGCGAGGTGGCCACCACCGACGCCGACCGTGCTCAGCGGACGCCGTGGAACACCTACGTGTCCCAAGGGCTGCCGGCCACCGCGATCTGTTCGCCGGGGGTGGATGCGCTACATGCGGCCGAGCATCCCGAGCCGGGGGACTGGCTGTATTTCGTCACCATCGACAAGCAGGGGACGACGCTGTTCACCAGCGACTACAAGCAGCATCTGGCGAATATCGAGCTGGCCAAGCACAACGGTGTCCTCGACAGCACGCCGCGCTAGAAACGCGCGCATGAAAGCCGGGGTACTCGGCTCGCCGATCGCGCATTCAAAGTCTCCGCAGCTGCACCTGGCCGCCTACCGCGCGCTGGGCCTGGACGACTGGACCTACGACCGCATCGAATGCACCGCCGAGCAACTGCCCGGCCTGGTCGGAGGGTTCGGGCCCGAATGGGTCGGAGTGTCGGTGACCATGCCGGGCAAGTTCGCCGCACTGCGCGTCGCCGACGAGCGCACGACACGTGCGCAGCAGGTCGGATCGGCCAATACCCTTGTCCGCACCGCGCGCGGCTGGCGCGCCGACAACACCGACATCGACGGCGTGGCCGGGGCGATCGGACCGACAACCGGACGCGGCGTGGTGTGTGGTTCCGGTGGCACCGCGCCGGCCGCCGTGGTCGGGCTCGCCGAATCCGGCGTCACCGGCATCACCGTCGTCGCGCGCAACCCGGACAAGGCCGCCCGGTTGGTGGACCTGGGCAACCGCGTCGGCGTGGAGACCCGGTTCTGCGGCCTGGACAGCGACGGGCTGGCCGACGAGATTGCCGCCGCACGGGTGCTGGTCAGCACGATTCCGGCTGACGTGGCGGCCCGCCATGCCGGCGCGCTGGTCGCGATCCCCGTGCTGCTGGATGCCGTCTACGACCCCTGGCCCACGCCGCTGGCCGCCGCGGTGGCCGCCGCGGGCGGCCGGGTGATCAGCGGCCTGCAGATGCTGCTGCATCAGGCGTTCGCGCAGGTGGAGCAATTCACCGGCTCGCCCGCGCCGCGAGAAGCGATGACTTGCGCCTTGGCGGAGCTGGATTAACCTGCCTCCATGCGGATCTGGATGGCCGCTGTGGTGACGGCCTGGCTCACCGTGTTGAGCTGCTATGACATCCGGCAGCGCCGGTTGCCCAACCTGCTGACGCTGCCCGGGGCCGCGGTGGTTCTGCTGGCCGCGACGATCGGCGGCCGCTGCCTGCCCGCGCTGTCCGGGGCGGTCGCGTTGACCGCGATCTACCTGGCGGTGCATGCGCTGGCGCCGGCGTCGATGGGCGCCGGCGACGTGAAGCTGGCGATCGGCCTCGGCGGCCTGGCCGGCTGTTTTGGTGTCGACGTGTGGTTTCTGGCGGCGCTGGCCGCGCCGCTACTCACGGCGCTCTGGGCCGTCGTCGCCCGGGCCGGCTCCGGTGCGGTGACCGTGCCGCATGGTCCGTCGATGTGCGTGGCCACCGCGACGGCCACGGCGCTGGCGGCGCTGGGCGCGCTGGGGTCGCCTAGCATATAACAGATCTGTTATAATTTTGGCATGCGTCACCGCGGTGGATATTTGATTCGCGAGGCACGCCGTCGCGCTGGTCTAACCCAGGCGGAGCTCGCCGCGCGGGCGGGAACAGCTCAACCCGCCGTCGCCCGCTGGGAATCCGGCTCCACCGCCGTCAGCCTCGACGACGTGGTTCGGCTGATCCGCTTGTGCGGGCTCGATCTGGAGCTCCACATGGTCCCCCGTGACGACAGCGACGTTGCCCAAGCCGCGCGCCTTGCCCACCTCTCCGGGCGAGAACGGCTGGATCGTCACGCGGACCTGGCACGGCAGCTCAGTGACCTGCGCGTGGCGGGCCGGCGGTGAGGTGACACCCGACCTGCCGCGATTGTTTGATGTGCTCAACCGCCATCGCGTGACCTACATACTGATCGGGGGGCTGGCCGCGATCTTCCATGGCTCACCATTCCCCACCGAAGACGCCGACATCACGCCCAAGGCCAGTCGCGCTAACCTAACCTGCCTGGCCGCCGCCCTGAACGAGCTCAACGCCCGCATACGGACCGAATCCGTCCCTGAAGGGCTGTCATTTACCTGCACTGCGGAGGGATTGGCCGCGGCGCAGACATGGAATCTCGTGACCGACGCAGGGGACCTCGACATCTCGTTTCAGCCGTCGGGCACACGCGGCTACGCAGACCTACACCGCGACGCCATATCGGCGGACATTTACGACGTGATCGTCCAAATTGCCGCGCTGAGCGACATAATCCGATCCAAACAGGCGGCGAATCGTCCCAAGGATCAACGAGTCTTGCCCACCCTCCGCGAAATTCTGGCGAATCGCGACGGCTGACGGCACGCGCCAGGGTCTTGGCCGGCGACATGGGAAGATAGTCGGGTGTTGCGCTGGATCACCGCCGGGGAATCTCATGGCCGCGCGCTGGTGGCCGTGGTCGACGGCATGGTCGCCGGCGTAGAGCTCACGTCCACCGAGATCGCCGACCAGTTGGCCCGTCGCCGGCTGGGCTACGGCCGTGGCGCGCGGATGAAGTTTGAGCGCGACGCGGTGACCGTGCTGTCCGGCGTGCGCCACGGGGTCACCCTGGGCGGCCCGATCGCGATCGAGATCGGCAACACCGAGTGGCCGAAGTGGGAAACCGTCATGGCCGCCGACCCCGTCGACCCGGCAGAGTTGGCCGACTCGGCACGCAACGAGCCGCTCACCCGGCCGCGACCGGGGCACGCCGACTACGCAGGCATGCTCAAGTACGGCTTCGACGACGCCCGGCCCGTGCTGGAACGCGCCAGCGCCCGCGAAACCGCTGCCCGCGTCGCGGCGGGGACTGTCGCGCGGGCTTTCCTGCGACAGGCGCTCGGCGTCGAGGTGCTCTCTCACGTCATCGCGATCGGCCCGTCGGCGCCGTACGACGGTCCGCCCCCCCGACCCGAAGACCTGCTCGCGATCGACGACAGCCCCGTCCGCGCGTTCGACACGACCGCCGAGCAGGCCATGATCGCCGAGATCGAGGCAGCCAAGAAGGACGGCGACACGCTTGGCGGTGTGGTCGAGGTGGTGGCGCTGGGCCTGCCGGTCGGGCTGGGATCGTTCACCAGCGGCGACAACCGACTCGACAGCCAGCTGGCCGCCGCGGTGATGGGCATCCAGGCGATCAAGGGCGTGGAGATCGGCGACGGCTTCGAAACCGCGCGGCGCCGCGGCAGCCGCGCCCACGACGAGATGTACCCGGGTCCCGACGGCGTCGTCCGCTCCACCAACCGGGCCGGTGGCCTGGAGGGTGGCATGACCAACGGCCAGCCGCTGCGCGTGCGCGCGGCGATGAAGCCGATCTCCACCGTGCCGCGTGCGTTGGCGACCGTCGACATGGCAACCGGCGACGAGGCCGTCGCCATCCATCAGCGGTCCGACGTGTGTGCGGTGCCGGCGGCCGGGGTCGTGGTCGAGACGATGGTTGCGCTGGTGTTGGCGCGCGCGGTGCTGGAGAAGTTCGGCGGCGACTCACTCACCGAGACCCGGCGCAACATCGAGGCGTACCAGCGCGCTGTGGCCGACCGCGAAGCGCCCGCGACAAGAGCGTCGGGGTCCTAGCCATGGCGCCCAAAGCGGTACTCGTGGGATTGCCGGGCTCCGGAAAATCCACCATCGGGCGGCGGCTGGCCAAAGCGCTGGAGGTTGGCCTGCTCGACAGCGACGTGCTGATCGAGCAGCAGACGGGCCGCGCCATCGCCGACATCTTCACCACCGACGGGGAGACGGAATTCCGGCGCATCGAGGAGGACGTGGTGCGCAGGGCATTGGCCGAACACGACGGCGTGCTGTCGCTCGGTGGCGGCGCGGTGACCAGCCCGGGCGTGCGCGCGGCGCTGGCCGGACACACGGTCATCTACCTCGAGATCGGCGCTGCGGAGGGTGTGCGGCGCACCGGAGGCAACACCGTGCGGCCGCTGCTGGCCGGCCCCGACCGCGCGGAGAAATACCGCGACCTGATGGCCAAACGGATTCCGCTGTACCGGCGCGTCTCGACCATGCGCGTCGACACCAACCGCCGCAACCCCGGGGCCGTCGTTCGCTACATCGTGTCGCGGTTGCAGGCCACCTCACCAACCGGGGCGGCCACATGAGCAACGAGCCGGTCACCGTGCAGGTGGCCGTCGACCCGCCGTACCCGGTGGTGATCGGTACCGGTCTACTCACCGAGCTGGAAGAACTGCTCGCCGACCGCCACAAAGTCGCCATCCTGCACCAGCCGGTGTTGGCCGAGACCGCCGAGGCGATTCGAAAGCACTTGGGCGACAAGGGCGTCGACGCGCACCGCATTGAAATCCCGGACGCCGAGGCGGGCAAGGACCTCCCGGTCGTGGGCTTCATCTGGAAGGTGCTGGGCCGCATCGGGATTGGTCGCAAAGACGCACTGGTCAGTCTTGGCGGCGGGGCCGCCACCGACGTCGCGGGTTTCGCCGCGGCCACCTGGCTGCGCGGCGTCTCGATCGTGCACGTGCCCACAACCCTGCTCGGCATGGTCGATGCCGCCGTCGGGGGCAAGACCGGCATCAACACCGAGGCCGGCAAGAACCTCGTCGGCGCCTTCCATCAACCGCTCGCGGTCCTGGTCGACCTGACGACACTGGAAACGTTGCCGCACAACGAAATCGTCGCCGGCATGGCCGAGGTGGTGAAAGCCGGATTCATCGCCGACCCGGTGATCCTGGACCTCATCGAAGCCGACCCGCAGGCCGCGCTGGACCCGAAGGGCGATGTGCTGCCGGAGCTGATCCATCGGGCGATCGTCGTCAAGGCCGAGGTGGTCGCCGCCGACGAGAAGGAATCCGAGTTGCGTGAAATCCTCAACTACGGCCACACTTTGGCGCACGCGATCGAACGCCGGGAGCGCTACCAGTGGCGGCACGGTGCCGCGGTGTCGGTGGGCCTGGTGTTCGTCGCCGAGCTGGCCAGGCTTACCGGGCGGCTGGATGACGCAACCGCCGCGCGACACCGCAGCATCCTGGAGTCGCTGGGCCTGCCGGTGAGCTACGACGCCGATGCCCTGCCGGAGCTCTTGGAATACATGGCGGGGGACAAGAAGACGCGGGCCGGGGTGCTTCGCTTCGTGGTTCTCGACGGACTGGCTAAGCCGGGCCGGTTGGTGGGGCCCGACCCGGGGTTGCTGGTCAGTGCCTACGCGGGGTTGGTCAACTCATGACCGGCACGGTGCACGTCATCAACGGCCCCAACCTCGGCCGGCTGGGCCGCCGCGAACCCGACGTCTACGGCAGCACCACCTACGACGAGTTGACCGCCGCCGTCGAGCGGGAGGCCGCCGAAGTCGGCCTGAAAGTCGTTGTGCGGCAAAGCGATAGCGAATCTGAGCTGTTGGATTGGATACATCTGGCTGCCGACGCTGGTGAACCGGTGATCCTCAACGCCGGCGGTCTGACCCACACGTCGGTGGCGCTGCGCGATGCCTGCGCCGAACTGAGCGCCCCCCTGATTGAGGTGCACATCTCCAATGTGCATGCGCGCGAGGAGTTTCGGCGCCAGTCGTACCTGAGCCCGGTCGCGACAGGTGTGATCGTCGGGTTGGGCATCCAGGGCTACCTGCTCGCCCTGCGCTACCTGGCCGGGACGGCCGAGAGCTGATCGGGCGCGCGCCGGGCAGGCCGGGTGCGCGGGGGTGGCCGGGCGCGTTGGGTGGCGGGCCGGGCGCCGAGCGGGCCGGGCGCGCGTGGGGTGGCCGGGTGCGTTGGGTGGCGGGCCGGGCGCCGAGCGTGACGTGAGGGCGAGATTTTTGCCAAAATCGCGCCGCCAGTTCACGCTCGGCGACGGGCGGGTCTGGCGGCCGGGCGCGCGCCGGGCCGGGCGGCGCGGGCGGCGCGGGGTGGCCGGACGCACGACGCACGACGCCCGCCGGGCGCGCCGGGCCGAGAGCTAATCCTTTTTCGGGATGTCCGACTGGATGGTGCCCTGTTGGGTTTTGTCCGGGTCGTGCGTGCGGATGACCTCGGTCTTGTCCTCACTGGACGGCAGTTTGAACGATTCCGTCGGCGCATCGGTTTCGGTGGTGCGGATCACCTCGGTCGGTGCCTCGCGCTCCGTCGTGGCCGCCGCTTCGGTGGGTGCCTCGCGCTCGGCCTCCCGGTCAGCGACCGCGACGGCAGTGGGCGCCGCGGAGCGAGAGTGGGCCGGGGCTGTCTCCCCGGCCCTTTCCCCGGTCGCGGTGTCGTCATCGCGCACAGCGGCGAACACGTCGGTGTCATCCCGGTCACGGGAGCCGTCGTGCTGGGGGGCCTCGGGCGCACTGCGGTCAACCCGCCAATGGCCGAATGCCACGCCGATGATGCCTGGCACGAAGACGATCAACGCGGTGAACGCCGCGAACGTCGTCACCTCGTTGAGAAGACCCCCGGTGTAGAGGCCTTTGTAGAACAGCGAAATCAGCCAGGCCACCGCGCCGCTGATGAGTCCCGCTATCAGGCCAGCCAGCAGCCAGGTCATGGCCAGATCGGCGCGGCGGTCCGGATCCGGGTTCGCCTTGGCATCAGCGCGGCCGTCCATCACGCCCCAGACGATGACGCCGACGATGAAGAAAGTCAGCAGCACGATGCTGATCAACCCGGACTGCGTCTGCCACGCGTTGATCATCGCGCCCTGGATCAGGCGAAGCACAACCATCGCTGCGGCGAACACCAATCCGCGCATCATCCACTTGTTCATGGAGCAAAAGCGTAGCGAGTACCGTCAAGAGTCGTGACACATTCCCAGCGTCGAGACAATTTGAAAGCACAAATTCGCGCCGCGGGACTCGATGCGATGCTGGTCACGGACCTGATCAACGTGCGATATCTGTCCGGATTCACCGGCTCAAACGGCGCGTTGCTGGTTTTCGCCGACGACCGTGAGGCCGTGCTGGCTACCGACGGCCGCTACCGCACGCAGGCCGCGCAGCAAGCGCCCGGGCTCGAAGTGGCTATCGACCGCGCCGTCGGGCGCCACCTGGCCGGTCGGGCGGCCGACGACGGTGTGCGCACGCTGGGTTTCGAGAGCAACGTGGTCACCGTCGACGGCTTCGACGCGCTGACCAGCGAGTTGTCCGAGCGGGACGCCGGACCCACCGAGCTGGTGCGGGCCGCCGGGACCGTGGAGGCGTTGCGCGAGGTTAAGGACGCAGGCGAGCTGGCGCTGCTGCGGCTGGCCTGCGAGGCCGCCGACGCGGCGCTCGCCGATCTCGCGGAACGCGGGGGTCTGCGGCCCGGGCGGACCGAACGCGAGGTGGCCCGCGAGCTGGAAAACCTGATGCTCGACCACGGTGCCGATACGATCTCGTTCGAGACGATCGTGGCCGCCGGCCCGAATTCGGCTATTCCGCATCACCGGCCCACCGACGCGGTGCTGGCCGCGGGCGATTTCGTGAAGATCGACTTCGGCGCGCTGGTCGCCGGATACCACTCCGACATGACCCGCACGTTCGTGCTGGGCCCCGCCGCCGATTGGCAGTTGGAGATCTATCAGCTGGTCGCTGAGGCGCAAAAGGCGGGTCGGGAGGCTTTGGTGCCGGGCACCAACCTGTGCGACGTCGACGGCGCGGCCCGCCAGCTGATCGCCGAGGCCGGCTACGGCGAGCAGTTCGGTCATGGTCTGGGACACGGCGTCGGCCTTCAGATACACGAAGCGCCAGGCATCGGGGCGACGTCCGCCGGTACACTACTGGCGGGCTCCGTGGTGACTGTGGAGCCCGGCGTCTATCTACCCGGCCGTGGTGGTGTGCGCATCGAGGACACATTGGTAGTGGCCTCTGGAGCAACCCCAGCAGCCTCAGAAAGTGCCGGGCAGAGCCCGGAATTATTGACCCGGTTCCCCAAGGAACTGGCCATCCTGTAGGAGATCTAGCAGACCGTGGCGACCACCGCTGACTTCAAGAACGGACTTGTCCTGGCGATCGACGGCCAGTTGTGGACGATCACCGAGTTCCAGCACGTCAAACCCGGCAAGGGACCGGCCTTCGTGCGCACCAAGCTCAAGAACGTGCTCTCGGGCAAGGTCGTCGACAAGACCTACAACGCAGGGGTGAAGGTCGACACCGCCACCGTCGACCGCCGCGATACCACCTACCTGTACCGCGACGGATCGGACTTCGTGTTCATGGATAGCGAGGACTACGAGCAGCACCCGCTGCCGGAGTCCCTGGTCGGCGACGCCGCGCGGTTCCTGCTGGAGGGGCTGCCGGTGCAGGTGGCCTTCCACAACGGGTCGCCGCTGTACATCGAACTGCCGGTGACCGTCGAGCTCGAGGTCACCCACACCGAGCCGGGCCTGCAAGGTGACCGGTCCAGCGCGGGCACCAAACCCGCCACGGTGGAGACCGGCGCGCAGATCCAGGTGCCGCTGTTCATCAACACCGGCGACAAGCTGAAGGTGGATTCCCGCGACGGCAGCTACCTGGGCCGGGTTAACGCCTGACTATGCCGGATCGAAAAGCGGCGCCGAGCGGCAAACCGGCCAGGCCGGTTAAGGGACGTCATCAGGCCCGCAAGCGCGCGGTGGACCTGCTGTTTGAGGCCGAGGCCCGTGGCATGACCCCGGTCGAGGCCGTCGACACCCGCACCGCGCTGGCCGAGACGAAACCGGAGGTGGCACCGCTGCATCTCTACACGACCCTGGTCGCGCGGGGCGTGGGCGAGCACGCCGCCCACATCGACGACCTGATCACCTCGCACTTGCAGGGCTGGGCACTGGACCGGTTGCCCGCGGTGGACCGCGCCATTCTGCGGGTCGCGGTGTGGGAGTTGCTCTACGCCGATGACGTTCCGGCACCGGTCGCCGTCGACGAGGCCGTGGAGCTGGCCAAGGAGCTGTCCACCGACGACTCGCCGGGGTTCGTGAACGGCGTACTGGGCCAGGTCATGCTGGTGACCCCGCAGATCCGCGCGGCCGCGCAAGCGGTCCGAGAGGGCGCTTCATGACCCGGCTGGAGTTGCGGGTGGTGCTGGCCGCCTGGCTGGCTGGGACGGTGGTGTTCGGTGCCGTCGTCTGCGCCGCGTACGGGTGGACCATCGTCGCGTCGGTGCTGTCGATCTACGCGCTGGGGGTCGGCGCTTGGTTGTATCACTCGATCGAGCGCCTCATCCTGGCCCGCCGCATCAGCACCGTCCGCCAGGCGGCCAAACCGCTGCAGCCGTTGCTGCCGGTGATGGCCGCGATCATGGGCCTGACGCAGGCCGTGGTGCGCTCGCTGTCCGACGTCACCGATCTGCCCGCGCGCCGCTGGGACTTTCCGCAGCGCTCGGTGCTCAAGTGGGTGGAAAACCCGCTCGGCATGCGGAGCAATCGGCGGATCGTGGACAGCGAAGTCGACAGCGACGATCACCCAGGGCACTGAGCCCGCTGCGCGAAACGATTCCGCTACGCGGCACGGCGGGACAGAATCAACGTCAATTGGCGATGTTTTGGCAATGTCGAAGCCCGGCATCGCGCGACTTGCGCCAGGAGAACGGGGACGAGATGAACCGAAACAGTGCCCAACCGCGCCGACTTCGCGTTTCGGCGCTGGCGGCAGTGGCCAACCCGTCGTACACGCGCATCGACACGTGGAACCTGCTCGACGACGCATGCCGTCATCTCGCCGAGGTAGACCTCGCCGGCCTGGACAAAGCGCACGACGTCGCCCGGGTGAAGCGGCTGATGGACCGCATCGGCGCCTACGAGCGGTACTGGCTGTATCCGGGCGCCGCGAACCTGGCGACGTTCCGCGCCCACCTGGAGAGCCTGTCCACGGTGCGGCTCACCGAAGAGGTGTCGCTGGCCGTGCGCCTGCTCGGTGAATACGGCGACCGCGCAGGGCTTTTCGATACTGCGGCCCCACTGGGCGATCAGGAGTTGGTGGCTCAGGCCAAGCGGCAACAGTTCTATACGGTCCTGCTGGCCGACGATTCCCCGGCAACGGCCCCCGATTGTCTCGCCGAGAGCTTGCGCGCGCTGCGCGACCCGTCCGGTGACGTCCAATTCGAGATCCTGGTGGCCCCCAGCGTCGAGGACGCCATCACCGCGGTGGCGCTCAACGGCGAGATCCAGGCCGCGATCATCCGCCACGACCTGCCGCTGCGCTCGCGTGACCGAGTCCCGCTGATGAACACCCTGTTGGGGGCCGCGGACTCGGAGGAGGCGACGGTCGGTTCCGATCGCCCGCAGGACTGGATCGAATGCGGCGAATGGATCAGGGAGCTGCGGCCCCACATCGACCTGTATCTGCTCACCGACGAGTCGATCGCGGCGGGCTCCGACGACGAGCCGGACGTCTACGACCGCACGTTTTACCGTCTAAACGACGTCACCGATCTGCACAGCACGGTCGTCGCGGGCTTACGCAACCGCTTCGCCACCCCGTTCTTCGACGCGCTGCGCGCCTACGCGTCCGCACCGGTCGGCCAGTTTCACGCGCTGCCCGTCGCGCGCGGCGCCAGCATCTTCAACTCGAAGTCGCTACAGGACATGGGCGAGTTCTACGGCCGCAACATCTTCATGGCCGAGACCTCGACCACCAGCGGTGGGCTGGACTCGCTGCTTGACCCGCACGGCAACATCAAGGACGCGCAGGGCAAGGCCTCCCGCACGTGGCGTTCCGACCACACGTACTTCGTCACCAACGGCACGTCGACGGCCAACAAGATCGTCGTGCAATCGCTGACCCGGCCGGGCGACATCGTGCTGATCGACCGCAACTGCCACAAGTCGCACCACTACGGTCTGGTGTTGGCGGGGGCCTACCCGCTCTACCTGGACGCCTACCCGCTGCCGCAGTTCGCCATCTACGGCGCGGTGTCGCTGCAGACCATCAAACAGACGCTGCTGGACCTCGAGGCGGCCGGACAGCTGCACAAGGTGCGGATGCTGCTGTTGACCAACTGCACCTTCGATGGCGTCGTCTACAACCCGCGCCGGGTGTTGGAGGAGGTGCTGGCGATCAAGCCGGACATCTGCTTCCTGTGGGACGAGGCGTGGTACGCCTTCGCGACCGCGGTGCCGTGGGCCCGGCAACGCACCGCAATGGTTTCGGCCAAGCGGCTCGGGGAGACGCTGGCGACGCCGCAGTACGCCGCCGAATACCGGGAATGGGCCGCCTCGATCGAGGGAGTTCCGCGGTCGGAGTGGGTCAACCGCCGGCTGCTACCCGACCCGCAGCGGGCGCGGGTTCGCGTCTATTCGACGCATTCGACGCATAAGTCGCTGTCGGCCTTCCGGCAGGCGTCGATGATCCACGTCCGCGACCAGGACTTCAACTCACGCGCCCGGGACGCTTTCGGCGAGGCGTTTTTGACCCACACGTCGACGTCGCCGAACCAGCAATTGCTCGCCTCGCTGGACCTGGCGCGCCGTCAGGTGGACATCGAGGGGTTCGAGTTGGTACGCAAGACCTATGACATGGCGCTGGTTTTCCGGCACCGTGTCCGCAAGGACCGGCTGATCAGCAAATGGTTCCGCATCCTCGACGAGGCCGACCTGGTGCCCGAGGACTTCCGGGCGTCCCACGTCAGCTCCTACCGCGAGGTCAGGCAGGGCGCGCTGGAGGAATGGAACGAGGCGTGGCGCTCGGACCAGTTCGTGCTGGACCCGACGCGGGTCACCCTGTTCCTCGGTGAGACGGGGATGAATGGGTTCGACTTCCGGGAAAAGGTGCTGATGGATCGGTTTGGCATCCAGATCAACAAGACGTCGATCAACAGCGTGTTGTTGATCTTCACCATCGGCGTCACCTGGTCGAGCGTTCATTACCTGCTCGACGTGCTGCGCCGGGTCGCCACCGACCTCGACCGGGAGAAGGCGGCGGCCAGCGGGGCCGACTGGGCGCTGCATCATCGCCGCGTCGAGGAGATCACCGAGGATCTGCCGCACCTGCCCGACTTCAGCGAGTTCGACATCGCCTTCCGCCCCGATGAGGCCAGCCCGTTCGGCGACATGCGGTCGGCCTTCTACGCCGGTTACGAGGAATCGGACCGGGAGTATGTGCAGATCGGCAGTGCCGGCCGGCGGCTCGCCGAGGGAAAGAAACTGGTGTCGACGACGTTCGTGGTGCCCTATCCGCCGGGCTTTCCGGTCCTGGTCCCGGGTCAGGTGGTCTCCAAGGAGATCATCTATTTCCTGGCGCAGCTCGATGTCAAGGAGATCCACGGCTACAACCACGACCTCGGTTTGTCGGTGTTCACTCAGGAGGCGCTGGCGCGGTTGGAGGCCCAACGCAATGCGGCGATGGCCGCGGTGGGCGAAGCGGCGTCGACATTCGAAATCCCACCGGATGCGTCCAGCATCAACGGCGACAGCGCCGTACAGGTCGTTACCGAACGAGCGTAACGGTCGCTCCCCGCGATTGTTACGCTCCGAAATTCAGTGCGCGGTAGACGAAGTCGGTCAGCGCGTCGATGGCTTCGTCGTCACCGACCTGATATTCGCCGAACCGGCCTTGTGACATCTGCCAGTGCGATCCGAACCCGTCTAGCAACCCGGCGAACATCGCCAGTGTGAGCTCCGGGGGGGCGGGCAGCGTGCGGCCGGCCGCGGTGATGGGGTCGAGGTGGTCGCGTAGGTGGTTGATGTCCCGGTTCATCAGCTGCTGGATCTGGGCGCCGAATTCGGCGTTGACCAACGCTGCCTGCCGCAACGCGGTCAGCTCGACCCGGTTGCGCGTATAGAAGCGCCAGTACGCCGCGGCCACAGGCTTGGCCAAACTGCGCGGCGGTGCCGACACCGTTAGCGCGCTGCTTGGCGATTCTGACCCGCTGGTGCGCGCGGCAGCGCTCACGGCACTCGGCGAATTGGGTTGCAGCGAAAGGGATTTCACCGCAATCAAGCAGGCGCTGCGGGCCTCCGCATGGCAGGTGCGCGAGGGTGCCGCCCGCGCGTTGTCCGCCGCTCCGACCGAGTTCGCGGTGTGTTGACGGATGCGCTCGCCGACGCGCATCTGGACGTGCGGAAGGCTGCCGTCCTGAGCCTGACCCGGTGGGCCGGCGAACCTGCCGCACACGTCGGTGTGCGCGATGCGCTGAGCCTGGCGCTCAAGGACAGCGACGCCGACGTGCGGGCCTACGCCCGTCGGGCACTCGAGCACGCTTAGTCAGGTCATCGAGCCTGCGGTCATGGCGCCGAGACTGCGTGCAGCGTCGATTTCGCGAAGGATTCGCGCCCTCAGCGCAGACTCGGCGAGCGGGGCCACCATGGCGAGGGCCCCAAGAGCGGGGGCCCAAGAGCGGGGCCACCATGGCGAGGGCCCCAAGAGCGGGCCCACGCTCACCGCAGGGGCTTGGCGTAGAGCAGGCTGTCGCCCGGCTCGGGTCCGATATTGGGATAGACGGCGCTTCGCGCCAGCCTGCCCTCCAATGCGAAACCGGCTCGCTGCAGCAGCTGGGCCGACCGCTCGTTGTCGACATGGCACGTGGCCCAGACGCGATACGCGCCGCGGTCGGCCGTGAGCGCCGAAACCATGATGTCGAGCGCCTCGGACATCAAGCCCTTGCCCCACCACCGCCGGCCG
>Ga0213876_10000816_pt1 | contig 21075 bp, 22 predicted proteins | sample BarmaccomBMRX_R9_FD_160113 | JGI IMG/M metagenome (GOLD analysis project Ga0213876, IMG submission 160113) | Root-associated microbial communities from Barbacenia macrantha in rupestrian grasslands, the National Park of Serra do Cipo, Brazil - RX_R9 | ecosystem: Host-associated > Plants > Roots... | reverse complement strand
CGGCTCTGGACCGAGGACAAGGTGGACGGCGAATACCCGCCTTACAATTTGCGCGGCGCGGTGCTCCAACCCAAGCCGGTGCAGAAGCCGCGCCCGCCTATCCTGATCGGCGGCTATGTCGATGCGGTCTTGAAACGCGCCGCCACCAAGGGAGATGGCTGGCTCACTTACTACTACACCGCCGAGAGTTTCGCGAAGACTTGGGCGAAGGTGCGCGGCTTTGCCGAGGAAGCCGGCCGCGACCCCGACGAGCTGATCTCGACGAACCAGCTCCCCATCTGCATCGGCCAGCGTGACAAGATCGAAGCCAAGATGACGGAGTGGCTCCAGACCGAGTGGGACTACGCGTCCTGGTCGGAATCGACCATGCACAGCGCCATCATGGGAAGCGTCGAGGAATGCGTCGAGCAGCTCGAGGCGCATGTCGCGACCGGGATCGATCGCATCATCTTCGTCCCCTACAGATACGAGGCCGAGCAGGTCGAGGCAGTCGCAAACGACATCATCCCGCGCCTGAAGAAGAAGATGCGATAGCCACGTTTGGCTTGCGTGATCTAGCAAGGTGGGGGCCCTGCAAAACGTCTACTCAACTGTGAGCGTACACTTTCGAAAGAAGCACGAACATCATCGTCGCGCCCGGTCCACGGTTGAGCTCGATCCGTGCGCGTCAAACCAGAGGAGGTGCCTATGCAGTCGTCTCTCAAGACCCTCATCGCGGCAGCGGGGCTGGCGCTCGTCGCCAGCGCCGCGTCGGCGCAGGATTCGGTAAAGGTCGGTGTCAGCGAGCCCTTGACGGGTGCCTTCGCGGCCTCCGGCAATTATGTCGCGCAAGGGGCCCAGCTTGCGGCGGAAGCCATCAACAAAAGTGGCGGGGTGCTCGGCAAGAAGATCGAGCTCATCATCGAGGACAACAAATCCAATCCGACCGAGGCGGTCGACACGGCCGAACGTTTGATCGTCAAGGACAAGGTGCCGGTTCTGATGGGCGCCTGGAGCTCGACGCTAACGCTCGCCGTCATGCCGAAGCTCGAGGAATACAAGGTGCCGATGCTGGTCGAGACCTCCTCCTCGGGGAAGATCACGACGTCGGGCAACCCTTACATCTTCCGCATCAGCCCGACCTCGGAAATGGAGGCGACGGCCTTCGCCCCCATCGCCAAGACGCTCGGCATCAAGAAAGCCAATTTCCTTGTGACGAACAATGATTTCGGCAAGGGCTCGATGCAAGAGTTCACCAAGATGCTCAAGGGGCAGGGCATCGACATCGGCGCCCAGGAAACCATGGAGCCCGCGGCCACCGACCTCTCGGCACAGCTTGCCAAGATCAAGGCCTCCGGTGGCGACACGCTTTTCGTCACCACAGACGTCGCCCAGCTCACGCTCATCCTCAAGCAGGCGAAGGATCAGCAGATCGCGATGCGCGTCATCACGACCGGCGGTTCCGTCGCGCCCGATCAATTGATCGAGCAGGCGGGTGATGCCGCGAACGGCTCTTACCATCTCGTGTTCTTCACACCCTGGTTCCCGGACGCGGTCAAGAACCCGGACGTCGCCCAGAAGTTCACCGCCGCCTGGAAGGAGAAGAACTACAACACCGGCGGGCTCACCGAAGGCTTCCGCGGATGGGACGGCATCTACACCATCGCGGCCGCGATCAACGACGCGGGCAAGCCGGATGCGGAAGCGATCCGCGAGGCCTTCTGGAAAGTGAAGGTGAAGGGCGTCAACGGCGACATCGCCTTCATCAAGCAAGGGCCGGCCGGCAAGGAGAGCGGCCAGAACGTACCGAGCGTCTATCTCGTCAAGATCGAAGGCGGGAAGGTCGTGAAGCAATAGGTTTGCGTCGATCTTCGTCCGCGGCCATCCGGTCGCGGACGAAGGCTCCCGAGCCTTTCGCGCAAAGAGCGTCTTCTTGGATCAATTCCTCCAACATTGCCTGAACGCGCTGGTGCTGGGTGGCACTTATGCGCTTCTCGGCATCGGTCTCACCTTGATCTTCGGCATCATGCGCGTGGTCAATTTCACGCATGGCGAGCTCTACAGTTTCGGCGCCTACATGATGTTCATGTTCGTGATGCTGCTGCATCTCGACTTCTTTTTGTCTCTCGTGCTCGCCATGCTGCTTGGCATCGCGCTCGGCGCGGCGATCGAGTTCCTGCTTTTGCGCAAGCTGCGCGGCGCCGACATCGATACCACGATGCTGGTGATGATCGGCGCCTGGATCGCCATGCAGAATTTCGAGCAGCTCGTCTGGTCGGGCGTCGCCAAGTCGATCAAGACGCCGTTCCCATCCTCGCCGCTCGTCATCGGCGCGCTTTCGGTGTCGTGGAATCGGATTTTCGTGCTTGTTGTCGCGCTCGGCTTGATCTTGTGCACCTATGCCCTCGTGAACCGCACCAGGCTCGGGCGCGCCATGCGCGCGACCTTTCAGGACTCTGACACGGCGGCGCTCATGGGCGTCGACATCGGCACCATCTACATGTCGACTTTCGCGCTCGGTTCGGGTCTCGCGGCGGCGGCCGGCGCGCTTCTCGGGCCGATCTTCGTCGTCACGCCGACAATGGGTGATCTTGCCTCGCTCAAGGCCTTCGCCATCGTCATTCTCGGCGGCCTCGGCAACATCGTCGGAGCGACGATCGGCGGCTTCATCCTGGCTTTCATCGAGGAGCTGGGCGCGGGTTACATCTCGTCGGGCTATCGCGACGCCATGGGTTTTCTGCTCATCATCGTGATCCTGCTCGCGCGCCCGACAGGCCTGTTCAGCCGCAAGGAGCGGATCGGGTGAAACGCCTGGGCACGCTCGCCGGTCTCCTCTTCCTTTTCTCGATCCCGCTGTGGCTCGGGAATTTCTATCTTCTGCATGTGCTCATCATAACCGGCATCTTCATTATCGCGGCGATGAGCCTCAATCTCCTGCTCGGCTATACGGGCCAGCTCAGTCTCGGTCATGCGGCGTTCTTCGGTATCGGCGCCTACGTGTCGTCGCTCGCCTCGCTCGGCTTTGCGGTGCATCTCCTCCCCGATTGGCTCGTGACGCTCGACCCACAACCTGTCTGGCTCGGCATGGCATGCGCGATCGTGATCACCGGGCTTTGCGGTTTCGCCATCGGCAAGGTCGCCTTCAAGGTGCGTGGCGCCTATTTCGTCATCGTGACCATCAGCTTCGCCGAGGTGGTGCGGCTTGTCGCCCTCAATTGGGACGAGCTCACGCAAGGGCCGATGGCGCTCAACAACATCCCGCCGCTTTCCGTGGTGATCCCCGGTCTCGTCGACATCACTTTCGTCGGCAAGCCCGCCAACTACTATCTCGTCCTCGTCTTCGCGATCCTCACCTACGCGATCATCGCGAGGCTGGTGCGCTCGCGCGCCGGGCGCGCCATGATCGCGCTCAAGGAGAATGAGGCGCTCGCCGCCTCGGTCGGCATCGACGTGACGAAGTATCTGGTGCTCGCGGCAGTGGTCTCAGCCGCGGCCGCGGGTGCGGCCGGCGCGCTCTACGCGCACTATGTGCGCATCGTCGATCCGAACGTCTTCTTGTTCATCTACACGGTCACCATGGTCATCATGGTGGTCGCGGGCGGCAAGGGTACGCTCGCCGGCCCGGTCGTGGGTGGCGTGATCTTCGGCCTGCTTCCGGAAGGCCTGCGATCGCTCGCCATCGCGCCCGAGGTGCAATGGATCGTCTACGGCGTGCTGATGATCCTTGTCGTCTATCTGTTGCCGCAAGGAATCGTCCCGGCGCTACGCGCCTATCGGCAGCGCTCGCGCTCGCTTGAACCGCAGGACGCACCCGGTGCCAACGCTTCGGCAAGGCAGGCGATGCCATGAGGGGCGCATCGGCACGCGTCGCGCTCGCGGTCGAGGGGCTCTCGATCCGATTCGGCGGCCTTACCGCCGTCGAGAGCATGAGCTTCGATGTCAAGGAGGGCGAGGTGGTCTCGCTCATCGGCCCTAACGGCGCGGGCAAAACGTCCGCCTTCAACGCCATTACCGGTTACCTTCCGGCGGCCGACGGAGAGATCACCTACCGCGGAAAGCGCCTGAACGGCCTCAAGGCGAACCGGATCGCCGAGCTCGGCGTGGTGCGCACGTTCCAGAAAACCAGCGTCTTCGCTGGGCAGACGGTGCTCGACAACATTCTGATCGGCCTGCATCTGCGCTCGCGGCAATATCCCATCGCGATCATCTTGAGATTTCCTTTCGTCGCGCGCGAGGAAAGGGAGCTTGCGGAGGAGGCCCATGAGATCCTGCGCTTCGTCGGCATCGATGCGCATGCCTCTGAGCTTGCCTCGGCGTTGCCCTATGGCGAGCTTCGCCTTCTCGAAGTGGCCATCGCGCTCGCCGCGAAACCCACGCTGCTGCTTCTCGACGAGCCCGTCTCGGGAATGAATCCCACCGAGACCGCGAATTTCATGAAGACGCTCGCGCGAATCCGCGAGCGCGACATCACGGTGCTCCTCGTCGAGCATGACATGAAGATCGTGATGGGTGTTTCCGACCGGGTCGTCTGTCTCAACCAGGGACGTATTATCGCCGAAGGCGCGCCGGCTCACATCCAGCGCGACGCGGAGGTCATTCGCGCCTATCTCGGCGAGAGGTATGCTCGTGCTCAAGATTGAGGGCCTCGTCTGCCGCTACGGCAAGGTAGCCGCCGTGCGTGGCCTTTCGCTCGAAGTGCGCAAGGGCGAGCTGGTGGCGCTCATCGGCGCCAATGGGGCCGGCAAGAGCACGACGCTGAAGGCGATCTCGGGTCTCGTGGCTCCAGCCGAGGGGCGGCTCACCTTCGAAGGCGAGGATATCACGCGTTCTTCGGCGCGGCGCATCCTGCAACTTGGGATCGCCCATTGTCCCGAAGGGCGCCGCGTCTTCCCTTACATGACAGTCACCGAGAATTTGCAGATGGGGTGCCATTTGCGCCGCGACGCCGCTTCTGTCGCGTCCGACATGAGGAAGCTGTTCGACCGCTTCCCCATACTTTACGAACGCCGCGCGCAAACCGCCGGCACCTTGTCGGGCGGCGAGCAGCAGATGCTCGCGATCATGCGGTCCTTGATGTCGCGACCGAAGCTCGTGCTTTTCGACGAGCCTTCGCTTGGGCTTGCCCCGACCATGGTCGAGCGCGTCTTCGACATCATCAAGAGCATCCAGGCGGAGGGCGTCACGGTGGTGATGGTCGAGCAGAACGCCTTCGCGGCGCTCGAGCTCTCGGACCGCGCCTATGTGCTCGAGCAAGGCCGCATGACGTTGACGGGCACGGGTGCGGAGCTCCTCAACAATCCGGACGTGAAGGCCGCCTATCTCGGCGCGTAAGGACCGGGAGGGAGGCAGCTACGCCCGGTCTCGTGCAAACCTGTTTGACCGAAACAAAACTTCCCATTGGCGCCGAGCGCGAAATCAGCTCCTCTCGATAAGTTTACCTGCGCAAATCTTGACTTGGAGCCGGCGGAATCGCCCCTGACGAGGGTGCTCGTTCTCGAGCAGCCCCTGCGAATATTCGCGTCATGGAATGGAGTTCATAGATGCTTCGCTTCGACAATGCTCCACGCTTTGGAGCTGCCACACTTGCCCTGTTCGGCGCACTTGCCCTGTTCAGCACGGCTTCCGCCTTTGCGCAGACACCCGAGGTCGTGCGCGTGCGTGGCGAGGTGGTCTCTTTCGATGGCGCATCGACGCTCGTCGTCAAGTCGCGCACGGGGGCGGATGTCACCCTGCATCTCGGCGACCCGTTGCGCCTTCTCGGCGTCGTGAAGGCATCCGCCGCGGACATCAAGCCTGGCGTATTCATCGGCACGACGACGGTGCAGAAAGATGGCTCCGCCTCACGCTCGCTCGAGATCCACATTTTCCCCGAATCTCTGCGCGGATCCGGCGAAGGCGACCGGCCTTGGGATCTCGTTCCGGGCTCATCGATGACCAACGGCTCGGCCGGCAATGCGGTCGACAGCGTCGACGGCAAGACGATCACGGTCACCTATCAAGGCGGATCGCGCACCGTCGTCGTCCAGCCCGATACGGCGATCGTCACCTATGTGCCGATCGACAAGAGCGAGGTGAAGCCGGGCGTCAAGGTGTTCGCCATCACGCAAAAAGGCGCGGACGGCATGCTCACGGCAAGCGTGCTCAACGTCGGCAAGGACGGCCTGATGCCTCCGATGTGAGCAAAGCAACCAGCCACCGCAGTGGGAGTGACCTGCAAGGCGTGAGGATCAAGCGGCGGGCTCCTTCGAGATTTTCCGGGCAGGAGCCGCCGCAAGACGGCTCTCGATCAGTCCGATGACGCCGCGCGGCATGAAAATGATGAAGATGACGAGGAGAGCGCCGTAGATCGTGTTGGCCGCGCCGACGAAGTTCGTGCCCATGGTGACGCGCAAGATCTCAGGAAGCGCGATGGTGAAGAGCCCTCCTGCTGTCGGCCCTAAGGCCGAATACATGCCGCCGGCGATGGCCGCGAAGACGATCTGGAGCGAGACGCCGATCCCTGACAGGGTGTCAGGATTCACATACATGAAGTATTGCGAGAGAAGCGCGCCGCCGAAGGCTGTGAGCGCCGCGCTTGCGAGCGTCACGCGAAGCTTCTCGCGCATCACATCGACGCCGATCGCGGCGGCGGCGCCCTCATCCTCCGCAATGGCGTCGAGCGCCGCTCGCCCTTTGCCGATATCCACGAAATGCCAGATGAGGATGCCGAAAACCCACACCGCGAGTGCGATTGCGTAGAAATAGGGTTTTTCCGGAAATTGCAGCGCGTACCAGGAGTGCCCGACGGCTTTCGGCGTCATGCCGAGCGACCCGCCGGTGATGTCGCGGGCCGCCACGATCGTCAAGAGAGCGACTTGGCTCAGCGCCAGCGTGACGAGCGCGAAGTAGTGGCCAACGACGCGCAACCGAAAGCACGGATAACCGATGATGAGGGCAAGGAGCATGGCAGCGAGGATGCCGATCGGGATGCCGAGCCACGGCGTAAGGCCGGCGTAATTCCACAGCAAGGGCGAGGCGTAGGCGCCGATGCCGAGGAACGCGCCATGGCCGAGCGAGACGAGGCCGAACTTCCCCATGAGAGACCAGGCCGTGTAGACGAAGCCCCAAAGCAGGATTTGGATCGCGATGTGAAGCGCATAATCGCTCGTCGCGAGGGGCACGAGCGCCAGAAGGAGGGTCGCGACGACGAGCGCACCAAGGCGCCGGGCAAGCTCATTCTTCATCGCGCAAGCAGCCCTTGTGGCCTGATGAACATCAGGACGATGAAAAAGACGAAGGCGAGCACATAGGAGATCTCGATCGAGAAATAGTAGCCACCGACGGCAATGATCTGGCTCATCACGAACGCGGCGATGAAACCACCGATCATGTTGCCCAATCCGCCGAGCACGCAGATCATGAAAGTGATCGGCCCGAAGCTCAGCCCGATGAACGGGTGCACGTCATATTGCAAGACGAGAAGGCAGGCGGCGAGCCCCGCAAGCGCTCCGCCCACGGCGGAGGTGATGAGATAAACGCGGCGCTGATCGACGCCCATCAACCCCATGATCTCCCGGTCCTGCGCGATGGCACGCATGGCGATGCCGAGATAGGTGCGCGAAAGGAACAGATAAAGCGCGACTGCGCCGATAAGCGCCGTGCCGAATGCAAGCAGGCGCGAATAACTGATGAAGATGTCGCCGAGCTCGATGAGCGGAAGCCGAACACCGATATTGCGGAAATCGGTGCCGAAGAGGAGTGTCGCGAGGCTCTGGAGGAAGAACAACATGCCCCCCGTCGCGAGGAGCTGGTTGATCGGTGCCGAGCCGAGGATGGGCGAGATGACGAGAAGATGGAGAAGAACGCCCAATCCGGCGACGCCGAGGATCGCGGCGAAAGAGGCGAGGAGAATGGGCCAACCGAAGAAGCTGTGCAGCCAGAAGATCATGTACATTCCGCACATGACGAGCTCGGCGTAACAGATCCACACCACGTCGATGACGCCGAAGATGAGGTTGAGGCCAAGCGCCAGAAGCGCGAGCACGCCGCCGAGAAGAATGCCGTTGATGATCGCTTCGAAGAGATAGATGTCCATCGCGGTCTATAGTCCGATATAGGCTTTCCGGATCGCCGGATTTTTTTTGAGCTCGGCGGAGAGACCCGAAAGCCGGATGCGGCCGACTTCGAGGAGATAGGCGCGATCGACGACGTCGAGGACCTGCTGGAGGTTTTGCTCGACGATGAGCACGGTGTAGCCCTCTTCACGGATGCGGCGCACGAGATCGAAGACCTGGTCGACGACGAGCGGAGCGAGGCCGGCCGAAGGCTCGTCCATGAGCAGCAACTTCGGCTTCGACATGAGAGCTCGGCCGATCGCCACCATCTGCTGCTCGCCCCCCGAAAGTGTGCCGGCAAGCTGTCGCCGACGCTCGAGAAGGCGTGGGAAGAGCGCGTAGACCCATTCGCTGCGTTCCACGTAATGGCGGCGCGCTTGCGGGAGGAAGGCGCCGATCCGCAAATTCTCCTCGACCGTCAGCCTCGCGAAAAGGCGTCGATGCTCCGGCACATGAGCGATGCCGGCTTCGACGATGCGATGCGCGGGAACATGCGTGAGCGGACGACCCTCGAAGACGAGCTCGCCCGAAGAGGCGCGCAGCATTCCCGAAATGACGCGCATCAAGGTGGACTTGCCCGCACCATTGGGCCCGACCACCCCGATCGCCTCTCCGGCGCCAACCTCGAGCGAGACATCGAACAAGGCGCGAAACGAGCCGTAACCGGCGCTGATGTTGCAAAGGGTCAGCATTGCTCCTTCGCCCAGAGATCGTTGGCCGTTCTGATCGGCGGCCATGCCTCAGCCGCGCCTTCCATGGCCGAGATAGATCTCGGTGACGCGAGCGTCCTTGGCTGCGGCCTCGGGCAAGCCTTCGAAAATCTTTTCGCCATGATCGAGAACGATCACGCGGTCGACGATGCGCATCAATAGTCCCATGATGTGCTCGACCCAGACGATGGTGATCCCAAGCTTGGTGCGGATCGTCTCCAGCATCAGGGCAGCGTGCTCCATCTCGGCATGGTCGAGCCCACCGAGGCTTTCATCGGCGAGGAGAAGGCGCGGTCCCGTGGCGAGCGCGCGCGCAAGCTCGAGCTTTTTGAGTGCCGCCGCGCCCAGGCCCTCGATCCCATCCGCGGCCGGCAAGCCGACCATGTCGAGCGCGCGCTCAGCGCGCCGCTGCGCATCGCTCTTTGCGAGAGTGCCCGAGTTCCCGTAGTTCGCGGCGAGCATCACGTTTTCCATGAGCGAGAGGCGGCGAAAAGGGCGTGGGATCTGGAATGTACGGGCAAGGCCCATGCGGCAGATTCTATGGGCCGGCAATCCGCCAATCTCCGTGCCCTCGAAACGGATGGAGCCAGAGCTCGGGCGCATCGCTCCGGCGATGAGATTGAACGTCGTGCTCTTGCCCGACCCGTTCGGCCCAATCAGGCCGAGAATCTCGCCCTTGCGCAAGGTGAAAGACACCGCGCTCACAGCCGGAAAATGGCCAAAACGCTTGCTGAGCCCGCTCACCTCGAGCATGAGCGTTCTCCCGAACGAACCAATGCTCGTGCCGGCTCGCGCTCCATCGAGCGGCCGGGCTCCGAATCGGCCGCGCGAGGGGTGACGCGCCCTACCATCTTCGCGCTTAATTCACGGCATAGGGCGATTGCGCCGGCAGGGGAAGAACAGGCGGAACGTTCTGGATCGCCGTCGGCCAGACGACTTTGATTTGCCCTTTCACGTATTGCATCACAACCGGCGTCGAGCGTTCGTTCTGGCCGGAGAGCTGGGTTCCGGGCGGGAAGAATTTGACGCCATATCCTTGGATCGTCCCGCCGACGGGAATGTCGACATCGAGGGCGGCCTTGCGAATCGCTTCGGCATCCGTCCCGCCATATTTCTCGATGGCGATCGGCAATACGTTCTGCAACAAGATCCAGGTCTGATTGAAGCCCATGGAGACATGCGGCGGCACGTCATTGGCGCCGGTCTTCGCCTTGTAGCGCTCGACCATGATCTTGATGAGGTCGCCGAGGCCCGGGGCGAGCTTGGCGGCGTCGAGATGCTGGGCCGGCACCGGGTCGATATCGCAGAAATTGTCGATGTCGGTGCCGAAAGTCGCGGTGAGCTTGTCGAGCTGGCTGTAGCCCGCGCCATTGCCGATCAGCATCTTGAATCGCAATCCCGCTTCCCGAGCCTGCCGCAGAAAGAGCGTGATGTCCGGGTTGTAACCGGCATGCAAGATGACGTCGGGCCTTGCCCGCTTGAGCTTGGTGACGAGCGAGGAAAGATCGGGCGCATTCGCCGAATAGGCTTCCTTCAGCACGATCTGGATGCCCGCTTGCTTCGCATACTGCTCATCGGCGGCGGCGACGCCGGTGCCGTAGGGCCCGTCCTCGTAGATGATCGCGATCTTCAGGTCCTTTGGCTCGACACCGAGGTCGGACTTTGCATGCTCGGTCAAGAATCCAATGCCCGCCTGGCCGTACTGGTCGGAGTGGATCTGGGCGCGGAAAACATATTTGAGGCTTCGGTCCTTGAATACGGAAGTTGCAACCGCGGTCGTGATCCACAAAATCTTCTTTTGCTCCTCGACCTTGCTCGCCAGCGGCACGGCGGCCGCGCTCGAATAGACGCCAACGATGACGTCGACATGCTCCTGGTTGATGAGCCGTTCGCCCTCGTTGATGGCGACATCCGGCTTGCTTTGGGAATCGGCGTTGACGGATTCAACCTTGTATTTTCCAAGCACGCCGCCGCGTTCGTTCGTGAGGTCGATGGCGATTTGCGCGCCGATCTGGGAGGCGACCGATCCCGCCGCCGCAAAGGGGCCGGAAAGGTCATAAAGGAGACCGATGCGGATCGGCTTGTCTTGGGCGAGCGCGCCATCATCGATCACGGGAAGCGCGAGCGCGAAGCCGAGAAGCGCGAATCCAAAAAGCCCGAAGCTGCGAATCAGGCGCGACAAGATTGCCATGTCTCCTCCCGAAAGATTCAGGGCTCTTGCGGCCCATTTCAGGCGATCCGACGAGCAGTCCGCGACGTTGCGTCGCGGAATCGCGCTCGGAGCGGCGCGCGAACAGTGTTCGTCATGGCGGCCGCGCTGTCAACGAGCGATGCCAAGAGGGACCAGGCGTTTGGGGTGGTCAGAGACGTTCCGGCGTTTTCGAGCAACGAAAATCGAAGTTCCCGAGAGTCCTGCGGACATCGTTCAAAATTGCGGTCATGGGACAAAATAAATCCAAAATTTTTTAAATAAAAGCTCGCCATCCATCCTCAAAATGAGCTATACGCATCGAGCGATGCAGACGCCTTCCTGAAGGACAGCGTTCGATAAGCTTCGAGCCTCGCCCTTTTGTTTTGAAAGGAGGAGGTCATGGCGCGAAAATCACAGCCGATCGCATATCCGATTCGTGGCCTTGGCAAATTGATGCTGGTCGTCTCTGCCAAGGCGTGGACCTTGACGGTGGCGGTCGCGGCGGACACGCGAGGCACGCTCAAAATCATAGGGTCCCGCGTCAGTCCAGAGGATGACGACCGGGAAATGGCAGGTGCCGGGCCGGATGACCTGCCGATGGAAAGAGAAAAGCGGGACAGCCCCTTTCGTCTTGGAGCGTAGTCGCGAACGCCAACTGATCGCAGTGTGAAGAGGGACTTCTCGCGTAAAGATTGCAAGCATCCGTCGCCGCTATATGTGGTTGCGCACTTTAGGAGAGGCCAAGGGTCGCGCGAGACGTTTTGGTGTAGATGTAAAAGTGTAGTAGAACCATGAAATACATGAATGAATTGATGTAGTAACGGTTTGTAGTTCTATTTTGTGATGCGTAAATAAACACAACCGGGAATGCCATAGCTCATCGGCAAATATTGACCTTGATGATTGCAAACGGCATTGTCGTCGAGAACGTCGAGACAACAATCCAGGCGCGGGGGAGCATCGGAGTTTTGCAATGAACCCCGCTAAGTCTTCGATTCAAAGCATTGATCTTGATGATCTAGAGCGGAGACTGCGAAACTTCGTCGATCCGCGTTCCTCGAACGTCGCGTCCCGCAGCGGCCAGGGGCCTGAAGAGACTGCGCGTGTCGAGAATTTTCGTCCCGCAAACGGGAAGAACCCGGGCTCGGTGAGCGGTGGCCAGGGTGTATCGTCTTCGGAAGCTGGTCCAGCTTCGCTTTCGGTCCCGGAAAAGACGACCGATCTCGATGCGGTGGAAAAACAATTGCGCGAGGTCGCGGCCGACGTTCTTCGTAGACCCACCCCAGCCACCCAAAAGGGTGACGCGGACGCGGCTGACCTGTCCAAGCTCGTCAAGCGGCGCACTCGGCCCGAGGCCGCAGGCTCCGAGCGCGCCAAAAAGGTTCCCCCATCCTCTGGCACGCCGATCGAGCGCAAGGCTTCCTCAAGGAGTTCTCCTCGAAACATTGCTGAGGCCTATCAGGGTCGCGCCGCCAAGGCCGCAATGAAGCGTGCCTTGGAAGGCGGGGCGGCGGGCAAGTCGCGCGAAGCAAAAGCGATATCAAGCGCGAATGCGCAAGGCGATCGAGCTTCGAGCGAGCAGCAGCAGATTGTAAGACGCTTCGATCATGAGGCGCGCGCTTTCCTGGCTGGCGCGGCTGCTCGCCTCGACGACATGGGCACCGCCGCAGCAGAAGCCGATTCGCCATTGCGTGCAGCCATCGTCAGGCAGAGTGTCGTTTCGCGATCGGCGCGCTCCCTCGCGCTGCCCCTTCTCCTGCTCGCGCTCGCAACAGGGAGCGCGATCATTATTCTGAGCCCGGTCGGCGAACACCCGGGCAAACAGATGAAGGAGACGCAAGCCGAACCTGCGCTCGCAAATGCAGGGAGCGGAGGAGGCGTGTCCGCCTCGACGGCCAAACCGGCGTCGAAAACCGAGTCCCCAGTCGAGATTGTCAAGGCCGCGCCGCCTTCGCCGCCGTTGGCGCCGAGCGCTGCGCCCTCCCTGCCGACGCTGGCTGGGACGATCGCGAGCGCGCCCTCCTCGCCCGAACCTGGCTCTCCGGGGGTGGCGATCGCCACCGCACCTGTGTTGCCCGCGCCTGCCTCTCCGGGGGGGACGACTGCGCAGACGCCTTCCGTGCCAGCGCCTGCCTCTCCGGCGGTGACGACCGCGGCCCCGCTCTCCTCACCGGCGCCTGCCGGTGCGTCAACAAACGAGGCAAAAACGGCTTCGGTCGACCTGGGCCCCGTGTCTTCGCCGGCAGCGGGGCAAACTGCTCCGTCACTTCCGGCAACTCCCGCACCTGCAGTGAGCGGGGCGAGTCCGTCAGCGCTCGTTGCTGCGTCGGATGATGCGCCACGCGCTCAGGCGCCAGCATCGCCGAGCGAATCCTCCGGATCAGGTTCAGGCCGGCCCGTCGCGGCAGGCGCTCCCAAGGGGCAGGACACAGACATCACGGCTCTCTCGCCGAACGATGTGGCAGACGCGGACGCGGCTCAACCGGCGTCCCAGATCGACGCGCCCCCTCCAGCGCAAGCAAAGGAGCATACCCCCGCGGTTGTGGCTCAGCTCCCCGATCCGGGCTCACCGTCTGCGGCGAACAGCGGCGCGCCTCGCCCCGAGCCAACCCCTGAGGTTGCACCGCCGCAAGCCGCGACGGCCGACCCCCCGGTCGCGAACAACCCGTCTCCTGCAGCGGCTCCGGAAGCGGTCGGCGCTCCCGCGACATCGCTGAGCATCACAGATAAGGGAGCGACGAGCGCACAGGGTGAGGCTTCACCTGCCGCAAAGCCCTCTCCCGACGCGGCCCGCGCGATCGAGCTCGGCAAAACCAGGAACGGAGTGGGAGAGAGCTCGCCGCCCGCGAAGGCCGGCGCGACCGCCGCGACCGCGACCGAGGGGGCGGTTCCAGCCACCACACCGTCAGCGGGAAAGATGATAGGAGCGGTGCTCGCCAGCAAGCCTATTCTCACTCGGCCGGCCAAGCCCATCGCATTGATCGCTACGACCCACTTGCCCGCCACGCATGCTACGAAGCTGGCAGCGACGCCCCTCGAATCAAAGCCCGTCGATGAGAACGGCCACGCTGCTGGCCCAGTCGGCGCTCCGTTGCTGATCACTCCGCCCGATACGTCTGAGCCGATGCTCGAGGCGAGCGCGGAACCGGCCGAAACGCCGCAAACGGCGGACATGCGGCAGGCGACCAACGCGCCCGAGACAATGGTCGACGGTCCGGCTGTTTCAACGAGCGGCCCTTCGTTCTCGCTGCGGTTGGCGTCGAGCCTCTCCGAGAGCGACGCACGCGCAACCTTGTCGCAGCTTCAGAAGGAATTTCCGGGCGCGCTCCAAAACGGTTCCGTCACACGCGACAACCTCGGCAGTTATGGCGTGTTCTATCGCGTAAAGGTAGGGCCACTCCCGCGTGAAGCCGCCGAGCGCCTCTGCTCTCGGCTGCGCGCAGCCGGGAAAAAATGCGTGCTCTCGCGCGGATAGAGCGAGAGCGGCGCGATCGACGCTGCTCTCGGCCACCGGTTACTGGTTGTGAGGTGATCGCGTGCACCGACTCACCTACCCGCCGGACCCCCCTAAGCCCGAAATTCTGTTCTGAAGGTCTCCCCTCGCGGGCGCCAAATACAAGCGTTTTCGAGCGCACCTTCGCGTTTTGCTTGCCAGGGCGAGCGAGCGCAGGTTACAAAAATATAGCGCGCAAAAAAGAAGGCCGCTCGAAAGCGGCCTGAAGTCCAGGGAGGAAACGCCCAAACGGGCATACGGTGACGAGATGACGAATCACCGCATGCCCAAGTTTAAGGTGTGCCGTGTCCCGTGCAATGACTTGGGATGCTGGCGCGAATACATAACCAGCCAGTGTTGTTTTCTTGCACCATAATTGGCGTGACTTTTCTTTCTTGCTCTCTCGGCAAGGCTGAAAGGCCGGCATAAACACGACCCGCGAGCGTGCCACGCCCCCATTCGTCAGTTTTCCACAGACGACGCTCGGGCCGAATGGCCCCTGTTAAACATCTTTGCGGGCACGCCGCGACGGTGAACACGGAGTGCTTCCTTCCAACACGAAATCGACGCCTCGCAGCTCTTGCAAGCAGGTGCTATCTCGTTGTGCGCGCTATCGCATAAAATTCGAGCCATTCGCGACGAAGACAATTGTGGTGAGCAAAACGGAAATGAGCGTCGATCCGCTTGCCGCCTTGATCCGCTCGTTGGCGAAGCCGGGCATCCATCTCGGATATCGGTTCGTCGCCGAGGGCGACGAGCAATCATTGACGCCCGCGGAGGCTGAGCCTTTTCTTCACGCCGACGTCACTGTGCGACGACGAAGCGGAGCTGCGCGTATCGTCGCACGCGCGCTCCTCGAGCGGTTTCACTGTCCCGGCGCCACCATCGCCAAGGCAGCGTCCGGGGCACCGATTTGGCCCGCCGGAATTGTGGGTTCGCTCGCTCACGACCATTCGGTTGCCGTCGCGGCCGTCGCGCGGGCAGCGGATGTCTCCTGCCTCGGAATCGATATCGAGGCGGCCGAGCCTTTGCCCGACGAGCTTGTCGACCTAGTCTCCACGCCCGCGGAGCGGGTCCGCTATGGGCGAACGCTTTTGCAGGATCGTCGCTTGTTCGTAGCCAAGGAGGCCGTCTACAAAGCGGTCCATCCCGTAGACGGCATCTTTCTCGACTTTGGCGATGTTGAGGTCGATTTCGAAAGGCGCGAAGCGCGGACCAGCTACGGGCGAAGGGTGGTGCTCGACATCGCGATCGCGAGTCATGTCGTCGCGCTCGCTTATATGTGTTCGAGACACTCCAGCATTGAATAATCTGATCAGCCACCCGCTCGGCGGAGAAAACTTGAGACGCCGAAGGTGAGCACAAGAAGGCCAAGCAGGCCGTATCCGATCCTGGCCACCGATTCGCCCGTTACGCACTGGGGCACGAAGGCCCAGACCACCAGGCAAACCAGACGGCCGACACCATCCGCGATCTCCGCCATCGCAAACAACCTCGAAGCAGGACTACGCAACTCCGCGGGTCAATACTGGGTGGCTCTCTCCTGAATAACTCGTTACACGAACGCTTTCCATTTCTCTCCGCACAGTTAAGGATTGTCCTCGTCCACGAGCTCTAATTTATGACCAGGGGCCGATCCGGACCACGTTCGCGAAGTTCTCGCTCGCCACAGTTCATCTTCGCCGCCCGCGACGGCATTTGTGAACTCGACCCCCACCGCGTCGGCGCTGCGCCAAAGAACGCGGCAGTGCCGGGGCCGGACGCCGCGCGCCATGCGCAGAATGAATTCATCCGGAATGTGCCTCACGTTCAGCCCGGATAGCCTGGCTCCGCCATTGGAAAAATCGCTCAGCACGCAAGGAGAGCTCCAATCCCCGTCGCAGGCCGAGATCATCGTCCAGGCGCGCCATTGCACCCGATAGTTTCTGCGCCGCTCGCTCCTCATTTGGCTATTGCGCCCCTTCAATTGGTTCCGGCAGGGAGGGCCGCCCAAGCCTGTTCTTCGACGAAGCGGCAACGGCAGGCGCGCCCGGTGACGGTCGGTTGTCGGCCCCGTGAGCCCCTTTGACTGACGCGGGCGTGCCAAATTCTCGAGCATAAACGTAGCGCGCCTCGATTTCGAGATTGTTAACCGACGAGCATAATTGCCGATGATCCGTGTAATGCAAAAGATTTAGTCTGGCCGCCCGCAAGGTCGGTTTCTCAAGAACGTTCAACTGCAGATCGTCTTTTGAATTCTGTTTAGCGATTCCTCAAAAAGCCGTCTCCCAAGCGCGCCCGGCTGACGTCGGTCGGCTAACATCGGGGACCTCAGAGGCGCAGGACAAGCGCTATACATCGGACTTATTGCGGCGTTCCGGCGGGAAAAGATTGTTGGTTTTGCTTTAAAATGCGTCCGGGATCCGGGGCCGTATCCCGATCGGAGTAGCCAGGATGATCTTTCGCCCCGAGCTACCAAATTGTCATCCTGCGTCGTTAAATGAGTAAATGGATTGGGGGAAGGCAAGGCGGAGGTTTCCGATGGAAGCTCCGATTTATCGCGTCCAGTTTGTCGACGATCAGGGCGAGACGGCGTTCACGGAATGCAGCTCGAGCCGGAGCGCCATCGATAAGGCCTGTCGCATGCAGAAGCATGCGATCGTGCAGGGCATCGTCGATGACGTGACCGGAGACATTTTCATGACGCCCGATCAAATAAGAAACGAGTCACGCCGGCGTTCACTGGATATTTCCCGGCGCTTTTTGAGACGTTGAACGCATCAGTAATTTCTCGATCCTCTTCGGCTCTGGATCGATCGTAAAACATCAACCCGCTTGCTGGATCCGGGCCAGGACCACCGGTGAAGATGGCGTGCCGGATTCGGGCCACCTTTCCGTTCGGAAGATGTTCGATGCGCGCTCTGGCGACCTCGATGCTTCACAGAAACGGCCGCTTACATCATTCTACGAGAGAGCCTGAATTCACAGGAACGTGACTTCTTTCGGGAGGGGTCGCCAAATAAGATCGTATCAAGTAGTCATAGTAAATGGTCATTTCTATTCTTCTGCGAGCTGAAGGTGAGTGCCATGAAGCGCCTGGCCACCGTGGCAGTTTTATCGATGCTTGGGATCAGCGGCGCGTTCCCCGCGGCGGACGCGATCGCCCAGCGCCGCGCCCTCATGCATGATGATGGGATCGCCGCCAAGAAGTTGTTCGACATGGCGAAGGGCACGGTTCCCTTCAACCTCGCGGTCGTACAGGCTTCATTAAAGACTCTGGCCACCGGCGCCGAGAAGACGCCGCTCCTTTTTCCGGACGACAGCAAGACCGGCGGGGGAACCGCGGCGCTTCCGGCAATCTGGGAGAACAAGGCGGACTTCGACGCGCGGTTTGCGAAATTCAACAAGGATGTTGCCGAGGCAATCGCGAAAACCAAGGACGAAGCGAGTTTCAAGGCGATCGCACCGCAAGTGTTCGAAAATTGCAGCGGTTGCCACGAACGCTACAAGGCAAAGTCGAACTGATCTCAGCGCCGACGCCTCAGGATGAAGCGCCTTTCCTTCATCCTGGTTTCTCTGTTGCTCGCGAGCGGCGCCCTGCTTTGGTGGGTATCCTCGCCCAAGGCGCGCTTCTCGTCCCTTGAATGGCGGTCTCTTGGAATTTCCGGTGATCCCACCCGCGGCAGCCGCATGTTTTTTGCAGGTGGCTGCGATTCTTGTCATGCCACTCCAGGGCAGTCTGATCCGCTGCGGCTTGGTGGTGGGCTCGAGCTCCAGACTCCCTTTGGCTCGTTCTACCCTCCCAATATTTCGAGCGATCGGGTCGATGGGATCGGTTCATGGCGTGAGGTCGATCTTGCCAATGCGCTTCTTTCCGGCGTGTCGCCACAGGGACAACATTACTATCCCGCCTTCCCCTACACCTCATACCAGCGCATGAAGCCGAGCGATGTCGCGGATCTCTTCGCCTTTCTTCGAACGCTCCCTCCCGTCCAGGGGCGCCCGCCCGTGCATCACCTCAGCTTCCCGTTTTCTGTTCGACGAGCGGTCGGGTTATGGAAGTTGTTGTTTTTCGACAATTCAGGTCTTGCGCCCGACCCGGAACAAAGCCCGGAATGGAAACTCGGCCGCTACCTCGTCGAAGGGTCCGGCCATTGCGAGGAATGTCACACGCCGCGCAATTTTCTTGGGGCGACGAAACAAGCCCTGAAACTTGGCGGAGCCCCGGTCCTCGATGGCAGAGGAAACGCGCCCAACCTGACGGCGGCCGGCCTAGCCGATTGGACGAAAGCCGACATCGTGGAAGCGTTGACGAGTGGATTTACGCCTGACGGAGACGTCCTCGGGGGAGGGATGACGAGCGTTGTCCGAAACCTCGCCCGATTGCCGCAATCGGATCGCGAGGCCATTGCGGCGTATATCAAAAGCCTGCCTCCGATCGGCGGGCCTGTCAGGCGCAACCCATGAGCTTAAATGAGAATGCGGTTTCGCGAGGCCTATCGCATCAACTTCCGGTAAATGGCGACTCCCAGTCTCCTTGAGCAGTTCGCGGTAGACAACATTTCCTTGCCGAGGATCGACCGATGACAATCGAGAATTTCACGATTGACCTGCCCGAGGCGGTGCTTGCCGATCTATCACGCCGCATCGACGCGACCCGCTGGCCGCATGAAATCGAAGGCTCCGACTGGGAGGCGGGCACGAACCTCAGCTACATGAAGGTGCTCGCAGCGTATTGGCGAGATGGTTTCGATTGGCGAAGCCAGGAGAAGGCCCTCAATGCCCTGCCGCAACATCGCATTGTGCTCGACGACTTGCACATTCATTTCGTGCATCAGCGTGGCAAGGGCCCGAAACCTCTGCCACTCATCATGACGCATGGTTGGCCCGGAAGTTTCGCGGAGATGGTCAAGCTGGTCCCGCTCCTCAGCGATCCTGAGGTGCATGGCGCGAGCCCAAATGACGCTTTCGACGTCGTCGTACCCTCGCTCCCGGGCTATGGCTTTTCCGATCGTCCGCGTGAGCGCGGCATGAACCCGAAACGCATCGCGGCGCTCTGGGCGCGCCTGATGGCGGCGCTCGGCTACGCGCGTTTCGGCGCGCAAGGCGGCGATTGGGGTTCCGCGGTCTCGTCGGCTCTCGGACTCGACCACGCGGATAAGCTTGTCGGCATTCACCTCAACTATATTGCCGGGCGCTTTCTCCTTGGCGGGACGATCAACCAACCCCAGGAAGACGCGGTCGCGAACGAGTATCTCGCGCAGCTTCGCTCATGGTGGGACAGCGAGGGGGGCTACAATCATCAACAAGGGACGAAGCCGCAGACTTTAAGCTATGGCTTGAACGACTCGCCTGTCGGCCTCGCCGCATGGATTATCGAGAAGTTCCAAACCTGGACCGACTGCGATGGTGATCTCGAGCGTGTGCTCACGCGCGATGAGCTTCTGACCAATGTAATGATCTACTGGGCCACCGAGACCATCCACTCCTCGACGCGGCTGTACTATGAATCGCGTGAGCAGCCGCTGCGCCTTTCGCCGACGAATTACGTGAAGCCGCCGGTGGCGGTCGCGCTTTTTCCAAGGGAGATTCCCATGCCACCGCGTTCACTCGCCGAGCGCGGCTACAACATCACGCGCTGGACTACCATGCCGAGGGGCGGCCATTTCGCCGCAATGGAACAGCCCGAGCTTCTGGCGCAAGACATCCGAGAATTTTTCAGACCCTTGCGCTAACGGCCAACCCTGTCGCCCCAAGCGCCGCGCATCCCGACCCCCGAGGTGGGAAGCCTTCAGAACTGGGGAGCATTCTGCTGATAAACGCGCCGAAGCTGATTCGAGCTTGAGGGGTAGAGGGCCTGGCACTCGTCGTAATAGAGATTGCCGGGCGTGGGCGCCCTGGCTGCGGGGTCGGCGCAAATGCGCACGAGCTCGGCGCGATCATGCCCGGACGATTGGCAGGCGGCGAGAATCAAGACCGTCAAAAGCGACAGCAATTTCGTTCGCATGCTCTCTCCCTTCGATCGTAGTCGCTGAGTAATTTCTCAATTCCACGTCGCAGGGAATTGGCAGTTCCGGCTCGAGCTTTTCGGCTATCGCGCCGAGCGGGTGCTTTCCAATTCGACCAGGAGATGAAGGCGCTCGTGGTTTGAAGGCTCCGCGTCGGGCTCATATTTTATGGGAACGTGCTCGATATCGATCACTCGAAAGGTTTCGTAGGCCGTACCGTCGCGATCCACCATGGTGATCGCTTCCCCCACACGCGGCTTGGCGACGAAGCGGAACCAGCCCAGAAGCTTCGTGTGCCGATCCGTCCCGGTCTTCTCCACGGACGCGATAATCACCTTCAGCACCTCATTTTCGGGAGAGGAAAACCTGCAACGCACGGAAGAAACGCTTCGCTCCTGCGCAGCCCGATTCTCGCCCACTCGCCATCCAAAAGAACAGAGTCCAGAAGTTCGAGCCGAAACCGCGGGTGACAAAGTATATGTAAAGATCATAGATCAGCGCAACGAACCTACGTAAGCATAAGGAACAGAGGCGAGGCGCGGGGCACCATAAGTGAACCGGATGTCGGACAAACAGTAGCTTTGAAGCGAGAAAGCCTGTAAATTTCGCAGCGCGCCCCGGG
>Ga0213876_10000815_pt1 | contig 21080 bp, 15 predicted proteins | sample BarmaccomBMRX_R9_FD_160113 | JGI IMG/M metagenome (GOLD analysis project Ga0213876, IMG submission 160113) | Root-associated microbial communities from Barbacenia macrantha in rupestrian grasslands, the National Park of Serra do Cipo, Brazil - RX_R9 | ecosystem: Host-associated > Plants > Roots... | reverse complement strand
AAGGCGTTGGTCGGACAGGCGTCGAGGCAGGCGGTGCAGCTGCCGCAATGGGCCGGGTGCGCCGCCGCCGCCGGTTCCAGCTCGAGGTCGAGCGTGGTGTAGATCGCGCCGAGGAACAGCCACGAGCCGTCGGCGCGGCTGACGAGGTTGGTGTGCTTGCCCTGCCAGCCGAGGCCGGCCGCGGCGGCGAGCGGCTTCTCCATCACCGGCGCGGTGTCGACGAACACCTTGAGGTCGCATCCCGCCTCCGCCACCAGCCACCGCGCCAGCGCCTTCAGCGCCTTCTTCACGACGTCGTGATAGTCGGCGCCCTGCGCGTAGACGGAGATGCGGCCGACGTCCGTCGCCTCGGCGAGGGCGAGCGGGTCGACAGCGGGGGCATAGCTCATGCCCAGCGCGATGACGGAGCGCACCTCCGGCCAGAGGCCGTGCGGAGAGGCGCGGCGGTCCGCGGTGTCGGCCATCCACAGCATGTCGCCATGGGCGCCCTCGGCCAGCCATTGATGCAGGCGCCGGCCGGCTTCGGCCGCCGCGTCGGCGCGGGCGACGCCGAACGCGCAGAAGCCGAGCGCCCGCGCCTGTGCCTCGAGCCGCTCGCGCAGCTTTGCCTTGCCGTCCACCATCGGCCGCCGCTACCACAGGCGCGGGAAAAGGGGGACCTGTGTCCAACAGCTTGGCGATCGAAGCGCGCGGACTTTTCAAGGCGTTCGACGGGAAACCGGCGGTCGACGGCATCGACCTGTCGGTGCCGGAACGCAGCATCTACGGCGTGCTGGGCCCGAACGGCGCCGGCAAGACGACGACGCTCAGGATGCTGCTGGGCATCATCGACCCGGACCGCGGCACGCGCCGGCTGCTGGGCCGGGACGAGCCGCTCGATGCCGCGGCCGAGGTCGGCTATCTGCCCGAGGAGCGCGGCCTCTATCCGTCGATGAAGACGCGCGAGGCCATCGCCTTCATGGGGGCGCTGCGCGGCCTGCCGCTCGCGACGGGGCGCGTCCGTGCCGAGGGGCTGCTCCGGGACAATGGTCTCGGCGACTATGCCGACAAGCCGGTGAAGAGCCTGTCGAAGGGCATGGCGCAGACCGTCCAGCTGTTCGGGACCATCGTCCACCGGCCGAAGCTCATCGTCCTCGACGAGCCCTTCTCGGGCCTCGACGCGATCAACCAGGGGCGGCTCGAGGCGATGATCCGCGAGGAGGCGGCGGGCGGCGCGACGATCATCTTCTCGACCCACGTCATCGCCCATGCCGAGCGGCTGTGCGAGCGGATCGCGATCATCGCCGCCGGCCGGGTGCGGTTCGAGGGCCGTGTCGACGAGGCGCGGGGCCGGCTGCGCCCGCAGGTGCGGCTGAAGACCCGTGCCCCGGACGGCCCGTGGCGCGGCGCCCTTCCCGCCGGCGCGCGGCAGGAGGACGGCATGTGGCGCTTCGAGTTGCCGCACGAGGGCATCGAGCCGCTGCTCCGGGCTCTCATCGACGGGGGGGCTGGCATCGAGGACCTGTCGATCGAGCGGCCGGGCCTGCACGAAGCGTTCGTCGCCATCGCGGGTGCCGAGGCGGCGAGCCTGATGCACCTTCCGAGCGCGGGAGAAGCGGCATGATGAGCATCTTCCAGGCGGCCTGGGTCATCGCCCGGCGCGACTTCGTGGCGACTGTCATGTCGCGCGCCTTCGTGCTGTTCCTCCTCTTTCCCGTGCTGATCATCGCCTTGTCGGTCGGCTTCGGCGTGATGAGCGCGAAGAGCCAGAAGCAGGAGAACCGCCCCCGCGTGGCGGTCGTCGCGGCCGAAGCCGATTATGCGCCGATCGCGGCGGCGCGGTCGCGGCTGGCGCCGGCCTTCGGCGACTTCGACCTTGCCGAGCTGACCCGCGCCGATCCCGATTACGACGTCGCGGACCAGGCGAAGCGGTTGCTCGCCGCCCCCGACAAGAAGCTGGTCGGCGTCCTCACCGGCAATCTCGCCCACCCGCGGCTGATCGGCGCGCTCGACGAGAAGGGCCGCATCGTCCGCCAGGTCAAGGCGATCCTCGACGAGGCACGGCGCCAGACCGGGCTCGAGGCGGCGCACGCCGTGCCGGCGCCGGTCGGCCTCGATCTCGTCCAGGTCGAGGAGTCCGCCGGGGCGCTGGCGCTCGAGCGCAGCGAGACCGCGCGCATCGGCCAGTGGCTGCTGTTCATGGTCACCGTCATGCTCGCCGGCATGCTGCTTTCGAACTTCATCGAGGAGAAGTCGAACAAGGTGATCGAGGTGCTCGCCTCGGCGATTCCCATCGACGCCGTCTTTTTCGGCAAGCTCGCGGCGATGCTCACCGTCTCGCTGTGCGGGCTCGCCGTCTGGGTCACCTCCGCCGCCGTCGCGGCCCATTTCTTCCTTCCCGGGCCGAGCGGGCTGCCGGCGCCCGCGCTCGGCTGGCCGCTCTTCATCGCGCTCTGCTTCCTCTATTTCGCGATGAACTATCTGCTGCTCGGCGGCCTGTTCCTCGGCATCGGTTCGCAGGCATCCTCGGTCCGCGAGGTCCAGTCGATCTCCATGCCGGTGACGGTGGGGCAGATCGTCATCTTCTTCGTCGCGACCATCGCCTCGGGTGCCTTCAACGGCCCGCTCGGCATCGGCGCCGCCTTGTTCCCGTTCAGCTCGCCGATGATGATGATCGCCCGGGCGGCGCAGACGAGCGAGCTCTGGCCCCACGCCGCAGCGCTCCTTTGGCAGGCTTTGTGGGTCTGGGTCGTGATCCGCCTCGGCGCCGCGCTGTTCCGCCGCAACGTGCTGAAATCGGGCGGCGCGCCGACGGCCGCGTTCGGGCCGCGCCGCCGGCTGATTGCCGGGGGACTGTTCCGCCGTTAAGCGGGAACGGCATGCAGCCAGAGCTCTTCTACCTCGCCCACGAGCGCTTCCTCGCCGACGTCGAGGCGGTGGCGCGGCGGCTGGAGACGGACAGCTGGCGGCCCGATTTCCTCGTCGGGATCGGCCGCGGCGGCCTCGTTCCCGCCGCCTACCTCTCGCACCGCACCGGCATTCCGATGCTGTCGGTCGACCATTCGTCCGGCGAACCGGGCTTTGCCGACGAGCTGCTCGCCAAGCTCGCCGCCAAGATGCGCGCCGGGCTCAACATCCTCATCGTCGACGACATCAACGACAGCGGCACCACCATCGCGATGCTGCGCGACGCCATCGCCGCCCATGGTGGCATCGCCGACCGGCTGCGCGTCGCGGTGCTGATCAACAACACGCGCTCGCGCGCTCGCGCCGATTACTGGTCGGAGGAGATCGACCGCGCCGAGGACAAACGCTGGTTCGTCTTCCCGTGGGAAGCGGTCGCGCCGCGCGAGGAACTGGTCAGCGCGGCGCAGGAGGTGCCGGAACGGCTGGGGTGAGGTATAGTCCCTCTCCCCGTCGGGGCGCGGGCAGGGAGAGGGGGCGCCGCGTCGGTGGCTACCCTCGGAATCACATCCCCCTCACCCCAACCCTCTCCCCACGGGGGAGAGGGGGGTCGGAGAGATGCTCGCCTTACCGCCAGGCGGAAAGCTCGCCATTGTCGTGGAGCACGAACAAGGTGTTGTTGGCGACGATCGGGGCGATCGAGGCGGGCATGCCGGTCTCCACCGTCGTCTGGACCGTGCCGTCATAAGGCGAGACATAGACGATGCCGCCCTGGTTGCTGACCAGCACCAGACGGTTGCCGGCGAGGACGGGGCCGCGATAGTCGATCTGGCCGCTCTTCTTCTTCTCGTTGCGATAATGGGGGAGCTGGGTGATCCACTTGGCGTGGCCGTTGGCGCGCGAGACGCAGAGCAGGCGCGCGTCGTCGGTGACGACGTAGATCCAGTCGCCGGCGACCCACGGCGTCGAGATGCCGGCGGCGTTCAGCTCCCACAGGCGCTGCCCCGTGATCAGCTCGATCGCCACCATGCGGCCGCCCTGACCGATCGCGAAGACGCGGCCCTGGCTGATCACCGGGTCGGCATCGATGTCGGAAAGCGTGGTGACGACCGTCGAGATGCTGGTGCGGGTGAGGGCGTCCTGCCACACCACCTGGCCGTTCTCGTAGCGATAGGCGGTGAGCTCGCCCGACGAATAGCCGGCGACGACGGTGCCCTGGGCGGCGGCCGGCGCGGCGGCGCCGAGCACGCCGGCGGTCTCCACCGAGCCGGAGCCGTTCCAGCGTACCTTGCCGTCGGCCGGGTTGAGCGCGAACAGCTGGTTGTCCTGGGTGATGACGTAGACATTGTCGTTGGCGACTGTGGGCGCGCCGCGCAGCGGCCCGGCGGGGCGCACGATCCAGACCAGCGCGCCGGTCTTGGCGTCGAGCGCCGCGGCGTCGCCTGCCCCGTTCGTCGCGTAGATGCGGCCGTTGTCGAAGCTGACGCCGCCGCCGAACAACGTGCCGGGCGTGACGTCCTGGCCGCGGACGGCGGTGCGCCAGATCGTGCCGCCGTTCTGCGGGTCGATCGCGCGGACGACGCCCTGGGCGTCGATCGTATAGACCCGGCCGTCCGCATAAACGGGCGCGGCGGCGAGCTGCTGCTTCTTGCCGCTGCCTTCGCCGATGCTGACCCGCCACGCCATGCCGGGCGTCGCGCCGAGGCTGAGATGGCCCACCGCCTTGGCGGCGTTGCCGCCCGGTTGCGCCCAGGTCGTGTTGGTCTCGGCCGGCGGCAGCACGACCGCCGTGCCGGCCAGCGACGGATCCACCTCGACGGCGGTCTCGGTAGACAGGACCGCGATGCGCTGCCCGATCGTCGGCGTGGTCGGCTTCTTGTGCTTGCCGAAGGCGCCGCAGCCGCTCAGCAGGGCGGCGCTGACTGCGACGAGGAGGATACGCTTCATCATTTGCCTTCCTGTGTTCCGCCGCTGCCCTGGACCGCGTCGACGCCGAGCGACGCCGCCATCTGGCCGGCGCGCGAGCGGATCGAGTCCGGAACCTTGCGATCCCTGGCGAGGGCGGCGAAGAGGCGCGCGGCCTCCTGCGGCTTGTTGAGCTTGACGTAGGAGAGCGCGACCATTTCGCCGGCGCTGCCGAAGAACGGTCCGCCGGCGACGGCGAGCGGCTTCAGCCGGTCGATCACCGCCTGGGGCGCCAGGCCGTCATACTCGATCGCGGTGAGGCGGATGGTGGCGAGGTCGCGATAAGGCTGCGGCAGACCGCTGTCGCCGGCGGCCTGGCGGAACAGCGCGGCGGCGCCCTTCAGGTCGTTCCCCTCGATGGCGAGGTCGCCCTTGGTGAACAGGGCCGCGGCCCGGTAACCGGCCGAGCCGTCCTTGACGAGCGCGTCGAGTTTCTGGCCGGCGGCCGCCTTCTTGCCGGTGCTGACGTCGTCGAAGGCCCCGAGCAGCTGCTCGCCGCGCGCGCCGGCCGTTTCCTGGCGATGGGACTGCCACCAGATGCCGGCCCCGAGCAGGACGAGGAACAGGATGACGGCGGCGATGGCCAGCTTGCCGTAACGGCGCCAGAGGCCCAGCATGCGGTCGCGGCGCAGCTCCTCGTCCACTTCGCGATAGAAAGTCTCGTTGTCGACCGGCCTCAGCGCCAAGGAAGTCTCTCCACTCAGAAAAGGTGCGGCGCCCGGCCCTCGCCAATTGTGGCCGGAGCGACCAGAACCGCAGATGAACGAGGTCCGGCGCCGCCGCCCCCGGGCGCACCTCTACCGGCGCGCGCGAAGCAAACCAAGCCTCACTTTTTGCGGCGGTAGATTTGGTCTTCTCCCGGGAAGGCGCGGCTGCGCACCTCGCCGGCATAAGCGCTCACCGCCGCCTCGATCCGGCCGGCGAAATCCTCGTAGCGCTTGACGAAGCGCGGCGCCCGCTCGAACAGGCCGAGCATGTCCTCGGTGACCAGCACCTGGCCATCGCACGAGGACGAGGCGCCGATGCCGATCGTCGGACAGTCGACCGCTGCCGTCGCCTCCGCCGCAATCTCTTCCATCACGCCCTCCAGCACGAGGAGGAAGCACCCCGCCTCGGCGACCGCGCGGGCGTCGGCGAGAATCTTCTTCGCCTCGGCGTCGCTCTTCCCGCGCGCGCCGTAGCCGCCGAGCGCGTTCACCGCCTGCGGCGTCAGGCCGACATGGCCGATGACCGGAATGCCCCGCCCGCTGAGGAAGGCGACGGTCTCGGCCATCGCCTCGCCGCCCTCGAGCTTGACGGCCGCGGCGCCGGTTTCCTTGAGGATGCGGGCGGCGCTCGCGAAAGCCTGCTCCGGCGAGGCTTCGTAGCTGCCGAACGGCATGTCGACCGCGACGACGGCGTGCCACGAGCCGCGCACCACAGCGGCGCCGTGCGCGCACATCATCTCCAGCGTCACCGGCACCGTCGACGGCAAGCCGTAAATCACCTGACCGAGGCTGTCGCCGACGAGGAGAAGGTCGCAATGGGGATCGAGCAGCTGCGCCATCCGTGCCGTATAGGCGGTCAGCATGACGATCGGCTCGCCGCCCTTCATCGCCTTGAGCTTCGGGACGGTCAGCCGCTTCATCGGCGCGGGCAGCGGGTTGGCGCGGCTGGTGGACGTGTCGAGGGAATGGGTGACGGACATGAGGGCCTCATAGCCGCTCGCCGGCCGCCAGGCCAGAAAGCGCCGTTTCCGACTATCATTCCTTCATATTCGATGAATAGCTATTTCGATTGCCTGTTTATGTAAAAACCCACCTTAGATGCGCTGAGGCGGCTTCCTCCGCGTGTCGTCGCCTTTTACAGTTAACTCAGGTACTTAACGCCTTCCTAAATGCCTTCCAGGGGATTTACGACGAATGTGCTCGGCGCGTCTGAAAAGTGGCCTTCTCGACTTCGCAAATTGCTTGAAATTCGCTACCGTGGCGACTCAGCATGAGAAGGGGGTAGCCATGATCACGAAATCCACACGCTCGATTCTGTACGCCGCGGCGTTGCTCGGGGGCACCGTCCTGCAAGCCACGCCTGCGTTCGCGCAGGCGACCCGCACCTGGGTCTCGGGCGTCGGCGACGACGTCAATCCGTGCAGCCGCACCGCGCCGTGCAAGACCTTCGCGGGCGCCATTTCCAAGACGGCCGCCGGCGGCGAGATCAACTGCCTCGATCCGGCCGGCTACGGCGCGGTCACCATCAACAAGTCGCTGGTCATCGACTGCCACTTCACCGAGGGCGGCGTCCTTGCCTCCGGCAACGGCATCGTCATCAACGCCGCCGCGACCGACACCATCGTCCTGCGCGGTCTCGACATCTTCGGCGTTAGCCCGCCGACCAACGGCATCCGCATCCTGGTCGCCGGCGCGGTCCATATCGAGGATTGCGTCATCCGCCGGTTCAACGCGGCGAACAGCGACGGCATCTCGGTCGCCCCGACCGTGGCGCTCAAGCTCTATATCAACGACACCCGCATCAGCGAGAACGGCAACGGCGCCACGGGCGGCGGCATCGAGCTGATCCCCGGCGTCGGCGGCAGCGTCAATGCGTCGCTGCAGAACGTCCACCTGATGAACAACGCCAATAACGGCCTGCGCGTCGACTCGACCAACGGTCAGGTGGCGGTGGAGATGCAGGACGGCCAGGTGTCCGGCAGCACCCAGGGCGTCTCGGTCAACGGCGGCGCCAGCGCAGCCGGCCTGATGCTGAACAACGTCACCATCACCGGCAATTCGTCGGTCGGCATCGTCGCGGTCAACGCCACGGCGAACCTGCGCGTCGACAATTCGACGATCACGGCCAACGCGCTCGGCGTCCTGACGGGAAGCGGCGCGAGCATCTTCAGCTACGGCCACAACCGCCTCGACAACAACCCGAACGGCGGCACCAACAATGGCGCCTTCACCGGCGCGATCATCCCGACCAAGTAATCGCCTCGGCGGGGCAAAGATGGAGGGGGCGCCGGCGACGGCGCCCCTTTTTTGCGCGCCACGCTCCGTCCCCGGCACGCCGCAGCGAGAAGCGAAGTCGTTACGCCCTTGTAGCGACCGTCAATAGAATCAACGGTTTGCGCTGGCAGATGATCGGCAGGTCTCCGAAAGTCGTCGATAGACAATGCCCGGAGCGGCTGACAGCCTCCTCTTTGCGGCGACTCCGATCCGAGCGAGTCGCCTGTCAATTGGGGGAAAACACATGATCAGAATCTTGCGCAAAATCTCGATCGCCTGTCTTCTGGCCGGCGGCGCCGCGACCTGGACGGCGCCCGCCTCTGCCCAGGCCACCCGGACCTGGGTTTCCGGGACCGGCGACGACGTCAATCCTTGCAGCCGCACGGCGCCGTGCAAGACCTTCGCCGGCGCGATCTCGAAGACCGCTGCCGGCGGCGAGATCAACTGCCTCGATCCTGCCGGCTACGGCGCGGTCACCATCAACAAGTCGCTGGTCATCGACTGCCACTTCACCGAGGGCGGCGTCCTGGCCTCCGGCAACGGCATCGTCGTCAACGCCCTTTCGACCGACACGATCGTGCTACGCGGCCTCGACATCTTCGGCGTCAGCCCGCCCACCAACGGCATCCGCATCCTCGTTGCGCAGGCGGTCCACATCGAGGATTGCGTCATCCGCCGCTTCAACTCGGCGAACAGCGACGGCATCTCGGTCGCGCCGACCGTGCCGCTCAGCCTTTATGTGAGCAACACGGCCATCAGCGAGAACGGCAACGGCGCCACCGGCGGCGGCATCGAGCTGATCCCCGGCGTCGGCGGCAGCGTCAACGCGTCGCTGCAGAACGTGCACATCAAGAACAACGCGAACAACGCGCTGCGCGTCGATACCACCAACGGCCAGGTCGCGGTGACGATGCAGGACGGTGAGGTCTCGGGCAGCGCCCAGGGCGTCTCCGTCAACGGCGGCGCCAGCGCCGCCGGTGTGATGCTCAACAACGTGACGATCACCGGCAACTCGTCGGTCGGCATCGTGGCGGTGAACGGCACCGCGACGGTGCGGGTCGACAATTCGACCATCACCGCCAACGCCCTCGGCGTCACCAGCGGCAGCGGCGCGAGCATTCTCAGCTACGGCCACAACCGGCTCGACAACAATCCGAACGGCGGCGTCAACAACGGCGCCTTCACGGGGCCGGTCGCTCCCCATTGAGCCGGAGCTGCGGACGAGAAGAGGGGCGCCGGCGACGGCGCCCCTTCTTTCATTCCCACTCGATCGTGCCGGGCGGCTTCGACGTGTGGTCGTAGACGACGCGGTTGATGCCGCGCACCTCGTTGACGATGCGGGTGGCGACGCGGCCGAGGAAGGCGGCGTCGAACGCATAGGCGTCGGCGGTCATGCCGTCGGTCGACGTCACGGCGCGCAGCGCGCAGACATGGTCGTAGGTCCGCGCGTCGCCCATCACGCCGACGGTGCGGACGGGAAGCAGCACGGCGAAGGCCTGCCAGATCGCGTCGTAGAGGCCGGCGGCGCGGATCTCCTCGAGATAGATGGCGTCGGCCTTGCGGAGGATGTCGCAGCGCTCCTTGGTCACCTCCCCGGGGATGCGGATGGCGAGGCCGGGGCCGGGGAAGGGGTGGCGGCCGACGAACGCTTGCGGAAGGCCCAGCTCGCGGCCGAGCGCCCGCACCTCGTCCTTGAACAGCTCCCTCAGCGGCTCGACCAGCCGCATGTTCATCCGTTCGGGCAACCCCCCGACATTGTGGTGGCTCTTGATCGTGACCGATGGGCCGCCGGTGAAGCTGACGCTTTCGATCACGTCCGGATAGAGCGTGCCCTGGGCGAGGAAGTCGGCGCCGCCGGCCTTCTTCGCCTCCGCCTCGAACACGTCGATGAAGGTCTTGCCGATGAACTTGCGCTTCGCCTCCGGCTCGTCGAGGCCGGCGAGGCCCGACAGGAAGAGGTCCTCCGCATCGACGTGGACGAGCGGGATGTTGTAATGGCCGCGGAACAGCGAGACCACCTGCTCCGCCTCGCCCGCGCGCATCAGGCCGTGATCGACGAAGACGCAGGTCAGCTGGTGCCCGATCGCCTCGTGGATGAGCACCGCGGCGACGGCGCTGTCGACTCCGCCCGACAGGCCGCAGAGCACGCGGCCGCTTCCCACCTGCGCCCGGATCTCGGCGATCTTGGTCGCCCGGAACTCGGCCATCGTCCAGTCGCCGGCGAGGCCGCAGACGTGGCGGACGAAGTTCGCGATCAGCTTCGCCCCGTCCGGCGTATGAGCGACCTCCGGGTGGAACTGGACGCCGTAGATGCGCCTGTCGTCGTCGGCGGTGGCGGCGAAGGGCGCGCCGGGCGACTGGCCGACGATGCGGAAGCCCGGCGGCAGCGCCTCGACCTTGTCGCCGTGGCTCATCCAGACCTGGTGGGTCTCGCCCGTCTTCCACAGGCCCTCGAACAGCGCGCATTCGTCCTCGACGGTGACGAAGGCGCGGCCGAACTCGCTGTGATCGCCGGCGACGACGCGCCCGCCCAATTGGTCGGCGATGAGCTGCTGGCCGTAGCAGATGCCGAGGAGGGGCACGCCGGTCTCGAACAGGGCCTGCGGCGCGCGCGGGCTTTCCTCGAGCGTCAGCGAGGCGGGGCCGCCGGAGAGGATGATCCCGCGCGGCTCGAGGCGCTCGAACGCCTCGAGCGCGCGGCTGAACGGCGCGATTTCGCTGTAGACGCCGGCCTCCCGCACCCGGCGGGCGATGAGCTGCGTCACCTGGCTTCCGAAATCGACGATGAGGATGGAGTCAGAGGGCTGGACGGTCATCGGCCTCGGCTCGCGGGAGAGGGGATGCGCCGGTGCCGTACGGCCCGTGCGCATCCCTGTCCAGCGCGGGTCAGGCGATGTGGATGCCCGCGACGAACCCCGCGTGGTCGAGCGACCCCGCGTCGGCCGCCGCGAAGTGCGGAGCCGCCGCCGGCGCGTCGAACTGGAAGTCGGACGCCGAGAGCTGCTTGGGCTTCATCCCTTGGACCAGGATCGAATCGCCGGTCCCCCAGCTGATCAGCGTGTCCTTGCCGCTCGCGGTGAGCGTCAGGTCGGAGAAGCTGTGCACGCCCGACGTGGCGTCGAACTCGATCAAGTCCTTCTTGGCGAAATCGGTGATCGTGTCGTGGCCGGAATGGGCGCCGAAAACGAAGCTATCGCTGCCCTGGCCGCCGGTCAGCACGTCGTCGCCGCCGCCGCCGTAGAGCGTGTCGTTGCCCTTGCCGCCGCTCAGCACGTCGTTGCCGTCGGCCTCGCCGTCCAGGGCGAACACGTCGGCGAACGTCGTGATCGGACCCGATCCCGCCGTGCCGTGATTGTCGATCTGGATGCGGCCGTCGCCGTAGAGGGTGTCGTCGCCGTCGCCGCCGCTCAGCGTGTCGGCGCCCGCATCGCCGGCGAGGACGTTGTTCCCTGCGTCGCCGGCGAGAGTGTCATTGCCCGCCGACCCGGAGAGGTTCTCGAAGCCGGTGAGCGTGTAGGTGCCCCAGGCGGTCGCCTGGCCGCTCCCCTGGAGGGCGAGCGAGACGCTGAGGCCGGGGCTGCCGAGGCCGTTGTCGAACACCGAGAAGGTGTCGACCCCGGCGCCGCCGTCGGCGGTGACGTTGCCGGCCGCGCCGGTCTGCACCAGGTCGTTGCCGGCGCCGGCCGAGAGCGTGTCGCTGCCGCCTTCGCCCCACAGCCAATTGTCGCCGCCGTCGCCGGTCAGCACGTCGCCGAAGCTGGTGCCGGAAACGTGCTCGATCCCGATCAGCGTATCCATGCCCTGGCCGGTATTCTGCGCGACGCCCTGAAGGTTGAGATTGACGGTGACGCCCGCCGTCGCGCCGCTGGCAAAGGCGGCGCGGTCCCATCCGCCCCCGCCGTCGATCGTGTCGTTGCCGAGCCCGCCGTTCAGGAAGTCGTCGCCATTGCCGCCGAGCAGCGTGTCGTCGCCGCCGAGGCCGCGGATCTGATCGTGCCCGTCGCCTCCGGAAATCACGTTGGCGCCGCTGTTGCCGAACAGGTCGTCGTCGAACGCCGAGCCGGTGATGTTCTCGATGTCGTGAAGGGTATCGTTGCCATCCGCCCCGGTCGAAGAGCCGACGGTCGTGCCGAGCGAAACCTGCACGGCGCCGGAAGCGTGGGCGTAGGAGGCGGTGTCGGTGCCGCCTCCCCCCCACAGCACGTCGTCACCGAGGCCGCCTTCAAGCACGTCGTCCCCATCGACTCCGCCGAGCGCCGCGACGTCGCCGAAGGTCGTGATGGGTCCCGAGAAGCCCGTGCCGTGCGTGTCGGCCATGATCTGGCCGTCGCCGTAGAGCGTGTCGTTCCCCGCCCCGCCGACGAGGGTGTCGTTGCCCTGGTCGCCGGCGAGCACGTTGGCGCCGCCGTCGCCGGTCAGCATGTCGTTGCCGCTCGAGCCGCTGAGATTCTCGAAGCCGGAGAGCGTGTAGCTCCCCCACGCGGTCGCCTGCGCCGCGCCCTGCAGTGCGAGCGAGATGCCGAGACCCGGGCTGCCGGCGCCGTTGTCGTTGACCGAGAAGGTGTCGGTGCCCGAGCCGCCGTCGGCGGTGACGTTGCCGGCGGCGCCGGTCTGGATGAGGTCGTTGCCGCCATTGCCGGTCAGCACGTCGGCGCCGCCCTGGCCCCAGATCCAGTTGTCGCCGCCGTCGCCGGTCAGCGTGTCGCCGAAGCTGGTGCCGGACACGTGCTCGATGTTGATCAGCGTATCCATGCCCTGGCCGGTATTCTGCGCCGCGCCCTGAAGATTGAGGTCGACGGTGACGCCGGCCGTGGCGCCCGTCGCGAAGGTCGCGCGATCCCAGCCCGCGCCGCCGTCGATGATGTCGTTGCCGATCCCGCCGTTCAGGAAGTCGTCCCCGTTGCCGCCCAGCAGGGTGTCGTTCCCCGCCCCGCCGCGCAGGAAATCGTGCCCGTCGCCGCCGGAGAGGACGTTGTCGCCCGAATTACCGATCAGCTGGTCGTTGAACGCGGAGCCGGTGACGTTCTCGATATCGTGGAGCGTGTCGTTGCCGTCCGCGCCCGACGAGGCGCCGCCCGTTGCGGTGAGGGTCACCTGCACCGCAGCGGACGCATGCGCGTAGGAAGCGGTGTCATTGCCGCCGCCGCCCCACAGCACGTCGTCGCCGAGGCCGCCTTCGAGCACGTCGTCGCCGTCGATGCCGCCCTGCGTCGCGACGTCCGCGAAGGTCGTGATAGGCCCGGAGAAGCCGGTGCCGTGCGTGTCGGGGGCGATCTGGCCGTCGCCGTAGAGCGTGTCGTTGCCGGCGCCGCCGACGAGGGTGTCGTTGCCCTGGTCGCCGGCAAGGACGTTGGCGCCGCCGTCGCCCGTGAGGGTGTCGTTGCCGCTCGAGCCGCTGAGGTTCTCGAAGCCGCTCAAAGTGTAATTCCCCCACGCGGTCGCCTGGGTCAGGCCTTGCAGGGCGAGCGACACGGCGAGGCCGGGGCTGCCGGCGCCGTTGTCGTTGACGGAGAAAGTGTCGGTGCCGGCGCCGCCGTCGGCGGTGACGTCGCCCGCGAACCCGGTCTGGATGAGGTCGTTGCCGCCATTGCCGGCGAGCGTGTCGCTGCCGCCCTCGCCCCAGATCCAATTGTCGCCGCCGTCGCCGGTCAGCGTGTCGCCGAAGCTGGTGCCGGAGACATGCTCGATGTTGCTGAGCGTGTCGTTGCCCTGGCCGGTATTCTGCGCCGTGCCCTGGAGGTTGAGATCGACCGTGACGCCCGCAGTCGCGCCGGTGGCGAAGGTGGCGCGGTCCCAGCCGGCGCCGCCGTCGATCGTGTCGTCGCCGATGCCGCCGTTCAGGAAGTCGTCGCCATTCCCCCCGAGCAGGGTATCGTTGCCCGCCCCGCCGCGCAGGAAGTCGTGCCCATCGCCGCCGGAGAGGATGTTGTCGCCATTATTGCCGAGCAACTGGTCGTTATAGGCCGAGCCGGTGATGTTCTCGATGTCGTGGAGGGTGTCGTTGCCGTCGGCGCCTTCCGAGGCGCCCGCCGCCGCGCCGTTGCCGAGGACGACGGTGACCGCGCCGGAGGCATGGGCGTAGCTCGCCGTGTCGCTGCCGCCGCCGCCCCACAGCACGTCGTCGCCGAGGCCGCCCTCGAGGGTGTCGTTTCCGTCCGGGGAGGCCGGATCGCCAAGCGACGCGACATCCGCGACAGTGATGATGGGGCCGGACGTGCCGGTGTTGTGGCTGTCGATGGTGACGCGGCCGTCGCCGTAAAGCACGTCGTCGCCCGCGCCGCCGACGAGCGTGTCGTTGCCGCTGTCGCCGGCCAGCACATTCGCGCCGCCGTCGCCGGTCAGCGTGTCGTTGGCGACGCCGCCGGAGAGGTTCTCGAAGCCGGTGAGGGTCATCGTCCCCTCGCCGCTATTCTGCGCCGAACCCTGCGCCGCGAGCGAGACGGTGACGCCGGCCGCGACGGCGCTGATCTGGTCGAGGAAGGAGGCGGTGTCGTTGCCGTTGCCGCCGTCGATCGTGGCGTTGCCGGGCCCGACCTCGATGAGGTCGTTGCCGTCGCCCCCCGAGATCATGTCGTTGCCGCCTTCGCCCCAGATCCAGTTGTCGCCGGCATCGCCGATCAGCACGTCGTCATACTGCGTGCCGGACAGGTTCTCGATGCCGATGAGCGTGTCCAGGCCCTGGTTGGTGTTCTGGGCGACGCCCTGCAGGTTGAGGTCGACATGGACGCCGACCGGCGAGGAATGGAAGGCGGCGCGGTCGATGCCGGCGCCGCCGTCGATCAGGTCGTCGCCGGTGCCGCCGTCGAGATAGTCGTCGCCGGCGTCGCCGAAGAGCTGGTCGTTCCCGCCGCCGCCGCGGATATAATCGTGGCCGTTGCCGCCGTGGACGATGTCGTTGCCGTCGTCGACCGCGGGAGCGGAGCCGTCGCCGTAGAGGGTGTCGTTGTCGTCGCCGCCGTCGATCGCGTCGTCGCCGCCGCGGCCCTGCAGCGTATCGTCGCCGCCATTGCCGTTGATCTGGTCGCTGCCGGTGGTGCCGGCATAGCTGTCAGGTCCGGGTCCGCCGTTGAACGTCGCCATTGATCGCTCCCCTCGTGGCGCAGGCGGCGCGGCGTTGTGCCGCCGCCGTCACTCGCGCGGGCCGAGAGAGGATGCGTAGGCGCCGAGTTCTACTTCCCCCAAGGCCGAATCGGAAGCCTACAGGAGCTTGGGGGCAGCGCCAACCCACCGAAAAGGCTGTGGTCAGTCGGCCGCAGGCGCGGAGCGGAAGCTGTAGATCGTGCCGTCGCGCACTGTGCAGGCGAAGCTCTCGCGCGGCGCTTCGCGGCCGTTCTCCAGAAGCCCCTCGACGGTGAAATAGCCGTCCCGCTTCGAGATGCGGCCGACGTCGAGCAGGCGCCCGCCGGTGCGGCTTTCCGCCTCGCTCGTGCAGGCGCGGACGGCATAATCCTGCTGGCTCGAGCCGGCCCGGCTGCCGGAGGACGCGATCGCCGCGATCCCGCCGACGATGAGCGCGCCGGTGAGGAAGCCGCCGAAGCCGTCATGGGGATGACGGTGGTGCCAGCGCGCCTGCGCGGGCGTCGTAGCGGCGACGAGCAGCGCCGCGGCAGCCGCGGCGGCGACGATCTTCTTCATGTTTGCCTCCCTCCAGAGCGTCTCCTCGTTACGGAGGCGATCCTGACTCTTGGCTGAACTTTGCCGCCGCCTCCGACGGATGCGGGAACAGGCGGCACGGCGCGCGGTTCATCGAACGCATCAGGACGGAGGCCGACATGGCGGAGCAGGGCCAGGACCACAGCTATTGGAATGCCACCGCAGGGGAGGGGCCAAGCTTCCCGACCTTGCACGGCGATCTTGAAGTCGACGTCGCGATCGTCGGCGGCGGGATCGTCGGCGTCACGTCGGCGCGGCTGCTCAAGGACCGCGGGCTCAAGGTGGCGCTCATCGAGGCGCGGCGGGTCGGGCGTCAGGTCACCGGCAAGTCGACCGCCAAGATCAGCTCGCAGCACGGCATCCTCTACCGGACGCTCGTCCGCAAGTTCGGCGAGGACAAGGCGCGCCTCTATGCCGAGGCGCAGGAGGCGGGCATCCGCGAGATCGCGCGGCTGGCGCAGCGCCATGGCATCGACGCCGACATCGAGCCGCGGCCCGCCTTCGTCTACACCAACGACGAAAGCTATGTTGAGGAGATCGAGAAGGAGGTGGAGGTGGCAAGGCGGCTCGGCCTACCCGCCAGCCTCACCCGCGACACCGGCCTGCCCTTCGACGTGCTGCAGGCGATGCGCTGGGACGATCAGGCGCAATTCCACCCCACGAAATATGTCGCCGGCCTCGCCGCGACAATTCCCGGCGACGGCTGCCACGTCTTCGAGAACAGCCGCGCCATCGATTACGAGCCGACGCGGGTCGTCACCGACGCGGGAACGATCGCGGCTCGCCACGTCGTCATGGCGACGCACCTGCCGCTCGGCCAGATCGGCATGTACTATGCCCTGGCCTATCCGATGGCCGAGCCGGTCGTCGCCGCGCCGATCCGCCGGGTCCCGCCCGGCATGTACAAGAATGCCGAGCAGCCCGGCCGCTCGATCCGCACCCACCAGGGCGCCGACGGGCAGGTCTGGGGCATCGTCGCCGGCAGCCATTACAAGCCGGGCCATGTCGACGACGAGCAGCGCTACATCGCCGACATCGAGCGCTGGCTGACCGAGCATTTCGAGGCGGGGCCGATCCGGTATCGCTGGGTCAACGAGGATTACAGCGCGATGGACTCGGCGCCGTTCATCGGCTGGTCGTCGAGCGCCGGGGATGCCTATCTCGTTGCCACCGGCTTCGCGGCCTGGGGCATCTCCAACGGCACGGCGGCGGCGATGATCATCGCCGACCTCGCCACCGGCAAGGAGAATCGCTGGACGGAAATGTTCGATGCGACGCGCATCAAGCCGGTCGCCGGCGCGGGCGAGTTCGTCAAGGAGAATGCCGAGGTCGCCGCCCACCTCGTCAGCGGCTACCTTTCCCGCAAGCCGAGGAGCTTCGACGAGCTCGCTCCGGGCGACGCCGCGATCCTCAAGATCGACGGCGACAATGTCGCGGCCTATCGCGACGACGCCGGCACGGTGCACGCCGTCTCGGCCGTCTGCACCCACATGGGCTGCATCGTCGGCTGGAACCGCACCGACAAGACCTGGGACTGCCCCTGCCACGGCTCCCGCTTCGCCCTCGACGGCGAAGTGATCCACGGCCCGGCGACGCAGTCGCTCGGCGCGAAGATCACCGGCTAGAACCAGCCGGCGCGCCGGAGCTCCCGCGCATAGCTCCGGCTGACCGGCACGGTGAGCCCGCCGACGAGCCGGAGCGTCGCCCGTCCACCGCCGCGTTCGGCCGCGGTCACGGCGCCGCGCGCCACCCACCAGGAGCGGTGGGTCCGCGCCCCTTCGACGCCGGCCAGTTCGTCGACCGCGTCGGTCAGGCGCATCAGGATCAGGCTCGAGCCGGCGTCGGTGTGGACCCGCAGATAATGGTCCTCCGCCTCCACCGCGCAGAGCCGGGCGCCCTTCAGCCTTTCCAGCAGGCGGGCGAGCAGCGCCGGCTCCGCCGCTTCCGGCGGACGGGGCCAGGGCAGCGGCGCGGGCTGCGGCGAAGCGGTGCGCAGCCCGCGCTCTAGCACCAGCTGCAGCGCAACGAAGATGCTGACGACGAGCAGCGCCTGCGGGAACAGGTGAAGCATTTTCGCAGGCCGCCAGGAACCGTGGACGGCCACGCCCGCAGCGACCCAGATGATCGGCGTCATCAGGAGTGAGACGACGAGAATGATTGCCGCTGCCCGCGCCGCGAGCCGCTCCGTCGCCACCTCGACCGCGTTGAAACGATCGACCGCCCAGCCGCCGAGCGCGCCGCCGGTGAAGGCAAGGAAGAACCAGTAGGGATAGAGCGTCCATGGCGCCGCCGACCCGGTCCCGAATGCCCCGACCCCGGCCAGGAGCACGGCGCCGCCGGCGGCGAGCATCCACGCAATGCGGTGCCGGCGCACGAACGGTTCGCGCCTGAGCCCGGGGGCCGCCCGGACCCGTGTCGGTTCACGAAGCAAAAGTGGCGTTTCACGCATCGCCGCTGGCCCTCGCTCCCCGTCTTTCTAACCTTTCCATCATCGACGAGGGAGGCTCTGGTGACAAGCGGAACGGTCAAGGTTTCGAGAGGGTTGGCATTTGGCGCCGTCCTGGCCGTGGCAGTGTCCGCGGCGCAGGCGCAGGCGGAGGCGCCGATGCCGGCGCCCGCCTTCGTCGCGCTGCTCGGGCAGGCGAACGCGCGCACCGCCGCGAAGGACTGGACCGGCGCGGTTCCGTTGTGGGAGCGCGTGGTCGCCGCCAACCCCGTCGAAGGCCGTTTCTGGAACGCGCTGGCGACCGCCCGCTACGCCGCGCGCGACTATCGCGGTGCCATCCCCGCCTACCAGAAAGCCGTGGAGATCGGCTTCGGCGCGCCGGAGAACAACGTCTACAACATCGCCTGTTCCTATGCGCTGCTGGGCGATGCCGATCGCGCCTTGGACGCCTTGGCGCGCGCCCTCGCGATGGGGTTCGAGGATCTCGCGGCGCTGCGCACGGACGCCGACTTGGCGTCGCTCAGGAGCGATCCCCGCTTCGCGCGGCTGGTGCCGCTGCCGTCGGCGGCGCCGGCGACGCGCGTCGACGGTTGGCGCAGCGACCTTCGCTTCCTCCTCTGGCAGATCGACCGGCTCGGCGCGGATCCCTATCGCGTGAAGCGCCGCGCCTGGTTCGAGCAGCAGTTCGACTCGCTCGCCGCCTCTGCGGCTTCGAAGACCGACGCGCAGCTGGCTTTCGCGCTCGCCTCCGTGATGTGGGCGCTCGGCGACGGCCACAGCGGCGTCATGCGCGGGGCGACGGCGGAATGGGCGCTCAGCCTTCCGCTCCAGTTCACCGCCTTCGACGACGGCGTCTACGTAACCGCGGCGGATCCTAAATATCGCGACCTGCTGGGCGCCCGGCTGCTCGCGATCGGCGGCCGGCCGGTCGAGACTTTGATGGCGGCCGCGGCGGAGACCGTCAGCCGCGACAATGAGGGGCCGTGGGTGCAGCTCCAGGCCTCGTCGCGGCTGCGCTACACCGGGCTGTTCGCGGCCGCGGGCCTCATCGCCGACGGTGCGGCGCCGACGCTGCGCGTCAGGGACCTCGACGGACGGGAGCGGAGCGCGGCCATCGCCGCGGACATGTCGCATCCGGACATCTGGAACCAGAAGCCGAACCCGTCCGACTGGGCGAGCCTCGCCGACGCGCTGCCGGGAGCGGCGCCAGTGTCGTGGCGCGATACCGGCAGGAACTATTGGTTCGACACTCTGCCCGATCGACGCACCCTTTATTTCGCCTTCAACACGCTGCGCGACGACCAGGCTGAGCCGCTGGCGGCATTTTCCGCCCGCCTTGGAAAGGCGCTCGCCGACCCGAGCGTCCAGCGGCTGATCATCGACCTGCGGTGGAACAATGGCGGGAACACGCAGCTCGTCGCGCCGGTCCTCGGCGCGATTCTCGCGGCCGAGCGGGTGAACCGGCGCGGCCGGCTGTTCGTGATCGTCGGCCGCCGCACTTTCTCGGCGGCGCAGAATGCGGCGTCGTTGATCGAGCGCTTCACCAACGCAACCTTCGTCGGCGAGCCGACCGGCTCCAGCCCGAACTTCGTCGGCGAGGAGCGGCCGTTCGTGCTCCCTTATTCGAAGCTGACCGTGAACGTGTCGCGGCTGCGCTGGCAGAGCAGCTATCCGCAGGACCGCCGCACCTGGATCGCACCCTTGCTCTACGTGCCTCCGACCTTCGCGGACTATCGGGCGAAGCGGGATGCCGCCCTGGACGCGATCCTGGCACTCCCTCTCCCCGACTGAGGTTGCGGCGGCGGCTCAGGGGTCCTAGCGCGGGGGCAATGTCCGATGCCCGCTCCACCGCCGAACGCCAGATCCCGCCGCTGCCGCCGCTCTACCGCGTCGGCAAGCGGCTGCGGCACCGGATCAGCGCGCTCATCGCCCGCTCCTCCACCGTGGGCGACACACCCGTCTACGATCCGAAGCTCTTCCGCTGGGTGGCGCCGCTCGAGGCGCGGTGGGAGGCGATCCGCGACGAGGTGGGACGCCTGCTCGCCCACGAGGCGGGCATCCCGCCGCTCGCCGACATCTCGCCCGACCATCGCCGCATCGCGCCGCCGGGCAAGTGGAAGAGCTTCTTCCTCATCGGCTACGGCTATCGGCTCGAAGAGAATTGCCGGCGCTGTCCGGTCACCGCCGCCGCCGTCGCCGACATTCCCGGCCTCAACAGCGCCTTCTTCTCGATCCTCGCCCCCGGCGCCCACATCCCGCGCCACCGCGGCGTCACCAAGGCGATCCTCACCGCCCACCTCGGCCTCGTCGTGCCGACCCGCCGCGAGGCCTGCCGGATGCAGGTCGCCGACGAGATGCTGACGTGGGAAGAGGGAAAGGTGCTCGTCTTCGACGACACCGATTATCACGAGGTCTGGAACGACACCGACGAGATGCGGGTGATCCTGCTCCTCCAGTTCCGCCGCCCGACGCGCTGGCTCGGCCGCGCGGTCGGATCGATCTTCCTCGGCGCCGTCCGCCGCTCGCGCTTCGTGCAGGAAGCGCGCGCCAGCCTCGGCGACTGGGAGAAGGCGATGCAGCGGCTGGAGCGGGACGAGACCTGAACCGCGCCGCGTGCCGGCAAACGAAACCCCGCCGCGCAAGGGGGGCACGCGGCGGGGCCGTTGCGACCGGAGAGGGGGACCTGTCCGGCCCGGCCGCCAAAGGGAGGAAGCGGCCGCACCGGAGATAAGGTTTCGTTTTGAAATTTAAAGGCGTCGAACTTCAGGCGTCGCAGCTCTGCGCCTTCTTTCCCGGCGCCTGGAAGCTGACTTTGGTGCCGCTGCCGGAGAGCGAATAGCCGGTCGCCTTGTACGGCGGCTTGCCGCCCTCGGCGGTGAGGGTGGTCGGCGTGCCGCCCTTCTGGGTGCGGACGGCGGCGGTGTTGTTCGTGTAGAAGTCGACATAGACGAGGCTGTTGTCGGCGCAGCGATAGGTGTGGCTCGCCTGGATCATCGGCGGCGGCGCCACCGGCTTGGCGTCCTTCAGCTGCGCGGCCTGGGGATCGTCGGGACCCGCGGTGATCGTCTGGGGCTTGTTGTTGCAGGCGGCCAGGGCGACCAGGGCAGCGAGGGCGAAGGGGGCGGGGGAGGGGGACTTGTGCATGAGACTCC
>Ga0213876_10000814_pt1 | contig 21093 bp, 27 predicted proteins | sample BarmaccomBMRX_R9_FD_160113 | JGI IMG/M metagenome (GOLD analysis project Ga0213876, IMG submission 160113) | Root-associated microbial communities from Barbacenia macrantha in rupestrian grasslands, the National Park of Serra do Cipo, Brazil - RX_R9 | ecosystem: Host-associated > Plants > Roots... | reverse complement strand
TGGCAGCAATCGATGCGTTCTTCGCATGGACTGAGCATATTTTTATCCATCTCGCGATCTTGCAGGGGCGCATAACGACGGGCGAGGAAGTCGCAAGCTTGCGGATTCGGAGTGGAAGGAAAAATTTAAGTCCGCTCTCGATATAACCGACAGCGTCGCCAAAAAGCACCTCGACGCTCTGGTAACAATCAAACGTCAGCTCCGGAATTTTATGGCGCACGGCGCGTTTGGAAAAGAGGGCCAGGCGTTCAGCTTCCATTCAAACGCTGGCGCCGTCCCGGTCGCCCTCGAACACAGGGCCACCAAGACCCAGTTTTCATTGACGCCCGATTGGCCTTCGATGACAAGGAAGCGCTCGCGACCATTGAGAAATTCATAGACTATCTGTGGTCAGGCCCGCGTGAACCGGCCAAAATCTACATACAAGAGAGTGATCTGCCTTTAATTCTTCCGAAGGCGAGCGATGGCACCTATGCTGCGGCAATGGCTACGGTCGACGATATGAACGCATTCGTCGAGCGCCTGATGAAAGAAGCTGACGCGGCCGCGAACATGGATTGGTGGCTAGTCGACTGAATGCTCTTCGCTGCCAGGGCGCCGGTAGCGCCAGCGATCACTAACGGCAGGACTGACGATGCGAAGCTGCACGCTTGATACGAATTGTCTGATTGCGATCGACGAGGCTCGGCCCGAGGCAGCGGCCGTCCGCTTGCTCGCCGACGCCGACGAGGCCGGCAAGGCCCGCGCCGCTGTGGTCGCAATCTCGGCGTCGGAAAAGCAGCAGGGCGGCGGCCACATTCAAAATATCGCTGAATTCCATGCGCGCATGGCCGAGCTCGGCCTTGGGCACTTAGACGCTTTAAAGCCAATGGGCTATTGGGACGTTACGTTATATGACTGGAGCCTCTCAGTAGACGATCCCGCCATGGAAGAACTTGAGCAGAAAATTCACGCTGCCCTGTTTCCGGACGTCGCATTCAGTTGGGCAGATTATTGTCGTGCCAATGGCCTTGATCCTGCATCAACGCCTACGGGCAAATGGCGCAATTGCAAATGTGATGTTCAAGCAATCTGGGCTCATATCTACGGACAACGGGACGTGTTCGTCACCAGCGACAGAAATTTCCATGTCGCCACGAAGAAAGCGACCCTCATCGGTTTAGGCGCTAGATACATCGAATATCCTAACGATGCCGTTTCGCTATTGTAGCCGTGTCCTGATCCACCACTTTGATTGAGTGCGCGTCCCGGCTCCGCCGAAACGAGCTCTATCGCTGCGCTTACCGAGCCCCGCAGATCCCGCGAGCGGGATGCCGGGTCTCGGCCTTCCGGTGAACCTTGTTTCCGATGTCGCCGAAGCGTAGAAAATGCCGGAACAGGTTTTCGGCATGGTTATGAACTTTTCGTTCGATCCCAGTTTGATAGCCAAGGCCCGTCAGCTCATTCTGCACGAGCCAAACCTCAACGTGCTCAAGCCAGAGCACGAGGGACAATACTCGCCCCTGGTTGTGGCTATCGAAACCGAACTCAAGAAGCGTGATGCGGCCGGGCTTCTTTTGTTGCCCGACCTGAGCGCGCTTGCCAACAGCACGATCGGAATTTTTTCCGACTATGGCGGCGAAGACCGATCCAGCAAATATCTGACATACTCGTTTCTCATATGCGCCTGGGGCTCGCTGGGCACATTTTGGAACGAGATGAAGAAACACCGTGCGGACAGCGGGCTTGGTGAGAAGGAGATCGAATTTAAAGATTTCGGCATGGGCCTCATGAGAAAGGCACTGCCGGGCTATCTCGACCTCCTCAACGGATATGTACCGGGGCTGCTCTTCACCGTCGTCGTTGATAAGCGAATTTTATCGCTCTTCGGTCCTCAAGACCGATCGACCGGCGAAGCCTTAAGCAAAAGACTAGAGGAAAAGGGTGTCGGGAAGCTCAAGCCGGAGGTCGCAGAAAAGGCGCTCCGTGTCGTTGATGCGATGGCATACCTGACCGCCTTGCTTGGGCACGAGGGGCAGAAAATCCTTTGGATGTCGGATAACGACGCGATTTGTTCCGACTTAGATGCCCACAAGCGCCTGCTTGCGCTGTTCCACAACGTCCTCGGCCTTTATATCGACCGCCAATTTGGCCAGATGGGCTGCGCGCTTCCCTTCAACGAGCGCAGCACGGACTATCTTGACCTGCTGAGCGCCGCCGACATCGTGGCCGGATCGGTCGGCCAATATTTTACGAGCCGCGACGATGTTGGTGAGCAGGATGCCCGCGTCAAGGAAGGAGCGGACAAGGTCCTCGTCTGGCTGGGACACGGCGGCCTGGCTTTGAAGAAATTTTGCATCCAACTCCGCCTTGGTGACGATGGCCTGATCTATTTTGGCGCGATCGAATTCACCCCGAAGCAAACGCCTGACACCACCACATTCCTGCCCATTCACCTGTGCCGGTAGAGTCGGCGGTTGAGCGGACTCGTCAATGCCAACGCTGGGCCCGACCGGTTCGCATTTTCCACCGCGAAAGCGGGGCGTGGTAGTCTCGAAACGTCATACGGAGGCCGATTCGCAAAGGCCCCCTTTTGCCGGAAAAGGCAATTCCAATGAGGTAGCGGACCGTGGCCGGGCGAAATCAACACAACATCCCGCAAGCGCTTTCGAGAGGATTTCGCGTTCCCGGCGGCAGCAAGAGCGAGAGCAGGACGTGGCTCTATGAAAAGGGCGTCGAGCCGCATTGCGAGAAGATCAAGGACGAAGTCGGCGTTGAGCTTCATTTTTACTCAGAGCCGTCGGCCGATGGCTCCCGGACGCTCGATGATGAGATCACGGACTACGAAACCTTGTTTGGCCAACGTCTTCACGCCCTGAAGAAAGCGGCCATCGACGAGGCGGTGGATGCGGATGTCGCAGCGGAGATCGTATCGCACCTCACCATACGAAACGCCCATTCGCGCGGGTCCTTTACAGGGGCGGTCAAGATAATGCTCGATCGCACCGTGGAGGTCTTCTGCAACGAGACTACTCTCCGACCAATCCTCGGGTTCGACGGGGAAACGCCGTCGGAGAGATTCAAGAGCCTGGTCGACGAGCACCTCAAGGAAAACCACCCCTTACTCACCGAGACCGGCCTGCCCGCACACGTGCTGCATTAAGTCGCGCATACCATGTTAAAGGAGCGGTTTCGAACATTCTTTGCCGAGCAAGCGCCCTTTATGGCCGCGCTATTCGACACGCTTGTCGCGCAAGCGCCTACGTTTATTCGCGACGGCCACAACAAGATTTTGTCTACCGACCTCGCCCCCGATGGCCGGACAGAGCCGCTGAGGAAGCTCGTTTGGAAGGTCTTACCGTGCCCGCAGGACGGGTTCGTATTACCGGATTGCGTTGCCCTGGCGGTGGACGACCAAAGCGAACTCAGGCCCCTCATGATGGTCGACCTCAAGGAGATCACGGCGGTGTTGATGCCGCTATCCACCGAGAGGATGCTTGTGGGTTGCCGTGAGGAGGCTACGCCGGTTCCGACGTTGGACGAATTCAATGAGGCTGCAGCCAGGGCCAGCCATAGCTTCTTCATAGCGGCGCGGTTCGACGAGCGGCTGAAGGCTCTTGCCAATCGCGTCGGCGAGTCATCCCACCGAATGATCGAGGAGATGGTCGGCTCGACGTTTAGCGAGTTCCTTGCGGAGCGAAGTCCTGCATTGCCCGCCCCCACAGCCGTCCCCAATTCGGACGATCTTCTCTCCGGCGGCGACGCTCCCGACGGAGGACACGAGCAGGAGCCGCCGCAGGCTCCGCGCTATTCCGTGCACTTTCTCGCCTGTGCCGACGAGCCAACAGCCAACGCAATTGCAGCTGTCCTTTATCGGTGACGGAGTCGGTCGTCCGGATGATGCCCCTCGACCGGCTGGACGGCGTTACTTTCGCGAGCGACTATCCCGCAGCCTTGCGGGATCTCGACCGCGGATTTGGGTCGTCGGCCCCTCCCTTGCAGCCGACCACCGAAGAATATGGGGTTGGCGTAGCTATGGCTCCCACCGTCATGCGCGACGAGGTCTGCAAGACGCACATCGTCATGCGCGGCGAAATCGGCCATTCACTCGTCAATCCGGACGAGAATATCTGGCGGCCGGCGCTTCACCTGTTCGTCGGGATGCTCGCGCACGCGGCATGTACTCAGATACTGGATGAGTCCTTGCCAGGCGTTTTGCTGAAGCCGATCGAAGACCAGTACGATCGCTTTCTCTATGGCTGCATCCACTCGGCTTGGACCGCCTATTTTACATCGCGCGCGAGCGCCGCTTTTTATGAGGAGGGAGGCCTACCGCAACGGGAATTGCTGCTTTCAGTCTTGAAGCGCGCCCAAAGCAACATTCCCGCCGCGAGGCTGGCCTACAGGTTCCACGGCAACATCGACGAGCTTCTTGGCATCGTCATGCCCCGGATCGCCGATATCCTGAGATTTTCTGGTTCGGTTCTTGGCCATTATGACGGTTTGGAGAAATCGTTTTTCGACGATGCTGCGCTTACGGCTGCGCTCGACGAAATGGGCTTGCGTGACTGGACCGTATTCTTCGGCAGCGAATTGTCGCGGCTCTGGGATCGCCGGGGAAATTGGTGTTCTTTTCAGGAATTCCTCACGCTCAACCGCCATGTTGAGCGCCTGTTTTGGTGCTTCGGAATGTTTCCGTGGAAGACTGATGACGGTCGGATACATATCACGGTGCCGCTGGCCTCCGACGCGGACAAGCTTGCCGGGTCCACGCCGCTCATCGAGAGTTGATGGCCCAGAATACGTCATCTAAAGTTGCGCCTCATGAAACAGATTGCCGTCACCTCTGCGCAAGCGCTTCGTCGTGTCCTGGCCGAGTTGGACGATCAAGCACTTTTCCGTGGGCAAGTCGCCTACTATGAAAAGGATGGCCGCCCTTCGGTTATCACGTCGTTCGATCGCCGTGGCTGCATTCCCAGCCAGATGTTGAACTGGTGCCGGTACGCCGAAAACGTCCTGGATACCTACAGTAGTGCGGCAGGGACGTCCCTCACATTCACCCAAGCCCTGTTGCAGCATTACGGATGGCGTTCCTTCTACGTCGATTGCTCTGCCAGCGCCGCGGTCTCGGCATGGTTTGCCAGCCATGTTTATTCGGAGCGGCAAACAGTCGAGCTTTGCGAGGATTGCGAGGAGGAGCCCGTGATGCTCGTCAAGCGGATGGCGAGCTACGAGTTTGCCGAAGGTGACGGACACCTCTATGCGTTCGACAGAGCAATCGCGGAAAAGCGCGTTGGCGTTACTGACCTGGCTGCGCTTAAGATCGAGGGGGCTCGGCCCAGAACGACAGCGCAAGACGCTTGGCTGCTTGGACCTCTCAACAACACGGAAGTGCCGATGGAATGCTTCATCGCACACATCACCGCAAGCCGTTCTGTATTCCGTGACTATGCGGCCGAAGAGGGCTTGACCGACACTGATCGCCTTTTTCCGCCGACGAAGGATGATCCCATCCTCCGCGCCCTGCTGGGTCTGCCGTGGAAAAAGATTAATCATCCTGAAAACAAGGTAGGGATGCCAGTCTTTCAGCGTGCGCTCGACCTGCCGGAATATCACGACAGCTTCGTCAAGATTGCATCGCGCGGCACTGCATTCTTTCAGGGCGCACGCGTCGCGGATCGGGGTAGCATCGATGGCGAGAGGTACGGCGGAATCGTAGTGCAGGTGCCCGAACAAGCTTTGTTTGGAACGGCTGACGGAGTCCCCCTCTATTTCCCTAAAGTCGGCGAATTGCTGGCGGAGCACCGGAGCGTGGCCTTTGAATCGACGAGCTTGTCCAGCACGTCAACATGCGAGGCAGAGTACTTTATCAAAAGGGGATCATGGTAACGGCGCATGAACCTACGCTTATCGAGCTTTCCGAGCTAATGGTCGAGCATCCCGGATTAGAAATGACGGGAGCCGGCATGGTCCCGGGTTGGTTTTACCGAATTGATGACAGCGGTATCTGGACGCGCGAGGCTCATCCTGATGAATGCGACTGTGGAGGCGATAAAGTGCATCTTCGCCATATCTCCGCACTGTATATCGTTGAGGCGTATCTCGCTGCGCCTGAACAATTTAGCTAGCCACGCATCCGGATTCGTCAGTCACGGATAGGCTTCCCAAAGCTTCGTATCGTAGCCGCGAATGTCCCCTTACGACATGATCCGTTTTGCGCCACAAGCGTTTCAAGGTCTCACCATAGCCATTAGCGGGCGTGTGCAGCTGTCCGCCACCTTGAACAATCGCTTTGATGAGGATTGCGCGATGCCGGCCTCCGACCCCTGCGTGGCTAAGGCGTCGCAAGGCGCCGATAACCATGTCGTGAATGCTTCTCTTAAAGCGCTCGTCGACCGAGTTTGCGGTAAGCAAAGACTCCAAACAGGACGCCAAAGCAAGGGTCGCGGATTTTGGGATATTCCCGTTTTCATGGGTCAGATTATCGTCAGCCGGTGCGAGATGCGGCGAGTTCTTTGGGATATCTTTGATGGCCTCAATCCATCCCGTCAGCGCTCTGAAAAGCTCATAGATCAGATATGACGCTCGTGTCGGCCACTCAGCCGCTAGATCGATGTTCTCGCCTGAGGCATCGTAGAGTTTCAGAAGTCCCTCCAAAAAATGAGGGAAGTAATAAAGCCACATATGCCATTGGATACCTTGATACAGCGCAGCGGTCACCATGAGGTCGAAGAAGCGAATAGCTACGAAAGTCTTGTCCGCCCATTTCTCATCGTCGAAATCGTCAGCGGCCTCATTTAGGAACCGCACATATGCGGGATCGTTTTCAGGACGAAGCGCCGAGATCACATACTCGCCCAACGGCTTCCAGACGCCCAGGCGCTCGGCCGTTTTGGCGTCGCCAAATAGAAAATGGAGAAGCCGATTGTACTCCGGAAACCAGTAGCCGGAGTTGGATGAGATATTCTGGTTCTGTTTGATTTCGGTATAAAGGATGCTCCGACTGTTAGAGATCATGATCCGCAAATAATCGTCACAAAATCGCTGACGCCGTGTATAGAGCAAGAAAGAAGGTGGATACCAAAATAAGGCCGCGACATTGCGACATACGAGATCAGGTCTGGAGTCTGGAGCAAGAGACGAAAGACCTCGTTTGCCGCATCTTCCGCCTGACGACCGTCGGGATGAGCTTGGCAAGTCGCGCCGCCGTTAGCGCCGAAGTACGATACCATATCGACCGTTCGGCAAATTTAGGCAGGCCAGCATCGATTTTCTCGACGAACTTATGCATTGGAAGATTGGACGGATTGAGCTCGATAAGACGTTCACGTAGAGCTGTAAATCTGAGCTTACGCGTAGCGGCTCGGTCCAGCAGTCCCACATGAGGTTCTATTAGCTTAGTCAGTTCGGCGTAACGGCCTTCGTAGGCCAGCTCAGAAGCCAAGCGGGAAAGGTTTGGAAGGGCGTGCGCCGAGAGTTTTGTTCTGGAAAAGCCGAACCACGCGAGAATAAGCCACACAATCACAACGATGAAGGCGGCTTGCCCCGGACTAATAGGGCCTTCGCTTGTGATCGCCAGAAAGCGACACGCTGTGCCAATGGCATTTGGACAGGGCTGAGCCAGAAGCGAAAAGAATTCAAAATAGACGACCAGACAGAAGCCGATGACGGAGATGATGAGGGGCGCCGTCATGTGCAGGCGTAGGCGAAGACGGGCTACTGCTGGTATGATGGCGTAGGCGGCAATGATGAGCGTAAGAAAAGTCAGAAAGCCGTCGAGTGTCACTGCATATCCATTCGAAAGCGGTTTGAAATTGGACGCCTAAACCTAGCACCACCGCAGCTCAATACACTCTAAAATTGCTTAGGCGCATCCGGCTGCCCCGGTCGAGCTCTACTCGCTCCGCTCACCGAGCCTCACAGATCCCGCGAGCCGGATACCGGGTCTCGGCCTCCGGCGACGATCTTTCGCGCGAAACATAATCGTCCAGCGCGGCTTCACTTCAGCCTCAAGCAAAGCTCCTTCTCATCCGGACGGCCGACCAAGTAGACCTCTTGAAAGGCCAATTGAGAAACCGGTGCAGCCAGCGACTGTCGCATTTCGATCCAACGCTCTCGCGGAAGCATATCCATCGCCGCACTGATGATTAGGGTGTGACCTTGACTATGAGCTTTGTTTCCGGCGCACAAGATCAGGGCACCGGTCATTATCTCTCGCACTCGATCGGTCGAGTAGGCTTCCCGAGGCTCCGCCATTCTCTCGTCGAACGCGCTTTTCGGTTTGTCGTCGGTCACGCCTATGAAGCCACGGCCCCACCCGGTCTCGTTCAATTCGGTCATGAGGTTGAGGCGCTCACGGGCCTGGGCGACCGTCACCTCAATCGTCCGGTGCAGGTTCGGCGTCCGATGCCAAACGTTGCAGTCCGGAACATTGTTGTTCAGGGGAAATTGGACCTTGTCCGAACTGTCCGCATGCTCTGGCAGAAATAGAGCGACCGGCGTGACTTCATCCCGAAGGCGCTTCATCCGGCCTCTGCCAAGCCTGTAGTCCTCCATCAGGCCATGAGCCTTAATCTCTCGGAAAAGAGCCGCATGGCATCCTAAAAACTCGCTCACCTCTAGCCCTGATTTCATTTGCTCATAGAAGGAGGCAAACACGTCCATGTGGCTCTACCTTTCCAGAGCGGCCTTCAGTGCTTCCACGCTCGAATTACCGAGCCACGACACTATGGCCTCCGGACAGTTGGCAGCATCAACGATGCCATCGAACCAAACTGCAAGCTTGTGCACTTCTGAAACGGGCACGGGAAATCGATTAGCGCGGCTGAGCCCTCGCGACGTTGGTCTCAAACTTTAGGCCGTCTCTACCGATTTCAAGTCGGTAATTCCATGCGCCCGCCATGGCGGCGAGGATCAGCACGGCAAGGACAATAATCAGCCGATTCGGATCAAGACGCATTAAACTTCCCGTCCATGTTCGGCATCCAGTACGGTTGTCGAATGAGTTTGCCGTCTTGCCGAACGTATTCGGTCAGGAGGGATTTGATCGCCCTGCTAACGACCTGAGACCGGTTCTCATTGAATTGAAGGCAGGCCTCGTCGAGAACCTTCAATTCTTCCTCGGATAGGCGAAAGGAGATGACTTGCTTTCTCATGGGCACGAACAGTAGGCCCAATTACTGAATAAATTACTAACGATGTAATACGCCGATCTGGCCTAGGCGACAGGCCACCGGAGCCACAAAAAAGGTCCATTGATCACCACCGCAAGCCCCATGCCGTGAACCCGAGGGCGGCAAGGGCGAGAATGGGGAATATCCAGATCGCCAGCGGGCCCTCGGCTTCGCCTTCAATGATTCGGAAGATCTTGACCGCTAGGCGCTGTTTGGTTGGCATGCTGGCCTCAAGAGTATCAAGTGAGGTCTGCCAATCTCATCACATTGGCTGACCCAGCACACACCGGGAATCGTACCGGCGCGGGGTGCCCTTACTGAAGCGCCGAAATGTCGGCGCCGGTCAGGCGCAGCCCCTTGTCTGTGGCCTTGCCTGCCGTCAGCGCCCTGGCCACATCGTCCAGGATGCCACCGCGGTACTTTTCGAACACCTTGAGGTAATCGGCATTGGACCGAGCATCGCGAAAGCGGCCGAGATCGTCGAGCACCTCTCGCGAAAGATAGACGGTAACGGCCTTGCCTTGCCATTCAACGGTAAAGGGCAAGCCATCCCACATGGTCATGACCGTGGGCGGCCGAATCACCTGGGGCCGACCCGCGACCAGCCTGACACCAGGCCCGGCGTTAGCCGCTCCCGGGATGAAGATCAGGCCGGCGTTTTCAAGAGCGCGGTGGATTTCGGCAGCCGCGGACGTGTCGAGGGGCCGCCGCTGGCTTTCGACATCCCGCACAGTGCTCAGGCTGACGCCAGAGTTCTCGGCCAGCTCTTCCTGCGACCATTCCAGCATGGCCCGCGCGGCCCGAATCTGCGCCGGCACGATGATGGACTTTTTCATGGACGACTCCATTGATGATATACGTCATCAATCTAACAGACGAAAATCGTCTGTACAAGGGCAACGAAAATCACCTATTGGCGGTAGGGGCCGACCGAGACCGCCATTTGCTCGCAACGAATGCCTTGCGGCTTAGATTGAGGAAAGGTTCGGCTCCTGCGTGCCGCATCAGTGCCAGCCAGACTACGAGCCCGTCGCCGAGGTCTATGGGTCCCACCCAGTGCCGCAGCCGGAGATGTGAAAAAACTTGCGCGGTTCTAGAGCTTTCGCCGCAGCAAAAACGTCATCACAATAATAAACAGGATTGTCAGTGCCAGCGGGCCTTGCGCCTGACCCTCGAGCAAGCCCAGGAGCTTCAGGCCCAGCACATCGTGCTCACCAAACATGATGCCCTCCAAGTTAGAGACGACAGGCCTGTGAATAGAACCACGGCCAAATTTCCAGCAACGCACCGGGAATCGAGCAGCGGTTGCGATGAGGACTATTTGGTCTGGTTCATACGTCGGTGGAAGGAGGAAGGAGGGCTCCTAGGGGCGAACGCTGGGACGCCCACCTACTGTGTATCTTCGTGCTAACAGCCTGGGTCTAATCCCTGGTGTACTTGACCGTACGTCTACCTTTGCCTGCACCACCGGACATCCACTGAGCGAACGAGAGTTCGCCCGAGGGCGTCTTGAAGTTCGCCCGGGGCGAACCTACGTACGCCCCTCAACCTGCCCGCCTGCATTGTTAGCGAGCAATTTTGCGCCGATTACTAGCGGGTCGAACATTTTCATTAGGAGCCAATTCGATGCCGCAGGATAGCACTGCCACCGCAGAGAAAGAAGTTCAAAAGGCGAATGAGGAGAAGTGGTCGAAGACGTTGATGGCAGCGGGCTGGACGGCGATTCCGAGCGTGATCTTGGAAAAGCAACATGCCCTTGGCCTGGACGCGATCGACATGAACATCATCGCCCATCTCACGATCTACTGGTGGAAGCGGGCCAATCTCCCGCGCCCGTCAGTTGCCACGATCGCCAAGGCTGTTGGAGTTAAGCCGCGCACCATCCAGAAGCATCTCAAGAAAATGGAAGATGATGGATTCATCACTCGTCACCAGCGGCGACGTACGGGGCAGAGCAACAACACCAATCTCTATTCGTTCGATGGCTTGATCAAGGCCGTCACGCCTTTTGCGCAGGAGAAGATCGACGCAATGGCGCAGCGCCAACAGCAGGAAGCCCAGCGGGTCGCCCGCAAGAAGCCGACCCTCGCGGTGGTCAAGTGAGCGGCAAAAGGGCGCTCAACCCTATCGAGGAGAGCGCCCTTCCACATCCGGGGGATCGCACCCCAAACCTTCCCCTTAAAGAGGCTCTATCCAGCGGAGCTACAGGCGCAGCGTCAACATGGCCCGGACCCCACGGCGTTGCACCGTCAAATGCAACAGTAGTAGGCATCAGCCCCATGGGCAAAAACAGCATGATTACCGAACTGCCGGGTCAAATGTCTGTCAAGACACCGGCGGACATTGATCGATACCGAGCTCGGATCATAGCTTCGACGCGCCGAGCACAAGAGCGGATAGCCGCGCTGGACATCGATTCATTAGAATTGTTTCGTCTCATGAAATTCGGGTCCGTCGGTTTCCATCCGATTGACGAGCGCGAGATCAATCTGGTCGAGCAGATAAACCAGACATGGAGTTATATCGCAGCTCTCGCTGCGGCGCGCTTGCTTTTATCGATGCATGAGGACGCTGGCGGATTTGAACTTGCGCCGGGCGCGCATGCGGCGCTCGACCTGGATATCATGAGCGGGAGGCGAGGAGTGGTAGGGGCCGAGGTCTTCGCAGCGGTCACGCCGGATAACAACCGAAAGCTAAGACGTGACCTCGACAAGCTGTCGAAGCGCAACGAGGTCCATCGATACGTTTTCTTTTTATCTCCGAGGTATCCGAAGAACGAACATCAATCGCGGCTCGACCCGGTGCCGCAAGACAGTGGCCGTAATCCAATTCAAGTGTGGTCTGTAAATCTGAATTAGAAATTGCACAACCGCGTTCGAGGCTAGGGGAAAACGCTCTTCATGTCCCTCAATGATGTGTATCGGGATAGACACTACGACGCTGGTAACGTCTACATTGCCGGTTCGTTGTCCGGGCGAGTCATCAAGATCGGGACGGCGAAAAATATGGGAGGCTATCCGCGATATCTTCAAAACAAGAAATACGGCAGTCTCCGCGATTGGGAACTCCTCTATTACGTTTGGGTAGATGAGGGCGCAGGAAGGATTGAACACGAGGCGCGATCGCGACTGCAACAGTACAAGACCATGAGGGGCTATGAGAAGGACGGGCGATGGCAGAAGGGCCGCTGAGATTTTGAAATGCTCTTTTAGCGCCGCATTAGAGGCGCTCACTAATGCAATCGGCGACGATAAGAAGTCGAACGAATGGAAATCAAACCATTGTCGCTACTATGAGTTCGGACGATACAGAACTGGCCCAGTTTTACAAAACGATGTCGCAAGCGAAGACGCGCCGCCGCCGCCCCTCGAAAAAGTGCCCTTCAATAATATTTTTCTGATGAAAGTCGCCGAACTTGAATTGTCGGTTCGTTCTGCGAACTGCCTAGAGAACGACAACATAACATACGTCGGCGACCTTGTGCAAAAGACCGAGGCCGAAATGCTTCGCACGCCAAACTTTGGTCGGAAGTCACTCAACGAGATCAAAGAGGTGCTGGCGCAGATGGGTCTGCATCTCGGGGTGGAAATTTCAGGTTGGCTGCCGGAGTGCCTCGAAGAACTCTCCAAGCATTTTCAGACCGTATTTTTCAAGAAGGTCGATGAACTCGAATTGTCGGTCCGTTCTGCGAACTGCCTAAAGAACGACAAGATAATCTACATCGGCGACCTCGTGCAAAAGACCGAGGCCGAAATGCTCCGCACGCCGAACTTTGGTCGGAAGGCACTCAAGGAGGTGTTGGCGTGGATGGGTCTGCATCTCGGGATGGAAATTTCAGGCTGGCCTCCGGTGAACGTCGAAGAGATTTCGAAAGTCCTCAGCCTGTGACTCTCACTAGCACGCATATCTCGGCAGATCACGGCGCCCAGAAGCTCGCCTGCGCGGGTTTCGAAATACGTTTTGTCACGCCGAAGGTGGTTAAGGAGCGGGATGACATTTAGCGTGGATCGCTCCGCCGCTTGTCGCTTCCATTGTCGCGCTCGATAAGGTCGTCGCTTAATAGCAGTTTGTAGCGCTTGTCCTCTCCACCCCACACGTGAACGGTCCCGACATAGATTGCGCCCAAGACGGTGTCAGCGACGAAGCGCGCGCCGAGAGTGAGACCTGGACGCCCATTCCTTATTGTAAAATCGCCGTCGCAATCAATGTAGGATAGCGCGACGCGCGCCTTCTTGTGCGGCATCATCCTCGGCGTGCGCGCCGTTCACGCTCAGTACGCCTAACAATGCCGTCACCACCGCCGCGCTGGAAGTTTTCATCTGGCCAAGCTCCCCCCGCACAAGATCGACACGCGATTAGAGCGCCCCCACACCTTTCTGTGCAACAGGGGCTTCACGCGATGGTCCCAAAGATATTGGCAGGAAATAGGTTCGGCTACTGCCCACGTGGGAACGGTTGTGTTACACATCATATGACGCCTTTCCTTCCCGGCGAGCTCCCGGTTCACCTCCTATCCCCAGTTCGACCGCCGTCATGCCGTCCGGCAGCCGCACGAGATGGCGCATACCCACGGCGCTTGACTACATGATCAACAGCAAGATCGAAGTAGCCTATCGCCGCGGAGATTTGTTCGAAAACGCAGTTATGGATGTCGAAATCGGGAGAGTTTTCCGCGGGGGACAAGTGTGTCGGGCGAGGCACTGGGTGCGCTGGAGCATGAAACCATTGGGCGATTGTGAGGTCGCCGCGACGTTGCGGCATCTCACAAGGAGGAACTGTCATGCTGAACTCAACCTACGTTGCCCCACCACGCTACCTGTGCACCAAAGAAGCAGCTCGCTTCCTCGCCTGTCAGCACGGACGCTCGAAAAGCATCGAACTTATGGCACAGGCCCTCTCTATCGAAAGATTGGCGGTCGCGTAGTGTACGCAATTGTGGATCTGCGGGCTTGGGCTGACTCAGGACTCAAGACCTCGACCTCTGATCCAAGCACCGGACCAGCGCCAGCACGGCGTCGCAATCCTGTAGCCGACTGTCAGCAGAACGCAGGCTTCATTAGTGATTGAGCCTCAAGAGCGCTCGTAGCCTATCGTGTTGCTCGTGCGGCGCAGGTGCAAGCCATACGAGCACGTGGGCGGCACGATTTGGCGACAGTCCGCGCGTCCTTGCGAGACCCGCGATTTGCGTGCGGTTTGCTTCGAGCGCGTCGGTTGCATGCAGGAACTTGACGTGAGGAGTGGGCAAGGGCCGTCACCATCATGCGCGGCGGCCGTAGTGCTACGACAGCAAATTGTATGATCGACGATTGCGGCGGTCGTGCAAGGTCTAGTGCGTCATTCTTCTTGCTTTGATCGCGACGCATACTGCCGCTAGCATGCAATCGGCATTCGCTTGAACATAACGTCTGCCTTCCTGTTTGGGATGTTTCTTCCGTTCATTTTTGATCGTTGATGCAGACTGTTGAGGCCTGGGAGTGACGGCGAGATAAAGCGAACTGTCGTTCGCTGGCTCCCTTCGGTCGCAAGGGTTTGTCTGCACATTGGATTTTGCAAGTTTTCGCGGCGTCAAAATGGCCCAGCGCAATGTGTACAGGTGCCGCCCTTCGCATTTTCCCGATGAATTTCAATCTTGTGAGAGACGGCGCCCGCAATGTGCATCGAGGAGAAGCCCCGCTGTTAGTTCGCTATCGTGCGCTTTGATGCGCTTTGATGCTATCGGTGCTCGGCAGTTCTTGTGTCGACTCTTTCCGATGTCAATCGTCGCGTCATGGCACGCGATGACAGTGAGAAGTTTCGGGTCAGACCTGGTCGGTCTCGCAGCGGTGGCACGCGGATCAATCCGCGCAGCCAGGCGTTTTTGAAACAGGTCCAGATCGCAGTCCGCAAAGCCGGCGGCGATCCTCGACGGATCGGCTCGGGAGCGCGATCGGGCGGCGGCCGGGAAGGAGGAACGACGGGCCGGTTCAATGCACGCGGCCGGGGTGCGAAGGTCGTTGCCTCGTTTGTCCGGCAGGGCGGGGACGGTGGGTGGCAAAGAGATTCCGCCGGCCGCTTCCGGGCGCGGCGGGTGGTGGTCAAAGCCAGGGTTATCAGGCTCAATCCGCAAGGGCGGGGCGCGCGGGGCCGGAAGACGCGCGTTACAATGAGCCGGGCCGTGGACGCCCATGTGCGTTACCTTGAACGGGATGGTGTTACGCGTGACGGTGAGCGGGGCAAGGTCTATTCGGCGTTCGAGAACGAGGCCGACGGCAAGGCGTTTGTGGAGCGAGGGCGGGGAGATCGTCATCAGTTTCGGTTCATCGTCGCGCCCGAGGATGCCACCGAAATGGCTGACCTTCGCGGCTTCACCCGCGACCTCATGCGCCAGATGGAATTGGACCTGGCCACCCGCCTCGACTGGATCGCGGTCGACCATCACAACACGGGCCATCCCCACATCCACGTCATCGTTCGCGGCGTCCTCGATGACGGCCGCATCCTCAACATCGCCGGCGACTACATCGCCCACGGAAACCGCCACCGGGCGAGCGAACTGGTGACTCGGGAACTGGGCCACCAAAGCGAAATCGAACTCCAGGCCAAGCTGCAGAACGAGGTCGAGGCCGAGCGCGTGACCCGGCTCGACAAGATGCTCCAGAACGAACAGCAGGAGCAGGGTGTGATCGACCTGCGCCCCGGGGAGGGCGCGACCTTCCTTGTCCGCGAAAACCGCAACCTCATGATCGGACGGCTCAGGCACCTGGAGCGGTATGGCATAGCAACCGAGCTTGAGCCCGGACGATGGTCCCTTTCCGACCGTGCGGAGCAGGTGCTGAAGGACCTGGACGACCGCAATGAGGCCATCAACTCGATCCATCGGGCGCTCACCAAGAATGGTCTCGCCGAGGAGCGTGGTGTCGGCCAATTCGCCCTTCACGGCGAAGGCTTAGGCCAGAAGATCGTCGGCCGGGTCCTGGCCAAAGGCCTGGCCGAGGACGAGATGGGCGATCGCGTCTACCTGATCGTCGACAGCATCGATGGCCGGGTCAACCACATGGAGTTCAAGGATCCGAGCCGTATCGAGGAGGTCGCGCGGGACATGATCGTCGAAGCCGTGCCTGTCGTCTCCGGTCCAAGACCTGCCGACCGCAACATCGCCAGCAATGTCGAGGAGCGCAACGACATCTACCGGCCGAGCCGACACCTGGAGCGTATCCGCGACAGCTTTGAGCGGCAGGGCAAGGACCCCGAAGCATTCGTGCGTTCCCATGTCCGCCGCCTGGAAGCACTACGGCGGGCAGGCCTTGTCGAGCGGGTCGATGCCGATCATTGGAAGGTCCCGAAGGACATCGTTGAGCGCGGGCAGGCCTACGACCTCAGCCAGGGCGGCGACGGGCTGAGAATACGAACGCTCTCGGCCATCGGCCTCGACCGGCAGATTGCCAGCGATGGTGCGACTTGGCTCGACCGACAGATGATCGTGGAGGACCGTTCGGACCTTCGAGACAGCGGCTTTGGTCGGGAGGTCGGCAAAGCTATGAATCGGAGGGCGCAACGACTTGCGGAGATGGGTCTCGCAACCGCCAACGATGGCAAAATCCGCGTCCCTGTCGACACCGTGGCGACTCTTGAGCGACGGGAGATCGAGCGTGTCGGCCATCAGATGGCGAGAGAGCGCGGGCTAACCTACATGCCAGCAAACGCTGGTATGTCAGCGGCCGCCTGACCGGCGTCGCCAGCCTTGTCAGCGGACGCTTCGCCATGCTCGACAACGGGCTCGGCTTCCAGCTGGTGCCTTGGCTACCGATGCTTGAGAAGCACATCGGCCGGCACATCAGCGGCCTGCAGCGCGATGACGGTGGCATCGAGTGGACGCTGGGAAGGAATAGGGGGCTCAGCCTGTAGCGCCGTGGTCACCCAACACAGAACCAGGTTTGAATTGCGAAGTCGCCCCACGATGCTCAAGCCCACCAAGGGGATGGGCCATCCCTCTCCGCCGCCGTCGCTCGCCAACACTGCGCGCAGGCGAGCGAGCGACGGCGGCTCCGAGGGGATGGCTGAACGGTCCCCATATTCAATTTTGAAGCGCTCGGCCGGCAGAGCCATCATATGCTGGCACCGCCGTGAGTGGGGGAGCCCGATCGTTTCGTGGTCACACCTTCTCACAACAGATCGAAAAATTATTTTAGCGCCGCTGACGTCCGAAACTAGCCGAATAATCGTCGACGCGCGCTGTCGTACGCTGTGGCCCTCGGACGTCCGCATTGACGCTGCTCATCGCAAAGACAAGTCTGGCCCCTGTCAAGTTCTTTGCGAGCAGGAGAATCCATGAGGCGCAAGCGACGAGAGAACGACGAAGTAAAAGGGTTGCAGATTACTTCATCCGCTCCGGAAGCCGTGAGGTCGCAGACGGTTTCATTCGTCCAGAAGCTCACCTGCACGATTAACGAAGCATGTGAGATGACAAGCCTCGGGCGCACGAAGCTCTACGAGCTGATAGGAGATGGACATCTTGCGACGACAACCGTCGGACGCCGCCGATTGGTGCTGGTGCGCTCACTTCTGTCGCTCCTTGAGTCGAACACCTCGGTGTGACGGTGTGCGACTCAAGTGCAAGCAGTTCCACTTCAGATGGATATTTCATCAGGCGTACATTTTGACAACGTGCGCAAACTCCTCAGGCGATCGAGTTCATCCGCCAATCGCCGGATCCTTGCAGCGACAGCTCTAATAGATGGCCTCTCGCCCGGTACCCGTCGTCATCACCATGTCTGGCGGAGATCCCTTACGCCTTAGACCGACCGGCGATTTGATGCCAACAAGCTGCAGATTTGCTGGTGATAGTTCGCTCGCTTCAGGCTCTGTTCGACGCGAGCTCCGCAGAGACCGGCGGCATGTAGAAGCGGCTCGGCTGACAAATTTGCCAAAATCGTTCGCTTGCTTCCGCTGCAATCCCCCACGCGGATGCGGGTAGCCCCATGGACAGGTCAGCTTTGAGGTTGATTAACCGCTTCAAATCCAATTCAGGCAACCGGGAATCGTGGTATTTTCTGAATAAGACGCACACAGTTGGTGGAAATCGAAACGATATTTCGTAGTCTGACGAGTGGTCAGAACGCGGGCAAATCGTTGGTATGTCAAATCAGGCATTCACTCCTTCCTTTCGGGAAGCACTTTGGATATCCCACAATAAAAAGTGCATTCATTGTCGAAGGGAGTTGTTGTTCGCGGAGCTGCGTATCGATCACCTGCTCCCCGAATATCTGGCAAGGGCCGCAGCCGAGCGAGACGCCGTTCTTCAGCTTGTGGGACTGGCACCCGAGTTTGACATCCTGGGGAAAGAAAACCTCGCGCCTTCATGCGCAGGATGTAATGATCAAAAGGGTTCGACGATACTTGAGCCCGGAAGATTGGCTATTTTGATTTCAAAAGTTCGAGAAAAGATAGCCGCGGTCGAGGCTCACGAGAGAAACAGGCAAGCTGCAAAAGATCTGGACGGCATACTGAGAGCTGTCGTGAGTTCAGTTGAGAGCGGCAAGTTTAGCCTCCAAGAACTCAAGAACCGCCTCAGCGATCTTGGCACCGGCAAAGACGGCCTAACCCTGGATTTTGCGGTGAGTTCAGAGGATCGCGCTCGAAAACTCATTCTAACCACCGAAGTTGTAGATCAGCTGCGACGGCGGCGCATAACGTTGGCTGAGATTGTTGCAAGCATTCGAAATAGCCTTGCGCATAATGATTTCAAAGTAGATCGTAGGTCAGTTTCGGCTTTCTTGATAAGGGGGAGAGGCGGTCTGATGGTTACCTTTGAAATGTGGCGCCACGAGGTGCGCGTTACGAACGCCTACATATCATGATTCTGCTTAGCGCTTTCGCTGAAGAGCGCAGCGGCTTCCGCAATCACGTCCATCTCCATCCGCGATATTGCGCGTGTTGGTGCAAACAGCCTGCGAACTATTTCCAAATCTCCTTGAAGGGCCTCGCCCATCCAGATCCCGGGTATCCTGGCCTATCTATCGTAGTACCCTTCTGTTTCGCTCGAGCATCCTGAAGCTCTTCCAGCCGATCCGCTATGCTCCGATAGGTTGCGTTTAGCGAGTGGGTTTGCTGGGCAATGGCATCATCCGTTATCATTAGGAAGGGCCTTTGCAGCGCGCTGCACTGTGTGGCGATCCAAGGAATAAGTTTATCATGCTGCAATTCCTGTTCAGTAAGTGCTGAAGGTATCTCAGCATACTTTGAAACCGCATCCATGACTGACACCAATCTGAAGTGTGGCGCGGAATGACCCAGCACGACTTGATCATTTCGTGGGGGATGAACAAGCTCCATTATCCAGAACAGCATTTGCGCAGCAATTATCCAAGAGCGAGCCCAACCCAAGGGCTCAAGATGCGTTAGGTTCACGCTGTTGTACCAACACTTCCAAAAGCGAGCGCTGGTCACAGCACCACTGACGTCAGCGTCCTTTTCCAAGGTTCTGCATAACCAAGGACGTGTGCCCAGTTGAGAAGCAATCTGCATCTCGCAATACTCAGCAACGCCAAATTGCTCTTTGAGGAATGCAATGTGGCATAGTTCAATATGTGACCGCTCATGCATGTAAAGGATCACAAGTGCGCAAAAGGCCAAGTCAATCGCCGCCTTTGCTCTAACTGGATCATTCGGCCGGCGCACGGTGGGATTTTCAAAATCTGTCGGCAGGATTTCGGAACTTTCAGCGTTTCCGTCCCCGATCTCGTGCAAGCAATCGCGGCGCGAAAGCAAATTGAAGAAGCAGTTGTGAACAAGTTCAAATGAGCCGATGTTTATGCCTATGAGCTCACGCCGGTTTGCGAGGGCCGCCACGGCATTGAATGATCTATCATTGATGAAATTTACATAGATGTCGGGGGCAAGCGTTCGGCAAAGATGGAGGAATTGTGAACCCATCGTTCCGGACACGCCGTCTCCCCACAAGCCGCCTCGTCCTCTGAAAGTGCGATCAAATAGGCGCTCGTCTTTCGATTTCCTCAACATTGCCATCCTGCGCGGCATCTTTGCACTCTCTCGAAGTAACAGGCCGGGGACGCAACGAAGCTCTACGGCTCATAAGAGTCATAAGAGATGGACATCTTGCGACAACAATGATTGGACGCCGCCGATTGGTGGTGGTGCGTTCACTTCTGTCGCTCCTTGAGTCGAACACCTCGGTGTGATGGTGTGCGACTCAAGTGCGAGTAATTCCGCCTTCCACGTTTTCTTTCGTCAGGCGCTCATTTTTATGACGCGGCCGAGCTCTTTCATTCGATCGAGCTCATCCGCCCACCAGCGCATCATCCGCACGCGCTCCTGCCAGAACTCGGCGGCATGGGTGTAGGCACCACGGATTTCATTCGCCTCCTGATGGGCCAGTTGACGTTCGATCGCATCCGCATGCCATTTTCCGCTTTCGTTCAGGAGCGTTGACGCAGTGGATCGCAGACCGTGAATGGTCAATTCGGTCTTGTCGTATCCGAGACGGCGCAAAGCCGCATTTAGCGTGTTGTCGCTGATCGGGCGATACCAGGATCGCACCGACGGAAAGAGATATTTTGATCCACCCGTTATTTGCTGGAGGTCGCGAAGAATAGAGAGCGCTTGATGCGCCAATGGCACCCGGTGCGGTCGTCTCATCTTCATCTTTTTGGCGGGTATCCGCCATTCGGCGCTAGGCAGGTCGAACTCGGCCCATTCGGCTTGACGAAGCTCGCCAGGTCGCACAAAAACCAACGGTGCCAGCTTTAGGGCGTATCTCGTTACGGCGTGTCCCTCAAAGCCATCAATTGCCCGCAGCAGCGCACCGACAGCTTTGGGTTCGACGATCGTTGCCCGGTGAGTAACCGTGGGGGTGATCAGCGCGCCGCGTAGGTCTGCAGCCGGATCCCGTTCAGCGCGACCCGTTGCAATGGCGAAGCGGAATACGGCACCAATAGTGCCACGC
>Ga0213876_10000813_pt1 | contig 21125 bp, 21 predicted proteins | sample BarmaccomBMRX_R9_FD_160113 | JGI IMG/M metagenome (GOLD analysis project Ga0213876, IMG submission 160113) | Root-associated microbial communities from Barbacenia macrantha in rupestrian grasslands, the National Park of Serra do Cipo, Brazil - RX_R9 | ecosystem: Host-associated > Plants > Roots... | reverse complement strand
CCCGGACGTCTTCTATGCGCCGCCGGCCTTCTCGAGCCTGTACGGGACCGGGCTGTGGGAGGAGATGAGCGAGGCCCAGCGGGTCCAGCTCACCAAGCACGAGGTTGCCAGCATCGCAAGCGTCGGCATCTGGTTCGAGGAGATCCTCATGCAGATGCTCCTTCGCTACGCCTACGACCGGGATCTCACCCGCAAGGACATCCAGTGGACGCTGACCGAGATCGCTGACGAGTGCCGCCACTCGATCATGTTCGCGACGATGATCAAGACCCTCGACGCCCCGAACTACGGCGTCGGCCGGCTTTCCCACGAGCTCGGTCGGTTCTTCAAGACCATCTCGAACAACGTCCTCACGTTCGCGGGCACGATGTACGTCGAGGAGATCCTCGACTCGTTCCAGCGCGACGCGATGGACGACGAGTCACTACAGCCGATCGTCCGACAGGTCAGCCGGATCCACGTGATCGAGGAGGCGCGACACATCGGCTTCGCCCGCGAAGAGTCGCTGCGCGCCCTCGCGAAGACCGGGCGGCTCCGCCGTACCTACAACCGGCTCATGATGGGGCTGCTGATCCGCCGCTCGACCAACGCGTTGATCCATCCGGACGTCTACGCGCAGGTCGGGCTCGACCCGAAGCAGGCAGCCAAGGTCGCGCGCAAGAACCCGCACTGGAAGGCGACGAAGGCCCGGGCCGCGAAGAGCGTCCTCGCATTCTTCGACGAGTGCGGCCTGATCGGCCCGGAGAACCGCTGGCTGCTGCGGAACGCGGGCGTGCTGGCCTGAGTCCTACGGGGTGGGGGTCGCGTAGCAGGCCTCAGTCGCCTTCACGACGACCTTCTTCAGCTTCGGCGTCGGCCGACCCTGGCCCGTCGAGCCGCTGACCGGCAGCTGCATCTGTCCGTAGCTCTTGGTCATGTCGTACTTGTAAACGTAGTCCTTGCGTGGCTTCCCGGTCGGTTTGAACGTCTTCTTGTGCCCCTTGGTCGGGTAGATCGTCAGGGACTTCAGCCGAGTGAACATCTGCGGCTGCGTCTGTGGGTAGACGGCCTCGACGTCGAGGTACTTGGCTTGGTCGGCGGTCTGGTACGTCGCGGACACCGCACCGTCGGTGATCGACTGCACGCCGCCGCTGTGAGACCGCTGCTTGGGTCCTTTGTTGAGATCGACCTTGTGTCCCTTCTTCCACACGACGGTCTGCTGTCGGCACTTCTTGATCGCGTGGGGCGACCGAGACGAGGACGCCTGCGCGAGGTCGGGTGCGGCGAGGGCGAGCACGGCGAGTGAGACGACGATGACAGACCGATCCATGGCCTATCCCTAACACGCCCGACCGCTCGGGTGCGGGCGATTGATGATCTCCGTCAGGAGGTCGCGGCGACCGCGGCGCCAACCGGCGCCGCGGGAACTGCTTCGAGCTGCCGCTTGGGCTTCGGGCGCAGCTCCTCGGCCACCATGGCGCGACCCGCCTCACGGCCCATCGCGATCAGTCGCGACGTCTTCGAGAAGTCACGCATGTCGTGACGACCGATCGCCAGCGAGGGCAAGGTCACGATCTGCTGCCCTGGGGCGACGACCGGCGAGTGACGACCGAGGTGCGAGCGGGAGATCGCGAAACTCTCCAGCAGCACGTCGAGCGCTGACATCTTCCGGTCCGCCCAGCCGTGGAAGTCGCGCGAGACGTTGAGAACCCAGACACGCGCGGCCCCGAGGTCGAGCGCGCGCTGGGTCGGCACTGGGCAGGACACTCCGCCGTCCACGTAGAGCCGGCCGTCGAGCTCGACCGGCGGGAACAGGCCCGGCAGGCAGGCGCTCGCGGCGAGCACGTCGACGGGGTTACCGCTGGTGAACCACGTCGGGGTGCCGCCGATCAGGTCGGTGGTGACCACGTGACACGGAATCGCGGTCTGGGAGAGGTCGTGCAGCGGCACGCACTGCTCGAACAAGGTGCGCAAGCCGATCGGGTTGTAGAGGTAGGTCGACCGCGTTGCGAGCCGCCGCGCCACGGCGAACCGGCCGTCGGGAAAGACCTCGCGGCGGGTCATCGAGCGCCAGACGGTCTCGAGATTCATCATGCGCTCGGCGGTCGGATCCATCGCGACGAACGCCGCGTTGATCGCGCCGACCGAACACCCCACGACTGCGTCAGGAACGATGCCGGCCTCGAACAGCGCCTGGATCGCGCCGACCTGGGCCGCCCCCAGGCTGCCGCCGCCGGAGAACACGACGACCTCGCGCGGCGGGACCGGGGGGGTGGCGGGAGAGTCCTTTCGGCCGCGGCGCAGGAACGTCAGGACCGTCATGTCGTCTCACCGCCCTCAATTGCTAGGCACTCGGCGCGTTGGTAGTCACTCCATCGGCGTACTGCCCATAAAATATGAGGCCCTAATCCTCAGTTCTACGACAGTACGCCGACGGTTGCGACACAAACGCGACAAATTCCGGCGACGGGACTAGTGACTGAGCGCTATGCACCCGCTCCGATGAGTTCCGCTGGGGCCAGTCCGGCTTGAGGGTCGATGCCGATCTCGTGCGTTTCTGTGCCCGTCGATCGCCGTCGCGGCACCAGCAGCAGCACTCCTGCGGAAACGGCGACGGCAGCCGCGCCGAGAAGAACCGCGGGACGCAGGCCCATCGCGAAGGTGTGCGGGCTGGCGTACCCGCCGTGCTGGGAGAACACCGACGCGAGGATCGCGACGCCGAACACGCCGCCGAGCTCACGCAGGGCGTTGGCGGCGCCGGAGGCGATCCCCTCCTCGTCCCGCCGGACGGTCGACAGCACGAGGTTGGCCGTCGGCGCGAAGAACATCGCCATGCCCATCCCACTGACGACGAAGGCGGGGATCATCTCCGGGAACGACCTGCCCGGGGTCGAGATGATGGCCAGCCAGCCCAGCCCGATCGCCTGCAGCGCAAGTCCGGTCGCGACCACGGGGCGACTCCCGATCTTGTCGGCAAGAATGCCGGCGAGCGGCGCGACGACGATCGGCATGCCGGTCCAGGGCAGCATCCGCAGGCCGGCACCGAGCGGGCTGTAGCCCTGCATCGTCTGCAATGCCTGCGACAGCAGGAAGATCGATCCGAACATCCCGAAGAACATCAGGACGCTCGCGCCGTTCGCCGCCGCGAAGCCGCGCGACCTGAACAGTCGCATCGGCAGCATCGGCTGCTCGGTGCGGAGTTCCCAGCGAACGAACGCGAGAACGAGCAACGAGCCAGTGACCAGCGACGTCAGCACATACGAGGACGTCCAGCCCAGCTCGTTGGCGCGCACCAGGCCGAGCACGATGCCGAACAGTCCGGTGCTGGCGAGGGTGACACCTGTCGCGTCAAGCTTGGTCGAGGTGCCGTAGCTCTCATCGAGTCGGCGCCACGCCAGCGGCAACAGTGCGAGGCCGATCGGAACGTTGATCCAGAAGATGGTCTGCCACGACCAGCCCTGTACGACGGCACCCCCGACGAGCGGGCCACTCGAGATGGCGAGGCCCGCGACCGCACCCCACGCGCCGAGAGCGGCGCCGCGTCGTTCCACCGACACCGCTGCGGACAGCAGCGTCAGGGTGAGCGGTGTCACGATGGCCGACCCCGAACCTTGGACCGCGCGGGCGACGATCAGCCAGCCGGCGCTGGGGGCGAGTGCCGCGGCGGCTGAGCCGAGGGTGAAGACGGCGAGGCCGATGAGGAACAGCCGGCGGCGGCCGAACCGCTCGCCGAGCGTCGCGCCGGTCAGCAGGAAGACCGCGAAGGTCAGCGTGTACGCATTGACGGTCCACTCGAGCGAGGACAGCGACGCGTGCAGATCGAGGCGGATCACGGGCAACGCGGTCGTGACCACGAGGTTGTCGAGCTGGGTCATGAACAGGGCGACGCTCGTGATCACGAACGTCCAGAGGGTGCGAGTCCTGGCGCTCATCGAATCTCTCTCCTTTTTAGTGAGTAGTCACTCACTTCGTGGGTCAAAAAAAATGGTCACTGCGGCCGGTCGTCGTCCCAGGCGGGAGAGGTCAGCCAGGCCGGCGGCAGGCAGGCCTTGATCCAGCTCGAGCTGTGGCTCGCGGCATCCATCGAGGCGATGACATTCATCAGCATGCCGGTCGCGAAGAAGCCCTGCAGCGTCTCGTCATCGGCTCCGGAGAGGCGGGCTACCTCGCGCCAGAGCTTGCCGAACTCGCTGCGCGTCACGACGGCGATGTCCTCGTCGGCACCGGAGCTCGAGTAGGAGTGCATCTGCAGCATCAGCTCGTCGCGGTCGCGGAGCAGCTCGCCGTACTTCTCGCCCATCGCGTGCAGCGCGTCCTCGCCGGTCTTGTCGCCGACCGCGCCGATGAACTCGTCGCGGACCCGCTGGAAGCCTTGTTCGATGAGCGCGATGAACAGCGCCTTCTTCGTGGGAAACAGCCGGAACAGATAGGGCTGGCTGATGCCTGCGGCCTTCGCGACGTCCTCTGTCGAGGTGCCGTGGAAACCGCCCCGGGCGAACACCGGGATCGCCGCGCGCAGGACGTCGGCGCGGCGCTCGACCGCACTCATCCGTACCGCTACCGGGGTCATGGGGCTAAGTTAAGTGACTACTCACTACCTGTCAAGCGAGCTGGACGATTGCCCGCGCCTTGGTCAGCACGGTCGCACCGAGCGCCTTGGCCTCGAGAGCCACGGCAACCTTGTTGTCGGCGAGCTTCTCCTCGACGTGGCCCGACACCTCGAGCGTCGTCCCGGTGTCGTCGTCCGGCACCGGGACCGGCGCCGAGAACCGCACGCCGTACTCGACGACCGCACCCGGGTCCCCGACCCAGTCGGTCACGACCCGGCCGGCCTCCGCCATGGTGAACATGCCGTGCGCGATGACATCCGGCAGGCCCACGGCTTTCGCGGTCCGCTCGTTCCAATGGATGATGTTGAAGTCGCCGGACGCGCCGGCATACATCACGAGGTTCGACCGCTTGACCTGGAAGGTCTGGGCCGGCAACTGGGTCCCCACCTCGACGTCGTCGTACTTCACGCTGGCCGCCACTGCCCCACCTCTGTCACGTCAGAACCAATCCCGATCGGACGCTATCGCAGCCGCGCGACCTCGATCGCGCGGGTGAAGCCGCGGACCTCCCGGCTCCCCAGCGCGTCGGTCGCGATGGCACCGTCGAGCCTGGCAACCACATCAGCGGTCACGAGCACCTCACCCGCCTCCGCCATCGCAGCGAGCCGAGCCGCGAGATTGACGACCGGCCCGAAGAAGTCGCCCTCGAGTGCAAGGACGGCGCCCACTGCCACTCCCCCTCGCGCCTGCATGCCGCGGGCCCGTGCCGCTGCCAGCAGGTCCTGCGCCACCCGCACAGCCGCCGGCGCGTCCGGCGTCACGTACATCACCGCGTCTCCGATGTACTTGACCACTCGGCCCAGGTGCCCACGCACGATCTCGTCAGCGACCTCCTCGAACACCGTGAGCAAGCTGGTCAGCTCGGGCATCGTGAGGTTCTCGGTCAAGCCGGTGAAGCCGGAGAGGTCGGTGAACCCCACCCCGACGCGGACCTGGCTGGAATCGCTGAGATCACTGGAGTCCGTGCGCTCCCAGTTCATCCGTGCCGCTTCGAGATGGTGGCGGAACAGGGCGTCGAGCGCCTCGCCGGTCCGCGGCACGAAATGTGCGAGCTCGCCGAACGTACGTGCCGTCGCCACCTCGCTGCCTGCGACATCCAGGGCGAGATCCGGGATGGTCCCTCGCACCGTGCTGGAGATCGCATCGCTGATCCGGGTCAACGACGAGGCGATCACACGGCCGACACCAAGCGTCGACGGGAGGCCGACGACTGCGGCCAGGTCCACCATCGTCTGCACGGCGGCGACATCGCCTTCTGCGGCAACTCCTTCGTCCGGCCCCGGGTCGACGAACCCGAGCGCCCGCCAGATCCTGCCGATCGTCTCAAGGTCCGCGCCGGTTCGCTCGGCGATGTCGCGCAACGTGTACTCGTCCCGGTCCGGGATGATGATCCGGTCACCTGACAGCGCGAAGAGGCGACCGCGTCGGTTCGCGGCGATCATCTCCTCGATCGTGCAGCCCTCGCCGATCAGGTACTCGAGCAGCTCCAGCCGTCCCGCAGCATCCGCGGCGGTCTCGTCGTACAGCCCGGCCGCAGCCAACTCTGCAAGATCCACCTCATCAGTGTGCCAACGGTCGCCACGCGATCTGCGGCAGGGAACCCGGCGAAGATCGCGAAGCCTCGGCCGTGTTCACCCTTCGCGCCTTCGCCGTCACGGGCATCGCCGGCGCGGTTGCCGTCGGCGCGATCCTGCCGGCTCCGGCGGCGACGCAGCCGCCCTCGTCAAAACCGCCGGCTCACCCGTCGCCGTATCCGGGCGGCCACTGGCGACCGGGTGCGCCGCGGTTCGCGATCGCCGCGAAGAAGAACGTCAAGGTCACGATGAGTGACGGCGTGAAGCTGACCGCGGACGTCTACTACCCGGCCGACCGGCGCACCGGCCACCGCGTCCACCGGCGCTTTCCCGTGCTGTTGCAGCAGACGCCGTACACCACGACGACAGGGACCGAGAACGGCATCAAAGGCATCGTCGACGGATCGATGCTCGTCGAGCACGGCTACATCTACGTGTCCGCGGACGTCCGCGGCACCGGGCGATCGAGCGGGAGCAACGGATACTTCAACAACCGCAACGCTCGCGACGGGGTGAACCTCGTCCACTGGGCAGCGAAGCTGCCCGGCTCGAACGGTGTCGTCGGGCTGGATGGCTGCTCCTACCTCGCCCAGTCGCAGCTCTACACAGCCGCGAAGCTGGGGCGGCACTCGCCGGTCAAGGCGATGGTGCCCTCGTGCATCAGCGGCGACGTCTACCGCGACACCTACTTCGAGAACGGCATCCCCTCGATCGCCTGGCATGGCGCAGGGCTGGCGTCAGGCTCGCTGCTGGGCCCGACCACCGAAGCGTTCCTCGCCCGCAAGTACGCCGACTCGCAACGCGGCGGGCAGGTTGCGTTCTACCGCCATTTCTGGAAGGTGCGTGACCACATCCGGGCTGCGCGGGCGATCGTGCGCACGCACATTCCCGCGCTGATGTGGGACGGCTGGGACGAGCCGGGGTTCGGGGCGCAGGAGCTCTACGCCGCGCTCCAAAACGCATGGGCCGGCCGGTCGCCGTACCGCGCGATGCGACCGCATCAACGAGTGACCGGGCGGTACCAGCTGATCGTCGGCGACTGGGGTCACGGCGGGGGCCTCGACCCAGCGATCGAGCTCGAGTGGTTCAACACCTGGCTGAAGCACCGGCACACCGGGCTGCAGGTGCACACCAGGACACCGATGCACCTCGAGCAGCTACCAACCGACCGCTGGGTCAATGCTGCGACCTATCCGTTCACCACTCACTACCGCCAGTTCTTCCTCAGCACGGATCGCTTGCGCCACGCACGGCCGAAGCCGGCCAGCGGGGACTTGGCGTACGGCCCACCACAGGACGGTGACGTTCTCACTTTCATCACGCGACCGTTTCGTCACGGCGTCACCGTCGCCGGACCGATGGCAGCGAGCATCGTCGCCGCGGCATCGACCAGCAACCTCGAACTGATGGTGGACGTGTTCGACATCTCTCCCGCCGGCGCAGCGAGCAAGATCGCGCACGGCGGCGTTGTCGCCAATCTTCGCCACCGGGTCGCGGCTCGCTCCTGGCACGACGTTCGAGGCCGGCTGGTCCGTCCCTATCTCGCGCTTGTTCACGAGCACGCGGTCCCGCCCGATCGTGCCTATCGGTACGCCGTACCGATTCAGCCTGCGATGTGGACGCTCGCTCCGCATCACCGCCTGCAAATTCAGCTCGCGGCACAGCCCGATCCGTCCGAGTGCCTGTCGAACGGCGCCAAGGTCGTCGCTCGCGTCATCGGGTGCCTACCTCGGCCGGCCGTCCTTGCCGGGCTTGCCGGCGGCACTTATTCGATCCGCTTCGGCGGCCGCCGAGCGTCAACGATTAACCTGCCGCTGATGTCGCGCCATGCATTCCACCCCGTGCGCAGTGGCCCGACGCCGACGAGCGACTCGGTGGCGCTCCCAGCCGACTGGAGCTCGCCGCGATAGCCGCGGTCGGGGTCGTCGGATCCGCGCCCGGCAGCGAGGAGCTCGCCGTCGGCCTGGGCGGATTTGCCGTCAGCGCGACCGCCGCCGCAACCATCGACGAGCTGCCGATGTCTGGCATCGATGCCTACGTATGGCTGGCGGCCACCCGCGCGCAAGGACTGCCGGCACCTCTGGCATCCCTCAGCGCTCAGCAGTGGGAGGAGTCGACCGAGCAACCGCTGCGCGACTTCATCGGCTTCATGCAGAGCGCCCACCGCAGGCTGGTGAGCCGGGGCGGCGGACGAATCGTCGTGGTGATTCCGACGATCGCGATGACGGGCGCCGCCGGTCTGGCCCCGTGGTCGGCGGTCGCCGATGGATGTCGAGCGCTGGTCAAGTCGGCGGCGCGCGTGTGGGGGGCGGCCAGCATCACTGCGAACTGCGTCGCCGTGCCGGCTGCCTTGCTCGCGGGCACCGAGGACGACATCAGTCGCTCGGACCTCCAACAGCCGGCGCTTCCCGACCCGCACCTGCGGGACGTCGCGGGGGTGATCGCGTCGCTGTGTCGAGCCGAGATGGGCGCGGTGTCTGGCGCCACGATCGGCGTCGACGGTGGACGGTGGATGAACCCGTGACCGATCTCACCGGCCGGGTCGTGCTGGTCACAGGGGGTGGTGCCGGCCTCGGCCGCGCAATCTGCTTGGCGTGCGGGGCGGCCGGCGCCACGGTCGTCGTGGCAGCGCCCGGTCAGAACGGTGCCGAGACGGCCCGGTTGGTCGCAGAACGTGGCGGGTCGGCCACCTGGGTCAAGACCGACATGACGAAGGGAGCCGACGTCGACGCTGCGGTCGCCGAAACGGTGACCACCTTCGGCGGTCTGTTCGCCGTCGTGCACAACGCCACAAGCCGGCACTCCAGCGAGGCGACGCCGCTGAGCGAACTGTCGCTGGACGTCTGGGACGACCACGTTGCGGTCTCGCTCCGCGGGGCGTATCACCTTGCGCGGGCAGCGCTGCCGCATCTCAGCGCGGCGCGCGGGCGGTTCGTGCTGATGACCTCGCCAGCCGGCATGGAAGGCAGCACCGCCCTACCGGCATATGGCGGTGTGAAAGGTGCGCTTCGCGGGATGACCAAAAGCCTTGCGCTGGAGTGGGGGCAGGCTGGCGTCTGCGTCACCTGCGTCTCGCCGCTCGCGATGACCGGCGCCCTCGAGACCGCGTACGAACGCAACCCGGTGCTGAAGGAGCGACTCGCCGGAACCGTTCCGCTCGGTCGAATCGGCGATCCCGAGACCGATGTCGCACCTGTCGTGACCTTTCTGCTGTCCGACGCTGCGAGCTATCTGACGGGACAGACGATCGTGGTCGACGGCGGCCGGTTCACTGCGTTATGACGAGCCAACCGTTCGCGGCCGGCTCGATCTCGCTGCGGCTCTACCCGCACGACGACCGGCCGGCGGCCGAGATCATCGCGGTGATGCGCGAGCAAGCGGCCCTCGGCGCGGCTGCCGGTTTCGACGGGGTGATGACGAGCGAGCACCACGGCGGGTTCAGGGGCTATCTGCCGAATCCGATCCAGGCCGCGGGCTGGGCGCTCGAGGCGATGCCGAGCGGGTGGGCCGCGCCGTGCCCCTTGCTGCTGCCGCTGCGGCCGACGTCGCTCGTCGTCGAGGAGATCGCCTGGCTAGCTGCCCGATTTCCAGGCCGTATCGGGCTCGGCGTCGCCGCTGGATCGCTCGAGCAGGACTTCACGATCATGGGCCTCGACAAGACCGACCTGACACGTCGATTCGCGGACGGCCTCGCAACCGTCACGGCCGCGCTGTCCGGGCGGGACGGCGGGCCGCTGTCCGCAGACCCCGCGGTACGACGATGCGCGACCCACCCCGTGCCGGTGCTCAGTGCGGCGATGAGCGCCGTCGCCTGTCGCCGCGCGGCTGACCTCGGCGCCGGACTGTTGATCGACTCGCTCGCGCCGTTGCCCCGCTGCCGCGAACTCGCCGACCGGTTTCGCGATGCCGGTGGGACCGCGCCCGTGTCGCTGGTCCGCCGCGTCTCGATCGGCGGCAGGTCGAACGTGCAGCACGACGCCCAGGTCGATGTGTACCGGACGTACTCCGCACCGGCCGCACAGGCCCACTGGTCGGAAAGCCAGTTGATCAGCGGGTGTGCCGCTGCCGTCGCCGACGGCCTGATGGCGGCGAGAGCGGCAGCCGGCGCGGACTCGATGAACATCCGGATCCATGTGCCCGGCATCACGCCGGATGAGGTGAGCCGGCAGATCGACGAGCTCGCCGAGGTGATCGCGCTGATGCGGAAGCACTGAACCTCGGCGAACCCGTCAGACGATCAGCCGAACGTGATGATGCGAACGCCGATGTTCGTGACGCTCATCGCCGAACCCGAGACGTTGCAGCCGATTCCGGTGACCGTGTTGGTCGCCGAGACCCGCAGCGGGCTCAGCAGGAAACCGCGCGGCGGTGCGGTGCCGGTGAAGCTGAACAGCACCGCCTGACCGACCTGAGCGCCCGAGACGCTCATGTCCAGGGTTCCGCAATTACCAGCCCCGAGTGAGAACCCGATCGCGCCGGTGACGTGAGCGCCGACGAGGTCAGAAAGGGTCAACGAACCGTTGGTGACGTCGGCCCCAGTCACCGAACCATCTGTGATCTCCGACGTCCCCACCGAGTTAGGCGCGAGGTCGCTCGCGAACAGCGAGTTGTCGACGATCTCACCGCTGTCGATCGAGCTGTCCGCGATCTCCGTGGCCTGGACCGAATCGGTTGCGAGGTCCGATGAGGTGATCGACTCGTCGGCGATGGAGTTCGAATCGACCGCCCCGCTCGCGATGTTGGCGTTCGCCACCGCGCCGGCGGCGAGCGCCGCGTTGTCCACGGCACCCGCACCGAGCTTCGCCGCCACCACCGATCCAGCAGCGATGGAGTTGCTCTGCACCGCTCCAGGATTGATCTTCGAGTTCGTCACCGCCTTGGGTGCGATCTTCGGCGTGGTGACGGCGCCATCCTGGAGGTCGGCGGTTCCGACCGTTGCGCCGCCACCGACCGCGGACGCGGCCGCCGCCGTACCGGTCATCGCAAAGACCACAGCGATCGTCGACGCCACATTGGCGTAGCTGATCCGCCGCGGCTTTCGTGAAGTGGACATGTGTGCCTCCCGTCAGACATGGACTCTTCTGACGGGGACCCTAGGACCGATGATCTTGCTCGACCAGCCCGAAACTGATCAATGGGGTGCGAGCACGCGCCCTAGCGAGTTTCTTTGTGCTCCGTGTGAGTGCGGCAGTTGGGGCAGAACTTCTTGAGCTCGAGCCGGTCCGGGTCGTTGCGACGGTTCTTCTTGGTGATGTAGTTGCGGTGCTTGCACTCAGCACAGGCCAACGTGATCTTCGGCCGGACGTCGGTGGATGCCACTGCGCTGAACCCTCTCTGATGTCCTGAACGCTGCTCAGAACGGCTGAACTCGGTGTTCTGTCGGTAGTCGAGGATAGCCCGACTTCGACGCTGTAGCGGAGGCCGGACTTGAACCGGCGACACAGCGATTATGAGCCGCTTGCTCTACCTGGCTGAGCTACTCCGCCGCTGGCCCGACCTGCGGACCTGGCCATCCATCGTGCCACAACGACGCGCGACGGTTCGGCCCGTCGACTCACTGCGTCGCGAACCGCTGGGCGAGACCAATCGGACCTGGCCCTCCATCGCGCCACCGCGGCTGGGCACACCTTGGCCCGATGGAGGGCCCTGGACGGCTGAAACGGTGAACATCCGTCCCACGCAGCCGTCCCCCAACGGCCGCAGGCCCGGGTGCGGTCTCGCCACTGGCTCCCCGGACCATCTAGGCGACCGACTGTCTCCGTGTGCTTGTGCTCAGCACCGGTGAGGACGGTCCGGATCAATGCTTCCCACCAACCTCCCCCCTGGTTGGTCAGACCAGATTTCCAGATAAATCCCGGTTTGGATTGGTCCGTTCGGAGCAACTTGCCCGTCGTAGGATCCGGCCGTGACCGCGGTGGACGTGGACCAGGATCTTGCGGAGCGGGTGCTCGCCGACCTCGAGAACCACGGGTACGCCGTCGTCGAGTCGTTGCTGCCGGTCGACCGAGTCGACGCAATTCGCGAAGAGCTCCACTCGATACTCAGCGCCACGCCCACCGGTCGCAATGACTTCGAGGGCTTTCAGACTCGGCGTATCTATGCGCTGTTCGCGAAGACGCGGGTCTTCGACGACCTTGCCGTCCATCCGCTGCTGCTGACGGTGCTCGACGCCGTACTCGGCAGCAGCTATCACCTCAGTGCGCCAACCGGGATCGAGATCGCGCCGGGCGAGCGAGCGCAGTTCCTGCACACCGACGACGCGATCTACCCGCTGCCCCGTCCGCACAACGACGTGGTGCTCAACTCGATGTGGGCATTCGACGACTTCACGACCGACAACGGCGCGACCCGCGTCGTACCCGGCAGTCATCGTTGGACCGACCGGCAGCCGGTAGACCCGGATGAGACCGTCACGGTCACGATGCCAGCGGGTTCGGTGCTCTTCCTCCGCGGCACGCTGTGGCACGGCGGCGGCGCGAACCAGACCGACCGACCGCGGTTGGGCGTGTTGTTGGAGTACGTCGCGGGATGGTTGCGACAGCAGGAGAACCACATCCTCGCGGTGCCGACGAACGTGGTGCGCATCCTCCCGCCGCGGCTGCAGGAACTCCTCGGCTACAACATCCATCCGCCGTTCGTGGGCTACGTCGACGGACGCCACCCACGGCGGCTGCTGGAGGACGGCGCCTGAGTCGACGGGTCCTGCGCGGGCTCAGCCGAGCCGACGGCGCTTCTTCTCGGGTGCGACCGTCGCGGGCAGCACCTCCATCACACCGACCGGCTCCGGCAGTGCGAAGTCCGTGACCGGCACGGGCTGCGGCCCCACCTCGAACGGCGCGGACTCCGACGCGGGAGCCGCCGGCGCGTCGACGTGGTCTTCGGGCTTCGGCTGGGGCGGCTTGGTGAGAACCGTGCGCTGCACCCCGAGTCGCGGCTTCGACTCAACCGGAGAGGTGCGCTCCGGAGCCAGCGAGGGGATCACCATCGGCGGGGCGTCCGGGTCGACGGCCGGTGGCGCCGGCTGCGTGCGCGGGACGTCATCAGGTACGGCGGCAGCGCGCCGCGGAGCGCGGGCCGCCGTCGGCACGACGGGGGCGGTGACCGGCGCTGCCGTCGGGTCGAACCGGGCGTGTGCCAGCTCGAGCAACGCCGTGATCGCGGCGGAGAGGTGTGCGACCTGACTGTCGCGCGCCTGACCCTCCTCGCGCATCGCGGCGAGCTCTTCCTGCTGCCGGGCGAGTTCGCCGCGAAGCACGTCGTTCGCGGCCTGCTGCTCCTCGAGGTCGCGATGCAGACCGACCGTGTACTGCCGTAGCTGCTCGAGCTCCAAGCCGAGGCCGTCGGCCTGCGTGCCCTGGTAGGTGATGTGCGACTGGAGTTCGCCGAGCTGATGCTGCACCTCGGCGCGGAAGTTCTCCGATGCCGCGCGCCACGCATCCCGTTCGGCGGTCAGGTCGCGCAGCGCGGCAGCGTCCTGATCGTGGCGGGCCTGCGCGGCTTGCGCCACCTGTGCAGCCGGATCGGCCGCCGGCGGCGGTGCCGGTGCGGTGAACGGCGGCGCGGCCGCGGCCGATGGAGTCGGCGCGGCCGGTGGGGTCCCGAGTGACTCGAGCCGACCGATCACGCTCATGACATCGGCCCGCGACGGCATCGCCGCCTCCAGCGCGCTCACCGCCGTACCGCCGTCATATTGGACATATCGGCAGGCGGTCGACTCCAGAATGCGCCCAAAGCACCCACCGGGCACCGTCTGGGATTCCTCCGAATGGCCTAGTCGGACGCCGGAACGCCGCGCCGTTCGGGCTGTCAGCTGCCACCGAGGTCGACGCCGAGCCGGGCAGCAGCACGCCTCGCCTCGGCACGCGAATTCACCCCGAGCTTGCGCAGCAGCGACGCGACGTGGTGATCGACCGTGCGGACGGAGACGACGAGCCGTTGGGCGATCTCCGCATTCCTGAGGCCGGCAACGAGGAGCGGAAGCACCTCGAGCTCCCGAGCAGTGAGCAATGCAGGATTTCCGCGAGTCTCAGCCCGCGGGCCGCGGCGGACATAGCGCGCCCCCGTCGCCCGCAGATCCCGGGTGGCCCGCCGCGCTGCCTGGCGGGCACCGATTCGGTAGAGATCGTCGAGCGCAGCTTGTGCCGCCGACGCGTCGCCGCAACGCGCAGTCGCGAGCGCCGCCTCGTACGGTGATCGCAGCGCCCGCCAGTGGTCAGCGGCGGCTTGGTGCCGGCCGGCGATCTCGCTGCTGAACGGCTCGGGGATGTGAGCAGGCACTGACACCTCTTGCCCCGCGAGATGCTGCAGCCGCAGCATCTCGCCCTCCACCCACACCGATCTGAATGCAACGGCGAGTTCGTGGGCCAGTTCGGTGGCGGCCACAGCATCGGAGTTGCGACCCTCGAGCCAGTACGCCTCAGCCCGCGCTGCCGCGACTGGTTCGATGCGCTGAAGCTCGCGCGTACCGCGCACCATGTCCCACGCCGCGTCGAGTGCCGGCCAAGGGTCACCGTCACCGGTGCGCGCCGCCACGAGACCGGTTACGGCGAGTGCCACGGCCCGCGGGACCGGAGAGGTACGTGGGTCGTCGGTCACCTGACGCGCCCCCCAAAGCGCCGCGTCGTACTCGCCGCGGTCGAGGTGAGCACGGGCGCGGACCGCATGGAGATAGGCGCGCCACAGCATCAAGCCGCGCTCTTCGCAGTACTCCAGACCTGGCTCGAAGAAGCGGTCCGCGTGGTCGTACAGCCGGCCGCGAGGCGACCACCAGACCAGCGAGACGTAGGCACGGCCCGCCTGCTCCTCGACGCCATGCTCGAGCGCCTTGGCGAGCGACGCCTCGATCACGGGGTACGCGTGCACGTCAGATGCGGAGATGCGCGTTACCGCGATGTTGAGCTCGACGTACACCTCGACCTCGACGTCGTCGAGGTGCCTGCCGATCTCCAAGGCTTCCTTGGCCCATCGTCTGGTGGCGACGACGTCCTCGGAGTTCGTCGCGAGGTGGGACAGGTTCGCGTAGGCGAGTGCGAGCCCATGGCTGGGACCGAGCGGTTCGAGCGTCTCTCGGGCCTCGTGGGCAAGTTGCAGCGCGCGATCCAGATCCCCCTGATAGCGCACCAACAACGACAAGGCTCGGGCGGAGTTGCCGTGGCGTTTCGGGTCACCGGCGGCACGGTGGTGGTCCAGCGCCTGGGACTGGGCGGCGATCGCCGCGGGAAAGTCACCGGACAGATAGCACGCATAGGCCCGACGCTCGTACAGTTCGCCCAGCAGCTCACCGTCGCGATCGGTCATGACTGCGATGGCACTCGCGTAATGCTCCGCCGCCTCGCGATGCGCACCGAGCCGGCTGGCAGCCTCACCGGCGCGGGGCGCGTGGTGGCGGATGGCATCGGGATCAGCGCTTGCGACCGCGTGAAAGGCGAGCTGTGCCTGATCGGCGCCGTGCTCCACCAGCGCCGTGAGCGCTCGTCCATGGAAGGCACGGCGTCGCCTCGACGGCATCTCGTTCGCGATGGTCAAGCGGGCGAGCTCATGTCGGAATCGAAACCTCGGTCCGGTCGCGACGACGATGCCCGCCGCCAGGCACTCGTCGATCGCGTCAACGCTGCCCGGCAGCAATGCCTCGATCAGCCAGTCCTCACACCCCGACGGGTCGATCGAGATCGCGTCCAGGACCGCCTGGCCGGCATCCGTCAGGCCGCCCGAACGCGCGAGGACCGCATCACGAACCGTCACCGGCACTGCGTCGGCGCCGGCGGCCAAGACCTCCGTCACGAAGAAGGGATTGCCACCAGTGAGACGAACGAGCTCGGCAACGTCGACTGGTGCGGTGTGGGCGAGTGTTGCTACCGCCGCCTCGGACAACGCGGGAACCGTCAACCGGGTCGTCGACTGACCGGCAAGCGCCCCTAGCACCATTCGCAGCGGATGACCCACGTGAACCTCGTCATCACGGTAGGTCGCCACGACCAGGACGGGGGCGGCGGCAAGGCGCCGCCCCAGCAGGCTCAGCACGTCCAGGGTTGCCTCATCCGCCCAGTGGAGGTCTTCGAGAATCACGACGGAGGGCAGCCCACGAAGCTCAGCCAGGAGGTGGTCTGCCACCTCGTGCGGCCGGGCGCCCGCCGAGAAGAGCGCATCGGCGCCGGATCCGACCTGCCGCAACACGTCCTGAAAGGGTGCCAGCGGGCGCGGGGTGAACAGCGGCTCGCACCCACCCCGAAAGACCCGGACGGGATGCGGCAACCCCCCGACGAAATCGCTGACCAGGGAGGACTTTCCGGCACCACCCTCCCCGCTAAGCAGAACGAGGTGTCCGTCGCCGCTGCGTTGAACCTCGTCCAGAGCTCCTCGGAGGGCAGCCTGCTGCGTCCCGCGCTCGAGAAGTTCCACCGAGTTGCCCAGAAACTCGCGGCGGCTAGCCGTACACCGACGATGCAGAAATGAGTGGAGCCCCCTTACGGAATCGAACCGTAGACCTTCTCCTTACCATGGAGACGCTCTGCCGACTGAGCTAAGGGGGCAAGCGCGACGAGGTTACACGCGCACCCTCGTCCACGGAAAGTGGCGCTTCCACACCCACAGCTGACGAGCACCGGTACGGCGCCGCCGACCCAGCCCGAATCCGGGACTGGCCCGAAAACGAGTGGCCGGCCCGAATTCTCGGACCGGCCACGTGGTGGCGGCTGTTGGGTTCGAACCAACGTAGGCTGAGCCGGCAGATTTACAGTCTGCTCCCTTTGACCACTCGGGCAAACCGCCTTGCTCCACACCCGGGGTGTGCGCGACGGTCAGGATAGCGGGCGCTCGAGGAGGTCGTCACACGTGGCAGATTCGTCGTTCGACGTCGTGAGCAAGGTGGACCGACAGGAGGTCGACAACGCGCTCAACCAGGCCGCCAAGGAGGTCGGGCAGCGCTTCGACTTCAAAGGCACCGGCGCCGAGATCAAGTGGAGTGGCGACGACGGGGTCGTGATCACCGCCAACAGCGATGAGCGGGTCAAGGCGGTGCTGGAGGTCTTCAAGGAGCGTCTGGTGAAACGCCAGATCTCGCTGAAGGCGTTGGACTACGACGAGCCGCAGCCTGCTGGCGGGAACACCTCTCGACTCGCGGTCGGCATCCGGCAGGGCATCGACTCGGAGAAGGCGCGCGCGATCGTCAAGAAGGTGAAGGCCGAAGGACCCAAAGGTGTCCAGGTCGCCGTACAGGGCGAGACCGTGCGGGTGTCGAGCAAGAAGCGTGACGACCTGCAAGCCGTGATCGCCCTGCTGAAGGGCGCCGACATGGGCATCCCGCTGCAGTTCGAGAACTACCGCTGACCGACCGCACCCATCGCCGCATCGCCTCACCGCACCCGTCGCCCCGATCGCCCCGATCGCCCAACCGTCTCGAATCGTTGGTTTCGAGCCGTGAAACCAACGATTCGAGACGGTTGGGCAACTAGGTCAGAGCCAGTCGAGCTTGCGGAACATCACGTAGAGGATGACGACGAGCCCCGCCATCAGGCCCAGCGCGGTGTAGCCGCCTGCGGTGGTTCCGGAGCCGGGAAAGATCCGCACATTCATGCCGTAGTAACCGGTGACCACGACAGGCACCGCCGCGATCGCCGCCCATGAGGTGACCTTCTTCATGATCTCGTTCATCCGGTTGCCCTGAATGGTCAGATTGGTCTCGAGGATCGTCGAGACGAGATCACGCAACGAGTCCGTCCAGTCCGCGGCACGCAGCACGTGGTCGTAGACGTCCTGGTAGTACGGCATCAGCTCCGACGGGACGAGGTCCATCTCGCGGCGCATCAGGGCGTTGAGCACCTCGCGAGTCGGCAGCACCACGCGGCGGATGCGGACCAATGACTTGCGGAGCTCGTAGGACTGTCGCTGGACCTGGGCACTTCGCTCCCCTGGATCGAACAGCAGGTCCTCGAGCGTCTCGATCTGATCGTCGAGCTGCTGCACGGTGTTGAAGTGACCGTCGACGACGACGTCGAGCAGTCCCCACATCAGGAATCCGACGCCGAACTTCGCCAGGTGCGCGTTGTCATCCCAGCGCTCGACCACAGCGTCCATCGAGTAGTTCGGGGTCTTGCGCACGGTGATCAGGTAACGCTGCGAGGCGAAGACCGCGAGCTCATGCGCTTTGAGCTGTCCCGACGCGACATCGAGGGAGACGTCGTACAGCGAGATGAAGACGTGGTCGTCGTAGTGGTCGAGCTTGGGCCGCTGCCGCTCCTGCGTCGCATCTTCAACGGCGAGCGGATTGAGCCCGAACTCCTCGGCGAGCAGGGCGAGGTCGCTTTCCTGCGGTGCCTCGAGGTCGAGCCAGACCACACACTTCCCCGACTGAAGATGGTCGGAGATGCGCGCCGGGTCGAAGTTCTCCTCGACGCACTTGCCGTCGCGATACAGGCGCGTGCGGATCACAGGTCAGACCGTACCGTCGCCATGGTCGCGCGCAGCTGAGGTCGCTCATGGGTCAGGCCAAGAACATCGCTCGACGCGTAGTCGAACTCCGGCGACCAGAACAGCGCATCGAACGGGCAGACCTCGATGCAGATACCGCAGTACATGCAGAGCGCGAAGTCGATCGCAAAGCGGTCGAGGACGTGCACGACCTTCGCCCGTCCCCCTGCTGCTGGCGGCGGCACCGTCTCCTTGTGCGAGTCGATGTAGATGCACCAGTCCGGGCACTCCCGCGCGCACAGCATGCAGGAGGTGCAGTTCGCCTCGAGCAGCCCGATCGAGCCGCGGCTGCGTGGCGGCAGCGACTCGCTCATCCCACGCCCCAGGTGCCGGAGTCTGGTACGCCGGGGGGCCGCGCCCGGCGGCGACGTGGCGGAGCGCCGGCGAGGTCGGCATCGGACTCCCCGGGCTCCTTTGCGCCTGGCCAGGCCTTCGCGACCCGGCTGGCGAGCACGAACTCTTTGCGCAGGGGATTCCCCTCGAAACCCTCCGGGAGCAACAGCGGCCGCAGATCAGGGTGACCGTCGAAGCCGATGCCGAACATCTCGAACGTCTCTCGCTCATGCCAGGCGGCACCCGCGAAAACACCGGTGAGCGAACCCACCACCCCGTCGGAACGCGGGACGTGGGTGCGAATCACCGCACCGTGCCGCCGCTCGACGGACCACAGTCGAGCCACGACAGCGAGGCCGCGCTCGACCGCGTCGTACGCAGACAGCCAGTCGAAGAAGCGGCAGCTGGTCGTGGCGTCGTCACGCAACGCGACCGCGACCGCGACCCAGCTCTCAGCCGGAATGTCGATCGTGATCGTCTCGAAGGAACCGTCCACCGACGCATCAGGCGTCGCGTCACGCGCGACCGCGTACAGCGCCTCGGCGGTCATCCGGGGCCGACGCCTTCAGTCAGCCGCATCGACGTCAGCTGTCGAAGTCCGTCGAGCAGTGCCTCCGGACGCGGTGGGCAGCCTGGTACGTAGACGTCGACGGGGATCAGCTGGTCGACCCCTTTGGTGACGCAATAAGAATCCCAGTAGGGGCCACCGCAGTTCGAGCAGGATCCGAAGGAGATCACATACTTCGGCTCAGCCAGCTGGTCGTAAGCGCGCCTGATCGCGGGCGCCATCTTGTCGGTCACGGTGCCGGACACCACCATCACCTCGGCCGGCGCCACCGACTGCACTGCCGGCGAGTCCTGCCGCGCGGCTGCGGCGACAACCTCGACCGCGCAACACGCCAGACCGAGGTTGAACAGCGAGAGCGCGTACTCGCCGCCGTACTCGATGACGAACCGGCTCGGCTCAGCAGCCGTGATGTCGGCGAGGCCGAGGACGACAGGACGCTGGCTCATCGAGGTCATTGTGGCGCAGGCACGGTGACCATGTGCCCGTGGCGATGCCGTGCCCGGATGGTCTCGACGAGGTGCTCCCCCGCGTCGACCTTCGCGCCGGGCCACACCACGCACCGCTCGATGGTGCCTTCCACCGTCGCGCCGGCACCGACGATCGACTCTCCGCCGGAGAGCATGAGGTTCGCGGCGAGGTACGACGACGGATCCGCACAGTCGACGTAGCGGCAGTCCGTCGGCACGAGATCCACGTCGGCGTCGCGCCACACCGCTTCGTAGAGACCACTCGGCTCGGCCTTCAATCGCGCGGCCGTCGCGCCTGGCAGCAGCGACACACCGGCGAACCGCCAGCCACCGTCGAAGTCGGCGCGGTCCGGATCGGACACCACGAGCAGCCGCGGCCGTTCGCGGTCCCAGCCGGCGACGAAGTCATCGAGGTCTGGTTCGGGGTCGAGCACGACGTCGCCATTGGCGATCAGCACGTCGCGGCCGCCGAGCCAGTCGCGCAGCTTGCCGACCGCCCCCGCCGTACCCAGTGCCTTCGGGAGCTCGTAGGAGATGTGCACGCGATCGCCGAGATACTGCTGGATCTGAGGAGCGAGATGGCTGGCGTTGACGGCGATCGCGTCCGGCTCGACCGAAGTCCCGACGCGCGCAAGCGCAAGGTCGAGCATCGTCGTGTCCCCCATCGGGCACAGCGGCTTGGGGTGCAAGAACGTCAGTGGTCGCAGCCGCGTGCCCTGGCCCGCCGCGAGGACGAGCGCCGCAAGGTCGACGGTCACAACAACTGCACCCCACGCAGGATCTCGACCGTCGCGTCACTGACCTCGGGCAGCGCGTCGAGGGAGAACCAGCCCACGCCAAGGACCTCGTCCTGGTCATCGCCGCGGCGCGGCGCAAGCACGTCACCGTCACCGGACAGGTAGACGATGTCCACGCGCCGAACCCTTGGCGCAAGGACGGCCTTTGGCGAGGGCAATGTCGTCACGTCGAGGCGGATCCCGACCTCCTCCTCGACTTCTCGAATCAATCCGTCCGACGGTGACTCGCGGCGCCGTAGCAAGCCGCCCGGGAGAGCCCAGCCCGGACTGTGCCGTTGCTCGACGAGCAACAGCGTCTGATCGGATCGCTGCAGCGCAAGGACCGCGCCAAC
>Ga0213876_10000812_pt1 | contig 21125 bp, 19 predicted proteins | sample BarmaccomBMRX_R9_FD_160113 | JGI IMG/M metagenome (GOLD analysis project Ga0213876, IMG submission 160113) | Root-associated microbial communities from Barbacenia macrantha in rupestrian grasslands, the National Park of Serra do Cipo, Brazil - RX_R9 | ecosystem: Host-associated > Plants > Roots... | reverse complement strand
TCGCCGAATTCCTCGCCCAGAATGCCATCGTTGGGACGCTCCCGTTCGATGACGGCCCGCATGGCCAGTTCCGCTTCGCGGTCGGCGACCGTCACAGGATCGAAGGGGGTGCTGACACCAGCCTTGTCGGTGACGTCGATACGGCGACGAAAATAAGGCCGGATGGCTGCTCCGGCGGCATTCGCCAGCCGATGGGCAAACGCAACTGTTTCGTCGTCGGCTCCGCCCCGCCTCATCCATCAATCCGCATCGTCATCGCGTACCGGCGAGGGTGACGGCCGGCAACTACTTCTTCTGCGGCTGCAGCATATCCGGGGTAATGCCGGCGACCTCGTACGCAGAGTGCAATACCTTCTGGATGACGGATCTCACATTGTCCATGCCATTGTTGCCGACCACATAGATGAAGACATCCTGCTGCGGCAGCCATCCGAAATAGGTCATGAAAACCTCGTCCGATCCGGCAAAGCCGATGCGATAGGGTTTGCTGTTCTTGTCGAGACGGACAGCGAATCCATAGGCTTCCCAAGCCTCTCCTTCGATTGGGTCTTGCGGCTTGATCATTAACGCCGCGACATCCGGTGGAATTCCGGCCATCTTGCCGCTTAGGGCTTGGTAAAAGCGCTCCATATCGGTAACGGTTGATTGAACCCCGCCATTGCCGCGCAAATTCCAGTCGGCACCGCCCAGCTTGGCGATGGAATCCGAGATCACATCATCCCGCGGCCTGCCCGGCGGATATCCATAAGCGAACCGCTCAGGTTTCGCGTCGCGGAATTGCGCGAACTCGGTGCTCGCCATGCCGAGAGGCTTCCACAGATGCTCCCGCTCATAGTCTTCCCAGCTTTCGCCGGAAACCTGCTCCACCACAGCCGCGAGGATGGAGTAGCCCATGTTGGAGTAATGATCCTCACCCGGTTTGAATTCGAGCGGCCTGGCCATGCAGGCGTGAAGCTCGGTTTCCTTCGTGAGGCGGTCGAAATCCTCGCCGCAATGATCGGTGAGCCCGGCGTGATGCGTGAGAAGCTGATGGATGGTGGCCGAGGCCGCGGGCTCGGCCGCGCCCGGCAAGTAGGTCTTCACCGGTTTTTCAATGTCGATTTTGCCCTCGCGCGCCAGCATGAGAATCGCAAATGCCGTCATGGATTTCGTGATCGAGCCGATCTGCGCGATGGTGTCGATACGGAACGGAATTCTCTTCTCGCGGTCAGCATACCCATAGCCTTTGCTGAAGATTGGTTTGCCGCGAACTTCAACCAGAACATAACCGCCGAAACCCTGCTTCTGCACCGCATCATGCAAGGCGCCGTCGATCAACGACAATGCACGAGTTTGCGTGTCGGCAATGGCCGGCGTGACGATGGACACTGCTCCCAGAACGATACCGGCCGGCAGAAACCTCATGGCGTCGCCTCCGCCTTGGCGCGCTTGCGAAGATGCGGAACCAGTACCCGTTTGCGCAGACGGATGGATTGGGGCGTCACTTCGACAAGCTCCTCGTCCTCGATGTAGGCGATCGCCTGTTCCAGTGTCATGGGCACGATCGGCGTGAGCCGGACCGCCTCGTCCTTGCTGGTGGTGCGGATGTTGGTCAGCTGCTTCGATTTCAGGGGGTTGACGTCAAGATCGTTGTCTCTGGAGTGCTCGCCGATGATCATGCCCTGATACACCTTGGTGCCGGGCACGATGAACAGCTTGCCGCGCTCCTCCAGATACCAAAGCGCGTAGGCCACGGCTTCGCCGTTGTCGGTCGAGATCAGCACGCCGTTGCGGCGGCCCTCGACTGCGCCTTTGAAAGGCGCGTAGCCATGAAACATCCGGTTGATGACGCCGGTGCCGCGCGTGTCCGTGAGGAACTCGCCGTGGTAACCGATCAGGCCGCGGGATGGCGCGAAGAACAGCAAGCGCGTCTTGCCCGCGCCGGTGGGACGCATGTCCTGCAACTCGCCTTTGCGCTGCGAGACCTTTTCAATGACGATGCCCGTATAAGGATCGTCGACATCGATGGTGACTTCCTCGATCGGTTCCAGCCGCTCGCCGGTGCTTTCGCCCTTCTGGAACAGCACGCGGGGACGCGAAATGGAAAGCTCGAAGCCCTCCCGCCGCATGGTTTCCACAAGGACGCCGAGCTGCAACTCGCCGCGGCCTGCGACTTCGTAGGCGCCTTCGCCCGTCTCCTGCACCTTGATGGCGACGTTGCCTTCCGATTCCCGCAACAGCCGTTCGCGGATGACGCGGCTCTGCACCTTGCTGCCCTCGCGGCCCGCAAGCGGCGAGTCGTTCACCGAAAGGGTGACTGCTAGCGTTGGCGGATCGATCGGATTGGCGGCAATCGGCTGATCGACATTCACATCGCAAAGCGTGTCCGCGACCGTCGCGTTTTGCAGCCCTGCGATGGCCACGATATCTCCCGCCTCGGCGCGGGAGATGGGAATGCGCGCAAGGCCGCGGAAAGCCAGCAGCTTCGTCACGCGCGTGCGCTCGATTTCCGAGCCGTCGCGGTTGAGCGCCTTGATGACGCGATTGACGTTTATGGCGCCGGATTCGATCCGGCCGGTCAGGATCCGGCCGAGATAGGGGTCGGCTTCCAGGGTCGTGACCAGCATGGTGAACGGAAAGTCATCTCCCCCGCGGGCAAGCGGCTTCGGCTTGGGAACATCTGCGACAATTCGGGCAAACAAGGGCGACAGGTTCACGCGATCATCGGAGAGGTCGACAACCGCCCAGCCGTTGCGTCCCGATGCGTAGAGCACATGAAAGTCCAGTTGATCGTCATTGGCCTCGAGCGCGAGGAACAAGTCGAAGATGCTTTCCAGCGTCTCCTTCGGCTGCGCGTCCTGCCGATCGATCTTGTTGATGACGACAATCGGCTTCAGACCGAGCTTCAGCGCCTTCGACAGCACGAATTTGGTCTGCGGCATGACAGACTCCGCCGCATCCACCAGCAGCACCACGCCGTCGACCATGGAAAGGATGCGCTCCACCTCGCCGCCGAAATCGGCGTGGCCCGGCGTGTCCACGATGTTGATCCGCGTGCCTTCCCATTCCACGCTGGTGCACTTCGCCAAAATGGTGATGCCGCGCTCGCGCTCCAGATCGTTGGAGTCGAGCGCGCGCTCCTCCATGTGCTGATTGTCGCGCACCGAGCCCGATTGCTTCAACAATTGGTCGACCAGCGTCGTTTTCCCATGGTCGACATGGGCAATAATGGCGATATTCCGGATATCCATGTGTCGCGCGGTGTGGGAAGGCTGGCGCTTATATATGGGGCTCCCGGAAGGAGCAATCGCGGCAGGAGCGCCCGCGCGCGCGCTTTTTCAACCCATTGTGTCGGCATAAGGTATGGGAACCCGGCCGGCGGACGGGATTTACAAGTTCCAAAGCGCCGGCCCAGCTGGAAACGGCCGCGCGCTGGCAATGTCCGGGGTGGCGCGGCCCCTGCGTATATTCAGCGAGAGATTGTGACCCGCCAGTTGCGCTCGCTGGTCAGGATTATTTGATGGATATTCGCCTGCCTTACTCAGAACGACCACCAGAGCCGTTGGAAGATCGCCGCCTTTCGCGCCGCAGCGCGCATGTCCGCTGGCGCATCGCCGCGGGAATTGCCGGCGTGCTGTTGGTGGCGCTCGTCCTGTGGCGGCTGTTCGCGCCTGCCGGTGAGGACCGGCAGAGAGAGCCGTCTCCCCCGCCAGTCCGGGTCGGCGTGGCGCAGCTCCAGGATGTCACGGTGCAGGAACATACCATCGGCACCATCGTCGCCAATGCGACGGTGCAGGTGACCTCCCGCGTCGAAGGTCAGATGGTGGCGGCGCATTTCAAGGAAGGCGAATTCGTCCGCAAGGGCGACCTCCTATTCCAGCTCGATCCCCGCCTGTTCCAGGCAGCGCTGGCGCAAGCCGAGGCCATGCAGGCTCGCGATCAGGCCTCGCTTGCCAGCGCGCGCAACGATGCGGCGCGCTACGCTGCGTTGGCCTCGCAAGGCGCTGCCTCGCGCAGCCAGACCGACCAGTTCACCGCGCAGGCGAAAGCGCTTGCCGCAACTGTCGCCGCCGACCGCGCCAATGTGGAAACGGCGCGGCTGAATGTGATGTATGCGCAAATCCGCTCACCGATAAACGGCAAGACCGGACCGATCTTGATCCAGCCCGGCAATGTCGTGCCCGCGAATGGCACGAATCCGCTGGTGGTCATCACGCAAATCCAGCCAGTGAAGGTGTCGTTCTTTCTGCCGCAGGCCGATCTGCCGCGCATCCAGGAGCAGATGCAAAAGCATCAGCTGGTTGCAAGTTTGCAGGTGCACGATGCACATACCGGCCTTAGCGCGCCCGTCGATTTCATTGGCAACGCCGTCGACAACACCACCGGCACGGTTGAGCTGCGCGCCACGTTCAACAATGAAGACCTGAGGCTGGTGCCGGGACAGCTGCTCGATGTTTCCGTTTCGCTGGCGCATCTGCCGAAAGTGATTGTGGTGCCGCGCGAAGCGGTGAACCTCGGCCCGCAAAACCGCTACGTGTTTGTCGTCACGCCGCAGCGGATCGCACGGATGGTTCCGGTCACGGTGCTGAATGACGACGGCAAGCTGGCGGCCATCTCGGGCAATGTGCGGCCCGGTGACCGCGTGATCACCGACGGCCAGCTGCGCGTGGTGCCTGGCAAGGCCGTTGCCGCTCAAGCGGAGCACGGGACTGGGACAAGGCGGTCCGCGCGGGCGCCATGAACATTTCCGAGCCGTTCATTCGACGTCCGGTGATGACGATCCTGCTGATGGCAGCGCTCGTCATCTTCGGGCTGTTTGGCTACGTCACCTTGCCGGTCAGCGAACTGCCAAACGTCGATTTTCCCACCATCCAGGTTTCGGCGAGCCTGCCCGGCGCCGATCCGGAAACCATGGCGTCTTCGGTCGCGACGCCGTTGGAAAATCAATTCTCCACCATTGCCGGCATCAGCAACATGAGCTCGTCGAGCTCGCAGGGTTCGACGCAGATCACTGTCCAGTTCGATCTCGACCGCGATCTCGATGGCGCCGCGCAGGACGTACAGGCGGCGATTTCAGCGGCGGGGCGGCAGCTTCCAAACAACATGCCGTCGCCGCCAACCATGCGAAAAGTGAATCCGTCGGATTCGCCGATCATCTACATCACGATGGGCTCGCAATCGCTTCCCCTGCAGGAGGTGGATAAGTACGCCGAAACCCTGCTCGCCCGGCAGCTCTCCACTCTGGACGGCGTGGCGCAGGTGAATGTTTACGGCTCGCAGAAATTCGCCGTGCGAATCCAGGCCGACCCCGCCGCGCTGGCGGCGCGCGGCATCGGCATCGATCAGGTGGCCTCGATCGCGAGTGCCGCCAACACGAACATTCCCACCGGTTCGCTGAACGGTCCGAGGCAGACCGTGCTCATCCACGCCACCGGTCAGCTGATGGACGCGGCACAGTTCGAGAGCCAGGTTGTCGCCTACCGCAACGGCGCGCCGGTTCGGGTGAAAGATGTCGCGCGTGTGCTCGACAGTGTGGAGAACAAATATCAGGCGAGCTGGTATGACGGGCGTCGCGCCATCATCCTCGCTATCCAGCGACAGCCGGGCTCCAACACCATCAAGGTCGTAGATGAGATCCGGAACATCCTGCCGCACTTCACCCAACAGCTTCCCGCCAGCGTAGAGCTGAAAATCCTCTACGACCGCAGCCAGTCCATCCGCGCATCGGTGGCGGATGTGCAGACCACATTGCTACTCGCCGCCATTCTGGTGGTGGGGGTTATCTTCATCTTCCTGCGCACTCTGGTGGGTACGCTCATTCCATCGCTGGCGCTCCCCATTGCGGTGATCGGCACCTTCGCCGGCATGTCGCTGCTCGATTACAGTCTCGACAATCTCTCGCTACTCGCGCTGACCCTTTCCGTTGGGTTCGTGGTCGATGACGCCATCGTGATGCTGGAGAACATCGTGCGCCATGTGGAAGCGGGCGAGCGACCCATGGACGCGGCGCTGCGCGGTGCTCGCGAAATAGGCTTTACCATCATCTCCATGACCGCATCGCTCGCGGCCGTTTTCATCCCGCTCGTGTTCATGGGCGGGATCATCGGACGACTGCTGCACGAATTTGCTGTCACTATCGTGCTTGCCATCCTGTTCTCCGGCATCGTGTCCGTAACGCTTACGCCGATGCTGTGCGCCCGCCTGCTGAAACCGGAAGGTGAGCGGCGGCACAACCGGCTCTACGAATGGTCCGAGCGGACCTTCGAGCGGCTGCGCGAAGGCTATGAGCGCTCGCTGCACTGGAGCGTCGATCACCGGCCGACGGTATTTCTGGTGTTTATCGGGACGTTGCTCGCGACAGTGTTTCTGTTCAAGGTCATGCCGCAGGATTTCCTGCCCAGCGAAGACACCGGCCAGATTTTCGCGCTGACGGAGGGGGCGAATGGCACCTCGTTCGAGCAGATGTCCCGCTATCAATGGCAGGCAGCCGAGATCGTGGCGCGCAATCCGAATATCTCGGGATTCATGTCCGCCGTGGGAAGCGGGGGCTCGAGCACCGGCGTGAACAGCGGCCGGATCTTCATGACCTTGAAGCCGGTGTCGCAACGCGAGCGGCGTTGCTCGTTGCTGGGCCTGTGGTGCCACCGTGTGTCGTCGGATGAGATCATCCGCGAGATGCGCCCGAAATTGGGGCGCATTCCGGGGATCAATGTCTTCATGCAGAATCCGCCTGCCATCCGGCTGGGCGGAAGGCTCACAAAGTCACAATACCAGTACACGCTGCAGAGTCTGGACCTGAACGAGCTGCAAACGAGCGCCACGAAGCTGATGGACGCGCTGTCCAAAACCGCAGGTTTCGTGGATGTGACGAGCGACCTCCAGCTGACCACGCCTTCGCTCACCGTGACGATCGATCGGGACCGGGCCGCTTCGCTGGGGGTCACGCCGCAGGCGGTGGAAACAGCGCTCGGCGCCGCCTTTGGCGGGCAACAGATTTCCAACATCTATGCGTCATCCGACACCTACCAGGTGATCCTCGAAGTGTTGCCGCGCGATCAGCTCGATCCAACCGCGTTGTCTCGCATCTATGTGACGTCCAGCTTGCCCGTCACGTCTTCTTCCAGCGGCACGGCCACGCAGGGCACGCTCGTGCCGCTCACCGCCGTCACCCGCGCGGTGCAGAGCACGATGCCGCTCAGCATCAATCATCAGGGTCAATTGCCGTCGGCAACCATCTCCTTCGATCTGGCGGCCGGTTACGCCATGAGCGACGCCACGGCCACGATCCCGCGCATCCAGCGTCAGATCGGCATTCCGCCCACCGTGCAGGGTGGCTTCCAGGGCAATGCGCAGGCCTTCCAGAGCTCGACCAGCAGCATGGGGCTGTTGCTCGCGATTGCGCTGGTTACTGTCTACATCGTGCTCGGCATTCTCTATGAGAGTTTCATTCATCCGCTGACGATTCTGTCCGGCTTGCCCTCTGCGGCCGTCGGCGCATTGATCACGCTGTGGCTGTTCGGCGTGCCGCTCAGTCTTTATGCCTTTGTCGGCATGATCATGCTGATCGGCATCGTGAAGAAGAACGCCATCATGATGATCGACTTCGCGCTCACGCGCGAGCGGGGCGAAGGCATCAGCGCGCACGATGCCATCGTGGAAGCCGCTCTCATCCGCTTCCGTCCCATCATGATGACGACCATGGCAGCGCTGATGGGCACTTTGCCCATTGCTATCGGCTTAGGTCAGGGCGGCGAGACCCGGCGTCCGCTGGGTTTGGCGGTGGTCGGCGGTCTCGTATTGTCGCAGCTGCTGACGCTCTACATTACGCCGGTGCTCTACATTTATCTAGATCGCGCCGGCGACTATGTGCGGCAATGGCGCGGCCAGCCCCGGCGCAGTCCGCGAGCGTATCCAGCGGAATAGTTACGCGCGAAGTGCGTCGGCCAGCCGCTCGTAATCGGACAGCTGGCTGTAGATCTGCACCGAAATCCGCAGGCACAGTTGCGACTGGAACGGGTTGGCCCAGACCACAAAGCCGCGGTCTCGCAAGCGATGTCTCAAGCGCGTGGCATCGTCCATAGTGGCGCTTCCGGGCAAGCAGATGGATGCCATGGCGCCGCGCATCGCTTCCGGTGCCGTGAGTGTGCCGCCGGTGCGCGCAGCAAGAAGAGTACCGGCTTCCGCAGCAAGCGCGCGGTTTCGCGACATCAGCGCTGGTCCGCCGAAATCCGCATGCGCATTCACGGCTTCCGGCAATGTCAGCCAGGGCGAGACGTCGCGCGTGCCGACCCAATCGAACGCTGCCGTGTAACCAGCGTCTGTGCCGTGGGAGAGAACCGCGGGGCGGGTGATGTCCTGCCATTTCGGTGCCGTCCACAAAAGGCCACAGCCTCGCGGCGCGAACAGCCATTTGTGCGCGTTGCCGGTGTACCAGTCCGCGCCGATCTGGCGGACATCGAGCGGCAGGTGGCCCGGTACATGCGCCCCATCCACCAGCACGGGAATACCGGCATTGTGCGCATGTTCGACAATCTCGCGCGCGGGAAAGATCGCGGCTGTCGGCGAGGTGATATGATCGATGACCAAAAGACGCGTTGCGGCAGTGAAGGCCTTCGCGACGGCCTCGATAACTTGCGCATCGCTTTCGACGACCGTGGGGATCTCCGCGACTTTGGTGCGCGCCGATCTTCTCTCCGCCCACAGGCGCATCGCTTTGAGAACCGCGCCATAAGCGTGGGACGTCGTCAGAATTTCATCGCCCGCGCGAAACGGCAGCGAGGCGAGAACGGAATTCACAGCGGCTGTGGCGTTTTCGCAAAACACCCAATCCTCCGCGGCGCCGCCGAAGCATCGTGCCGCAACCGCCGCGGCCTCGCGAACACGCTGCGGATACCTGTTCTGAAAGAAACCTGTTGGATCGCTCTCGATTTCGCGACCCACGCTGTCCTGCGCCGCGAGCACACGCTTCGGCACCGCGCCGTAGGAACCGTGGTTCAGATGAAGCAGCTCCCGCACCAGCGCGAAGGCGTCGAGCGCCGCCGCGCCGTACTCAGGCCTGCGCGCTGCCGGGGAATCGTCCAATGGGGAAGGGTTGCTCATCGCGCATGAACGTTATGTAGGCCAGCAATTCCACAAGATATTGCACGAGATTGGCTGAGAAGTGGCGCAATTCCTGATTGATGCGGCTGCTCAATGCCAGCATCACGACCTGCACAAGCGCGAGAAGCAGGATGAACCAGAAAACAAACCACGCCGCGAAAGCAAACACGATGGCATAGAGCAGCCGCGCGATGGGAAAGGCCGGGCGGGTTTCCTGCCCGGTGGGGATTGCCTGCGCGCCACTGATGCCCTGGTCGTCTGCCATCGCGCCCTCCATGCTGGAGTACTGTATGTATGGCGTGTCCGCGCCCCTTCAACGGGCAAGATCCGGCATCAGGCGCGATCTTCGCCACAAGCTGTCGAACGCTCCGGCCAGCAGAAGGCCGGCAAAATAGCCGCCCATATGCGCTTCCCACGCCACCATATGCACGCCCGGCCCTGCGCCGATTCCCGTTATGCCGGCGACCGCGTTGATGCCGGTCCAGACGATCGACAATAGCAGCACGCGTTTTGAGAACAGTGGTTGGAGAGGGCCCTGGGGGCCATTGGGCAGAAGGCGAAAGGAGGCGGCCATTAGACCCGAAATCGCTGCCGAGGCCCCGATCACCGGCGAGGTAGATCCCCAGTTCAGCGCCAGATGAAACGCCGCTCCTAGAACGCCGCAGATCAGAAAGAAAAGCAAAAAGGGAAAGCTGCCGTATCGCTGGGCAACCATGGCGCCAAAGGGCAGGAGCCAGATGCAGTTGATGATCAGATGAGTCCAGTCGACATGCAGAAACATGTAGCTGACGAAGGGGATCGATCGTTCGAGGATACTGCCGCCATTGATGAAGTGTTCTGTCAGAAAGGAAGCCGAGTAACGGGCCGGCACAAATCCGAAGCGGTAGAGCAACTGCGCCGTCTCGTCCCGGAAAAAGAGCACCCGCGCCGCGTGTGCGCCGATGAGGACGGCGACGAGAACCGTGACGGCGCCGGGAATGCGCAAAAACGGTTGCGGGGCTTTCGGTTCGTAGAAGTGAGCCATGCTCTTCGATCCAGGGTACTCCCGCCTCGCGGCCGGAAACCAAGCGCCTTCCTGGCGCTTCAGCTGGTCATCTCACAATGGCACGGGTCCCGCCACCCCGGATACAAGGGGCTTCCCATCGCGCGTCTCCCCGGCTTTCCCACCAGGCCAACCTGGCGTCCCGCTTTGACGCATCGAATGGTTAAGCGGCTGGTAACCGATGGCACGGGCATTGCTGAACTCCCTTCGCGATCAGGAGATATGGGGCCATGGCAGCTTTCGGGAGGCTTTCGCTCGTCGTCCTTTGCTTTTCGGCGGCGTTTGCGGCAATCGGCGCGGCTTCGGCGGGGGACTACGGAAGCGCCAGCGACTACAACAGCCCCTATGGGATGACAGCCGGCCAGGAAAACCAGGCCATCGAACCCTCTCTGCGGGACGCCAACGGCAATCTCACCGTGGTCAACGGCGTCTTCACCAGCTCGAACATGGGCTCCGGCAGCGTTCAGCAGATGAGTTCGCTGGGCGCCTATAGCAGCGGCACGACCTTGATGAGCGGTGGCGTGGGCTTCGGCGGAGGCAACGTCATGCAGGCGCAGGCCATCGGCAATCAGCTCAACGTGGTGACGGTCGGCACCGGAAACACGGTCATCGTCAACTCCCACCAAACGAACGACGGCGACCAGACCGCCACCGTCAACAACGGCGGCGATTAAGCCGGTAATACAGGGAAGGAAGCCCCTCCATGACCTTGCGCGGACGTCAACACCTTGCAAAGCCGCTTGGCTTCGTGATCGCCATGATCGCGCTGTCGGGCTGCGTCAGCACCGAACCCGATGAAACGGGACGGTACACGACGCCTATCGGCGGTGCCCCGGTTATCGCCAACGAAACCCCGTATTCGGAAGCGTTGCGCTGCATGATCAACTATACAGCGCGCCGGCCAATCCGCGTCGCCGTCGGGCAGATCGCCGATTACACTGGCAAGGTCGAGTCCGACAGCAGCGGCCGCAAAATCACACAGGGCGGAGCGCTCATGGCGATGTCGGCGCTGGCCAAGGCCGGCGTGCCGCTGGTCGAGCGCTTCGACACCTCCGTGGCTGAACTGGAACTAAAATACGCCAACAACAAGCTGATCGGCGCGGAGAAAGCAGCACCCGGCGGACCGGGCGAATACCGGAAGATTTTCGCCGGTTCGATTCCGGGATCCGACTACTACCTCGTTGGCGGCATCACGGAACTGAACTTCAACATCCGCTCCGAGGGTGCCAGCGCCGATGGCGGCCAGACGGCCACGGATGGTGTCAAAGGCCTCGCGGGCATCAGCGCCTTCGTCATGAACATCGGCCTCGATTTGCGTCTTGTCGACACCAACACGCTCGAAGTCGCCGATGTGATCTCGTATCAGAAGCAGATCGTCGGCCGTCAGGTGCAGGCCGGCGTCTTCGATTTCATGGGCCACAGCTTCCTGGACATCAGCGCCGGTGACAGCGCGCTCGAACCGATCCAGCTTGCGGTGCGCTCCACCATAGAGCGCGCGGTGCTGGAGATGACATCGCGCCTTTACAAGGTGCCCGGCGGCGGTTGCGCCTCCGCCATCGGCACCTCGGCCGATCCGCTGGCAGGGCCCGGCGATGCGCGGCGCCCGGTCCGAACCGCAAGCGTCACCACCTCGGCCGCAATAGCCTCGGCGCCCGTAGCGGCCGAAGTAACCGCACCAACACCCTCACCAACGCCAGCACGAGCACCAACACGACGGGAGCAACGCTATGACACGTACAACGCAGATCCTTATCGCTTCTACAGCTCTAGCGATCCTGCCTCTGAGCCTCGCCTGCGCCGACGGCTCGACTGACGGCGGCAGCGACATCGTCAACAACCAGGTCACGTTTTCCGATTCGATTTCACACGTGAATATCGACATCGGCAACATGTGGGGCGACTACAGCGCGCAGTCGGTGGCCGGCGGTAACTCGCTGGACGTGACGACGATGCAGGACACCAGCGTGACCAACACGCAGTACACCCAGGCCGGCTCGATTGCCGCCGACCTCAACGCCAATGCGCGGCAGGTGAGCGGCGACGTCGACCTTTCCGCGCAGGCCTTCTGCAACAACGCCAGCATCTCGACGGACCCCACGTCGACGCAGGTCTACAGCTCGCAGGAATGCCATGCCTCCGATCCGTCCACGCTCGTCAATGCGACGGTGCAGGACGTGGGCGGCAACGTGAACATTTCCGCCAGCAGCATCGGCAACAGCTTCGAGGAAGACACCAACGCGCCGAACGCGCCGGTGCAGAACTACCAGCTCAACGATTCCAACCTGGCGGCCACGGTGAATTCCAGCGTCTGGAACGTGAAGGGCAGCGTGAGCGTTGCGGGCGCGGCGATCGGGAACTCCGCGCAGATCATTCACTACAACACCGGAAATTGAACCGCGCCGGCATCTTCCGGGGCACAAGGAAGATGCCGGAAAGAGGGAGGGCCCGCGCCCTCCCTCTTTTTTTCCGCCCATTACGGCGTTCTGACGAAACCCAATTCTTTTTCGCCGAATGAGCCATAGCGCACATAGCCGGCAACCTGGCCCGCTTCGTTGATGCTTTGCGCACACATGGCCTCGCTCTGGCCCCAGGGAAGGCCAAAGCCGATCATTTTTCCGCCGGCCTTTCGGATGAATCCGTAGTTGCGAAAGTTTCTTGCATAGCAGCCGGTGACGTCACCCTCGTTGTTCATCGCTGTGATCGCGATAAAGGCGCCCGGCGGATAAAACGTCTCTGCTTCGCCATTGCGTTTGCGCACAAAGCCTTGCAGAGCGCCATGATTCGAAAAGAAGCCCGCCGTCCAGCCTTTGTCATTTATGGCGTAGACGCTGATCCCCTTGCCTTCAGGGGCATCGAACGTGGTGGTGCTGCCATCCCTTTGGCGCAAGAAGGCGTGCGAAACGAAACTTGAATCTGTGTAATACCCGGCAATTTCGCCCTTCCGGTTGATTCCGGCGATCCGTAGCGTGCCGGGATACGCTTCGTCGATCCGGAACGAAGTGAAAGCTCCATCTTGGTGGCGGATGAAGCCGCCGAGATTCTGATTCTCATCGATGAAATACGTACCCGCGATATCGTTGCCGGCGTTCATGCCGGCGATCTCGGCGGCGCCAAGTCCTGGTCCGTCGAAGGCGGTCAGAGTGCCGGAGGAATCACGGAAAAAGCCGTGTATGCTGTCGTCGGGAAGATCGTAGCGGCCCCCGACCGCGCCGGCGTCGGTCAGCCCTCGCGGGATCGTGACCACGGCGCCGTCAACCGCAAAATCCACCACGCGGCCGTCCGGGGCCTTGATGAAGGCACGGGTATCGATGCCGGTTACGTCAAATCGGCCTGCGACGGTGCCGCCATTGTTGATCCGCTCCACCTGCGTGTTCGCGCGGTGCGCCCATATTTTCTCGTAGGTTGCCTTCGCGCCCGCCTGCAAAGGCGGAAGCAGCGCCACGCATGCTCCCCAAATTGCGTAGCGGCCCAGTGCCGCAACCGATTGCATCGCCATGTCCTTTCGCGAAGTTCCTTTTTCTCCGACGCGGGCGGCCGGAACCATATTCCTTCGCCTGCGGCGCGTGAAGATCGCCCTCTTTTTTTGTCCCCGTGTTCACGGCATGGTGCGCGGCTTTCGCGGAGGGGTGCATGTCGGCCACGGCACAAACGGTCAAAGAAATTACCTTGCGCGGGCTGTTGCTCGGCATTGCCATCACGCTCGTCTTCACCGCCGCGAATGTGTATTTGGGGCTAAAGGTCGGGCTGACTTTCGCCACCTCCATTCCGGCCGCCGTGATTTCGATGGCGGTGCTGTCCGCCTTCAGGGACTCCTCGATCCTCGAAAATAACATCGTGCAGACCGTGGCCTCAGCCGCTGGCACACTCTCGGCCATCATCTTCGTGCTGCCGGGATTGCTGATCGTCGGCTGGTGGGTGGATTTCCCGTTCTGGACCTCGTTCTGGATCTGCGCCTCGGGCGGAATTCTCGGCGTCCTGTTCACGATTCCCTTGCGCCGCGCCATGGTGGTGAACACCGATCTTCCGTATCCGGAAGGTGTGGCGGCGGCCGAAGTGCTGGAGGTGGGAGAATCGGCGCGCAGCGAGGCGACCGCCGAGTCGCGCGAAGGCCTGCTGGCGGTGGTGTGGGGCGCCGTCGCTTCCGCCGGCCTTGCGATCTTTTCCGGTACCCGGATCGCTGCGGCCACATACACCACCTACTTCCGCGTCGGCGCGAGCGCCGCAAGCGGCATCGATATGGGCTACTCGCTGGCGCTGGTCGGCGCCGGATATCTCGTTGGTTTGAGCGTCGGCTTGGCGATGCTGTTCGGCCTGCTCATCGCCTGGGCCGCCGCCGTGCCGTACCTCGCGGCGCATCCCTTCCCGATACCGCACAATCCGTTCACCATCGCGCAAGTCGCCGACTACGCCGATTTCATCTGGCGCAAGCAGGTGCGGTTCATCGGCGCGGGCGCCATCGCCGTGGCTTCTGTTTGGACCCTGCTCAAGCTGATCGGCCCGGTGGTGAGCGGCGTGGTCTCGACCCTGTCGGCGCACCGCGCGCGCAAGAGCGGGATAGCGGAGCGTACTGACACGGACCTTTCACCTACCGTTATCGGCGCTATTGCACTGGCATGCCTGATCGTGATCGGCGCACTGCTCTACCAATTCCTTGCGCCCACGCCGCTCGCGGGCAACAACGGTGTGCTGATCGGCATCGCGGTGCCCTTCATCTTCATTGGCGGATTTCTCATTGCCGCGATCTGCGGCTACATGGCCGGATTGATCGGTGCCTCCAATTCGCCGATCTCCGGCGTCGGCATCCTTGCCATCCTGTTCTGCTCCCTGGTGTTCGTCGCGTTCGTGCATCCGGGGGTGGGAGCGCAGAAGGCCCTTGTGGCCTTTGCACTGTTCGCGACTGCGATCGTGTTCGCCATCGCGACGATCTCCAACAACAATTTGCAGGATTTGAAGACCGGGCAGCTTGTCGGTGCCACGCCCAGCGCGCAGCAATGGGCGCTGATCATCGGCGTGATCGCGGGTGCGGCGGTGATTCCGCCGGTGTTGAATCTGCTCGCCAACACGATGGGCTTCCTCGGTGCGCCGAACACCCATGTCGTCGCCGGCACCACGCCATTGGCCGCGCCCCAGGCAACGCTGATCTCCGCGCTGGCGCAAGGAGTCATCGGCGGCGATCTGAACTGGAGCATGATTTACGTTGGGCTCGGGCTCGGCGTCGTGTTGATCGTCATCGATGAAGTGCTGGGCCTGGCAAAGCTTCTGCGCCTGCCGCCGCTGGCCGTCGGCATCGGCATCTATTTGCCGATGAGCGCCACCTTGCCCGTGGTGATCGGTGCCGTGATCGGGCATTGGTACGATGGTTGGACGAAGCGCACCAACAATCCGGAATACGCCAAGCGCCTTGCCGTGCTGATCGCTTCCGGCATGATCGTGGGCGAGAGCCTGTGGGGCGTGATCAATGCCGGCCTCGTTTCGGCCACCAACAAGGATGCGCCGCTGGGCCTCGTTCCGGCCGATTTCGCGGCGGCGAATATCATTGGCGTGGCGTTGTTCGCGCTGCTGATTGCCGCACTCTATGGCTGGATCATGCGCCGCGCCAAGGCGGCACCAGTGCCGAAGGTCGAGGCAGTCCAGCCGGAGATCGCCGGGCCGCGTTAGGCGGGCGTCTTCTCTTGAAGATGTTCCGACAGCGCGAGGATGTGCTTCGCCTGCTTGAGATGCGGTTGATCCAGCATCTTTCCGTCCAGCGATGCCACGCCGGCGCCTGTGTCGAACGCCGCCACCACTTTGCGGGCCTGCTCAATATCCGCCTGTGAGGGGGTGAACGCCGCGTTGATGATTTCCACCTGGTCGGGATGGATGGCGAGCATGCCCGAAAACCCTTCGCGCTGTGCCGATCGCGCGGCGCGTTCGAGTTCCGCGATGTCGCGAAAGTTGGCATGCAGGGTTTCGATCGCTGCCACGCCCGCGGCTTTGGCGGCAAGCAAGCACAGCGTGCGCACGATCTTGAATGTCAGCAGGAATTCGCCGTTCTCGTCGCGGTTGGCGGCGGCGCCGAGTTCCGCCGCCAAATCCTCCGCGCCCCAGGTGAGCGCCGCCAGCCGCGGCGGCGGTGAGCGGTAATCCTGCAGCGAAAGCACCGCCGCCGGCGTCTCGGTGGCAACAGGCAGCAGCTTGATGCCGCCGGCGGGCAATTCCGCCAGGCTTTCGCGCGTCAGAATATGCGCGTCGATCACGTTCAAGGCGTGCGGCCCGTCCGGCTTGGGAATCACCAGGCCGGCGGGAGCGCTTGCCACCACGGCCTCCACATCGCGAATGAAGTCCTCGCTGCCGAGCGGATTGATGCGCACCCAGATGGATTGGCGATGCTGGTCCTTGAGGAATTCGCGCACCAGTTCGCGCGCTTTAGGGCGGTTTTCGGCCGCAACCGAATCCTCCAGATCGAGGATCAGCGCATCGGCCGCCGAACCGCGCGCCTTCGCCAGCTTCTTCTCGCTGTCGGCGGGAACGAAGAGGAGCGAGCGAAGGATCATTTCATTCTGGCCTATCCGCTATCAAATTTAACCGAGTGGCTGCAGCTTTCAGACGTTTGTCTCTGGTGCATAGCTTTGCGCCATCCGTGAGAAACACCGAAGCTAGAAGATGAGCGTCCACGTAACCGATCCCCTGCCCAAATAGTCGGTTGCGCTCGACGAGAAACATGACCTCGTCATCTGATGCCACTTCAGCGGTTGGCAGCTTTCGGAGCTGGGCCAGAAAAAGATTACGGTCCCGAAACTGCCCCATCCCCACTTCGCCGACAACGAAAGGGTGACAAAGCACTTCTTCCTGATCGAGTAATTTCGAAACGTTCCGGTCCGTCAAACGGATGTGATCGATCCAAACTGAGGCATCCAGAAGGATCACCGCTGATCGGCCCACGGCCTCTTTCGGGGCGCGGCTTTCGCGTTCGGATCGCTCCCACCGAGCCTTGCCAGCCGCCGCGCAGCCTCACGTTCAACGAGCGCCTTCAGGCCGGCATTCACGAGCGCACTTCTCTCCTTTATCTTCGTGTACTCTTCGGCATCGGCCAACAATTGATCGTCGATTTTTACGGTCGTGCGCATTTTCCGGTCTCCTCAGCATCAAATATAGCACCATTTGATGATGATCTCAATGCCTCACCGGCTTGGTTTTCGCAGCATCAACGCGGTGCGCTTGCAGGCGGCGACCAGCTCGTCGCGCTGGTTGAAGGCGCGGTGCGCGAAGATGACGATGCCGTTTTGCGGGCGGGATTTGCTCTCTCGCAGTTCCAGCACTTCGCTTTCGATGCGCAAGGTGTCGCCGTGAAACACCGGCTTGGGGAAGCGCACCTCGTCCATGCCGAGATTGCCGACAGTGGTGCCCAGCGTCGTCTCGCCCACGGAGATTCCAACCACCAATCCGAGCGTGAACATCGAGTTGACGATGCGCGCACCGAATTCGGTGGTCTTGCCGTATTCCTCGTCCAGATGCAGCCGCGCCGGGTTGTGCGTCATCGCGGTGAACAGCACGTTGTCGGTCTCCGTGATCGTGCGGCGGATCGGGTGCTGGAAAATCTGCCCGACGGAAAATTCCTCGAAATACAATCCGGCCATGTCTTGTCCTTGTGGTGTTCGCGCTACTGCGGTTCGCGATGAAATACGATGATGGGGTGTTCGCGATACAGCGTGTGCGCCACTTCGTGGTAGCCGGTTTTTTCGGCCACACGGATCGAAGCCTCATTCTCGGGGCTGATAATGCAGCAGGTGCGTACGCCGCTGAAGTTCGCGTCCCCCCAGGCATGGATGGCCCGCACCGCTTCGGTCGCCAGGCCTTTGCCATGGAGCGGTGAAGCCAGGATCCAGCCGATCTCCGGCATGCCATTCAGCGATGGCTTGAGGGCCCGATGAAATTCCGCGAACCCCGCCTCGCCGGCGAGCTTTCCGGTGGCCTTGTCCTCCAGAACCCAGTAGCCATAGCCGTTCACCGCCCAGTGGCCGCGCGCCATCAGCACCCGGCGCCACGATTCCTCCTCGGTCTGCGGCAATCCGGCCGTGTGCCGCACGACAACAGGGTCGGCCCACAAGGTGGCATAGTCGGGCAGGTCCTGCTTGCGATGCTCGCGCAGGAGAAGCCGTTCGGTCTCAAGGATAGGAACAAACATGAGAGGCCGTTGCTATGCCGGCGCGCACTGTAGCCGGTTGTCACGAAACCGCCACCTCCCCAGAAGGAATGGGATTCAGCCGATCCCCTCGAACCGTCCAGTGCTGTTCAGCACCTCCAGTTGCCCGTCAGCAATCCCGAAGCGGGCGCCGTGCAGCGCCAGCGTTCCTGCGCGCACGCGTTCGGCCACGAACGGAAACGTCATCAGCCGTTCGAGGGAAAGGCGCACGCCTTCGCGCTCCATCTCAGTGTGGCGCGCGGCATGATCGTGCACGTGGACCGTGCGCTGGCGCGCCGGCTCGAGCAGTTCGATCCAGCTGCTTAGAAACGGAATCTTTTCGGCGACGCGATTGTCCAGCGCCGCGGCAACGCCACCGCATTGCGCATGCCCCATCACCAGAATGCCGCGCAACGGCAGCTGGAGCACCGCAAAGGCGATGGCTGCGCTGGTGCCGTGATGGGTGGATTCCTCCGGCTCATAGGGTGGCACGATGGCGGCGACGTTGCGGATGACGAAAAGCTCGCCGGGATTCGCGCTGAAGATGGTGGCGGGATCGGCGCGGCTGTCGCTGCAGGCGATGACGAGAAATTCCGGCCGCTGGCCTTTTGCCAGCTCCGCAAAATGCGCACGCTCCTCCGGCCAGCGAGTGCGCCGAAATTCGAGATAGCCTTCGATTAATCGGTCCATCGGAGTTAGATATAGTGAAATTTACACTTCGTCATCGCCCGGTCGCGTTGTGCGATCCCGGCGACCCAGTTTTGATGTTTGATCAAAAAAAGAAAATTGGGTCGTCCGCATAAAGCATGTCCTCCGGCCGCGTTTCGCGCGGACCGGGGGGCGGGCGATGACGAATGGGGAAAGAAAAAACCTCAAAACCGTCATCGCCGGGTCGCGCTTTCTCGCGCGATCCGGGCGACCCAATTTACGATCAACTCGGGCGTGAGGTCCGGAGGATACCAATCGGCAGCCAAGTCCTTCCAGTCCGGATTGTCTGTGCGGATCAGATTGATCTTCCATGCTCGCGGCCATTTCTTCAGCCGCTTCTCGCGGTGAATGGCCGAAGCAGCGGTTTCATGCTCCTCGAAATGCACGAGCGTCTTGATGCCATAAGTTTTCGTGAAGCCGGCAATCAGCCCGTTCCGATGCTGATAGACACGAGATTGTAAATCACCACTCAAGCCTACATAAAGAGTTCCCCACGGCTTACTCGCCATGATGTAGACGAAGTAGCGCCTCTCGTCCCCCGTGCCAGTCATTGAAACAGAATAGAAAATTGGGTCGCCCGCATAAAGCGGGCGATGACGAACTGGGGAAGAAAAAAAATCCCTCATCGCCAGGTCGCGCTTCCGGGCGCAATCCGGACGACCATCTTTTCTATCAGTGCTGGCATCATTCCCGGAGTGCAATCGGCAACCAAGTGCAGCGGAACGAGGGTTTTCATTGCGACAATACGACCATCAGTTGACCACGGTATTTCTTTTTCGATTATTGAGAGCTATAGTGGGCCGTCGAATGGGGAACATTATGTGTAATCTGTCCAACGTAAGCGCCATGCTCATTGGGCTGCTGGCAGCGACGCTTGTCGGTGGAGCGCAGGGTGCAACATTCAAAGTCCTGTATCGCTTCTGCTCTCAGAAGGACTGTAAGGATGGGCGCCAGCCAACCGGCCCCATCGCCCACGACCAGCAAGGCAATTTCTACGCCGCAACCACGAACATCGATGGCGGCGACTTCCAAGGCACGATTGATCGAATTGGACCGGGCGGCAAGCATTACAAGGCGAAGGTTCTTCACACCTATAACGATTTTCCTACTGCCGAGCCAAATGCAGGCGTGATCATTGATGTGAGTGGCAACATCTACGGCACAACGCGCGACCTCATCTACGAGCTTGTATGGAACGCCGATCACACCAAACGGAAGTACCAGGTGATCTACACCTTTTGCCCCGAGTTCAATTGCTCGAACGGTGGCGAGCCGAGCGGTCCACTCGGCTACGCAGGAGCCGATTCCGGGCTGCCCTATGATGGTGTGTCACCGCTTTACGGAACTGCGACTGTGGGCGGTGTTGGCAATGGTGTGGTCTATCAGCTGGTGCCGAACGGTGACCATTGGGATGAAAGTGTTGTTTATAGTTTTTGCCAGCAGGCCAAATGCGCCGATGGCGCGGAGCCCAATGGAGGCGTGTACGTAGCGGCTGACGCTTCGCTTTATGGTGTTACCAGAGGCGGCGGCAAACGTGCGGGTGATTGCACGCTGGGCTGCGGGATTGTGTTCCATCTAAGTCCCAATGCGCCTTCCAAGCCCGGCCTGGGCGAATGGAAGGAAGAGACCGTCTACGCATTTTGCCAGGTCGGCGGGTGCGCGGATGGCAAGGAACCGTATTATCCGCCCGTTATGGATGCGCAAGGCGATCTCGTCGGTGCCATCGAGAGACTTGCAAACGGCAAGGTGTTCAAGCTCAGCCGGAGCGGCGAACACTGGACTTACACGACATTAAGCAACGACATAAACATGCCTCGATCGGTCGTAACCCTTGATAGTGCCGGAAACATCTATGGCGAGATGGATGCTTTCCCTGGACAGGGCGCCGTGTATCGGCTGAGCGGTTCGACGCTGACGACGCTACACACCTTCTGCGCCAAACAAACGCAAACCTGTAAGTATGGCGCAAACCCGCGTGGAGGACTGCTGCTCGACGCAGACGGCAAACTCTTCGGCATAACCGGTCTCGGCGGCAACAACGACTCCGGCACGCTGTTCGAACTGACGCCTTGAACGCGAGGCGTAGCCGCACAAATTCAACATTGGCTCAACGCTCCGAGACATCGCGCCCATTTT
>Ga0213876_10000811_pt1 | contig 21152 bp, 21 predicted proteins | sample BarmaccomBMRX_R9_FD_160113 | JGI IMG/M metagenome (GOLD analysis project Ga0213876, IMG submission 160113) | Root-associated microbial communities from Barbacenia macrantha in rupestrian grasslands, the National Park of Serra do Cipo, Brazil - RX_R9 | ecosystem: Host-associated > Plants > Roots... | reverse complement strand
TGGCGTCGCATCGGCTCCCTCCTCGACCGCTTCACACCAGACGAATGCGCCAACTACATCGCCAACGCCGGATATGCATCCATCTAAATGCAGAATGCTCTAAGCTTCCGGCCGTGCCGCTCGCCTTGACCAGCCTCATGACCCTCCTCGCCGCCGCGGCGGGCCAGGCCGCGCCGCCGGCGGCGCAGGCGCCGAACGATGCCATGGTGTCGGCCGACCATCAGCCGGCGGCGCTCGACCGCCTGCTCGCGGCGCGCGATTACGAAGCGCTCGGCGCGCGCGTCGCCGGGGTCCGCCGCCAGGCCGACCTGATGGCCGACCTCAACTGGCTGAAGGCGCGGATGATGGAGGGCAATGGCGCGTTCGTGACGATGCTCTACGCGCGGTTGCTCTGGGTCGGCGCCGAGGGCCTGCCCGACGAGCCCAGGTCGCAGCTGCGGCAGACGGCGCTGATGGCGTCCTTCTATGCGCTGGCGGCGATCGCGGTGGACGGCGCGCGGTGCGGCGATCGCTCCGCGCCGGAACATCGCATCGCGCAGCTGATGAACGAATGGAATCCCACGGTCTGGCCCTTCGCGGCCACGCTGACGGGCGCGCAGCGCGAGACGATCGTCAAGGTGGCGCTCGCCCTCGAAGCGCGCACGGCCGCCCGCCGCGACGCCGCCGGCGACGTCGACTTCGTCTGCCGCGCTGGCATGGAAGAGACCAGCTACAACCTCCAGCACGGTACGCAGAAGGAGGTGCCGACGGCGCCGGGCCGGATCGGCCGCACCATCGTGCTGGTCGGCGACGGCAAATACGTCCCGTCGCAGCGGCCGGAGGCGGAGTGGCGCAAGGACGTCGCCGCCGTCCGCGCGCGGCTGCCCGAGCAGCTCGCCAGGCTGATGGCGTCCCTTGCCGCGCCGGCCGCGCCGGCGAAATAGGAGCGCCTGATGGAGCTGAAGATCGCGATCACCCTGCTGCTGGTCGCCGTGCTGGTGATCCCGACGCTCGTCGTCGTCCGCAAACGGCTCGACCGCGATTAGGGCAGGATCACGATCTTCCCGCCGGTCCGCCCGCCGAGCAGCGCGTGCATCGCGTCGGCCGCGCCGGCAAGCGGGAAACGGGCGGTGACGGGCGGGCGGAGAGTGCCCGCTTCCACCCATCGGGCGAGCAGATCGAGGTCGTCCGGCCGGACGGCGGCCATGGTGAAGACGAGCTTGCGCCGGCCGAGGCGGGACCGCAGCAGACCGCCGGCGATGCGGCCGCCCCAGGCCGTCATCCCGCCGAGCGTGGGCCGTCCGAGGCCGCCGACCCCCGCCGCGACCACCCGCCCCTCGGCGGCGAGCAGGCCGTGCAGGGCGCCGAACCCGCGGATGCCGCCGAGATCGAAGATGCAATCGTAGCCCGCGTCCCCGGCGGCCGGGTCCCCCGCGGCGCGGTCGAACACTTCCCGGACGCCGAGCGCGCGGATGCGTTCGACATGTTCGGCGCGCGTGACGGCGGTGACGTCCGCGCCGACTGCGCGGGCGATCTGCACGGCGAAGCTGCCGACGCCCCCGCCGGCGCCGAGCACCAGCACCTTCCGGCCCGGCGCGACGCGGCCCGCGTCGCGCAGCCCCTGGAGCGCGGTCGAGCCGGCGACGGGAATGCTTGCGGCCCCGTCGAACGACAAAGCGGGCGGCATGCGGGCGAGCTTGCCCTCGGCCGCGCAGGCCAGCTCCGCGAACGCGCCGCGCGCGACACCGAACACGGCGTCCCCCGGCCGGAAGCGGCGCACCTCCTCCCCGACCGCCACGACCTCCCCCGCCAGGTCGACGCCGATCCGCCCGTCCCGCGGGCGGACGAGGCCGGTGAACAGCCGCGCGACGGCGGGCCGGCCGAGCAGCATGTGCGCGTCCATCGCGTTGACCGATGCGGCCCGGACCCGGACCAGCACGTCCCGCGGCCCCGGCGTCGGCGCCGGCACCTCCTCGAACCGGAGCGCCTCGGGGCCGCCATAAGCGTGCCGGACGACTGCCTTCATGGAGCGGGCGCCCGCATGCCAATGGCGCCGTTGGGGCGGGTGGAGGCGCCGCCCGGCGGCGCGTGCGCGAGGTACGTCGGCTTCACCGGCCCGAGGCTAGCGACCTCTCGCCGCCTGGCCATGACGCACAGGCTCAGTCGCATGATCGTGCAGCTCATTCGCTCTTGCCCCGGCGCGCTTTGTAGCCGATCCTCGGGGCGGGGGAAGCACGATGGCGACGGCACGGGCAGCGACCGCCGGACTCTGCGAGGGGCGGGGCGAGACCTGCGCCGCCGGCTTCGCGCGCGCACTCGTCGATCTTGCCGTCGCCGGGGGCGCCGACCGCCCGGCGCTTCTGAATGCCGCCGGCATCGAGGCCGTGGACCTCGAAGACCCCGACCGACGCATCCCCTTCGAGCGCTACAAGGCACTCATGCGCGCGGCCAAGGCGCTGACCGGAGACGAGGCGTTCGCGCTCCATTTCGGCGACGCCTTCGATATCACCGAGCTTTCGATCGTCGGGCTGATGGGTCAAGCCTGCGACACGGTCGCCGAGGCCTTCGCGCTTCTTCCCCGCTTCACCCGTCTCGCCATCGAGGTCGAGCTCGAGGAAGCGGCGGAGGGACAGCGCTGCGTCCTTCGCAACGTCGACGGCCAGCTGTGGCTGGTCGACATGCGCAAGAACCCGAACGACTTTCCCGAACTGAGCGAATCCTCGTTCGCGCGGATGCGGACCTCCGGACGGCGGCTCGGCGGGGATTCCGTCTGGAAGGAGGTCCACTTCACCCACGCGGCACCGCCCTATGCGGACGAATATGCCCGGATTTTCGGCGTGCCGGTGGTCTTCGAGAGCCGCTGGAATGCGGTGCGGCTGAGCGGCGACGAGTGGATGAAGGTCAAGGCTCCGCTCCCGTCCCCTTATGTCTTCGCCATCCTCAAGGAGCGGGCCGAAGCCCTGCTGCAGGCGCTCGATGCCGGCGCGACGATGCGCGGCAAGGTGGAGGCTTTGCTCGCCCCCGTGCTCCACCAGGGCGGCGCGACGCTGCCGGCGACCGCGGCGAAGCTCGGCCTGAGCCGCGCCACCCTCGCGCGGCGGCTGCGGGCGGAGGGCGCGAACTTCGCGACCGTGCTCGACGGCCTTCGCCGCCGCCTTGCGGAAGAGTATCTGGCGCGGCGGCGCCTGTCGGTCAGCGAGACGGCCTACCTGCTCGGCTTCTCCGAACCGGCGGCCTTCTCGCGCGCCTATCGGCGCTGGACCGGACGGACCCCGCGCAGCGTCCGCGCCGCCGCCGCCGCGGCCCGTCAATAAGCGGAGCCGGCCGGCCGCACGTCGGCCCGCTTCCAGGCGCGGTCGGCTTCGGGATCGATCTCGCCCGGATATTTGCGCTGCGCCGCATAAGCCGCGCGCAGGCCCTGCAGCGCCCAGGCGTTGTGCGGGTGGCGCTGGAGGTCGGCCCGGTAGACCGTCTCGGCTTCGCCGGCGCGTCCGGCCGCCAGCAAAGCGGCGCCGAGCAGGTGGCGGGTCGGGAAGAACATGTCCTCCGGCTCGTCGTAGGAGAGCCCGTCCTCCTTCGCGACCGCGTCCATGAGGAGGGCGACCGCTTTCGTCTTCTCGCCGCGCGCGGAGGCGATGCGGGCCTTCGCCTTGAGCGCGCCTATCTCATAGAGGGGGCGGGCGAGGTTCTGGCCCTGGGTCGCCGCCGCGGGCGTCGCGGCGATGAGGCGGTCGAGCTCGGCGGAGAGCGCTTCCGCTTCCGCCGGCTTGCCGGTGGCGGCGAGGGCGGCGGCGCGGGCCTGGAGCCAGGCGGCGGTGAGGCCGGCGAGCTTCGGGTTCGGCCGCGGCTCGGCGAGGATGGCGTCCCACATCCCGAAGCGCGCCATGCCGTCGTAGAGATAGCCGACCGACCAATCGAGGCCGGGCATGCCGAGCAGCATCGCCTCGGGCACCGCCGCCTTCGCCTTGCGGAGCGCGTCGATCGTCTCCGCCTTGCGCCCTTCCATCGCCGCCGCGAAGGCGAGGAACTGGAAATTGTGAATGAGGTACATCGGGTAATAATCGGGCGGCGCGGTGGCGGCGAGATAGGCGAGGTCGGCGGCCGCGCCCTTGCGGTTCGCTTCCGCCGCCTCCTCGTAGCGGCCGACGCGCTGGAGGATGTGGGCCGGCATATGCTCGAGATGGCCGGCCGCCGGCATCATCCCGACCAGCCGCTCGGCCGAAGCGGCCGCCTGCTCGGGATGCGGCGACGCCTCGACGGCGTGGATCCAATAATGGTTGGCGCCGGGATGGCCGGGGTCCCTCGCCAGGACCGTCTTCAGCGCCGCGAGGATCTGCGGCGTGCCGGGACCGGGCGTGCCGTCGGCATTCCACAGCTTCCACGGGTTGGTGTTCATCAAGGCTTCGGCATAGAGCGTCTGCACGTCCATGTCGGCCGGGAAGCGCGTCGCGACGCCGCGCATCGCCTCGACATAGGCCTTGAGCGGCGCGGCGCTGTTCGACGGATCGAGCGGCCTGGGCCCGAGGAATCGCACGGCGAGGGCGGCGACCAGCGCCTGCTCGACGGATGTGGCCCGCGGCGCGGCTGCCTGCGCCTTCTGCAGCGCCTCCCATCCCGCTTTGGCCCGCGGCTCGGCCATCAGCGGCATGTTGTAATTGGGCCCCAAGGTCAGCGCGACGCCCCACCAGCAGGAAGCGCAGCCGGGATCGAGCTCCGCCGCGCGGGCGAAGGACCGCGTCGCCTCGTCATGGTTGAACGCCCAGATGTAGCGCATCCCCTGGTCGAAGTAGCGCTGCGCCTCGGGCGAGGAGGTGGTGACGGCGCGGTGGAAGGTGCCCAGGCCGTCGTAGAGCCGCGCGCCCTTCGCCCAGTCGGCCAGCGTCTGGGGCGGCGGCATCGGATGGTCGTCGTGCGGCTGGGCGAAGGCCGGCGCGGCCGCGGCCGCGAGCAGCATCGCAAGCAGGGTTCTCGGCATCGTCTCACCCCCGTCGATGGCGGGCGAGGCTAGACCCGTTGCGCGCCCGGCTCAACCGCCCCGGATTTGCGCAGCGCCGCCGATTGCGGCTATCCGCGCGGCGATGGACGCGTCGGACCTGCGCATCGCCCTGTTCAGCGGCAACTACAATTACATACGGGACGGCGCGAACCAGGCGCTGAACCGGCTGGTCGACTATCTCCTGCGGCAGGGCGCGGCGGTGCGGGTCTATTCGCCGACCGTCGCCAGGCCCGCCTTCCCGCCGAACGCGCCCGTCATCCACATTCCGAGCGTGCCGGTGCCGCGGCGGGCGGAATACAAGATTCCGATCGCCCTGCCGCCGCGCGCCCGCCGCGACATACGGGAGTTCCGGCCCAACATCTTCCACGTCGCCAGCCCGGACATACTCGGTCACCGCGCGGTCACTCTCGCCCACCGCATGGACCTGCCCGTCGTCGCCTCGGTCCACACCAGGTTCGAGACCTATTTCCGCTATTACGGCCTCGCCTTCCTCGAGCCGCTCGTGCTCGCCGGCCTCAGGCGCTTCTACCGCCGCTGCGACGCGATCTTCGCGCCCTCCGATTCGATGGCGCAGCTGCTGCGCGACCAGCGGATGAACTACGACGTCGGCATCTGGACCCGCGGCATCGACCGCGACATCTTCAATCCGGGCATGCGCGACCTCGCCTGGCGCGGCGGCCTCGGCATCGGCGACGAGGAGCCGGTGGTCGGCTTCGTCGGCCGGCTGGTGATGGAGAAGGGGCTCGACGTCTTTTCCGAGACGATCGACTGCCTCGCCAAGCGGCAGGTGCGCCACCGGGTGCTCGTCGTCGGCGAGGGGCCCGCGCGCGACTGGTTCGAGAAGCGCCTGCCCCAGGCGGTGTTCGTTGGCTTCCAGAAGGGGCCGGACCTCGGCCGCGCGGTGGCCTCGATGGACATGCTGTTCAACCCGTCCGTCACCGAGACGTTCGGTAACGTCACCCTGGAGGCCCTCGCCGCCGGCATTCCAGTCGTCGCCGCGCGCGCGACGGGGAGCGAGAGCCTCGTCGACGACGGCGTCACCGGCCGCCTCATCCGTCCGGGGGCGATCGAGGGCTTCGCCGAGGCGCTGCGCCTCTATTGCCAGGATCCGGCGGCGCGCGCGGCCGCGGGGCGGGCCGGCGCGGAGGGCAGCCGTCGCTTCGGCTGGGACGAGGTCAACCAGGACCTCGTCGACGGCTATTGCCGAATCATCCGCCACCGCGCCGCCGGGGGGCGACCGCCCGGACCGAGCCCGATACCCTAGAAAATGGCGGTAATCGGCGGTTTTTTCGCCGCAGCACGTGTCTCTTGATTGTGACGCTTTCGGAACTTAACATATGCCGCGTGGGTTATTCCTGTTGGTTGAGCCTCCAACCGGTCACGCGGGGCTCCCACGGACGCCCCAGCCAAAAGCTGGGGCGTTCTTTTGTGAGGCCGAAACAGAGGGGAAAGATTCTATGAAGCTCATCGTGAAGGCCGCGGCTGTCGGCTTCGCCGTGCTCGCGCTCGGCGCCTGCAACAAGCATACGGCGGCCGGCGACAACGTCGTCGCCAATGCCGACGCCGTCGCGTCGAACATCGAGGCTTCGGCCGAGAACACCGCCTCCAACATCACCGCCGCCGCCGACAACAAGGCGGACGCGGTTCGCGCCGCCGGTGAGAACAAGGCCGAGAAGGTCGACAACGCGGTGAAGGCCGACAAGAACGGCGCGGCCGCGGCCACGACCAACACCACGACGACGAAGACCGAGACCAAGAAGAAGTAAGCTTCCTCTTCGGCTCGAACGAGAAGGGGCGCTCCGGCCGGTCCGGGGCGCCCCTTTTTTTCGTGTGCGTGGCGCCTCGGTGGTCACCCGTTACCCCGGCGAAAGCCAGGGTCTCGTCGGGTGAAGAGCGCGGCGCCTCTCGTGCGTGGAGATCCCGGCTTTCGCCGGGATGACGGACCAGGGCCCGCCCCCGCCAGCCCCTACAGCCGCTCGATCTTCTGCGCCGCCTCGTCGAGGATGGCGGCGATGTCGTGGAGGCGCTCCTCGCTCATGTCCTCCGCCGCCACGCGGTGCCACAGCGCGGAGAGGAGGTTCCCGACCGCGCGCTTGATCGGCCGGCCGCCGGCGCGGCGCTTGCCTTCGCCGGCGTCCTCGAGCCGCGCGAACAGGGCTTCGACCTCGTCGGCGCGTTCCGCCAGGTGGGCCTCGCCCTCGGGGGTGATCGCGAAGGCCTTGCGCGCGCCCTCGGCGGCGGCCTCCTGGATCAGCCCCATGTCCTGCAGCATGGTGAGGGTCGGATAGACGACGCCGGGACTCGGCGCGTAGCTGCCGTGGGTCAGCTCCTCGATCGCCCGGATGAGGTCGTAGCCGTGACGCGGCTGGTCGGCGATCAGCTTCAGCAGCACGAGCCTGAGCTCGCCGCTCTCGAACATCCGCCCGCGCCGCCCGCGCCGCCCGCCGCCGCCGAAGCCGAACTCCTCGCCGAACTCGCCTCCGAACGGGAAGCCGGGGCCAAAGCCGAAGCCGCGCGGACCGAATCGCATCCCGAACACGCCGGGACCGAACTTGCCGAACTCGAAACCGGGACCGCAATGCCGTGCCATGATGTTCCTCCGCTCTGTCGTGCTGCATCTTAGATATATCTTTGATGTAGCGTAGTCAAGCTGCCTCTGCTTCCCTGCGCCGTAGGCGTGGGGAGGGGGACCGGCGAAGCCGGTGGAGGGGTAGCTGCGCCAACGCCACAGGTCCGGGTGCTGGACGGCGGACGCCTGCACCCCTCACCCCTCCACCACCTTCGGTGGTCCCCCTCCCCATCCGGTCGGATGGGGAGGCAGGTGGAATGCCATGACCTTTCGACTATCTAGTGTAGGTGCCCGACCTCTTCGCCAGCGACTCCCCGCCTCCGCCCGCCCCGCCCGCGGACAACGCGCCGCTCGCCGACCGCCTGCGGCCCCAGCGGCTCGACGAGGTGGTCGGGCAGGACCATCTCACCGGCCCCGAGGGCGCGATCGGGCGGATGGTGGCGGCGGGGAAGCTCGCCTCGATGATCCTGTGGGGGCCGCCCGGCACCGGCAAGACGACGATCGCGCGGCTGCTCGCCGACGCGGTCGGCATGCGCTTCGTCGCCATCTCGGCCGTCTTCTCGGGCGTCGCCGAACTCAAGAAGGTGTTCGCCGAGGCGAAGGAGTTCGCGCGCGCGGGGCGGCAGACCCTCCTCTTCGTCGACGAGATCCACCGCTTCAATCGCGCCCAGCAGGACGGCTTCCTGCCCTATGTCGAGGACGGCACCGTGGTGCTGGTCGGCGCGACGACCGAGAATCCCTCGTTCGAGCTCAACGCCGCCCTCCTGTCGCGGGCGCAGGTGCTGATCCTCAACCGGCTCGACGCGGCGGCGCTCGGCCAGCTGCTCGACCGCGCCGAAGCGATCATGCAGCGCCCCCTCCCCCTCACGCCGGAGGCCCGCGACGCGCTCGTCGCCACCGCCGACGGCGACGGCCGGTTCCTGCTCAACCAGGCGGAAACGCTGTTCTCCGTCGACCTGGACGCGTCGCTCGACGCGGCCGGACTCTCCGCCCTCCTCCACCGCCGGGTCGCGGTCTACGACAAGGATCGCGAGGGCCATTACAACCTCATCTCGGCGCTCCACAAATCGATCCGCGGCTCGGACCCGCAGGCGGCGCTCTACTATCTCGCCCGCATGCTGACCGCCGGGGAGGAGCCGCTCTACCTGCTGCGCCGGCTCACCCGCGCGGCGGTCGAGGATATCGGCCTAGCCGACCCCAACGCCCTCGTCCAGTGCATCGCGGCGAAGGATACGTACGACTTCCTCGGCTCGCCGGAAGGCGAGCTCGCCATCGTCCAGGCCTGCCTCTACCTCGCGACCGCGCCCAAATCGAACGCGGCCTATGCGGCGCAGAAGGGCGCCTGGCGCGCCGCCCGCGACACCGGCTCGCTGATGCCGCCCAAGAACATCCTCAACGCGCCGACCAAGCTCATGAAGACGATCGGCTACGGCAAGGGCTATACCTACGACCACGACCAGGAGGGCGGCTTCTCCGGCGACGATTACTGGCCGGAGGAGATGGAGCCCCGCACCTTCTACACGCCGACCGACCGCGGCTTCGAGAAGCGGATCGCCGAGCGGATGGCCTGGTGGGACGAGCAGCGGCGCGCGAAGCGCGATGGCTGAGCCGATCCGCACCTGGGACGAGGCGGTCGCCTTCGCCCTGACCTTGCCGGGAGCGGAGCTCTCGACCAGCTACGGCAAGCCGGCCGTCAAGGTGAACGGCCGCGCCTTCCTCTACACGGGACACGAGCAGGGGAATTCGTTCGGCGTGGCGATGGACCTCGACACGATCGAGATCCTGAAGGAAACCGATCCGGACACCTTCTGGCAGTCGCCCCATTACGAAGGATGGCCGGCCGTCCTCATCCGCTTCGGCAGCGACGACCCGGATCGCGTGCGGGAGATCATCGCCCGCTCCCGCGACTGGACCGCCGCCAAGCCCCCGCCGCGGCCGCGGAAGAAGAGATGAGCCATTTCGCGCGCTTCGCCGCGATCGACTGGTCGGGAGCGAAGGGCGAGCGGCAGCGCGGCATCGCCGTGGCGATGTGCGGGCGCGGCCGCGAGGCGCCGCGGCTGGTCCGCCCCGGCCATGTCTGGTCGCGCGAGGAGGCGCTCGGCTGGATCCTCGGCGAGATGCCCGCCGGCACGCTCGTCGGCCTCGACATCGGGCCCTCCCTCCCGTTCGCCGACCGGGGTGCGTTCTTCCCGGGATGGGATGCGAGCCCCGCCGACGCCCGCGGCCTGTGGGCGCTCGTCGAGGCGACGTGCCGCGGCGACCCGCATCTCGCCGCCGCGAGCTTCGTCGACCATCCCGAGGCCGCGCGTCATTTCCGCCGTCACGGCGGCCGCTGCGGCGACCTGTTCGAGCCGGGCCGCGGCCGGCTGCGCGTCACTGAGGTCGCCCAGCGCGAGCAGGGGCTCAACCCCTACAGCAACTTCAACCTGGTCGGCGCCGCCCAGGTCGGCAAGTCGAGCCTCACCGGCATGCGCGTGCTGCGCCGGCTCGACGGCCGCATCCCGATCTGGCCGTTCGACCCGCTGCCGGCGTCCGGCTCGGTCGTGGTCGAAATCTATACGAGCATCGCCGCGCTCGCCGCGGGGCTGCCGAAGAACCGGACCAAGGTGCGCGACGCCGCGACGCTGGACCGCGTGCTGCACGCGCTCGGCAGCGCCCCGCACGTTCCCCTTGCGCGCTACGACGACCACGCCACCGATGCCGTCATCGCCGCCGCGTGGCTCCGCCGCGTCCACCCCGACCCGCGCCTCTGGAACCCGCCGCGGCTGACGCCGGCGCTGGCGCAAACCGAAGGCTGGACCTTCGGCGTGTATTGAATAGGAGCGCACTCAGTGCAAGCCGACAATGGCAACGATAACAATCATAAACGCAAAGAGGACTGTTATCGCAGCAGATGCACCTCTAAAAAACGACAGAAAATAAACAAACCCAATTGCAAGTCGATTTACCGAAAGGCCGCTTCGGATTCTACTTAATAAAAGGTCGGACACGTAGAACAATAGATATGTCAGGGTCGCGTCAGAAACCATAGTCACTTGCCACAGTGGTATTTTTTCGGTGACCAATTGTGCCAGCTTTTCACTCTTAATCACGGTAACGATATAGTCGTGTCCGACATATCCTTCATATATGGCTATTTTGGCAGCTAGTACGGTCAGCACGAATGCAGATACCCACCTTCGCGTTTTCTCCACCTCACTGTTTACATATCGACTAAGGCGAAACTCCAGTTGATCCTTCGGCCCCGCCGTGGCATGTGCAATCCATACAAATGGCATATAGATCAGTGCCGTTGCCTTAAACGACACGCGAAGCATTACAGATGGTACATATCCAAGTATTATGGATCCGCTCATGCTGATGTAGAATATCATGACCACCAACGGGTTTGTATAAATGTCCTTCCTCAAGCGAGGGATCATCATTAGCATTCCAACGAATGTTGGTACATACTGTTTGTACCTCGTCTCTGTTGGAATAACTTCCGGAATAGCTAAGAAGTCAACGCAAAGACTCTGGCGGTACCAATTAACCGGCATCGCCCTGATCGTCCAGATGGGATGCCTTAATGCCCCGTAAAAGGTCGCCGCAACTCGAATCACTACGCCAGCCGGGTAAACTAGAGGAGCAGTCGCGACCACAAGTGGTCCCCCACCAATAATCCTGTCAAGTGTATTGAAGGTATATATCCACCACGAGATTGCCACTTTTGTCGAGAACTTCGTTCTCAGTAGAAGAAGGGGAGCGAGAGCAGAAGCTATCAAGATAGGGAGAATTGATTTACTGATTAGGCAAATTGCAATATATAGACAGATCGATAATCCACATTCCATTACAGCCAAGAGCGTTACTTCTCTATGGCTGATGGAGTCGGGAGATGAGTAGATCTGCATTAGCGGCTAGCTCGGTCAGGTGCTGAGGTGTCAACCATCTATTTTTCCTCTGCTGCTCAAGTCACCCAACCTGCGAACTGAGTGATCACACCTTTATCATTGGTTCGACGGCCTGACGACGCAGACGTTCACATCCCGCACTTGCGCTGGGCCAGAGGGTCGAGCGGATATTCACGGCGTGTCAGCGCGCCGCCGGCCGGCCCACGGGCGCCGTCGCGGTCTTCGGCATGCGCGTCTCGAGCGGCAGCAGCCAGGCCGACACTTGCGCGCCGATGCTGACCTGCGGGTTGGAGGGCTCGTAGCGCTTCGCCTGCTCCCACTGGGCGATCTGCGCCACCGCCTCGGCGGAGGCGTCGGCGAGCGGCTGCGGCTTCCTCAGCGCCCGGTTGATCATCGCGTCGCCGAAGAAGGTCCAGTCGTTGTCGGCCGCGCAGCCGAACGAGGTCCGGTCGCGCGCGGCGGCGGTGACCAGCGCCGTCCGCGCGTCCGCCAGCGGCGGCACGAAGGTGCCCGAATAGCAGGCGGAGAGGATCAGCAGGCGGTTGCGGATGCCGAGGCTCGCCAGCACGGCCGCGAGCCGGTTGGGCGAGAGGAAGCCATAGCCCTCGTCGCCGTCATGATAGGAAATGCCGATCGGCGCGCCGTGGCTGGTGACGTAGAGGACGAGCACGTCCTCGCGCGCGTCCATCCGTTCGGCGATGCGCGCGAGCGCCAGCGACAGGGCGTGAAGGCTGCCCATCGGCAGGGCGCTGGGGCCGCCGCCGTCGGTGCCGGCGAGGACGATGGTGCGCCCGGCCGCGTCGAAGCGGCGGGCGAGCACCTTGCCCGCCTCGCGCGCCTCGCGTCCGAACACCGGGTCGCTGTCGAGGGCGACGGAGACAACATAGGCGTCGACCACGCCCGGCCGCTGCGGGGCGACGCCGGCGAGGGCGGCGTCGAGGCGGCGGTGCTCGGCGAGCTCGAAGGCAGGGGTGCGGCCGCGCTCGAGGTCCGGTCCGAGGTCGAGGCTCGCGCTCGCCTCGCGCAGATCCTTTCCGGAGAGGAGGCCCGGCCACGCCGCCTTGTGCTCCGGCGCGCGCCACGCCTGCGCCGCCAGGGCGGTGGCGGTGACGATCGCCAGCGCCCCGACCGTCCACCGCGCCAGCCTCGTCGATCCCCGCATCCGCACCCCCGTCCGCACCGTCGGCACCGTCGGCACCGTCGGCGGCAAGTCTCGCGCGGCGCCGGCCGCTTCGTCAACCGTCGAAGGGCTGGACGGGCGGCCCCGGATGGAGGATGTCGGCACGCGTGCCGGCTTAGCTCAGCTGGTAGAGCAACCGCCTTGTAAGCGGTAGGCCGTCGGTTCGAGTCCGACAGCCGGCACCACGCAGCTCAGCCAGGTACCCGCGCGCGCGGCTCCGCGCCGACGCGGCGGCCGCGCAGGAAGGTGGCGGCGACGGCGCGGTCGTCGCCCAGCACCTGTAGCGCGAAGAGACGATCGTGCAGCGAGGCTCCGGCGCAGCGGCGCGCGAGCAGCGGCGTGGCGTTGGTATCGAGGAGGATGAAATCGGCCTCCTGGCCCGGCAGGAGGCTGCCGACGCGATCGGCGATACCCATCACCCGGGCGCCGCCGGCGGTCGCGAAGTACAGCGCGCGGAAGGGATCGAGGCTGGCGCCGCGGAGCTGGCAGGTTCGGTACGCCTCCCCCAGCGTATGGACCACCGATAGTCTGGTGCCGGCGCCGATATCGGTGCCGATGCGCCGATCAAGTTCACGAGTTGCGGGACGGAAAGCTCCTCAAGGTCAGGTAAGCCGCAGGGCAAATCATGTGGCGGCGAGGAAGTCGCTCCGCTTCGGACCAAAAAATCAAAGCGTATGAGCGGCTCCTCATTATGCTCCGCCTGTCTCACCTTCCGGTGGGAGACACCTGGTTTGCGAAAGGACAGAAATGATGCAGCAGAGCGCGAAGCGTGTGATCGGCCGCCACCTGGCGAAGGAGCTGACGCCGGAGGAGCAGGGCCTTGTGGCCGGCGGCTACGAGGGGGAGAGCATGATTTCTCCGACGACCTCCTATACCGAGATCACCGGCGACCGCCGGACCTCCGATACGGTCCTGGACTGATCTTCTGCGGGGGGCGGCCCCGCGCCGCCTCCCCGCCTAGTGTCGTCATATGTGCTGCGACTTAGCGCGAGACCACCCGTCCGGGCAAATTCCATGAGGTTGTTGGCATTTTCACAGCCGGCGGACTTTCACACCTTTGCCGTCAAATGGGCGCTCGAGCGCCTCGGGCTCGACGTCGATGTGCTGTTCCTGTCGGATGTCCCCCAGCTCTCAGCCCTCTCGTTCCGGGCGGGTGCGGACATGGACTGCAGAGTTTCTCAAGGGGATCGGAGCTTCAACCTCTTCGACTACGACATCGTGTGGTTCCGCCGCATGGTCGGACCGGTCCCTTCACCCTCTATCCACGAGAGCGACCTGCAGGTTGCGGTTCGTGACTGGCGGCTGATCTCCTCCTCCATCCAGCAGGCGCTCGGACGACACGGCCGCTTTTGCGTCAACCCCCCGGCGTCGGAGGCCGCGCGAAATCTGAAGCCGCTCCAGCTGCAAGTGGCGATCGAATGCGGCCTGATCGTCCCGCCCACGCTGATTTCCACATCGGCGGAAGAGATCGGCGCGTTCATCCGAACGAATGCTAAGCAAGGCGCCGAGACGATCGCCAAGCCGCTCGCGGCAGTCATGTGGCGGGACGCGGCGGCCAGCGACTTCGGCTTCATGACCGAACTGGTCACCGAAGCGGACGTCCTCGCCGCCGATGTGAGCTCCGACCCCGTGATATTCCAGAAGTGCCTGGCGAAGAGCTACGAGGTGCGCGTCACGATCATGGGCCACACAATGATGGCGGTGAAGCTCGAATCGCAATCGGCCCGAGATGCGGAGGTCGACTTCAGGAAGGTGCGCGATTGGCGCGACCTCGGGCACCGGCGCATCGACCTGCCGGAAGTGGTTGCCGAGAAGCTTCTGGCATTTCACAGCCGGCTCGGCATCATCTTCTCGACCGTGGATTTCATCGTTACTCCAGACGGAGCGTGGGTGTTCCTCGAAGCCAACGAGATGGGAAACTGGCTGTGGATCGAGAGCTGCAATCCCGAAATTCCGCTTCTGGATTGTTTCGCCCGTTTCCTCTGCTCGCGCGATCCACGCTTCCTGTACGAGGCCCCTCCGCCGGCGGAACGAATCCACGCAGCCGGCTATGCGGGGAGCTTCGGGAGCCACATTCGTCCGTACATCGACCATCAGCGGGATCGGCATGTCGAGCCCCGGTCGAGCGCGGTCTTCAGCGACTGATGCTTTCGATTCCCCTTCGGGTTGGCAGGACGCGGAGGGCGGATCCGCGGTGATAATCGGCCTTTTCAGCTTCTTCCTGACAGCGGCGGCACAACCCCCCGCCAGTTTCCTGCCGCTGCCGCGGTGCGAGAGTGAGACTGCGGAGGTGATCGCCCCGTGCACGGTTCGGACCCATCTCTCCCGAGCCGCCATCGATCGACTCCTCCAGGGTCGAGAGCAAGTCCGGTGGCTTAGTGGCGATCGTCTCACGCTCGTGGCTCGGTTCGGCCCCGAGAGATGGGGGCTGCTCTGCTGCGCGCTTCAAACGCCACTCGAGCCGATCGGCGATTCGGGTATGGGTGCCATCACGGTGCGCATCCCACGCGTGGACGAGGCCCTGCTCGACGCAGGGATGATAGCCTCGGAAACAGCATATCCGGTCGAGCGAGTACCGACCCCGTCAGCCCCCATGCCGCCCCCGCGAGCCACGACGTTGCGGGGCACAATCACGCGCCATGTCATCCGCTCTTCCAATCTCGGCCAAGCGCGGGAAATACAGGTCTACGTCCCAGCGGCTGTCCCGCCGGGCGCCCGCCTCCCTGTCATCTTCCTTACCGACGGAGAGACCGAGCGCTTCGCTGGGCTGCTCGAGGGTGCGGCCCGAGGAAGTGGCGCGGCGGGAGCGATTCTCGTCGGGATTGCGCCTGCAAGCGGGACTCTACCGGGCTGCAAGGGCATGTGCGACCGACGTGCGCTGGAGTATCTGATGTCGGCCGGAGACGATCAGTCGGCTCCGGATTCTCTCTTCAACCGGCACCTGCGGTTCGTCGCCGATGAGGTGGTCCCTCTCGTGATCGGACACTATCCAGCTTCGTCCAAGAGCGCCGATCACATCGCTGCCGGTTACTCCAACGGCGGGGCCTGGGCGGTTTCCGCAGCCGAGCTGCGGCCGGACGTGTTTGGAGGCGTCGTGGCGATGTCCGTCGCGGGCGGCCCCTGGCCGGCGCAACACGCGTCCTCTTTGAAAGGCATGCGGGTCTACGCCGGCGCCGGCACGTTCGAGCGCTTCTTCCTTCCCCGTACCCGCGAGGTCGCTGCCTCGGCTCAGGCGGCGGGGGCGGAAGTGAAGATGGATGAGATCGTTTCCGGGCACAGTTCGCTACTCTGGGACGCTTTGTTTGCGCACGGGCTCCCCTGGGTCTTGGCCTGGAGCACGACGCCGCAGCCCCGTTGAATCCCGATCGCCGGCCTGTTGATCGAAGATCCGCCTTGGCCGTCCAGCTCTCGGTGGAGTAGCCCCCGCGCGGGGCGCGATTTCGCTCATCGCCGCGCATCGAGGCCCAGTCTCGATACGCTGCGCGAAGGGACCGACACGCGGCGGCCGCGCAGGAAGGTGGCGGCGACGGCGCGGTCGCCGCCCAGCACCTGCAGCGCGAAGAGACGATCGTGCAGCGAGGCTCCGGCGCAGCGGCGCGCGAGCAGCGGCGTGGCGTTGGCATCGAGGAGGATGAAATCGGCCTCCTGGCCCGGCAGGAGGCTGCCGACGCGGTCGGCGATACCCATCACCCGGGCGCCGCCGGCGGTCGCGAAGTACAGCGCGCGGAAGGGATCGAGGCTGGCGCCGCGGAGCTGGCAGGTCCGGTACGCCTCCCCCAAGGTGTGGAGCACCGAGAGGCTGGTGCCCGCGCCGATGTCGGTGCCGATGCCGATCCGCACGCCGTGGCGATCGGCCTGGGCCAGATCGAACAGGCCCGAGCCGAGGAACATGTTGCTGGTCGGACAGAAGGCGATGCCGGCCCCGGCCTCCGCCATTCGGGACAGCGCGCGATCGTCCATGTGGACGCAATGGGCGAAGACCGAGCGGGGGCCGACCATGCCGAAGCGGTCGTAGACGTCGAGATAGTCGGGCGCCGCGGGGAAGCGCTCCGCGACGAACGCGATCTCGCCGCGATTCTCGGACAGGTGGGTGTGCATCAGCACGTCCGGATGCGCGGCGAGCATGGCGCCGGCGTCGGCGAGCTGCTCGTCGCTCGACGTCGGGACGAAGCGGGGGGTGACGGCGTAGCCGAGACGGCCGCGGCCGCGCCACCGCGCGATCAGCGCTTCGGTGTCGGCGCGGCCGGACGCGACCGTGTCGCAGAGGCCGTCGGGCCCGCGATCCATCAGCACCTTGCCCGAGACGATGCGCATGTCGCGCCGCAGCGCGGCCTCGAACAGCGCGTCGACGGAAGCCGCATGGACCGTCGCGAAGACGAGCGCGCTGGTGGTGCCGTGCCGGAGCAGCTCGTCCAGGAAGAAGCCGGCGACCTCGTCGGCATGGCCGCGGTCGGCGAAGGCCTGCTCGGCCGGGAAGATATGGCGCTCGAGCCATTGCATGAGCTGCTCGCCGTGCGAGGCGATGCACCCGATCTGCGGATAATGGACGTGGGCGTCGACGAGGCCGGGGACGATGAGGCCCTGGACCCGCTCCACCGGCACGTCGGCGAATCGTTGGGCGAGCTCGGCATAAGCTCCGCAGGCGAGGACGAGACCGTCCGCCACGACGAGCAGGCCGTCTTCGAAATGGCGTATCGCCTCGGGACCCGCCGCGGCCGGATCCTCGAGGACGCTCAGGATCTCGCCGCGGAACGCCTTCATGCGCCTCCCTCCAGCATCAGCAATTGGGCGAGGACGGCGACAGCGATCACGTCCGGCTGGTGGCCGGAGATGCCCGGAATACCGATCGGACAGGTGAGGCGGGACGCGTCGACGCCCTCCTTCCGAAGCCGCGACAGGAAGCGGGCGCGCTTGGTCTGGGAGCCGATCAGCCCGACGAAGGCTGCGCGGGAGCGCAGCGCGGCGGCGGTGAGGCGGTAATCGAGGCCGTGGTCGTGGGTGAAGATCAGCACCGCCGCGCCCGCCTCCGCCGCCTCGGCGCAGGCGACCATCGCCTCCTCGTCCTGGGTCGAGACGCCGGGAAACGCCCGGTTCTGGCGCGGATCGAACCAGGCGAGGCGGAAGGGCAGCCGCGGCAGGCGGCCCGCGATGGCGACGCCGACATGGCCCGCTCCGAACATCAGTAGCGGTCGGTCCGCCCGGCGGTCGTCCGGCTCGATGAAGATCGTGCCCTCGCCCGGCCGGGCCGCGCGCGGCGGCAGCGGCGGCGGAACTCCCGCTTCGCAATGTTCGGCCGGGAGCCGAGCGACCGGCGCATTCGCGCCGGCGAAATAGGCGGCCACCGGCTTGCGGCGCTCGACATAATCGGTCCAGTCCCAGGCCCCCGGCGCGAAGTGCAGATGCTCGACCATCAGCCGCACCTGCCCGCCGCAGCATTGGCCGAGCAGCGGACCCAGCGGCCAGTCCTGCACGCGCCAGCTTCCCGGCGGCTCGGCGAGGATGCGGCGCGCCTGCTCGGTGGCCTGATATTCGAGCGCGCCGCCGCCGATCGTCCCGGTGCTCGCACCTGCCGTGACCGCCATGCGCGTTCCGGCCCGGCGCGGTGCCGAGCCCTCGGTGGAGAGGATCGTGACGAGAGCCACCGGCTCGCTGCCGCGCGCCGCGCGGACCGCCTCGAGCCAGTCGGGCATCATCGCGCCCGCAGCTCGGCGATCGCGGCGAGGATGCGCTCCGGGGTGGCGGGCGCGTCGAGCTTCGGCAGGCCCTTGCCGGGCGCCGCGGCGGCGACGGCCTGGGTGAGGGCCGAGAAGACCGAGATGGCGAGCATCAGCGGCGGCTCGCCGACCGCCTTGGAGCGATGGATCGTCGCCTCGACATTCTCGCCGCGGTCCCACAGGCGCATGGCCATGCGCGGCGGCCGATCGCCCGCGGTCGGGATCTTGTAGGTGGATGGCGCGTGGGTGAGCAGGCGGCCGCGTTCATCGAAGACGAGCTCTTCGGTGGTCAGCCAGCCCATGCCCTGGATGAAGCCGCCCTCGATCTGCCCGAGGTCGACCGCCGGGTTGAGCGAGCGGCCGACGTCGTGGAGGATGTCAACCGCGACCACGCGATGCTCGCCGGTGAGCGTGTCGATCGCGACTTCGCTCAGGGCGGCGCCATAAGCGAAGTAGAGGAAGGGCCGGCCGCGGTGGGCGGCGCGGTCGTAATGGATCTTGGGGGTCGCGTAATAGCCGGTGGCGGCGAGCGAGATCCGCGCGAGATGGGCGTTGCGGCAAAGTTCGCCGAAGCTCCAGCTTGGCGCATCCGCCTGGGTTGCCGCGAAGGCGTCGAGCCGCTGCTTGATCGTCTCCGCGGCATTCCTGGCCGCCATCGCGTTGAGGTCCGTGCCCGAGGAGGCGGCGGTGGCCGAGGTGTTCGGCACCTTGTCGGTGCGGGTGGCGCTGACCTTCACCGTCGCGACCGGCACGCCGAACACGTCCGCGACGACCTGGGCGACCTTGATCATCAGGCCCTGCCCCATTTCGGTGCCGCCGTGGTTGAGGTGGATCGACCCGTCGGCATAGACCAGGACGAGGGCGCCGGCCTGGTTGAGGTGGGTGGTGGTGAAGCTGATCCCGAACTTGACCGGCGTCAGCGCCAGACCCTTCTTGAGAATGCGGTGGCGCGCATTGAACCCGGCGACGGCCTCGCTGCGCGCGGCATAGTCCGCGCTCGCGACGAGCTCGGCGACGATCTCGGGCGCGACATTGTCTTCGACGCGCATGTGATAGGGCGTCACGTCCCGGCCCGGACCGTACAGGTTGGCTTGGCGGACGGCGAGGGGATCCAGCCCGAGATGAGCGGCGATCGCGTCCATCACGCGCTCGATCGCCATCATCCCCTGGGGCCCGCCGAAGCCGCGGAAAGCGGTGTTGGAGACGCTGTGGGTCTTGAGCCGGCGCGACACGATCTCGACCGCCGGCAGGTAATAGCAATTGTCGGCGTGGAACATGGCGCGGTCGCTGATCGCGAGGCTGAGGTCGACGGTGGCGCCGCAGCGGGCGGCGAGCGCGATCCTGATGCCCTCGATGCGGCCGTCGCCGTCGAAACCGACGTCATAGTCGGCGATGAAGTCGTGGCGCTTGCCCGTCATCGCCATGTCGTCGTCGCGGTCGGCGCGGATCTTCGCCGGCCGGCCGGTACGCGCCGCGACGAGGGCGCAGGCCGCCGCATAGGCTGCGGCTTGCGTCTCCTTGCCGCCGAACCCGCCGCCCATCCGGCGCACCTCGACCGTCACGTCGGCGCTCGTCACGCCCAGCAGCACCGCGATCAGATGCTGGACCTCGCTCGGATGCTGGGTCGAGCTGACGACATGGATCTGCCCCGCCTCGCCGGGAACGGCCAGGGCAGCCTGGCCCTCGAGGTAGAAATGCTCCTGCCCGCCCATCGTCAGCGTGCCGGCGAGGCGGTGGGCCGCGCCGGCGAGCGCGGCGGCGGCATCGCCCCGCGCCATGATCTGCGGGGGCTCGAAATCCATGCCCGCGGCGGCCGCGTCGGCGATGGTGACGAAAGCGGGGCGCGGCTCGGCCTCGACCTTCGCCAGCCGGGCGGCGATGCGCGCGGCGCGGTGGGTGGTCGCCGCCACCAAGAACAGCGGCTGGCCGGGATAGAGGATCTCGTCCTCGGCGAAGAGCCGGTCGTCGTGGACGACGGGGCCGACATTGTTCTCGCCCGGAATGTCCGCGGCCGTGAAGACCGCGACGACGCCGGGGGCGGCGCGCACCTCGGTCAGGTCGAGGCCGGTCAGCCGCGCATGGCCGTCCGCGGCGAGGCCGAAGGCGAGATGGAGAATCCCGGGCGGCTCGGGCAGATCGTCGACATAGCGCGCGGTGCCGGCGACGTGGCCCTCGGCGCTGTCGTGGCGCAGCGGCTGGCCGACGGCGTCAGACATCGAACAGGTTCTCGCGTTCGAGGCCCAGGCTCCGCACGAGATTGGCGGCAACGGTCAGGCGGTACGCGGCCGATCCCCTGAGATCGCTGAGCGGCCGATAGTCCTCCGCCAAGGCCGCGGCGGCCTCGGCGAACGTCGCTTCGCACCACGGCTTTCCGGTCAGCGCCGCCTCGCAGGCGGGCGCGCGGGCGGGAATGCCGGCCATGCCGCCGAACGCGACCCGCGCCTCGACGACGCGGCCTTCCTCCAGCCGGATGGCGAAGGCGCCGCACACGGCCGAGATGTCGCTGTCGAACCGCTTCGAGAGCTTGGCGATGCGGATGCGGGTGCTCGCGCGCGGGCGGGGGATGCGCACGCGCTCGACGAACTCCCCGGGCTGCCGGTCCTGCTTCCCGTAAGCGAGGAAAAACCGTTCGAGCGGCATGGCGCGGCGCTCGCCCCCCCGCCGGAGCACCAGCTCCGCGCCGAGCGCGATCAGCGCCGGCGGCATGTCGCCGATCGGCGAGCCGTTGGCGATGTTGCCGCCGATGGTCCCGGCATTGCGGACCTGGAGGCCGCCGATGCGGCGGACCAGCTCCCCAAGGTCGCGGTGGAGCGCTGCGAGC
>Ga0213876_10000810_pt1 | contig 21170 bp, 18 predicted proteins | sample BarmaccomBMRX_R9_FD_160113 | JGI IMG/M metagenome (GOLD analysis project Ga0213876, IMG submission 160113) | Root-associated microbial communities from Barbacenia macrantha in rupestrian grasslands, the National Park of Serra do Cipo, Brazil - RX_R9 | ecosystem: Host-associated > Plants > Roots... | reverse complement strand
GGCCAACGTCGGTTATGCGGCTGCCGAGCGGCACTTTTCGCGCGCCCGGCTGGAACCCGAATTGCTCATGGTCGAAACGGACCACGACATGCGCAACCCGGCCGACATGCTCATCCTGGACCGGGTGGCCAAGGCCGTGTTTCACGTGCCGGGCATCGCTCAGGTGCAGTCGATCACCAGGCCGCTGGGCACCCCGCTGGTGCACAGCTCGCTGGCGTTCCAGATCAGCGCGCAAAGCGCCAACCAGCAGGAAAACCTTACGTACCAACGAGATCGCGCGGACGACTTATTGAGACAGGCCGGTGAGCTGTCCAACACAATCGACATCCTGAGGAAGCAATACCTGCTGCAGCAGCAGCTCGCCGACACCACCCACAGCGAGGCCCAGAGCTTTCACGACACGATCGCCACGATCAAAGACCTGCGCGACAAGATCGCCAACTTCGACGACTTCTTCAGGCCGATTCGTAGCTATTTCTATTGGGAGAAGCATTGCTACGACATCCCGGCCTGCTGGGCGATCCGCTCGGTCCTCGACGCGCTGGACGGCGTCGACCAGCTCAGCGAAAGATTCGAGGACCTCACAGCCACGTTGGACAAGCTCGACGCGCTGCAGCCGAAACTGGTGGGATTGATACCGGCCCAGATCGCTAGCCAGGAGCACAATCACGAATTGACGCTGGCCAACTACGCCACGCTGTCCGGGATCTACGCCCAGACGGCCGCGGCTATCGAAAATTCGACGGCGCTGGGGCGAGCGTTTGACACCGCGAAGAATGACGACACCTTCTATCTGCCTCCCGAGGTTTTCGACAACCCCGACTTCAAACGCGGGCTCAAGTTGTTCCTCTCGCCCGACGGCAAGGCGGCCCGCATGCTCGTCACTCACGAGGGTGATCCGGCGACGCCCGAAGGCATCTCGCACATCGAACCGATCGCGAAGGCGGCTCACGAGGCGTTGAAGGGCACGCCCATGGCCGACGCGAAGATATATCTGGGGGGCACCGCGGCGACGTACAAGGACATCCAGGACGGCGCCAAGTACGACCTGCTGATCGTGGGATTGGCCGCGCTCAGCCTGATCTTGCTGATCATGATGATCATCACGCGCAGCCTGATCGCCGCGCTCGTGATCGTCGGAACGGTAGCCCTGTCGCTGGGCGCCTCGTTCGGGCTGTCGGTGCTGGTGTGGCAGTACATGTTCGGCATCAAGCTCTACTGGGTGGTGCTGGCGCTGGCCGTGATTCTGCTGCTGGCCGTGGGATCCGACTACAACCTGCTGTTGATCTCCCGGTTCAAGGAAGAAATCCACGCCGGACTCAAGACCGGCGTCATCCGGGCGATGGCCGGCTCCGGTTCCGTGGTCACCTCCGCCGGCCTCGTTTTCGCGATCACCATGTGCGCGTTCGTGTTCAGCGGTTTTCAAGTTCTCGGCCAGATCGGGACCACGATCGGACTGGGACTGTTGTTCGACACCCTCATCGTGCGTTCCTTCATGACGCCGTCCGTGGCGACTCTGCTCGGGCGTTGGTTCTGGTGGCCGCAACGGGTGCGCCCCCGGCCGGCGAGTTCGATGCTGCGCCCGTACGGCCCGCGTCCCGCGGTTCGCCAATTGCTGCTGTGGGAGGACGGCGACGCCGTGGACCCGGTGGTGACGTCTTCGAAGGCGCGTTGATTCGCGTCGAAAGTTGACGGCCGCGGCCGCCGAATTCCATTGAGAATTTGTGAAGAATCCTCCAAGGTCACGCCGGCACGGTGGACGAGGTCTGAAAACAGGCCGGCCCTCGAGAGCAAGGAGAAATTATGGCCACCACCGACACCGCATTTACCGTTCCACGGCATGAATTCGTGCCCCCCGCGTCGAGCGATGAGATCGTGCTGGCCCCGCCCCTGGCTACCTTGCAAACACATCAGGAAGCGACCGTGCTTGTGACCGCAGCGGGCTTGGCGTACCTACCCGGCGGCATAGGTGCGGCATTCGCCAAAGGCGCTCGCCAAGGTGGCGGCTTGATTGGCGGCCTGGTTGCCGCCGGGGTGTCAAGTGCTGCGAAGGCAGCGTCGGATCGGCGCGAGGCGAATGCGGCACAGCCCGCCGCTGTGCCAGCGGCGGTGCAAAAGGCCTTACAGCGTCGGAATGCCTTCGCCGCGGGCTACGCGGACGTGGTGTCGGTTCGGTGTAAGTCCACGCTGTTGAGCCAATTCATGTGGATCGACGCGGGTGGCGGGTCGGACAAGGTGAAGATTGACTTACGCGGAATCAAGGCCGAACAGCTGGCTGCGACCATCGCGGTTCGGCGCCTGTTGATCGAGGGCAGCTGGATCTTGCAGGAGGCGCTGGCGAGTCTGCGGTCCCAGCCCATAGCGGGACGGCCGCTCGCGGAACAGATAAGCGACACCGACGCAGTGTTGGACGAGTTGCGTGACCTGATCGAGGGCGCCGACTTGACCCGCGAAGAGGTCGCCGAGTGCGCGCTGAAACGTCATCCGGAGTTCGCCGAATTCGAATCAGTTCCCGCGATGGCCGAGCTGTACTCCAAGCTCATCAACGGCTGACCCGATGGCGACCTTGCCCCCGGCAGCACCGCGGTGCAAGGTCGCCCCCAGTCAGCGCAGCATCGTCGCCACGATGCCGGCCAGATAGCCCAGCCGGGCCACCTCCGACGGCCGGAACTCCGGGCCGCCCGGCCGACCCAGCACCACGGCGGTGTGGTGATCGCCCAACGGGGCGGCCACCATCGTGGTGTCCATGTCGCGCCAGCTCTGCGGCACCCATTCGGCGTCGCCGTCGAGCACCGTGGCCCGTTCGATCGGCAGCCAGGGCGCCGAATCCGCGAGGGTCTCCGGCGCGCCCGGGCTGCCCGCGACCCGTCGCAGGCCCGCCTCGGTCCAGCGCGAGACCGTGCACCAGCTCACCCGCAGCACCTTGGGCGCTTCGTCGGCCAGTACCTGCAGCTTGGCCTCGTTGCCGGCGGCCGCGGCGATGTGGTCGAGCAGCTCCAGCTCGCGGTGGGCTTCCAGCAGCCCGGTATGTGGGCGCACGCTGTCCACCCGCACACCGTTGAGCGATTCGGCGGCCGTGATCAGCGTGTCGGGCATCGCGCCCGGGGGAAGTTCGATGACCAGGTCGTCGATCGCGTGCCCCGAGCTGCGCTCGACCACGTCCAGCGACAGGATGTCCGCACCCACCGACCCGAGCGCCACTGCCAGCGAGCCCAGGCTGCCCGGGCGGTCGAGCAGCCGGATGCGCAACAGATACGAGGGCACGGCCAACACTGTCGCACAGGGATGTATCCACGGCATTTCGGCGGATTGCCGCCCAGCATGCACCGAGCGCCACGCCATCGTGACGTTCGCGCATGGGTAGGCTCTTCGCTCGTGTCCCAGATCTCCCGCGACGAGGTGGCGCACCTGGCCCGGTTGGCCCGGCTGGCGTTGACCGATGCCGAGCTGGACAGCTTCGCCGGTCAACTCGACGCCATCCTGACCCACGTCAGCCAGATTCAGGCCGTCGACGTCACCGGCGTCGAGGCCACCGATAACCCGCTGAAGGACGTCAACGTCACGCGCCCGGACGAGACGGCGCCGTGCCTGACCCAGCAGGAAGCGCTGGCCCAGGCGCCCGAAGCCGTCGACGGACGCTTCGCCGTCCCGCAGATCCTGGGGGAGAGCCAGTGAGCGACATCATCCGATTGGATGCCGCGACGCTGGCCGCCCAGATCGCCGCCCGCGAGCTGTCCTCGGTCGAGGTGACCCAGGCCTGCCTGGACCAGATCGCGGCGACCGATGACCGCTATCACGCCTTCCTGCACGTGGCGGCCGGTGAAGCCTTGTCGGCCGCGGCCACCGTCGACAAGGCTTTGGCCGCCGGGGAGCCCCCGCCGTCGGCGCTGGCTGGCGTGCCGCTGGCGCTCAAGGACGTGTTCACCACCATCGACATGCCGACCACCTGCGGGTCCAGGATCCTCGAGGGCTGGCGTTCGCCCTACGACGCCACGCTGACCGCGCGGCTGCGCGCGGCCGGCATCCCGATCCTGGGCAAGACGAACATGGACGAGTTCGCGATGGGATCCTCGACGGAGAACTCCGCCTACGGCCCAACCCGCAACCCCTGGAACGTGGACCGGGTTCCCGGCGGCTCCGGCGGTGGCAGCGCGGCGGCGCTGGCGGCGTTCCAGGCGCCGCTGGCCATCGGGTCCGACACCGGGGGTTCCATCCGCCAGCCCGCGGCGCTGACCGCGACCGTCGGCGTCAAACCCACCTACGGCACGGTGTCCCGGTACGGGCTGGTGGCCTGCGCGTCGTCGCTGGACCAGGGTGGGCCGTGTGCGCGAACCGTGCTGGACACCGCGCTGCTGCATCAGGTGATCGCCGGGCATGACGCGCGCGACTCGACGTCGATCGACGCCGAGGTGCCCGATGTCGTCGGCGCCGCGCGGGCCGGCGCGGCCGGCGACCTGAGTGGCGTGCGCGTCGGGGTGGTCAAGCAGCTGCGCGGTGACGGGTACCAGCCCGGGGTACTGGCGTCGTTCGAGGCGGCCGTCGAGCAGTTGGGAGCTCTGGGCGCCGAGGTCAGCGAGGTGGATTGCCCGCACTTCGAATACGCGCTGCCGGCCTATTACCTGATCCTGCCCTCGGAGGTCTCCAGCAACCTGGCGCGCTTCGACGCGATGCGCTACGGGCTGCGGGTCGGCGACGACGGCAGCCACAGCGCCGAGGAGGTGATGGCGATGACGCGGGCCGCCGGTTTCGGGCCAGAGGTCAAGCGCCGCATCATGATTGGCGCCTACGCATTATCGGCGGGCTACTACGACGCCTACTACAACCAGGCGCAGAAGGTGCGCACGCTGATCGCCCGCGACCTGGACGAGGCCTATCGGTCTGTGGATGTGCTGGTGTCGCCGGCGACTCCGACCACCGCGTTTGCGCTGGGCGAGAAGGTCGACGACCCGCTGGCGATGTATCTGTTCGACCTGTGCACGCTGCCGCTGAACCTGGCCGGCCACTGCGGCATGTCGGTGCCGTCGGGGCTGTCGCCGGACGACGGGCTGCCGGTCGGACTGCAGATCATGGCGCCCGCACTGGCCGACGACCGGCTCTACCGGGTGGGCGCGGCCTACGAGGCCGCACGCGGGGCGCTCCCCTCGGCCGTGTAGCGCGAGCAGCCGTGTAGCGCGAGCAGTCGCAAAAGCACCCCAAATGGGCCCGTTTTGGGGGATTTTGCGTCTGCTCGCGCCAGCAAGCGGGCTTCGGGGCAAGATGAACCAATGCGGATCGGAGTTCTCACGGGAGGCGGCGACTGCCCCGGGCTCAACGCCGTCATCCGGGCCGTGGTGCGTACCTGCGACGCCCGGTACGGCTCGTCGGTGGTCGGTTTCCAGGACGGGTGGCGCGGGTTGCTGGAAAACCGGCGCATGCAACTGCGCAACGACGACCGTAACGACCGCCTGCTGGCCAAGGGCGGCACGATGCTGGGCACCGCCCGCGTCCACCCCGACAAGCTGCGCGCGGGCCTGGACCAGATCAAGCAGACCCTGGACGACAACGGCATCGACGTGCTCATCCCGATCGGCGGCGAGGGGACGCTGACCGCCGGGCACTGGCTGTCGGAGGAGAACGTCCCTGTGGTCGGCGTGCCGAAGACCATCGACAACGACATCGACTGCACGGACGTGACTTTCGGGCACGACACCGCCCTGACGGTGGCCACCGATGCCATCGACCGGTTGCACAGCACCGCCGAATCCCACCAGCGTGTGATGCTGGTGGAGGTGATGGGCCGGCACGCCGGCTGGATCGCGCTGAACAGCGGGTTGGCCTCCGGCGCACACATGACGTTGATCCCCGAACAGCCCTTCGATATCGAAGAGGTCTGCCGGCTCGTCAAAAGGCGCTTCCAGCGCGGAGATTCACACTTTATCTGCGTGGTCGCCGAGGGGGCCAAGCCGGTGGCGGGTTCGATCACGTTGCGCGAAGGCGGGATTGACGAGTTCGGGCACGAACGATTCACCGGGGTGGCGGCCCAGCTCGGGTACGAGGTGGAGAAACGGATCAACAAGGAGGTGCGGGTGACCGTGCTGGGCCATGTGCAGCGGGGCGGCATTCCCACCGCCTACGACCGCGTGCTGGCCACCCGGTTCGGGGTCAACGCCGCCGACGCCGCGCACGCCGGCGAGTACGGCCAAATGGTGTCGCTGCGCGGGCAGGACATCGGTCGGGTCGCGCTGGCCGACGCGGTGCGCCAGCTCAAGCTGGTGCCGCAAAGCCGCTACGACGACGCCGCCGCGTTCTTCGGCTGACCGGTCGCCCACGCCCGCGAGCGCGGGGTGTCCCACCGCGTCATTAGGATCGATCCCATGACTGTGGTTGCCGACCTGCTGGATTACGACGAGGTCATCGAGCGCTTCGATCCGGTGCTCGGGCTTGAAGTGCACGTCGAACTGTCCACCGCGACCAAAATGTTCTGCGGTTGCGCCACCGCGTTCGGCGGGGAGCCCAACACCCAGGTGTGTCCGGTCTGTCTGGGCCTGCCCGGTTCACTGCCGGTGGTCAACCAGGCCGCCGTGGAGTCCGCGATCCGGATCGGGCTGGCGTTGAACTGCGAGATCGTGCCGTGGTGTCGCTTCGCGCGGAAGAACTACTTCTATCCGGACATGCCGAAGAACTATCAGATCTCGCAGTACGACGAGCCGATTGCGATCAACGGCTACCTCGAGGCGCCGCTGGAGGACGGCACCACCTGGCGGGTGGAGATCGAACGCGCACACATGGAGGAAGACACCGGCAAGCTGACCCACATCGGCAGCGAGACCGGCCGCATTCACGGGGCGACCACCTCGCTGATCGACTACAACCGGGCCGGTGTGCCGCTGATCGAAATCGTCACCAAGCCCATTGAGGGGGCTGGCGAACGGGCACCGCAGATCGCCCGGGCCTATGTGACGGCATTGCGAGATCTGTTGCGCGCGTTGGGCGTATCCGACGTCCGGATGGACCAGGGTTCGATGCGTTGCGACGCCAACGTGTCGCTCAAGCCGGCCGGGGCCGGTGAGTTCGGAACCCGGACCGAGACCAAGAACGTCAACTCGCTCAAGAGCGTCGAGGTCGCGGTTCGCTACGAAATGCAGCGCCAGGCCGCAGTTTTGCTTGCCGGCGGTCAAATCATCCAGGAGACCAGGCACTTTCATGAGTCCGGCTACACCAGTCCCGGCCGTGCCAAAGAGACCGCCCAGGATTACCGATATTTTCCCGAGCCCGATCTGGAACCCGTCGCGCCCAGCCGCGAACTCGTCGAGCGGTTGCGCCGGACCATTCCCGAGCTACCGTGGTTGAGCCGCAAGCGAATTCAACAGGAATGGGCTATCTCCGACGAGGTCATGCGTGATCTTGTCAACGCCGGAGCCATCGAATTGGTCACCGCCACGATCGCACACGGCGCCTCCAGCGCCCAGGCCCGGTCCTGGTGGGGAAACTTCCTGGTACAGAAGGCCAACGAGGCCGGGGTGCAACTCGACGAGCTGGCGATCACGCCCGCCCAGGTCGCCGCCGTGATCGCCCTCGTCGACGAGGGCAAGTTGTCGAACAAACTGGCCCGCCAGGTGGTGGAGGGCGTGCTGGCCGGGGAAGGCGAGCCCGAGCAGGTGATGACCGCTCGCGGGTTGGCGCTGGTGCGCGACGAATCTTTGACCCAGGCGGCCGTCGACGAGGCCTTGGCGGCCAATCCCGATGTGGCGGAAAAGATTCGCGGCGGCAAGGTGGCTGCCGCCGGCGCGATCGTCGGCGCCGTCATGAAGGCCACTCGCGGTCAGGCGGACGCGGCCCGGGTGCGCGAACTGGTCCTGGCGGCCTGCGGGCAGGGGTGACGGGCGGTGAGTCACGATTGGTTGGATCGGGTCACCGGGCTGATTGACACCGCCATGCTGGTGGTGACCACCCGGGCCGAGGGCCATAACTCGGGCTGCCTCGTCGGCTTCGCAACCCAGGCCAGCATCGATCCTGCGCGGTTTCTGGTGGGCCTGTCCCGCACCAACCACACCTTCGGGGTAGCGAGCCGGTCGAATCACCTTGCCGTGCATGTGTTGTCGCGGCGCGACACGTCCTTGGCCGAACTGTTCGGCGGCCAAACCGACGACGAGGTCGACAAGTTCGAGCACTGCGCGTGGCACAGCGGTCCCGAAGGCATGCCGATTCTGGACGACGCGCTCGCTTGGCTGGTCGGCAGAACGGTGGATCGAATAGATCTCGGCGACCATCTCGGTTACTTGCTCGAACCGGTCGAAGCGTGGTTCGCCGACGGTCCGGCCGATGTGATCCGCTTCTCCGACGTCCGCGACCTGCAACCGGGCCACGACCCGTAAACGCGGAAAGACTGTCGCAAGATCTCATCGACATCCATCATGTTGGTGTGACCGATGAATCGTTCGAAGATTTGATGGCGATGCTGGACGGCCCGGTGTTCGTTGTGACGACCCAGGCCGACGGCCAGCCCTCGGGCTGTCTGATCAGCTTCGCCACTCAAACGAGCGTGCGGCCCCCGAGCTTTATGGTCGGTCTGCCCGTTACCAGCCAGACCTGCGAGGTGGCGAGCCGAGCGGGGCACCTGGCAGTGCACGCGCTGCCGCAGGACCGGCAGGTCCTGGCCGAACTATTCGGCGGCCAAACGCGCGATCATTCGCGCGCTGCTCGTGGCGGGCCGGCCCCAAAGGGATGCCGATTCTCGACGATGCCGTCGCCTGGTTCGTCGGGCGGACGGTGAGTCGCAGCGATGTCGGCGACCACGTGGCGTACCTGTTGGAACCCGTCGCCGTCTGGGTTCCGGAGGACGACGAGGAAATGCTTTACCTGTCCGACCTGGATGACCTCGAGCCCGGGCAGGAGACGCCGTACCGGCTCTACGACCGTGAACGGGGCGAATCGGCACGCCGATACGGTCTGCGCTTCACCCTCGACGTGCCTTAGTTTGCGCCGGGGGTCGGCCCGGTCGGCCGGTCGGGCCGGCCATCCGGGACCGCGAGCGTAACCGCACTGCGAAAAATCGGCTCCAGAATCGCCGTGCCGTTACGCTGGCGAACCGGATGGCGCTCCGTCAGCGGAGTCAGGTCTTGTCGTCGTTGTTGCGCGGGAATCCGCCGCCCGACGGGAACAGCGGGAACACCACGTCGTCGAGCTTCTCGGCATCCCCGGCGGTCTTGTTGACGGTTGCGCCCCACACGTTGCCGTCCGGCGACATCCGCAGCGCCCACGCGTGCGCGTGGGTGTCCTTACGGACCACGTCGGGTTCGCCGGTGACCGCCCCGGTCGACGGCGCCAGCCGCACCGCCACCGTCAGTTTCGTGGTGATCAGGTTGACCAGCACGGTCCCGTCCATGGCCGCGCACCCGGCCACGCCGGGCTTGTCCGGCCAGGTCCACACCGTCGACACTTCCGATTTCTTGGTGATCCTTTGCAGCCGATCCGCGGTGGGAGTGCGGTCGGCGACATACAGCGAACCATCAACGGGATCGATGCACATGCCTCCGCCCGCGCCGACGCCGGTCAGCGCGGTCGTCGGTGGGGCCTGGCCGACGGTGGTGGGTTGCTCGATCCGCAGCACCTTGCCGGCGAGGGATTTGGGATCGGCGGCCAGCGCCGGGTTGCCCGCGTCCCCGGTCATGACGAGCAGCGTGGTGGGGCTGGTGAAGATCAGGGCGCCGGTATTCCCGGTGGCGCCCTTGGGAATTCCGGTCAGGATGTCCTTGGGGACGTCGCCGTCGGCGATGCGGATGACCCGGTTGTCGGTGGGCGTGCTGATGTAGGCGTACATCAGGCGGTCCTGCGAGTAGGTGGGCGACAGCACGATGTCCATCAGGCCGCCATCACCGGACGGGTCGACGGGGATGACCATCTTGATTTTCGGCTCGGCGTTGACCGCTATCTCCTTGACGGCGCCGGTGGTGCGCTCGGCAACCAACGCGGTCTTGCTGTCGCCGCCCATGATCAGCCCGCTGGTGCTCTCCAGGCAGCCCTGCATGACCCCCGGCGCCGGGCACGCCTTGGGGAACGGAGTCGCGGGCAGCGGCGGCGGCGGGGGAGGCGTCTCGCTGGGCTGGGGTTTGAGTTCGGGGGCGGTGGTGAACGGCTGCGACTGGGCGTCGTTGAACCGTGCGCAGCCGCTCGACAGCAGCACCGCCGCGCATAGCGCCGCGAGCCCGCATCGGGCCAACCGCCGTCTCCGCATGACCGACAGGCTACCTGTCGGTACCGCCGCGACATGGCGCCAGCGCTCCACCGTAAGCGTGCCGTCGGTTGCAGCAATGAACAGGTCACGGTGCACGCGAATGTCCGGGAGGAACTCAGCTGCTTCTCGACCGATGATCGGCCGAGATCAGGGGGTCGGCGCTATGGCCGAGCAGACGCAAAAGCACCCAAACGGGGCGTTATCGGGTGCTTTTGCGTCTGCTCGGCGAAAAACGCGCTCGATCGCCGACGCGGTGCGCGGGGTGGCGCTGGCGGGCAAGGCTGCAATCGGCGACCGCCCGCGAGTGCACCGGTACCTTGTCCGAGATCCGCGCGCGACCGGTCTGTGGCCGTTTGGTGATCCAACTTCGACCAACCTGCGGATTTGTCAGTAGAAGCGCCGCTCAAATCCCCAATTCAGGCCAAAATGCCCTTACCCTTGCACGCGTGACCAGTCAACCGAATGACACGCACTGGCGACGTCCGGGTGATCCCCCGGAGCCAATCCCGGGACGTCCCGCCTCGGCAAGGCTGGTGGATCCCGAAGATGACCTGACGCCGGTCGGGTATCCCGGCGACTTCAACCCGTCTACCGGGACCACCACGGTGATCCCACCCTACGAACCCGACCGGCTCGGGGTCGCGGGCCCGGGATACGGCCTGATCGAAGCGCAGGAGCCGCTGCCGTACATCGAGCCGCAGTCCGCGGGCCGACCCGCGCCCGCGGGGCCCGCCGAGATCGAATCCGACGACGACGATCGGCTGCGCGCCGCCGGCCGGCGGGGCACCCAGCATCTGGGCTTGTTGGTATTGCGGCTCGGGCTCGGAGCGGTGCTGATCGCCCACAGCCTGCAAAAGCTGTTCGGCTGGTGGGGCGGCTCCGGGGTGATCGGCTTCAAGAACTCGCTGTCCGACGTCGGCTACCACCACGCCGACATCCTCGCCTACGTCAGTGCCGGCGGCGAGCTCGTTGCGGGCGTGCTGCTGGTGCTGGGGCTGTTCACCCCGATCGCCGCGGCGGGGGCGCTGGCCTTCCTGATCAACGGCCTGCTGGCCACGATTCCTATGCGCCCGCACACGCACAACCTCGCCTACTTCCTGCCCGACGGGCACGAATACCAGATCAGCCTGATCGTCATGGCCGTGGCCGTTATCCTGGCCGGCCCCGGCCGCTACGGCCTGGATGCCGGCCGCGGCTGGTCCCACCGGCCGTTCATTGGGTCGTTCGTTGCGCTGGTCGTGGGCATCGCGGCCGGCATCGGTGTCTGGGTGCTGCTCACCGGCGTCAATCCGCTGACCTGAGTGGCCCTGAGCGCCTGAGCCCCCGGGCGGCCTGGCGAGCAGACGCGAAAGCACCCAAATTCGGCACGAATTGGGTGCTTTCGCGTCTGCTCGTCACTCGTAAGGGTTGGGAACCCGCCCGGAACTGACCTCGGTCAGCTGCGGCAGCGTCGCGAACGTGACGGCGGGCAGGCGCAGCTCGGTGCCGTCCGTGAGGTGCGCCCGCGCCCAGGAACCCCGGTGGAACCGCAGCCCGTCGATCTCCTCCCAGCGCACCGCGCGGCTACCCAGCAGCGTCCGGACCGTCACCCCCTCGTCGTCGGCGACCGTGCGCAGCCGGACTATCAACGCCGACAACAGCACCGGGATGAGCAGCAGCGGGACGCTCGCCGGCCACGCCAGCACCGGCACCAGCAAGCCGAGCGTCGCGAATGCGACCGCGAGGTGTGCCATCGGCGACACTTTGATCACCACCGGCGAGCCTGTCGGGGAGCTTGCAGTAGCCACCCGAGCATCATTTCACTGGCCCAATTCTCCGGCCTCGGCGTGTTGACTCTGCGCACAGGGTGAGCCCAAGCGGCGTGTCGCCGCCCAGGGCGCAGAATCAACGCCCAGCGGCGGCCGCACAGCAACGGATTTGACTGCTGAGCTGTGCGAAGGTTACCGTCGGACATCATGGACACCGCTGGAATGCTCGTAGTACTTAGTCGGCGCGTTGGTGCCTGACTAGCCCAATCGAGCACCAACGCGACCCTCGTGCAGCAGCTGAGCTGGCGGGGGTTTTTTGTTGCTCCGAGACGCGAAGACCACACAAGACCCATCAGGATCAAGAGGACACAGTGAGCGCACCCACCAAGCATGCGTCGCAGGAAGCGGCCAAGATCGCCTCCGACGCGGTCAAACCCGCCGCCAAGCCGCCCACGATTCGACCGAAACATGTTGCGCCGGAACAACTTACCGGCGCTCAGTCGGTGATCCGGGCACTGGAGGAACTTGACGTAGAGATCATCTTCGGCATTCCCGGCGGGGCCGTACTGCCGGTTTACGACCCGCTGTTCGACTCGGTCAAGCTGCGGCACGTGCTGGTCCGCCACGAGCAGGGCGCCGGGCATGCCGCCAGCGGTTACGCGCACGCCACCGGCAAGGTCGGGGTGTGCATGGCGACCTCGGGTCCCGGCGCCACCAACCTGGTGACGCCGCTGGCCGACGCGCAGATGGACTCGATACCGGTGGTTGCGATCACGGGACAGGTCGGGCGCTCGCTGATCGGGACCGACGCGTTCCAGGAGGCCGACATCTCGGGCATCACGATGCCGATCACCAAACACAACTTCCTGGTCCGCTCCGGTGACGAGATTCCCCGGGTGATGGCAGAGGCCTTCCACATCGCGGCCTCGGGACGCCCGGGTGCGGTGCTCGTCGACATCCCCAAGGACGTGCTGCAGGGCCAGTGCAGGTTCAGTTGGCCGCCGCGCATGGAGCTGCCCGGCTACAAACCGAACACCAAGCCGCACAACCGCCAGATCCGCGAGGCGGCCCGGCTCATCGCCTCCGCCCGCAAACCGGTGCTGTATGTCGGCGGCGGCGTGATCCGCGGCGAGGCGACCCAGCAGCTGCGGGATCTGGCCGAACTGACCGGCATCCCGGTGGTTACCACGCTGATGGCGCGCGGCGCGTTCCCGGACAGCCATCCGCAGAACCTGGGTATGCCCGGCATGCACGGCACAGTCGCCGCGGTGGCCGCGCTGCAGCGCAGCGACCTGCTGATCGCGCTGGGCACCCGCTTCGACGACCGGGTGACCGGAAAGCTCGACTCGTTCGCGCCGGACGCCAAGGTCATCCACGCCGACATCGACCCGGCCGAGATCGGCAAGAATCGCCACGCCGACGTGCCGATCGTGGGCGACGTCAAAGCCGTCATTACCGATCTCATCGCGATGGTGCGGCACGACGGCGGCGCCGACACCGCCACAACCCCGGACATGACCGACTGGTGGGCGTATCTGAACGGCGTTCAAAAGACCTATCCGTTGAGCTACGGTCCGCAGAGCGATGGCAGCCTGAGCCCGGAGTACGTGATCGAGAAGCTCGGCGAGATCGCCGGTCCGGACGCCGTTTACGTAGCCGGCGTCGGCCAGCACCAGATGTGGGCGGCGCAGTTCATCCGGTACGAAAAGCCGCGCACCTGGCTGAATTCCGGCGGTCTGGGCACCATGGGGTTCGCCGTCCCGGCGGCCATGGGCGCCAAGATCGCCCGCCCGGACGCCGAGGTCTGGGCGATCGACGGCGACGGTTGTTTTCAGATGACCAACCAGGAGCTGGCGACCTGCGCCATTGAGGGTGCGCCGATCAAGGTGGCGTTGATCAACAACGGCAACCTCGGCATGGTGCGGCAGTGGCAGACGCTGTTCTACGAGGAGCGCTACTCGCAGACCGACCTCGCCACGCACTCCCATCGCATCCCCGACTTCGTGAAGCTCGCCGAGGCGTTGGGCTGCGTCGGATTGCGTTGCGAGCGCGCAGAAGACGTGGCAGACGTGATCAACCAGGCCCGGGCGATCAACGATCGCCCGGTGGTCATCGACTTCATCGTCGGCGCCGACGCGCAGGTGTGGCCGATGGTCGCCGCCGGGACCAGCAACGACGAAATTCAGGCCGCCCGCGGTATCCGCCCGCTGTTCGACGACGAAATCGAAGGGCACGCCTGATGAACACCAAGACACACACGCTGTCGGTATTGGTCGAAGACAAGCCCGGTGTGCTCGCCCGCGTTGCGGCGCTGTTCTCGCGGCGTGGCTTCAACATCGAGTCGTTGGCGGTGGGTGCCACCGAGCAGAAGGACATGTCGCGCATGACCATTGTGGTGTCCGCCGAGGAGACCCCGCTCGAGCAGATCACCAAGCAGCTCAACAAACTGATCAACGTCATCAAGATTATCGAGCAAGACGATGGCAACTCGGTGGCTCGGGAGCTGTCGTTGATCAAGGTCCGGGCCGACGCGGGTACTCGCAGCCAGGTCATCGAAGCGGTAAATCTGTTTCGCGCCAAGGTGATTGACGTGTCTTCGGAATCGTTGACCATCGAAGCAACCGGCGACCGCGGCAAGCTCGAGGCGTTTCTGCGCGTCCTGGAACCCTTCGGGATCCGCGAAATTGCCCAATCCGGAATGGTGTCGTTGTCGCGTGGTCCGCGCGGCTTGGGCGCCAAATAGCAGGCACCACACCGAAATAGTAAAAAAGGAGATAGTCACGTGCCGTTAGAGATGTTCTACGACGACGACGCAGACCTGTCGATCATCCAGGGCCGCAAAGTCGGCGTGATCGGATACGGCAGCCAAGGTCATGCGCACTCGCTCAGCGTGCGCGACTCCGGCGTGCAGGTGCGGGTCGGGCTGAAGGAAGGCTCGAGGTCGCGGGGCAAGGTCTCCGAGCAGGGCCTGGATGTCGACACCCCGGCCGAGGTCGCGAAGTGGGCTGACGTCATCATGCTGCTGGCCCCCGACACCGCGCAGGCCGACATCTTCAAGAACGAGATCGAGCCCAACCTAAAGCCGGGCGACGCACTGTTTTTCGGCCACGGGCTCAACATCCACTTCGACCTGATCAAGCCGCCCGCCGACGTGACCGTGGCGATGGTCGCACCGAAGGGGCCGGGGCACTTGGTGCGTCGCCAGTTTGTCGACGGCAAGGGCGTGCCGTGCCTGATCGCCGTCGACCAGGACCCGACGGGCGAGGGCGAGGCGCTGGCGTTGTCCTACGCCAAGGCGATCGGCGGCACCCGTGCCGGTGTCATCAAGACCACGTTCAAGGACGAGACGGAGACCGATCTGTTCGGCGAGCAGGCCGTGTTGTGCGGGGGCACAGAGGAATTGGTGAAGACCGGCTTCGACGTGATGGTCGAGGCGGGCTACCCGCCGGAGATGGCGTACTTCGAGGTGCTGCACGAACTCAAGCTGATCGTCGACCTGATGTATGAGGGTGGCATCGCGCGGATGAACTATTCGGTGTCCGACACCGCGGAGTTCGGCGGCTACCTGTCGGGTCCGCGCGTCATCGACGCCGACACCAAGGAGCGGATGCGGGACATCCTGCGCGAGATCCAGGACGGCACCTTCGTCAAGAAGTTGGTCGCCAACATCGAGGGTGGCAACAAACAGCTGGAGGATCTGCGCAAGGAGAACGCCGAGCATCCCATCGAGGTCACCGGCAAGAAGCTGCGCGACCTGATGAGCTGGGTCGACCGCCCGATCACCGAGACGGCCTGAGTCGGGGCGCCGAAACCCGAACTCCCGCCCGGCGTGTCGTGTCCGTGGGTTAAGTGTCGCCAAGCCGATCGGCGGTCGCCACCACTCGGCGCGCCAGGTGGTCAAGGGCGTTGCCGACGGCTCGGTCGGGTTCGGCGTCGAACTGGTGGATGTTGTCGTGGGTGCTCACCAGGCTCACCCCGTACGGATTGCCGTCGACGAACTTCACCGGGTCGGTGTATCCGGGCGCCACGATGATGCCGCCGAAATGCATCAACGTGACATACAGCGTGACCAGGGTGGTCTCTTGGCCCCCGTGCAGCGTGTTGGATGACGTGAACGCCGCATACACCTTGTCCGCGAGTTTGCCTTCGGCCCACAGCCCGCCCAGCGAGTCGAGGAATCCGCGCAGCTGCGCGGCCACGCAGCCGAAGCGGGTGGGCGAGCCGAAGATGACCGCGTCCGCCCAGACGATGTCGTCGGCGGTGGCGGCCGGAAGGTCTTTGGTCGCTTCGTAATTCGCGGTCCACGCCGGGTTGCCGGCGAAGGACTCCGGGTCGCGCGTCTCGGCGACATGGCGTAACCGGACCTCGGCGCCCACGGCCTCGGCGGCCGCGGCGACGCGCTGAGCCATCGCGGTGTTATGGCCGGTGGCCGAATAGTAGATGATCGCGAGCTTCGTCATGGCGGTCAGCTTAGGCTCGGGTGAAACCGCCGGGCGCCCGTCGTGCAAGACTCCGGCAAATTCCAAATCGGGCCAGGGGCCGCCGCCGCCGCAAATCCCGATGGGGCCTCGACGACCTGCGCTTTCAGACCCGCCCGCGCGCAAATCACGGCGGGGTGAAGCGCATTGGGTCCGCTGCCGGCCACGGTGACGGCCAGGGTTTGATTGCAGCCGACTACGCTGGCCGCGTGAACCTGCCTGTTGTACTGATCGCCGACAAACTCGCCCAATCGACCGTCGCCGCCCTGGGGGACCAGGTCGAGGTGCGCTGGGTCGACGGCCCTGACCGGCCGAAGCTGCTAGCCGCGGTCGCCGACGCCGACGCCCTGCTGGTCCGGTCGGCCACCACCGTCGACGCCGAGGTGCTGGCCGCGGCCCCCAAGCTGAAGATCGTCGCCCGCGCTGGCGTCGGGCTGGACAACGTCGACGTGGACGCCGCCACCGCGCGTGGTGTGCTGGTGGTCAACGCGCCGACGTCGAACATCCACAGCGCCGCCGAGCATGCGCTGGCGCTGCTGCTGGCCGCGTCTCGTCAGATCGCGGCCGCCGATGCGACACTGCGGGACCACACCTGGAAGCGGTCGTCGTTCTCCGGAACCGAAATCTTCGGCAAGACCGTCGGTGTGGTGGGACTGGGGCGCATCGGCCAGCTGGTGGCCCAGCGCATCGCGGCCTTCGGCACCCACGTCGTCGCCTACGACCCGTACGTGTCGCCCGCCCGCGCCGCCCAGCTCGGCATCGAGCTGCTCTCCCTCGACGAACTGCTGGCCCGCGCCGACTTCATCTCGGTGCACCTGCCCAAGACGCCCGAGACGGCTGGCCTGATCGACAAGGAGGCGCTGGCCAAGACCAAGCCCGGCGTCATCATCGTCAACGCCGCGCGCGGCGGCCTGGTGGACGAGGCGGCGCTGGCCGACGCGATCAGCAACGGCCACGTGCGCGCTGCCGGTCTCGATGTGTTCGCCACCGAACCGTGCACCGACAGTCCGCTGTTCGAGCTGCCGCAGGTGGTGGTCACGCCGCATCTGGGGGCATCCACCGCCGAGGCTCAGGACCGGGCCGGCACCGACGTCGCGGAAAGCGTGCGGCTGGCGCTGGCCGGCGAGTTCGTTCCCGACGCGGTCAACGTCGGTGGCGGCGTGGTCAACGAAGAGGTGGCGCCCTGGCTGGATCTGGCGCGCAAGCTCGGGGTGTTGGCGGCCGCGCTGTCCGACGGTCTGCCGGCCTCGCTGTCGGTACAGGTGCGCGGCGAGCTGGCCGCCGAAGACGTTGAGGTGCTGAAGCTTTCGGCGCTGCGCGGCTTGTTCTCGGGGGTTATCGAGGACGCGGTGACTTTCGTGAACGCCCCGGCGCTGGCTGCCGAACGAGGCGTTTCCGCCGACATCACCAAGGCTTCGGAGAGCCCGAACCATCGCAGCGTCGTGGACGTGCGCGCGGTGGGCGCCGACGGCTCGGTGGTCAACGTCGCGGGCACGCTGTCCGGGCCGCAGCAGGTGGAGAAGATCGTGCAGATCAACGGCCGCAACTTCGACCTGCGCGCCCAGGGCACCAACCTGGTGATCAACTACGCCGACCAGCCCGGGGCACTGGGCAAGATCGGCACCCTGCTGGGCAAGGCCGGGGTCAACATCCAAGCCGCCCAGCTGTCCGAGGACGCCGAGGGCCCGAGCGCGACGATCCTGCTGCGTCTGGACCAGGATGTGCCCGACGATGTGCGCTCGGCGATCCGCGAGTCGGTGGGCGCCAACAAGCTGGAAGTGGTTGACCTGCAATGAAACTGGCGATTGTCGCTGGTGACGGCATTGGCCCGGAGGTGGTGGCCGAGGCGGTCAAGGTCCTCGACATCGTCCTGCCCGGGGTCGAGAAGACCGACTACGACCTGGGTGCGCGCCGGTTTCACGCCACCGGTGAGGTGTTGCCGGAGTCGGTGGTCCCCGAACTGCGCGGGCACGACGCGATCCTGCTCGGCGCGATCGGGGACCCGTCGGTGCCGAGCGGCGTGCTGGAGCGAGGTCTATTGCTGCGGCTGCGTTTTGAGCTCGACCATCATGTCAACCTGCGGCCGGCCCGGCTGTATCCGGGCGTGGGCAGCCCCCTGAGCGGCGACCCCGAGATCGACTTCGTGGTGGTGCGGGAGGGCACCGAGGGGCCCTATACGGGCAATGGCGGCGCGATCCGCGTCGGCACGCCCAACGAGGTGGCCACCGAGGTCAGCGTGAACACCGCGTTCGGCGTGCGCCGCGTGGTCGAGTACGCATTCGAGCGGGCCCGGCAGCGGCGCAAGCACCTCACCCTGGTCCACAAGACGAACGTGCTGACGTTCGCGGGCAAGCTGTGGGCGCGGGTGGTGGCCGAGGTCGGCGAGAAGTACCCCGACGTCGAGGTCGGCTATCAACACGTCGACGCCGCTACCATCCACCTGGTCACCGACCCCGGCCGCTTCGACGTGATCGTCACCGACAACCTGTTCGGCGACATCATCACCGACTTGGCCGCGGCGGTGTGCGGCGGAATCGGGTTGGCGGCCAGCGGAAATATCGACGCCACCCGCACCAACCCGTCGATGTTCGAGCCCGTGCACGGCAGCGCGCCGGATATCGCCGGTCAGGGCATCGCCGACCCGACCGCCGCGATCATGTCGGTGGCGCTGTTGCTTGCGCATCTGGGTGAGGACGAGGCGGCGGCTCGGGTGGATCGCGCCGTCGAAACCTATTTGGCGACGCGGGCGAACGAACGGCTTGGCACACGCGATGTCGGCGAACGGATTTCCGCCGGGCTCTAGTCTCCAATCCCGGCGGCAGCAAGCGCGTGCGGCGGTGCTCAGTGGGTCCCCGTCGGCCGAATCCTTCGGCATCCGCTGATGCTCGCACAGGCACGCGAGCACGGGTGACACCGCGCGACGGCACTGGGAACTACCGCGCCACCGCCGCGCGCGGCTGGTTGCCCACTGGCACGAAAGGCAGCGCGGCCACGGGGAACAACCCGCACACGGCGAACGCCAGCGGGAAACCGGCAGCGGTGATCAACACGCCGAAAGCCGGGGGCCCGACGGCGACTACCAGGCGTTCGAGGGCATTTTGGGCACTGAGTGCCCGACCGCTCCAGAAGGGTCCTGCCAGCTCCGGGATTGTTGTGAACGGCAGACCGCTGTCGCCGGTAATCGCCGACGCGAGCACCATGATCGGCACGGCAACCGGCCACTCCAGGTGATCGGTCAGCGCTAAGGCCAGCATCACCACGGTGGTGGCGACGGCCAGTATCCGCAGAGGTCGCATCCGCGAGCCGATGTGATCCGCCCATCGCCCGGCGCCGATCCGGCCGAGCGCTCCCAGTAACTGCGAGACGCCTACCAGTGCACCGGCGCCGGCGGCTGAGAATCCGTGGTCGTTCATGAACCACACGAGCATGAAGGTCAGCACCACGGGTTGCGGCACCATCAGCAGCACGGAAGCGGCGTGGATTCGCCAGAGGGCCGCCGTATCCCGGTAGGGGTTGGCCAGCTCTTCGGCACTGGCGTCGGACGCCGCCGGGCGGGGCGGGTCACGGACACCCGGGACGCTGGCAACGGCCGCGACCACGCACAATGCCGCGGGAAACAGCAGCGCCCAGGAGAAGTTGCGGCTGGCAAGCCCGGGTATGACCAATGCGGCCAGCGCGATTCCCAGCGGTTGTGCGGTCTGTCGGATACCCATCGCCAGGGCGCGACGGTGTGGGGCAAACCAGCCGGTCACCAGGCGGCCGCAGGCGGTGACGCTACTGGCCGCCGCCATGCCGCCAAGCACCAGAAATGTCCCCATCACGGCTACCGAATGCACTGAGGCCGCTGCGAACCCCGCAGCCGCGGTGAGCGTCAAGCCCACGGCGAGCACGATCCGCTCCCCGAAGCGGTCCAAGGCATAGCCCCAGACCAGCAAGGTCACGACCATGCCCAAGCTCGGCAGCGACGCAAGCAGACCGGACTCGGCCAGTCCGGTCCCGCGGCGGGCATGCAGTGCCGGGATCAAGAAGGCCACGCCGTTGATGAAGACATTCGCGCACAGGGTCGCGATCAGCGACACGATGAGCATGGTCCATCGCCGGACGCCGCTGGTCGATTGGGTCGGCACGTGATTCATCCCCCGAGAGATTTGTGCTGATTGCGGCCCCTCCGGCTTGCTGGCGCACGAGCGGGCACACGATCACCGATGCGAATCACCCCTGGCTACTCAAGGGGTCTTGGCATCCGTTCCTGAAGTAGTTCGGAACCAAAGGGTCTTCGGACGTGATGTGGCGACGAATATCTTTGAGGTCCAGGCGATCGCCGGGGTATGGGATGGCGACGTCGCCTTGATCGGTGCCCATTAGGCTCGGTCAAATGCGTCTTGGTCGAATCGCCAGCCCCGACGGCGTCGCCTTCGTCAGCATCGACGGCGAGTCCGACGATCCGGGCGGGCTGAGCGCCCGCGAGATCGCGGAGCACCCGTTCGGATCGCCGACGTTCACCGGTCGCTCCTGGCCGCTTGCCGATGTGCGGCTGCTGGCACCGATATTGGCGAGCAAGGTCGTCTGTGTCGGTAAGAACTATGCCGATCACATCGCCGAAATGGGCGGTGCAACCGGCCCGGTGCCGGCCGACCCGGTGATCTTCCTCAAGCCCAACACCGCGATCATCGGACCGAACGTGCCGATTCGATTGCCCGCCAATGCGTCACCGGTTCACTTCGAGGGGGA
>Ga0213876_10000809_pt1 | contig 21175 bp, 26 predicted proteins | sample BarmaccomBMRX_R9_FD_160113 | JGI IMG/M metagenome (GOLD analysis project Ga0213876, IMG submission 160113) | Root-associated microbial communities from Barbacenia macrantha in rupestrian grasslands, the National Park of Serra do Cipo, Brazil - RX_R9 | ecosystem: Host-associated > Plants > Roots... | reverse complement strand
AGCGCCGGCGTTCACTCCGCTGAGACCCGCGCGCGCGCGGATCATCCGCCACAACAGGGCGCCGGCGAGCTTCGTCACGCGGCCCTGCGGATCGGCGCCGACGGCTTTCGACACCATCTGCGCCAGCTTCTGGATGTGGCGGCGGCGATAGATGCGCAGGCTCGTGCCGTAGGACGCCTTGGAAAACTGCGCGCGCACGTAAGGCATCTGCGCCTCGCGCGCCGTGGGCACGGCGGCGCAGTAATAGGCATAGGCCAGCTCGTCGTCGTCGGACTCGTTGATGCGGCCGACGGCGACCATCAGCTTGCGCCAGAAGGGCAGGTCGGGCTCGTCCTGGCCGTTCAGGATTTCGAAGAACAGGCGATAGTGACGGTACTCGTCGGCGGCGATGCGGCCCGCGATCTCCTTCAGCACCGGCTCTTCCGTCGCGTCGCGGACGGCGGAGTAGTAGGATGAGGTGCCGCTCTCCACCACGCAGCGGGCGATCATCTCGCCGCGGCGGCTGCCGCGCACCGAGGTCTCGTCGTCGCCGGCGAAATGATCCGGGCGATAGCCGGCGCGGAACCGCGCGAAGGTCTCGTCCAGCCTGAAGGTGGGATCGGCAAGCTCCGCCCAGCGGCCGAGCGCGCGGCCGTGCTGGGATTCTTCCACGCCCCATTCCTCGATCGCCGCCTGGGTCTTGGCGTCCTTGAAGACGCGCTTCAGATAGGTGACGTAATCCGGCGCGTTGAACTCGACCAGCGCCGCCGCCTTGACCGCGGTCAGCATCCAGGGCTCGACCTTCGACGGGTCGAAGCGATCCCAATGAATGTCGTCCAGGGACCAGCCCTGCGTATAGACGTTGCGTTCTGTCATGTTCTTAACCCACCAGCCCGGGCAGTATAGCAAAGGGGGGCCGGGCCGGAGAACCCCCCAAAGCCCTTTGTAGAACCCTCTTGGGCTAACGCCTCATCCGTGGAAATGTTGCGCGAATCGGCCGGGGAGGGCTGGATGGCGACGAAGACGGCGAAGGGAAGCGGCACGGCCATGCTCACCGATCCCATGGGCCGGGAGATCGACAATACGCTTCACGAAGAGGGCGACGGCTAGGCCGGAGACGATGGACGGGGTGCTTCAGTTTCTGCGCCGGCACAGGCTGGACCGCGTCGGCGCGGCCTATGCGGTCGTGGCCTGGGCGCTGGTCCAGGCCGCGTCCATCGCGCTGCCGGCCTTCGATGCGCCGGCCTGGGTGATGCGCTGGCTCATCGTCGTGTCGATCCTGGGCTTCCCCTTGGCGCTCGCGCTCGCTTGGCATTTCAGCGAGGACGAAGCACTGCCGGCCTCCGCGCGCGGCCTGCGTCGTTGGGTGTTGCCGGGCATCCTTGGCCTCGTCTTCGTGCTGTCGTTGGGACAGCTCGCGCTGCACTGGTCGCGCGGCACGCAGAGCACGGCGGCGGATGCGGCGGCGCCGCGCGCGGCGCAGGCCTCCATCGCGGTGCTGCCCTTCGCCAATCTCAGCGGCGACCCCGCCAAGCGCTATTTCAGCGACGGCATCGCCGAGCAGCTCATCGCCGAGCTGTCGCGGCGGCCCAGCTTGCGCGTCGCGGCGCGCACCTCGTCCTTCGCGCTCGCCGGCGGCAATGCCGACGTCAAGACCATCGGCCGCGCGCTCGGCGTCGGCGCCGTCGTCGAGGGCAGCGTGCGCGAGGACGGCAACCGCGTGCGCATCTCGGCCGAGCTGATCGACGCGCATGACGGCTTCCAGATCTGGTCGGAAAGCTACGACCGCGACCTGACCAATATCCTCTCCCTGCAGGACGAAATCGCACGCGCTATCTCGCGCGCGCTCAGCCGCAAGCTCACCGGCCATGACGACGCCGCGCCCGCGCCGGAACCCGCCAAGCCCAAAATCGATCCGCAGGCCTACCGCCAATATCTCGAAGGCCAGTTCTATTTCGCCCAGCGCAGCGAAAGCGGCATCACCCGCTCCGTGGCGTTGTTCGAGGAGGCGGCCAGGCGCGCGCCGGATTTCGCCGACGGCTTCGCAGCGCTCGGCAATGCGCACGCGACGCTGGCGCTGAATTTCGGCCATGGCGGCGAGACGGTGCCCGCGACGGTCGCCATAGACCGCGCGCTCGCGCTCGATCCGGACAATCCGAAGGCGCTGATGGCGCACATGACCGTGTCGCTGGTGAACTGGCAATGGCGCGCCGCCGCCGACGACCTCGCCAGGATCGAGGCGCGCGATCCTGGCACGCCGGGCCTGTGGCACTCGAAGGGCGTGTTCATGTCCTATATGGGGTTGACGCGGCTGGCGCTGACCGCGGTCGAGAAGGCGGTGCGGCAGGACCCGCTCTCCTACATCGACCGCTACAACCTGGCGCTCTATCTCACCATCCTCGGCCGGCATGGCGACGCGCTCAAGGTCGCGCGCGAGGGGGCGGCGATCCAGCCGGGCAACGCCGAGGGGCAACAGCTGCTCTGCGAGGTCTATGCGGCCAAGCGCGACCTGAAGGAGGCCGGCCGCATCAAGATGCAGCTCGACTCCACGCCTGGCCCGGATGCGCAGCTCCCCGCCATCGCCTGCGCCTATTACATCGCGCAGGCCGCGAAGGACACCAAGACGTTGCGTGCGCTGGCGGACGGCGCTTCGGCCGGGTTCCCCGGCAACGGGGTCGGCGCCTACGACCTCGCCATCGCCTATGCGCAGGCGGGCGACAATGCCAAGGCGATCGGATGGCTCGAAACCGCCTACGAGACGCGCGAGCCGCAGCTCTTCGCGATGCCCTATTCGAACCCGGAAGCGAAAGCGCTCTACGCCGACCCGCGCTGGAAGACCTTCCGCGACAAGCCGGCGTTCCACGACTGGGAAAAGGCCCGCGCCGAGATCGCCAAGCGCTTCGATCTGGGAGAATAGGGACTGGTTATCCTCCCCCGTTTTACGGGGGAGGTGGCGCGCAGCGCCGGCCGCCTCCGCTGAAGCTCCGGCATGCCAGGGAGATTCGCTTGCCGCCGCGTAACGAAGCGAAGCCGGGAGGGGCCCCCTCCGCCTCGCTGCGCTCCCCCGCTTCGCAGGGGAGCATAAGTGCGGGCTACTCCGCCGCCAGCAGCCGCTTGTATTCGTCGAGCGCCGTGGTGGCGCGGTTCATCTCGGCATCGCTCTTGGCGGTGGCGATGTCCTCTTCCGCGTCGATGATGCGCTGGCGCAGGGTCGCCTCGTCGAGATGGGCGAGCGGCAGCGCCTCTTCGGCGAGCACGGTCAGCTTCGTCGCCGTCACCTCGGCGAAGCCGCCGGTGACGAAGAAGCGGTCGTGCTTGCCGTGCTCGATCTTGACGTCGATGACGCCGGGCTTGAGCGTCGAGACCAGCGGCATGTGGCCGGCCATGACGCCCATCTCGCCCTCGGCGCCGGGGATGGTGACCATCTCGGCGTCCTCGGAGAGCAGCAGCCGCTCCGGACTCACCAGATCGAAAGATGTCTTTTCGCTCATCGACCAACCCGTCCGTCATGGCCCGCCAATGCGGGCCACCCAGTTGAAACCTTCACAACCTCGAAAATGACGCGAGGTGCGATCACTTCACTTCGACACCCTCGCGGTCCCGCCTGGATGACCCGCATTCGCGGGCCATGACAAAGCGGGCATGGTGCTCAGGCGGCGTCCATCGCCATCTTCTGCGCCTTGGCGCGGGCTTCCTCGATGGCGCCGACCATGTAGAAGGCCTGCTCCGGCATGTCGTCGCATTCGCCGTCGACGATCGCCTTGAAGCTGCGGATCGTGTCGGCCAGCTCGACGAACTTGCCGGGCTGGTTGGTGAACTGCTCGGCAACGTGGAAGGGCTGCGACAGGAACCGCTGGATTTTTCGCGCGCGCGCCACGACCAGCTTGTCGTCTTCCGACAGCTCGTCCATGCCGAGGATCGCGATGATGTCCTTGAGCGCCTTGTACTGCTGCAGCACCGCCTGCACGCGCCGCGCGGTGTTGTAGTGCTCCTCGCCGATGACCTGCGGGTCGAGAATGCGCGACGTCGAGTCGAGCGGATCCACGGCCGGGAAGATGCCGAGCGAGGCGATGTCGCGCGACAGCACGGTGGTGGCGTCAAGATGCGCGAACGAGGTCGCGGGCGCCGGGTCGGTCAGGTCGTCGGCGGGCACGTAGATGGCCTGCACCGAGGTGATCGAACCCTTGGTGGTGGAGGTGATGCGCTCCTGCAGGTTGCCCATCTCGGTCGCCAGCGTCGGCTGATAGCCCACCGCGCTCGGGATACGGCCGAGAAGCGCCGACACTTCCGAGCCCGCCTGGGTGAAGCGGAAGATGTTGTCGATGAACAGCAGCACGTCCTTGCCTTCCTGGTCGCGGAAGTATTCCGCCACCGAAAGACCGGTCAGCGCCACGCGCGCGCGCGCGCCCGGCGGCTCGTTCATCTGGCCGTAGACGAGCGCGCACTTGCTGCCGTCGGCCGAGCCCGCCTTCTTCGGGTCCACGTTCACGTTGGACTCGATCATCTCGTGATAGAGGTCGTTGCCTTCGCGGGTGCGCTCGCCGACGCCGGCCAGCACGGAGTAGCCGCCGTAAGCCTTGGCGATGTTGTTGATCAGCTCCTGCATGGTCACGGTCTTGCCGACGCCGGCGCCGCCGAAGAGGCCGATCTTGCCGCCCTTGGTATAGGGGCAGAGCAGGTCGACGACCTTGATGCCGGTGACGAGGACTTCCGCCGCGCCCGCCTGCTCCGAGAAGGTCGGCGCCTCGCGGTGAATGCCCGCCATGTGCTCGTGGGAGATCGGGCCGGCCTCGTCGATCGGCTCGCCGATGACGTTCATGATGCGGCCCAAGGTGGCGGGACCGACGGGCACGCGGATCGGCGCGCCGGTGTCGATCACCTCCTGGCCGCGGACCAGGCCTTCGGTCGAGTCCATGGCGATGGCGCGCACCGCGTTCTCGCCCAGATGCTGCGCCACCTCGAACACCAGGCGCACCTTCTCGTTGGTGCGCGGATCGGTGTTGGTGGTCTCCAGCGCGTTCAGGATCGCGGGCAGGCCGCCCTCGAACTCCACGTCGACAACGGCGCCGATGATCTGCAGCAGCTTGCCCTTGTTGGCGATCTTCACGGGAGCGTTCATGACTTGGACCTTTCATTAAGCGCAGCCCCGAGGCTGCGCGCAGCAAAAACTACACGGCGGCCGCGCCGGCGATGATCTCGATCAGCTCGGTCGTGATCTTGGCCTGGCGGGTACGGTTCATTTGGATGGTGAGAGCGTTGATCAGGTCGCCCGCGTTGCGCGTGGCGTTGTCCATGGCGGTCATCTGCGAGGCGTAGAACCCGGCCTCGTTCTCCAGCATGGCGGTCAGAAGCTGGACCGAGATGTTCTGCGGCAGGAGCTCGGTCAGGATCGCGACCTCGTCCGGCTCGTATTCGTAGAAGGCGGCGGAACCGGCGCTCTCCTCGATGACGGCGGGGATCAGCTGCTTCAGGACGGGCTGCTGGGTGACGACCGATTTGAACTTGCTGTGGACGAGGGTGACGACGTCGAACTCGCCCGCGTTGTAGAGGTCGAGGATCTTCCTGGCGATCGGCTGCACCAGCGCGAGGTTCGGCGTCTTCAAGCCCACCTCATAGCTCTCGACGAACTGCGAGCCGTATTGGCGGCGCAGCTGGTCGCGGGCCTTGCGGCCGATGGTGATGATCTTGACCGACTTGCCGGCCGCGGTGAGCTCGGCAAGCTTCCTGCGCGCCTCGCGCACGATCGACGAGTTGAACGCGCCGGCCAAGCCGCGGTCCGCGGTCGCCACCACCACCAGGTGGCGGTCGTCCTTGCCGGTGCCGGCGAGGAGGAGCGGCGCCGACGGGCCGGAGACGGATGCGGCCAGGTTCGAGATGATCGCCGCCATCCGCTCGGCATAGGGACGCGCGGCTTGGGCTGCCTGCTGCGAGCGGCGCAGCTTGGCCGCCGCCACCATCTGAAGCGCCTTGGTGATCTTCTGCGTGGACTTCACGCTTCCGATCCGAGTGCGCATTTCCTTTACGGTTGCCATGGAGGCTTACGCTTTCGGTTAGCTGAAGCTCTTGGACGTCTCGTCCAGCGCCTGCTTGAGCATGGCTTCCAGCTCGGGCGTCAGCGCCTTCTGCGTGCGGATGCCTTCCAGGAACTGCGGATACGAGCCCTTGAGCTTGGAGAGCAGGGCTTCCTGGAACGCGCCGACGCGGTTCGCCGGGAACGGATCCAGATAGCCGCGGGTGCCGGCATAGATCACCGCCACCTGCTCCTCGACCGCGAAGGGCTTGTACTGCGGCTGCTTGAGCAGCTCGGTCAGGCGCTCGCCGCGCGCCAGCATCTTCTGCGTCGAGGCGTCGAGGTCCGAGCCGAACTTCGCGAAGGCCGCCATCTCGCGGTACTGGGCGAGCTCGCCCTTGATCGGGCCGGCGACGGTCTTCATCGCCTTGATCTGCGCCGACGAGCCCACGCGCGACACCGAGATGCCGACGTTCACCGCCGGACGGATGCCCTGATAGAACAGGTCGGTCTCGAGGAAGATCTGGCCGTCGGTGATCGAGATCACGTTGGTCGGGATGTACGCGGACACGTCGTTGGCCTGCGTCTCGATGATCGGCAGCGCGGTCAGCGAGCCCGAGCCGTTGTCCTCGTTCAGCTTCGCGGCGCGCTCGAGCAGGCGGCTGTGCAGATAGAACACGTCGCCCGGATAGGCTTCGCGGCCCGGCGGGCGGCGCAGCAAGAGCGACATCTGGCGGTAGGCGACGGCCTGCTTCGACAGATCGTCATAGATGATCAGCGCATGCATGCCGTTGTCGCGGAACCACTCGCCCATCGCGCAGCCGGCGAATGGCGCCAGGAACTGCAGCGGCGCGGGCTCGGACGCGGTCGCCGTCACGATGATCGTGTATTCGAGCGCGCCGGCGTCGGCGAGCGTCTTGACGATCTGGGCGACGGTCGAGCGCTTCTGGCCGACGGCGACGTAGATGCAGTAAAGCTTGGCCTTCTCGTCGGTGCCGGCGTTGACGGCCTTCTGGTTGATGATGGTGTCGATGGCGACGGCGGTCTTGCCGGTCTGGCGGTCGCCGATGATCAGCTCGCGCTGGCCGCGGCCGATCGGGATCAGCGTGTCGATGGCCTTGAGCCCCGTCTGCACCGGCTCGTGCACCGACTTGCGCGGGATGATGCCGGGGGCCTTGACGTCGACTCGGCGGCGCTCGGCGACGTTCTGGATGTCGCCCAGGCCGTCGATCGGGTTGCCCAGCGGGTCGACGACGCGGCCGAGCAGGCCCTTGCCGACGGGCACGTCCACGATGGCACGGGTGCGCTTGACGGTGTCGCCTTCCTTGATGGTGGCGTCGGAACCGAAGATCACCACGCCGACATTGTCGGCTTCCAGGTTCAGCGCCATGCCCTTGATGCCGCCTGGGAACTCGACCATCTCGCCGGCCTGGACGTTGTCGAGGCCGTAGACGCGCGCGATGCCGTCGCCGACCGAGAGGACCTGGCCGACTTCGCTGACCTCGGCTTCGGCGCCGAAGTTCTGGATCTCGCGCTTGAGGATCGCGGAGATTTCGGCGGGCTGGATATCCATGTGTTCGTTTCCTTCGGTCGAATTACGGTCGAGTTGGAACTAGTGGCCGCGCATCGCGGTGCGCATGCCGTTGAGCTTGGTGCGGAGCGACGAGTCGATCATCCGCGAGCCGACCTTGACGATCAGGCCGCCGAGCAGCGACGGGTCGACATGGGTCTCGAGCTTCGGCTCGCGCTGGAGCCTGGCTTTGAGGACCTCCTTGAGCTCGGCGAGCTCGCTGTCCTTCAGCGGCCGGGCCGAGGTGACCTCGGCGCGCATCTCGCCGCGGCGGCGCGCGACCATGGCGTCGAAGGCGGCGACGATGTCGAGGAACGAAAACAGGCGGCGCTTGTCGGCCAGCAGGTCGATGAAGCGGGCGGTGAGCGGCTGGGCGCCCATCTGGGTGAGGATCGCGCCCATGCCCTTCTTCTGATCGTCGCGGCTGAACACCGGCGCCTTGACCAGGCGGGTGAGGTCCGGGCTCGTCTTCATCATGGCTTTCAGAGCGGCGAAATCGGCGGCCACCCCGCCCAGCACATCGCCCTCGACGGCAAGATCGAAAACCGCGGTCGCATAGCGGCCGGCGATGCTCGAATGTTGTCCCTGGTCAGCCACGCGCGCTCCGTTTCAAGCTATTGAAATCGCTGGGAAAAACGTTGGGCGGCGAATCTCTGCCGCGCTCGCGAGGGGCATCTAGCATGGGGGAGGGGGCGGCGCAACAATCTTGCAGCGGGCCGCGGTGTCGCGGGCGGACGGGGCTGCGGCAGCGTTCAGCGCTTCCGCCGCCGCTTCACTGTCTTCTTCAGCTCGTCGTTCATGCGGCCCTGCCAGCCGGGACCGTCTTCCTTGAAGGCGCGCACCACCTCCTCGTCGAGGCGAAGCGTAACCTGGACTTTGGGGTGAACCAGCGGCGGGCGGCCACGCTTGCGGGCGCGGAGCTCTTCGGATGCGGCGAGCAGCCGGGCAAGCAGCTCCGGGTTCTCGCGCAGCGGCCGCATGCGGCGCAGCTCTTCCGCCGTGATCTCCGGATTGTCCGGGTCGTCGATCGGCTTGTTCGTATAACCGCGCAGGTCAATCCGCTTCTTCTTCATATTCGCGTATTCTCGCTTCTCCGCTCTTCTGAAACTGATCAGGCGCGTATTTTCCACGCAGCGTGAAGATGACGAGGTGCAGCCGGCCGCGAAAATATGACAGCGCTTTGAAACGCTGCTCGTGGTCGATCAGGATATCGTCGCGAAATCGCGCCATCGGCCAATCGAATTCCTCGATGTCGGCGAAGTCGACACCGTGCTTCTTGAGATTCGAGAGGCGTTTCGACTCGTCCCATTCGTAAGACATATGTAGATCATATCCGAAGCCGCGTCAAGAATAAATGCACTACAATAATTCTTGCCCAACTCGCCGGGGAATTGCGTTCCGCTCTCCCATTCCGGAACCGTTTCGTAACCAGCCTTCTCAGGCGCCCGTTAAGGGCCGGTCGGGCATGCTTGCTCCATGACCAGGGGCATCGCTCTCTTTCCCGCCTATGCCACGGCCGCGGTCTCGCGCGGCATCCGCGAGGCGTTCGGCGAGGTGGCGGCGCTCCTGTTCGGCAGCGCGACGTTCTCCCCGCGTCCCGCCGTCGAGAGCGACGTCCATGAACTCGTCGAGCCTCACCTGGCCATCCTCGTGCACAAGCGTTCGCGCTATGCGCCCGAGCGTTGGGCCGGTGAGCTCGACGGGTTCGTGCGTCGCACGTTCTTCTGGCCCGAGCCCGCCGTGACCGAAGCCTTCGGGCGGCTCGACCGTCATCAGCTGGCCACGCTCGTCGACCGCATCGTCGCCAACGAGCAGGACCGCCAAGCCGAAGCCGCGGCGCTGCCGCAGACCTCGCGCTTCGATTCAAGCTGGGCCGACTGACCTGTCGAACTTGACCTGCGCCGCGGCGAGCTTGTCCTTATTGGCGAGCGCCCAGTCGCTCAGCCGGTTCACCGGATCGAGCAGCGAGCGCCCGAGCGCGGTCAGCGCATAGTCGACGCGCGGCGGCACGGTCGGATAGATCGTGCGCGTCACCAATCCGTCACGCTCCAGCCCGCGCAAGGTCAAGGTCAGCATGCGCTGCGAGATATTGCCGATGTCGCGGCGCAGTTCGTTGAAGCGCAGGGTGCGCTGGCCCAGCCGGCTGACCACCAGGATCGACCATTTGTCGCCGACGCGGGCGAGCACGCCGCTAATGGCGCGGCAGTCCTCGGTCACGTGCCCGGTTGCATTACCGGCCGCGTGCCCGGTTACATCTTTGTGCTTAGGGCTCATCGCCGTGCCTTCTTGCGCGTTTTCCTGGCAGTCACCAGTTTATCCTCAGTAACAAATGGTAACCAGGAGAATGTAATGCAACTGCACACCGTCGTCGCAAGCACCCGCCCCGGCCGGGTCGGTCCCGTCATCGCCGACTGGTTCCACGACTTCGCTGGGAAGCATGGCGGCTTCGAGCCGAAGCTGGTGGACATCGCCGACTTCAAGCTGCCGGTCTATGACGAGCCGCACCATCCGATGCGCCGCCAATACCAGAACGACCACACCAAGGCCTGGAGCGCCTCGGTCAAGGCCGCCGACGCGGTCGTCTTCGTGCTGCCGGAGTACAATTACAGCGCGCCGCCGGCCTTCGTGAACGCGGTCGACTATCTGTTCTGGGAATGGCAGTACAAGCCGGTCGGCTTCGTGTCCTATGGCGGCGTGTCGGGCGGGTTGCGCTCGGCCCAGACCGCGCGCTCGCTGATGAGCACCCTCAAGATGGTGCCCGTGCCCGAAGGCGTCGCGCTGCCCAACGTGTTCCAGCAGATCGAGGGCGGAAAATTTACGGCGAACGATCTCAATGAGCAGGGCGCCGCGGCGATGCTGAACGAGATGGCCAAGTGGGCGAAGGCGCTCGCACCGTTGCGCGAGGAGGTGCGCGCGGCCTAACCTCGGTGCGGGCAACCAGGGAGGACGACATGAGGAAGATCATCATCGCGGCGGCGCTCTTCGCGCTCGGCACCGCGGGCGCGCATGCGGCGCTGGCGGTCGGCGCCAAGGCGCCGAACTTCGCGCTCAAGGCGGCGCTGGCGGGCAAGGAGTTCGATTTCTCGCTCGATGCGGCGCTGAAGAAGGGACCTGTCGTCCTCTATTTCTTCCCGGCCGCCTTCACACCCGGCTGCACCATCGAGGCGCATGAGTTCGCGGAAGCCACCGAGAAGTTCGCGAGCCTCGGCGCCACGGTGATCGGCGTGACCTCGGGCAACCCCGACCGCGTGACGGAGTTCTCCTCGGTCGAATGCCGCAACAAGTTCGCGGTCGCGGCCGACCCCGACCAGAAGGTGATCAAGGAATACGATGCGGTCTTGAAGCAGAAGCCGGAATATTCCGACCGCACCTCCTACGTCATCGCGCCGGACCACACCGTGCTGATGACCTATACCGACCTCAACCCCGAGAAGCACGTCGACATGACCATGGACGCGGTGAAGAAGTGGCACGACGCCCACTAGCGGGACGCAAGCTTCAGCTCGGACGCGCCGTCGCGCTGCCGCCGTCGCCGGAGGCGGCGGTGCTCGACTCCGTGCCCAACGCGCATCCGGAAGAGGTCTATGTCGCGCGCTTCGCGGTGCCGGAGTTCACCTGTCTGTGTCCGGTGACGGGCCAGCCCGACTTCGCGCATTTCGTGATCGACACCGTGCCGGCGAGGCACCTCGTCGAGTCCAAATCGCTGAAGCTGTTCCTGGGAAGCTTCCGCAACCACGCCGCCTTCCACGAGCAGACGACGGTCATGATCGGCAAGCGCATCGCGCAAGCGATCAAGCCCCGCTACCTGCGCATCGCGGGCTATTGGTATCCGCGCGGCGGCATTCCGATCGACGTGTTCTGGCAGACGGGCAGGCTGCCCAAGGGCGCATGGCTGCCCGAGACCGGCGTCGCGGCCTATCGCGGCCGCGGCTGATGCGTGCCGAGATCGTGCCCATCGCACCCGCCGACAAGCCGGCGCTGTGGGCCGAGCTTCAGGACTACATCGCCGAGATGACCGCGCATGTCGACATCGCGCCGGTCAACGGTGCCTATGAATATCCAGGCCTCGATGCCTATTGGACGGATGCCGGCCGCTGCGCGTTCTGGGCGGTGGCGGAGGGCGAGCGCGCCGGCTTCGCGCTGCTGCGCCGCGACGGCGCCATGGACGGCGAGGGCACGATGATCATGGCCGAGTTCTACGTCCGGCCGCGCTTCCGCCGCACGGGCCTCGGCCTCGACTTCGCGCGCCGGCTGCTCGCGCGCTTTCCGGCGACCTGGATACTCTCCGAGTTCGTCACCAACACGGGCGCCATCGCCTTCTGGCGCCGCGCCATCGAAGGCCATGCCTATTCCGAGCGCAACTATGTCGGCGGCCAGGGCAAGGAGCGCATCGAGCAGCGCGTCGTAATCACCTCGCCGGCCTGACGATCGCGCGCCCCAGACCATAGGCGCTGATCAGCGCCCAGAACCCTTCCATCACCGCGGCGGGCAGGTTCCAGCTCCACCACAGCGACAAAAGGATCAGCGCGGCACCCATGAAGTTCAGCAGCGAATAGGGCCAGCGGTCTGTGCGCACCGCGCCCTGCAGGTTGGCGAAATAGGTCAGCGCGATCGTGAGCGAGCCTGCGAGTCCGAGAAGGTCCGGAAGCGACACGCGCTATTTCCCGCCGAGCTGCTTGTGCCGGAAACACGTGGTCAGGTGGTCGTTGACCATGCCGACGGCCTGCGCGAAGGCATAGACGATCACCGGGCCCACGAAGTTGAAGCCGCGCTGCTTCAATTCCTTCGACAGGCCCTCGCTCATCGCGGTCTTGGCCGGCACTTGCTTTATCGTCTTGAAGCGGTTGGTGACGGGCTTGCCGTCGACATGCTTCCAGATCAGCTCGCTGAAGCCGCCCGGCTCCTTCTCCTGGATGTCGAGCCAGATCTGCGCGCCCTTGATCGCCGCCTTGATCTTGGCGTTCGAGCGGATGATGCCGTCGTTCTTCATCAGCCGCTCGAAATCGCGGGCGCCGTAGCGCGCGATCTTCTCCGGGTCGAAGCCGTGGAAGGCTTTGCGGAAGTTCTCGCGCTTCCTCAGGATCGTGATCCAGGCGAGCCCCGCCTGGAAGCCGTCGAGGACGAGCTTCTCGTAAAGCGCGCGGGGATCGTATTCCGGCACGCCCCATTCGGTGTCGTGGTAGCGGACGTAAAGCGGGTCCGTGCCGGGCCAGGCGCAGCGGGTCGGGCCGTTGTTCATTTCCGCTTTTTCTTCGCCTTCTTCGCAGGTGCCTTTTTTGCGGCTTTCTTCGGCGCCGCTTTGGGCATGGCGAGATGCACCGCTTCGACCTTGTTGCCGTCGAGGTCGTAGACGAAGGCGCCGTAATAGGCCGGGCCGTAATCGGGGCGCGGGCCGGGCTCGCCGTTGTTGCTGCCGCCGGCCTTGAGCGCGGCGTCGTGGAACCTGTTCACCGCGGCCTTGCCCTTGGCGGCAAAGGCGATGTGCGTGCCGTTGCCGCCGTTGGGCAGCTTCTGGTCGTGCGGCAGGCCGACCCAGAACTCAGGTCTGTCCTTGCTCTCGCCGTAAGCCACCGCACCGGGCAGGTAGTTGACCACGCGCTTGTAGCCCAGCGCCTTCAGCACCGGATCGTAGAACTTCATCGCGCGCTCGACGTCGCGCACGCCCACGGACACATGATGCAGCATCTTCGTCTCCTTCAGAGCCAGGATTGTCTCGATACGCGCACGCCATTGGCCTCGGTTGCGTCGCCCAGCTTGTCGAGCCGGACGAGGGCGAATCCGCGGCCACCATACATCGCCGTCACCTCGCCGATGACAGCATCGTCGAGCTTCAGCTCGGCGCCGGCCGCAACCTCGCCCTCGACGACCAGCAAGCGCTTGCGCGCCGTGCCGCGGTGCTTCATGCGCGCGGTCAGCTCCTGGCCGACATAGCAGCCCTTTTCGAAATCGATGGCGTGGAGCTCGTCGAGATCGGCGTCGAGCGCGAACATCCGGTCGCTGCCGAAATCGCCCGCCTCGGGCACGCCGAGCTCCAGGCGGCGCGCATGATAGCTCTCGGCGGTGGCTACCGCGTCGGGCATCTCGGCGGTCGCGCCGATGGTGCGGGTGCCCAGCGCCATCAGGCGCGGGTCGGGGAAGTGCAGGCCGCGCGGCCACACCTCGCCGGTATAGACCGAGAGCTGGTCGCGGGGCTCGATGGTCACCTTGGCGCGCAGCCTGTACAGGGTCAGCCGCTTGATCAGCGCGTCGCGGGCGTCGCGCGCGCAGTCGATCATCAGGACGCCGTCGCCCTCGCAAAGGATGAAGTCGAACAGGATCTTGCCCTGCGGGGTCAGCAGCGCGGCATAGATCGCCTGGCCCGGCTTCACCTTCTCGACGTCGTTGGTGATCAGCCCCTGCAGGAAGCCGCGGGCCTCGGGGCCCGAAACGGCGATGATGGCACGGTCGTCCAGGCGGGCATCGGTCATGGGAGCGAAACTATCCTAACTGCGGCGATTGCCAAGGCGGCCAGAATTCCGGCCTTGGCATTGCCTGCGCGATTGCCAAGGCTGGCCGGGGGGCCTACTCCTTGGACATGTCAGAAACGTTCGATCTTCTCATCCGTGGCGGCATGACCGCGACCCCGAACGGGATCGCCCAGGCCGATGTGGGCGTCATAGGCGGACGCATCGCCGCCATCGGCGCACTGGCCTCGGCCAAGGCGGCCGAGACCATCGAGGCCAAGGGCCTGCACGTGCTTCCCGGCGTGATGGACACCCAGGTCCATTTCCGCGAGCCCGGCAACGAGCACAAGGAAGACCTCGAGACCGGCAGCCGCGCGGCCATCCTGGGCGGCGTCACGGCGGTGTTCGAGATGCCCAACACCAACCCGCCGACCACCACCCGGGCCGCGATCGAGGACAAGCTCGCGCGCGCCGCGAACCGCATGCATTGCGACTACGCCTTCTATGCGGGCGCGACGCCGGCCAATGTCGGCGCGCTGGGCGAGCTCGAGCGCATCCCCGGCGTCTGCGGGGTGAAGGCGTTCCTGGGCTCCTCGACCGGCACGCTCTTGTTGAGCAAGCCCGAGGACATCCTGGCCGCGCTCAAGAGCGGCACCCGCCGCATGGCGGTGCATTCGGAAGACGAAGACCGCCTGGAGATGCGCAAGGAGCTGCGCGTCACCGGCGACCCGCGCTCGCATCCCTTGTGGCGCGACGTCGAGACCGCGCGCGCCTCGACCGAGCGGGTGCTGCGCCTGGCGCGCGAGGCGGGGCGTCGGCTGCACGTGCTGCATGTGACGACGGCCGAGGAACTGCCGCTGCTCGCCGCGGCGCGCGATCTCGCCACCGTCGAGACCACGCCGCAGCATCTGACCCTTGCGGCGCCCGAATGCTACGAGCGGCTGGGCACCTATGCGCAGATGAACCCGCCGATCCGCGAGAGCCGCCACCGCGACGCGCTCTGGGCGGCGGTGAACGAAGGCCTGATCGACGTCATCGGGTCGGACCATGCGCCGCATACCCGCGCGGAGAAGGACAAGCCCTATCCCGATACGCCCTCGGGCATGCCGGGCGTTCAGACGCTGGCGACCATCCTGCTCGACCACGTCAATGCCGGGCGGATGAGCCTGGAACGCTTCGTCGACCTGACCAGCGCCGGCGCGGCGCGGATCTTCGGCATCGCGTCCAAGGGGCGGATCGCGCGGGGCTATGACGGCGACTTCACCATCGTCGACATGGGCAAGAAGCGGCGCATCGAGAATTCCTGGATCGCGTCGCGCTGCGGCTGGACGCCGTTCGACGGCATGGAGACGACCGGCTGGCCGGTCATGACGATCATCCGTGGGCGGACGGTCATGCGCGACCATTCGGTCGTGGCCGAAGGGCAGGGCGCCCCCATCCGCTTCGTCGAGACCGGCGCGTGAGCGAGGTCCCCAGAGCGCAGTCCGTCCCCACGGGCGCCGGCAGCCCCAAGCCGCAACGCGTCATCCGCGGCACGGTCGCGGTGACCAAGGCGCAGCGCAACGTCTATATCGCGTCGCCCGCCTATGGCGCGACCTTCGCGGCCGACTACGTGCGCAGCCTGTTCATGCTCCTGCGCTCCAAGCGCGAGGTGCCGACCGAATTCCTGTTCTATTATTTCGACTATGCGGACGTGGTGGTCGCGCGCAACTACCTGATCTCGGATTTCTACTTCAACCATCCGCAGTGTTCGCACCTGCTCTTCCTCGACGACGACATGGGCTACGATCCGGCGCTGATCCACGAGATGCTGGACCTGAACGAGCCGCTGGTCGGCACCATCTACCCCAAGCGCAAGATCGACCTGAAGAAACTGCACGCCGCGGGCGACCAGCCGTTCGAGACGGCGCTGGCGCGCGCGCTCGACTTCATCGGCGACGAGCGCCGGCCGCAGGTGAGCAAGTCCGGCTTCATCAGCGTCGCACAATGCGGCACCGGCATCATGCTTATCACGCGCGCCTGTATCGACGAGATGGTGCGCAAGCTGCCCGACATCGTCGACGAGACGCGCTTCAAGCGCATGCCCTTCGCGCACCGCTTCACGCGCTTCATCACGCCGTTCGACAAGATCAAGATCGCCGACGTCGAGCTGTCCGAGGATTTCTCGTTCTGCCGGCGCTGGATCGACGGCTGCGACGGCACGATCTGGGCCAAGCCCGACGCCCATATCCGCCACATCGGCTCGCTCAGCTTCGCGGGCAAGTACACCGATCGCTAGCCAGAAGCTCGCTGTCATTCCCGGCGAGGATGGCTCGCACCGCGAGCGATCCGAGGGGAACGGAATCCATGCGCGCGCCATCCGAGAACTCGCGGCCTTGGCTTCCCTTCTCTCGCAACCCGAGAACTCGCGGTCCTGGCCTCCCTTCCCTCGCATCGACGCTGTCGCGCCGATGCTCGCCGGGAATGACACGCTATTGTTCTAGTGCAGCGTCAGCTCGTGGCCGGTGAGCTTGAGCTCGGCGGGCGAGATCAGCCCGCGCGCCGCGACGCGCACCGAATGCAGCTTGCCGTCGAGGCTCGTCTCCCAGAAGCGCAGGAACCTCACAAGCACCGGATAGCGCGGCGCGATGTCGAGCTCCTGCCAGATGAAGCTCTGCAGCACCGCCGGATGATCGGGCATGTGGTAGAGGATTTCGGCCGTCGTCAGCCGGTAGCCTTTCAGGCGCAGTTCGAGGTCGCTCATGACACACCCCTTCGACTCGATACTCCCACCTCCCGCCTTGCGGAAAGCTTGCGCCGGCGGGAAACGCGCTGTCGAGGCTCGACTTGAACGAGATCGTGGTTAGCGCATAGTTTCATACCGACATCAGCAATCTCCATCGGAAAGTGCCAATGAAGAGCCCGTTCAAGGCCATCCTGATCACCAAGCAAGACAATGCGCAGAAGGTCGAGGACGTCGAGCTCACGACCGCCGACCTCATGGACGGCGACGTCACGGTCGCGGTCACGCATTCGACGGTGAACTACAAGGACGGGCTGGTGCTCGGCGGACGTTCGCCGGTCGTGCGGCGCTTCCCGATGATCCCGGGCATCGACTTCGCCGGCGTCGTCGCGGACTCGTCGAACCCGAACTTCAAGCCGGGCGATGCGGTGGTGCTCAACGGCTTCGGCTTGAGCGAGACGCATTACGGCGGCTATGCGCAGGCGGCCCGCGTCAAGGGCGACTGGCTGGTCAAGCTGCCGTCGGCCTTCACACCTGCGCAGGCCATGGCGATCGGCACAGCCGGCTATACCGCCATGCTCGCGGTGCTGGCGCTCGAGGACGCGCATGTGACGCCGGACAAGGGCGCGGTGGTGGTGACGGGTGCCGCGGGCGGCGTCGGCTCGGTCGCGGTCGCGGTGCTGGCCAAGCTCGGCTTCCGCGTCGTCGCCTCGACCGGCCGTCCGGAAGAGGAAGCTTACCTCAAGAGCCTCGGCGCGGCCGAGATCATCGCGCGCGCGGAACTCGCCGCCGATCCCAAGCCGCTGGCGAAGGAGCGCTGGATCGGCGCCGTCGACAGCGTCGGCTCCAGGACGCTGGCCAACGTGCTCGCCTCGACCTCGTACGGCGGGGCGGTGGCGGCCTGCGGGCTGGCCGGTGGAATGGATTTGCCGACGAGCGTGGCACCGTTCATCCTTCGCGGCGTTTCGCTGTTGGGGATAGATTCGGTGCAAATGCCCATGCCGCGCCGCCTTCAAGCCTGGGAGCGCCTCGCGCGCGACCTCGACGTCTCCAAGCTCGCCTCCATGACCCGCACGATCCCCTTCGCGGAGGTGCGCCGGGCGGGACAGGACATCGTCGCCGGCCGGATCCGCGGCCGCGTCGTCCTGGACATGCGATGAACCACGCCCGCGTCGTGCCGCACGATCGGGGGATCGCGAGATGAACCTCGCCCATATCCTCCTCCTCGGTCCGGGCATCGTCATCGGGCTGATCGTCGCCGCGCCGATCGGGCCGGTGAACCTGATCTGCATCCGGCGCACGCTGCAATACGGCTTCATCAACGGATTCATCTCCGGACTCGGCGCGGCGCTGGGCGACGGGCTCTTCGCCGTCGTCACCGGGTTCGGGCTGACCGCGATCTCGCAATGGATCGAGGGCCTGTCGACGGCGCTGCAGCTCGCGGGCGGCACGCTGCTCGTCTGCTTCGGCCTCTATACCTATTTCTCGCAGCCGCCGAAGCGGCTCGATCCCAAGACCGAGGACAGCGACAAGCGCGCGCGCACCTTGGTGCGCGCCATGGCCTCGACCTTCGCGCTCACCATCACCAATCCGGCGACGCTGCTGGGCTTCACCGCGATGTTCACCGGGCTGGGCGGCTTGGCGGGCGACGATCCAAGCTTCTTCGCCGCCGCCTTCATCGTGGGCGGCGTGATCCTGGGCTCGACGCTGTGGTGGCTGATCCTGTGCACGGTGGTCGGCCTGCTGCACAAGCGCATCGACGACCGCATCATGCTCTTCATCAATCACGGCTCGGGGTTGATCGTGGCGGCGTTCGGCCTCGTCGTGCTCGGCCATGTCGGGATGAAATTGCTCTAGCGGCAGACGACGCTTACCGCTTCGACTTCCTGATCCGACGGCGCGCGGTCGGCGACGCCCACTTCGGTCCGCGACAATGTCAGCGCGACCTTGCCGTCATGGGCAAGGCCCGCCGGCAGAGGGAAGACGTAGGTCCCCGCGCCGCCGTTTCGCACGCCGAAGGGTGCGACGGTGCCGACGATCCTGTCGCCGCTTCGCACCACGACGTTCACGCCGCGCGGCAGCGGACCACTGCGAAGCTGAACCATCGCCGTGCCGTCGGGACACGGCACGGTGACGGTCTTGGCTGCCGGCGGCAGCGGCGGTGCCGCTGCCTGCGCGGCAAACGGCACCGCCAGTCCAACCAACGCGGCCAGCCTCACCACACCGTGACGGCGGCCGCGCGCAGCGACGAGGCCTGCGGCACGCGCGGTCCGCCCGGCGCCTGGATCGGCACCGCCTGGATGGTCACGTTCTTGGCATGGGCCTTGAGAGTCGGCAGCACGCGCGTCAGCGGAACGTTGAAGGTCGTCGGCATCCCCGCCATGTCCGGCATGAAGCCGAAGAACGAGACCGTGCCGGCATAGTTCGGGCTCGTCGTCGAGGTGTCCGTGCTTCCCGCGGGCGCGTTGACCAGGATCGCGAAGCTGCGCGGCGCCGACGCGCTCGACGGATAGGGGATCGTCACCTGCGCCATCACCGGATGGCCGGCCGGCGGGGCCACCGCTGCGCCCGGCAGGGCCAGCGCCGCCACGCCGCCCTTGATCGCGGCCTTGACGTTCGGAGCCTGCGCCGCCAGCAGCTTGGTGTTGCATTGGTTGACCGTGTCCTCGCCCGAGCCCGGCTCGTAATCGTAGCCGAACTGCGCCATGTCGGTGTAGCTGCCCGCCAGGATCTGCGTCACCGGCTTGCCTGCCGAATTCATGTAGAACATGAACTTCTCGGACCCGTACAGCGGGTCGTCGGGCAGGTCGGGCTGCTTGCAGAACTGCATGCGCCGCGTCCACACGTCCCACAGCCGGTCCATGTTGGCGTGATGCAGGAAGAACAGCGGATCGACCGGCGACAGGTTGTCGGCCATGAAGCCGTAGTTCGACGTGATGTGGCCGACGCCGCCGACGTTGTTGTGGGTCAGGTTGTGCGGCTGGCTTTCCAAGACGCCGAAGGTCTGGCCGGTGCCCGAATGTTGCGGGCACTTGCCGCTGTTGAACTTGTCGAAATTTGGCGCCATCAGCCCGACCTTGACCGTGTCGATGCTGACCGCCACCTGCGTCTTGTCGTCGAGACAGGAATTGCCGGTGCGCAGATAGCGTGCGTTCGGCGTGGTGGCGAACATCTCCTTCTCGACCTGGACCCACAGCGCTTTCAGGTTGTCCATCTTGCGGATCTTGAGCGCCTGCATCTGGTCCGCCGACAGCGTCGCCCAATAGGCCTCGAGCGCCGGGTTCATGTAGTCGTGGAACTTGCCGAAGCTCGAGATATAGGGCGCGAACTCCTCGGACAGCGGCGTCAGCACGCCGCTCAGCATCTTGTCGGGGATGCAATAGCCTTTCGTCGTCGCGTTGGTCTCGGACCAGTCCCAATAGGGGAAGGCGAAGCTCTGGTTCTGCGACAGCTCGCGCACCGTCTGCTCGAACCAGCCCAGATAGCCGCGATGCCACACGAAGAACCACCAGTTCATATGCGGGCAGTCGATGGTGTGGACGAAGGCGTTGCGGAACCAGTTGCGCGCGTCGCGCGGGTCCAGCTTCAGCATCGCGCGGACCGCGGTGGCGTAGGAATCGAGCATCTTGGATCCGTCCGCGCCGGTCGAATTGTAGCGCCGGTACTTCGCCGCCGCGCGTGCCGGCGCGAAAGGAAGAACGCTGGCGCCGGCCAGCGCCGCGCCGGTACCGATGAAGCGTCTGCGTGTAAAGCTCATGCAAGCCCCCTTGGCTGAATCTACTTAAGGAGGAGTATAGGTCGGTTTCCCGAGAGATTGAAATGGCAAGCGGCGCGCACCGTTCGGGGGACAGAAGAACGGTGCGCGCCTTCGCTGGCCGAAACGCCCGGCCAAGAGGTTCAATCCCTCAAGGCGTCCGGCTTGAGCGTGCTTACAGTCCTATAAACGAAGAACGAGGCGCGATCCTTCGTACCCGAAGATGAAAATTGAAAAAGAATTCGCGGGAACAAACGGAACTAACGTGAAACTTTCGCCATGCGCGCGATCACGGCTTCGGCCTCGGCCACGACGTCGCGCACGATCGCGGCCGCGCTCTTCACATCGTGAATCGCGCCCGCGCCCTGGCCCATCGCGAAGGCGGAGCGTTCGCGCGAAAGGCCGTCGATCTGTCCGCCGATGCCGCCCATGACGCCGGCCTGGTGCGACAGCATCGCCTGCATCGGGAACTTCTGGATGTCCTGCGGCCGGCTTTCCCAATCGGCGGTCCATTCGTTCCTGAACACGCGCATCGGCTTTCCGGAATAGGAACGCGTGACGATGGTGTCCTCGTCGCCGGCCTCGACGATCACCTGGCGATAAAGCCCTCCCGCATGCGCCTCGCGCGACGCGATGAAGCGCGTGCCCATCCACACGCCCTGCGCGCCGAGCGCCAGCGCCGCCACCAGCCCGCGGC
>Ga0213876_10000808_pt1 | contig 21185 bp, 14 predicted proteins | sample BarmaccomBMRX_R9_FD_160113 | JGI IMG/M metagenome (GOLD analysis project Ga0213876, IMG submission 160113) | Root-associated microbial communities from Barbacenia macrantha in rupestrian grasslands, the National Park of Serra do Cipo, Brazil - RX_R9 | ecosystem: Host-associated > Plants > Roots... | reverse complement strand
TGTTTCCGAACGATCACGCGGTTTATCTGCACGACACGCCGACGCGCAATCTGTTCGCTCAGTCAGAGCGCGCCTTCAGCCATGGCTGCGTGCGTGTCGAGCAGCCGTTCAAGCTCGCGGAATACGTGATGAATGACACTATCGCATGGCCGCAGCGGCGCATGGAGAAGATGGTCGGCGGCGGCGAGCGCACCATCAACTTGACCCAGGTTTTGCCCGTCCATCTCGCCTATTTCACGCTTGCGGCCGACGACCAGGGAAGGCTGCGCCGCTTCGGCGATCTCTATGGTCTCGACGCGAGACTTGAAGCGATGCTCACAGCAAAAAAGTAAACCGATTAAGGAAATCGAGCGTCAAAATCTGGGCGCTTGACACCGTTTGGTCACGATTGCTTTGTAACCCCCTCGCCACGCGGATTTGCAATCCGTTAACGAACGACGTTAAAACTGGGTCAACGCGGCGCAGACCGCATCGGCGAAGTCGCAAATCGGCGGGATGAGTTTTGCCAAGCTCGAGACCGAGATTCATTGCTGATCGACCGTTGCGCATCCCGGGCCTGGCGCTCGCGCTTTCCGTGGTCTTGGCATTTGTGCCGATATCGCTCGAGGGGGCAGGCGCGAACGGGGACACGCGAACCCTGTCCATCTTCAATGTCCACACCAATGAAAGTGGGACTGTCACTTTCAAGCGCAACGGCGTTTACGACGCTGAAGGCCTCAAGCAGCTGAGCTGGTTATTGCGCGATTGGCGGCGCGACGAGCCGACTGCGATGAGCCCGCGCCTCTTCGATATCCTTTGGGAAGTGCACCAGGAGACAGGTTCTCAAGAGCCGTTCCACGCCGTTTCGGGGTATCGGTCGCCTGAGACGAATGCCATGCTGCGGCGCAATTCCCACCTGGTTGCCGAGCACAGTCAGCATATGCTCGGCAAGGCGATGGACTCCTTCCTCCCCGACGTTCCGATCGAGCGCATGCGCGAGATCGCGATGCATCTTCAACGCGGCGGTGTCGGCTATTACCCGACGTCAGGCTCGCCTTTCGTTCATATCGATGCGGGAAGCGTGCGCGCCTGGCCGCGCATGACGCGCGAGCAGCTCGCGCGCCTTTTCCCGGATGGCAAGACGGTGCACATTCCTGCCGACGGTCATCCGCTCCCCGGTTACGAAGAGGCGAAAGCGGAGATCCTGGCCGCAGGCGGCACGGTCGCAGGCTATACGGCCGTCGCCGAGGCCGATGCGGTGAGCACCGGCCATCATAAGAGCCTGTGGGCGGCACTCTTCGGCGGCGGTGAGGACGAGGACGAGGACGAGGCCATGGCCGCGAGCGGCCGGACGCTCTCACGCGCCGCCGCGGCGCGTCAATCGACGCAAATCGCCTCCTTGTCATCGAGCGCGGCGGTGCCGTCGAGCGGCAACGATGCCGGCGTTCACGCCTTCATCATGTCGCAGGCCGCGACCACTGCCACCGTGCAGCCGCCCTCGCCGGCCACCACAGCGCGCTCGCGTAATCTCCAGGCCGGCCGCACCACCGACGCGGCAACGCCGACGCAAGTGGCATCGGCAGGCGCGCCTTCGTCCGGCACTCCGAGCTTCCTCAGCGCGTTGCGCGGCGATGCGACGGCATCCGATGCCGGAACGACGATCGCCGTGCGTTCGCCGCCCGACGCCCAGACGGGCACGACCATCGCGCTGCGCTCCGAGCCGACCGATGAGCAGCAAGGCGACGCGACGGCGGGAAGCGTGATTGCCGCGTTCGCTCCCTTGCCGCCGCCCCGGCCGAAATCGCTCCTGGAAATCGCTTCACTCGCCGAAATTCCACTTCCGCCGACGCGGCCCAATGACATCGACCCTGTCGCTCTTCGCTCATCGGCGAGCGCAGCCGCGGCGAATGCAGACGAGCCGAACACGGGCGAGCTCGTGACCCTCGATCACCCTCTGCCCCCGACCCGCCCGCAAGGCTTCGGTCTTGCGGCTTCCATGGCAGTTGCTTCCAATGATGCTCTGACAATTCCCGTGCCTGTCATGGCGGCCGGCTTTGCGGCGGCCCAAAGACCGAATTCCCCGCTTCCCGCAAGCACGGCTGCGTCCGTCGCGGCAGTGCCGGCAGAGCCCAAGCCCCAGGTGGTGGGGCTCGATCATCCAATGCCGCCCGCTCGGCAAGTCGCCATGCTTCTTCCCGCGACGAATGCGAGCGGCGCGGGTGACGCGAGCGCTGCTTCGGCGACGCCTGCCGGGCCTTCGCATCAAAGCCCGACGCCGGACGATGTTACAGCTCTCTTCGACGCATCGGCTCTCGTCCCGGCGCACCGATTGCCGGTGACACAGGTCAAGGTCGCGAATGCGGTCGTGCGCGCGGCGCTGCCGAAAGTCGCGCAGGATGTCATTGCCCGTCCAAGCTCGACGGCGGGGCACTTCATGACCTCCGCAACTCCCCCCATCGCCAATCACTTCTCGGGGAAGGCCGTTCAGCCCCTCAACGCGCTGGGCTTTGCGACGACCGAATAGCGCGCACGCCTCCTTCCTCACGTCGGACGGGGCTCGCTCGGCCACACCGTAATCAGGCATACCTCCCAAGATGGCTCGAGGCCCTGCCGCTCTGGCGCGTCGCGATTGGCGCTGGTAAGTCGTTAGCGGAAAGGCGGGGGTGCGAATGCGCCGAGGCACTAACGAGAGATGACGGGCGCGAGCCACCACCGGCTGGCCCTCTCGGCCGCAGTGTATCGGCATCGGCACCCGGAGGGAGGAAAGCATGGCCGTCGTCGACGTGAAGCGCAGGGGCGATATCGCCTTGGTGACCCTCGATCATCCTCCCGTGAATGCCTTATCTCAGGCGGTGAGAAGCGGCCTCGAGGACGCGGTCAAGACGCTCGGCGCCGACCCGGCCGTGAAGGCGGTCGTGATCACGGGTGCGGGGCGCTGCTTCTCGGCGGGCGCCGACATCACAGAATTCGGCGGCGGGCCCCGGAAGCCCCCGCTATATCAGGTCATCCACGACATCGAGGCGTTGCAGAAGCCCGTTGTCGCCGCGATGCATGGCACCTCGCTCGGCGGCGGCTTTGAGGTCGCGCTCGGCTGCCATTACCGCATCGCCGATACCAAGGCGAAAATGGGTCTTCCCGAGGTCAAGATCGGCCTCATCCCGGGCGCCGGAGGCACGCAGCGCCTGCCGCGCGCGATCGGCGTCACGGCCGCGCTCGACATGATCGTCTCCGGAAACCCGATCGATGCCGAAACCGCGCGCCGGGCCGGTCTCGTCGACCGCATCGCCAAGGGCGATCTTGTCGAGGATGCGCTTGTCTATGCGCGCGAGCTCGTCGCTTCGGGCGCAAAGCCGCGACGTTTATCGGAGAAGCCGGTTCCCATGGCGGGCGTGGCTCAGGATGTCTTCGAAAAGAAACGATCGTCTCTCGGCCGCCATCCGAGCGGCAAGGTCGCGCCGAATGCCTGCATCGACGCGGTCGAGGCGGCGACCAAGCTCCCCTTCATGGACGGCATGAAGCACGAGCTCGAGTTGTTCATGCGGTGCTACGCAAGTCCGGAGGCGAGAGCGCTCTGGCACGTCTTCTTCGCCGAGCGTGCCGCTGCCGTAATTCCGGACATCGGCAACGACGTGAAGGCGCGCAAGATCGAGACTGTCGGCGTGCTGGGCGCCGGCACCATGGGGCAGGGCATCGCCATGAGCTTCGCCAATGCGGGGTTTCCGGTGACCATCGTCGAGAACGCCCAGGAAGCGCTCGATCGGGGCATCGCCAAGATGCGCGAGACGTATGAATCGGCGGCGGCGCGCGGACGAATGACCCCGGATGAGGCGAAAGCGCGCTTCGCGCGGCTCGCGCCATCGCTTTCACTCACCGACCTCAAGGACAAGGACCTCGTCATCGAGGCCGTGTTCGAGAACATGAAGATCAAGAAGGAGATCTTCGGCAAGCTCGATGCGCTCGCAAAGAAGGGCGCGATCCTCGCCACCAACACCTCGACACTCGATGTCGACGAGATCGCGCTTGCGACCACGCGGCCGGGCGACGTGCTCGGCATGCACTTCTTCAGCCCCGCCAACATCATGCGCCTTCTCGAGGTGGTACGGGGCGCGAAATCCGAGAAGGATGTGATCGCGACCGCCATGAGCCTCGCCAAGCGCATCGGCAAGGTCGCGGTGCTTGCCGGCGTCTGCGACGGCTTCATCGGCAACCGCATGGTCGCAGCCTATGGCGCCGAAGCGCAGGCCCTCGCGCTCGAAGGCGCGACGCCGTCGCAAGTCGACAAGGCGGTCACCGATTGGGGCCTGGCCATGGGTCCCTTCGCGATGAGCGATCTTGCCGGCATCGACGTCGGTTGGCGCATTCGTCAGGAGCGGCCGCTCACGAACGAGCAGAAGATGCGCTACGCAGTGAATGACAAGATCGCGGAGCTTGGTCGCTTCGGCCAGAAGACGGGGCGCGGCTTTTATCTCTATGCCAAGGGCGAGCGCACGCCGAAGCCCGACCCCGAAGTCGAAGCGATGTATGCCGAAGAGGCAAAGCGCCAAGGCATTGCGCGCCGTGCGATCGGGCCCGAGGAGATCGTCGAGCGCCTGCTTTTTCAGCTCGCCAACACGGGCGCCCAGCTTCTCGACGAAGGTATTGCGCTGCGCGCCAGCGATATCGATACGGTCTACGTGAACGGCTATGGCTTTCCGGCCTGGCGCGGCGGGCCGATGTGGTCGGTCGACGAGATCGGGTTGAAAACCGCGGTCGACAAGATGCAAGCCTACGAGAAGATGCATGGCCCGCGTTTCACGCCGGCGAAGCTGCTGGCGCGGCTCGCACGCGAGGGCAAGCGTTTCAACGATCGCAAGAGCAACGAGGGTAAGTGATCATGAGCCGGGCTGTCATCGTCTCGACCGCAAGAACGCCGATCGGCAAAGCCTATCGCGGCGCCTTCAATGACACGACAGGGCCGACCCTGGCGGCGCTGGCCCTGCAACACGCGACGAAGCGCGCCAAGGTCGACCCCGCGGAGATCGAGGACGTTGTCGTCGGTTGTGCCCTGCAGCAGGGCACGACAGGTGGGAATTTCGCGCGCCAGACGGTCATCCGCGCCGGCTTTCCGGTGAGCATTGCCGGAACGACAATCGATCGCCAATGCGCCTCGGGCCTGCAGGCGATCGCGGTCGCGGCACGCTCGATCATGCATGATGGCGTCACCATCGCGGCCGCGGGCGGAGGCGAATCGATCAGCCTCGTGCAGAACGAGCACGCCAACAGCTTCCGCAATCGCGACGAGACGATCCTCGCGACGAAGCCCGAGCTCTATCTGCCGATGATCGACACGGCCGAGGTCGTCGCGGCGCGCTACAAGATCTCGCGCGAGGCACAAGACGCCTTTGGGCTCGAGAGCCAGCGCCGCACCGCCTCCGCGCAGCAGGGGGGACGCTTCTCCGACGAGATCATTGCGGTCGAGACCGAAATGGCCGTCACCGACAAGGCGACCGGCGCGACGAGCAAGGCAAAAATCACCTTGCGCAAGGATGAGGGCAACCGGCCGGACAGCACGCCCGAAGGGCTCGCGGCGCTCAAGCCCGTACGTGGCGAGGGCAAGACCATCACGGCCGGCAATGCAAGCCAGCTCTCGGACGGCGCCTCGATGTCGATCCTGATGGACGAGAAGCTCGCCGAGAGGCGCGGGCTTTCTCCGCTTGGGGTGTTCAAGGGTTTCGTAGCGGCAGGTTGCGAACCTGACGAGATGGGGATCGGCCCGGTCTTCGCCGTGCCGCGCCTTCTCGAGCGACATGGGCTGAAGATCGACGATATCGATTTGTGGGAACTCAACGAGGCTTTCGCGGTGCAGGTGATCTATTGCCGCGACAAGCTCGGCATCGATCCCGAAAAGCTGAACGTCAATGGCGGTGCCATCGCCATCGGTCACCCTTACGGAATGTCGGGGGCGCGCCTTACGGGCCATGCGCTCCTCGAGGGCAAAAGGCGCGGCGCCAAACATGTCGTCGTGACGATGTGCGTGGGTGGCGGCCAAGGTGCGGCCGGTCTCTTCGAGATCGCCTGAGCGTCGCCGAAGAGATGAGCAGGCTCTTCGATCTTTCGGGCAAGGTGGCGCTCGTCACCGGCTCCTCGCGCGGCATCGGCCGCGCCATCGCGGAAGAATGCGCGCGCGCCGGCGCCAAGGTGGTGATCTCCTCGCGCAAGCTCGAGGCGTGTGAAGAGGTGCGCGACATTCTGAAGGCGCAAGGCCATGACGCCATCGCCATGGCGGCGCATGCCGGCTCGAAGGAGCAGCTCGCATCCTTGGTGCAGCAGACGGTGTCCTGTTACGGACGTCTCGACATTTGCATCGCCAACGCGGCTGTGAACCCGTTCTTCGGTTCGCTCACCGACGCTCCGGACGACGCCTTCGAGAAGACCATGGCGACCAATGTGAAAGCCGTGTGGTGGCTCGCCCAACTGGCGAAGCCCCATCTTGTCGCGAGTCGCGAGGGAAGCTTCATCGTCATCTCCTCGATCGCCGCGCTGCGGGGCACGTCGCTGCTCGGGGTCTACGGCATCTCGAAGGCGGCGGAGACGGCTTTGGTGCGCAACCTCGCGGTCGAGTGGGGACCTTTGGGGATTTGCGTGAATGCGATCGCACCAGGCCTCGTCAAGACGGACTTCGCTCGCGCTCTGTGGGAGAACGAGGCGGCGCGCAAGAAGCGGGAAGCGGAAACGCCGTTGCGGCGCCTCGGCGAGCCGCTCGACATCGCTGGTGTGGCGCTCTTTCTCGCCTCGCGGGCATCGCGCTTCGTCACGGGACAGGTGCTCGTCGCGGATGGCGGCGTAACGATCGGCGGTTCAGGCTGATGAAGGAAGGCGGCGCCGACATCGAAGGCACGGAGGCGTGTTTTTGCCGTTGGCGGCGGAGCCGCTCGCACGATCCGCGCACTTGCACTCCGCTGGCCGGGGGAGCCACCATCTCATGAGCCTGACGCCAGTCCTCATCGAGCCGCTGCCGCAGCATCGTTTCGACGAAGTCGAGCTCGATCGCTATCTCGGCGGGCATGTCGATGGCTACCGCGCCGGTCGGCCCATCGTTCGCCAATTCCAGGGCGGCCAGTCGAACCCGACCTTCCTGCTCGAGACGCCGAATGCGACGTATGTGCTGCGCAAGAAACCGCCCGGCAAGCTGCTCGCCTCCGCACACATGATCGAGCGCGAATACAAGGTGCAGAAGGCGCTTGCGGGCTCCCCCGTGCCGGTCGCGCCCATGCTCCTCCTGTGCGAGGACGCAAACATCATCGGCACGCCCTTCTATCTCATGGGATATGTGGCCGGCAGGGTGATCCCGACAGCCGATCTTCCGGACCTTGCGCCGATGGAACGCCGTGGCATCTACCGCTCGCTCGTGGAAACGCTGGCGGCCCTCCACCAGGTCGATTGGCGCGAAGTTGGGCTCGGCGATTTCGGCCGCCCTGACAATTACGCGGCACGCCAGATCGACCGCTGGACCAAGCAATACGCCGCCTCGAAGACCGATGACATCAAGGAGATGGAGCAGCTCTCCGCCTGGCTCGTGGCGCATCTGCCGACAAGGGCCGCGTCCTCCATCGTGCACGGCGATTTCAGGGTGGGTAACACGATCATTCATCCGAGCGAGCCCCGTCTCGCGGCCGTTCTCGATTGGGAGCTCGCGACGATCGGCGATCCGCTCGCCGATCTCGCCTATTTGTGCATGGCCTACGACATGCCGCCGGGCGGCCCGGGCGTGAGCGGCGGACTTCGCGGCGCAAAGCTTTCCGACCTTGGCGTGCCGAGCGAGGACGAGGTTCTGTCCGCCTATGCCCGCGCAACAGGCCGCCCCGGCATTCCTCACTGGGACTTCTACAAGGCCTTGGCTTTTTTCCGCATCGCCGCGATCGTGCAAGGCGTCTACGCCCGCGGGCTCGCCGGGAATGCCGCCGACAGTTCCGCCGTGCAGCAGGGCGAGCGCGTGCGCATGATGGCGCAAACCGGTTGGGAGATCGCTTCGGCGGCCAAGAACTGATGCCGCGAGGGAGTCAAGCTCGCTTAAGCTTCACCGATGGGGCAGGCTTCACGAGAGTAACGGGAACGCACCATGGATTTCGCATATTCGCCGAAGACGAAGGCGCTGCAGGAGAAGCTCCTCGCCTTTATGGAGGAGCATGTCTATCCGAACGAGGAGAAGCTTCATCCGGAGCATGAGGGCGAGGCGCGGTGGCGCGAGATCCCTGCGCTGCTCGAGGAGCTTAAGGAGAAAGCTCGCAAAGCCGGATTATGGAATCTGTTCCTGCCGGAGAGCGATCTCGGGGCCGGCCTCACCAACCTCGAATATGCGCCGCTCGCGGAAATCATGGGGCGTTCTCCCGTCGCTGCCGAGATCTTCAATTGCAGCGCACCCGATACCGGCAATATGGAAGTGCTGGTGCGCTATGGGACGAAGGCTCAAAAGAAGGAATGGCTCGAGCCCTTGCTCAAGGGCGAGATCCGTTCGGCCTTCGCCATGACCGAGCCCAATGTCGCCTCCTCCGACGCTACGAATATTGCAACCTCGATCACGCGCGACGGCGACGAATACGTGATCAACGGGCGCAAATGGTGGACCTCGGGTTCGGGCGACCCCCGATGCCGCATTCTCATCGTCATGGGCCAGACGGACCCGAAAAATCCGAGCCCGCACAAGCGGCAATCGATGATCCTCTGCCCCCTCCCTCATGAGGGCGTGACGATCATCCGCCCCTTGACGATCTTCGGCTTCGACGATGCGCCCCATGGCCATATGGAGGTGAATTTCGACAATGTGCGCGTGCCTGCCTCGAACATGCTGCTCGGCGAAGGGCGCGGCTTCGAGATCGCGCAAGGCCGCCTCGGACCGGGACGCATCCATCATTGCATGCGCATCATCGGAGCGGCCGAGCGCGCGCTCGAACGGCTGTGCCGGCGCCTCAAGGAGAGGGTCGCCTTCGGTGCGCCGATCGCGACCCAGACGGTTTGGCTCGAGCGCATCGCCGAATCGCGCTGCCTCATCGATCAGGCCCGCCTGCTGACCTTGCAGGCCGCCTACAAAATGGACACGGTCGGCAACAAGGAGGCGCGCGCCGACATCGCCATGATCAAGGTCGCCGCAGGAAGCATGGCCTGTCAGGTGATCGATTGGGCGATCCAGGGGTTCGGCGCTGGCGGCTTCACCGATCGCATCATGGCTCGCGCCTATGCCTATGCGCGCACCTTGCGCATGGTGGACGGCCCCGACGAGGTGCACCGCAATCAAATCGCCAAGCTCGAATTGCGCAAATACGGCGCCCAAGATGCGCATCGAACCGGCGGCGACCCCATCGTGCGGATGACGTAGTACGTTTCGCGAAATCCGCGAGCCGCGCCTGCAGCGGAGAAGCACGAGTGGCCGGCCTCGACGAGCGTGGGCTCATTTCCAAAGGTTCAAGCCATGCAAACGCGCGAAATCCTTTACGACGTGAAGGACCACGTCGCCACCCTCACGCTCAATCGCCCCGATAAGCTCAATGCCTGGACCCAGGTGATGGAGCAGGAGGTGCGCTCGGCGATGGAGGCGGCCGCGACCGACGACGCGGTGCGAGCGATCATCGTCACGGGTGCCGGTCGAGGCTTTTGCGCCGGCGCCGATCTCGACCGGATGAAAGCGTCACTCGAAAGCGGCACACGCGGAACCTTGGCACGTCATAAAGCCGCGACCGCGGGCCTCGACGCGATCGAAGTGAATTACCAGCAGCGCTTCAGCTATCTCTGGCGTGTGCCAAAGCCGATCATCGCCGCGATCAATGGCCCCGTCGCCGGAATCGGCTTTTGCTTCGTGCTGTTCACAGATCTGCGCTACATCGCTCCATCCGCGAGAGTCACGACTGCTTTCGCGCGACGCGGTCTCATTGCCGAGCATGGAATGTCCTTCATGCTGCCCCGTCTCATTGGAATCAGGCCGGCGCTCGACCTTCTCTTTTCGGGGCGCATCATCGACGGCACCGAGGCGGCGCATCTGGGTCTTGCGGATCTCCTTCCCGATGACGGCTTCTTGCCCGCCGTATCCGAGAAGGCGCGTGCGATCACGTCGAACTCGTCGCCACGTTCGACGGCGGTGATGAAACGCCAAGTCTATGACGATCTATTCCGCAACCTTGCCGAATCATGGAAAGCGGCGGACGAGGAGATGTATGCCTCCTTCGAAAGCGAGGACTTCAAGGAAGGCGTCGCCCATTATTTCGAGAAGCGCGCGCCGCGCTTCACCGGGAGGTAGCTCATCGCGAGCAACCGGAACGGATGAGAGCGTCATTATGGTGCCTAAACCGGACTTGCTTGACGCGCGGACCCACGAGAAGCGTCAATTCCGCCCGCCCCCTCCGCTGTTGTCGATCCCACGCGGGCGCACCCGATAGGCGCGAAAGCTTGGGGCGAACCCAGGCGCCATCCGAGGCGGCCCGACCACATAGGGCACGTGCGGTTGAGCACAGGGGGCGAGCGCACCGGACGCAGTGATGCATGTCGACCGAGCCGGTGTCCGCCCTGGCGAGGAAACCGTCGGCGCGGGCGTCTCCTCGGTCAATCCGCCATAAGGACCAGGTGGAGCATTGGCATCATATTCGGGCTCCCATCCGCGTCCCCTCGATGGTCCCGCGGTCGTCGATAACGGGCCTTGCCGAACTTTTTCCGGCTCCGCCATCTCACCCTCGATCTTGCCCTCGGGAGACGTCGTGACGGAGGGGGCTGCGCCCGCGGGTATGTCAGGGTCCTTGGCGAGAAGCTCGCCTGGCCACATCAGCGCAAAGACGACAGCGCCGGAGACGACGAGCCTCCACGCGGCGCTCGGAGCATCGACAAGTCGGAGTTGCGAAGCGTGATCCCCGTTCAGGTGCATCCTCCTTTGGAGCGGGAGACGCGTGCGCGCGTTTTCACTCGCCGCACGAAGTGAATTGTGCAAATCTCACCCGACAAGCCGGGGCAATGAGGAGCCGTTCGAACGATATTCAAATGGGAGGGATGCATGCGCAAGCTCGTGAAAGGATGGTTTTCCGCCGCTACCATTGCCCTTCTCGCTAGTTCTCTCTGGGGCTCAATTGCGCACGCGCAAAAGCGCTATGATCCCGGAGCGAGCGACACCGAGATCAAAATCGGTCAGACGATGCCGTTCAGCGGACCCGCCTCCGCCTACGCGACCATTGGAAAGGTCGAGGCCGCTTATTTCCGGATGATCAACGATCAAGGGGGAATCAACGGTCGCAAAATCAATCTCATTGCCTATGACGATGGCTACAATCCTGCCAGGACGGTCGAGCAAGTTCGCAAGCTGGTCGAGAGCGACGAGGTTCTTTTCACATTCCAGACGCTCGGCACCGCGCCGAACGCTTCTGTTCAAAAATACCTCAACGCCAAGAAGGTGCCACAGCTTTTCGCGGCGACCGGCGCGAACAGGTTCACGGATCCGAAGAACTTTCCGTGGACCATGGGTTTCAATCCCAGCTATCAAACGGAAGGACGAATCTACGCACGCTACATTCTCGACAACCATCCTGATGCGAAAATTGGCGTGCTTTATCAAAATGACGACCTGGGCAAAGACTATCTTACGGGCCTGAAAAGCGGCCTAGGCGAGAAGGCGTCAGCCATGATCGTCGATGAATCGCCCTACGAGGTCACGGATCCCACCGTCGATTCGCAAATCAGTAGGATGAAGACCAAAGGCGTCGATCTTCTCGTCGATATCACGACACCGAAATTTGCCGCGCAGGCCATCAAAAAAATCGCGGAGATCAGCTGGAAACCCGTGCATATCCTGGATGTCAATGCCACCTCGATCGGGGAAGTGATGATGGCGGCAGGAGCCGAAAATTCGAAAGACATCGTCAGCGTTCATTACGGGAAGGATCCGCTCGACCCGACCTGGAAGGACGATCCTGGCATGAAGAAATGGCTGGCCTTCATGAACAAATATTATCCGGGCGGCGACAAGACGAGCTCCTTCAACGGCTATGGCTATACGGCGGCCCAATTGCTCGAGAAGGTCTTGCAAGAATGTGGGGACGATCTCACGCGCGAGAACGTCATGAAGCAGGCGGCCAATCTCAAGGACGTGACGCTGGACTTGACGCTGCCCGGCATGTCGCTGAGCACGACCCCCAATGATTATCGCGTCTATAAGCAAGTGCGGATGATGCGCTTCACGGGCGAACGTTGGGAAGAGTTTGGCCCGATCATCGCCGACGAATCGAAAAGCTGAGACGGTGAGCCTCGGGAACAGAACAGGCGAGTGAGACAGGTCGCAGCTCCTCGCCATTTCCTGGCTCTTCGGCGAGCTCACCGAGCTCGTTGGCCAGCCTTCGAGCGCAAGGCCACAAGGTGGTGGTGCGCACTCCTTTCGATTGCCGCAACTCCATAATCATACGCATCCCGCCGAGGCTCCATTTGCGCAAACCTTGACGCTCGGCTCATGTTGGAGCGCGGCCGGAATTGCGCTTAGGGTCATTCCCGAAATTTCGTCGTGGGTAGAGAGCGAACAGGAGCAAGCGAAATGGCTGAACCGGCTTGGCGCGCGGATCCTTTGAGCTGGGGCCAGGGGCCTCACTCGTTCGAGATGTTCCTCGAGCCGACCTGCCCATTTTCAGGAAAAGCGCTCTTCAAGCTTGACGGCTTGCTCGAGCAGGCGGGCGCCAATCGTGTCACCGCCAAGATTCGCCTTCAATCGCAGCCTTGGCACATGTTTTCGGGGGTCATCGTGCGCTGCATTCTTGCCGCGTCTACTCTCGAGCGCGGCAAAGAGGCCGCGAAAGCCGTCATGACGGCCGTCGCCAAGCATCGCGAAGAGTTCGAATTCGAGCGCCATTGCCGCGGCCCCAATCTCGACAGCACGCCGAGAGACATCATTTCCCGGATCGAGGAATATAGCGGGGTGCAGGTCGCTCAGGCATTCGCGATTCCGGACCTGGACCGAGAGATCAAATGGCATTGCCGATATGCTCGCCAGAACGGCATTCATGTGTCACCGACTTTCATGATCAACGGGATCGTGCAGCCCGACATGAGCAGCGGCGATGAGGTCGCTGCTTGGGTTTCGCGTCTGCCCAAAGCGTAACGGGCGAGCCCTTTATAGCCCTTTGTACCATCCGCTCGGGTAGCGGCGTGGGCTTGGCGCGCCTGCCCTTGCCGTCGCTGTTCGCTCCTATCCCGTCGGGCGTCGGCCCGGCGCGCAGAGGCGTCGACGCCCTCGCGAAGCGCCCTCCGATGACCGCGCCTCGATCGGACGGTCCGACAACGAAATAGAATGCGCTCTCCTTAGTGGAAGCTCACTCTCGACCCTTTGTTCGCCAAAGCGTTCGGACACATGCATGCGAGACGTTCACTGCCGGCAGGCGGAGCGTTCTCGAGATAGAGCCGAACTTGCCGATCGCTGCTCGGGTCGACGAACTCGGTCGAGCTTGCCGATGGTTCGCCGCCTGGGATCGGCTCATGGGTCGAAAGTGCGCAGAGCAGGGCACGGGCCTTGCACACATCACGGGACGTCTCTCCACCCGTGATCGCACCAAGGATTGGCTCCAAAAGTAGTCGGGATTTCCGCCCCGCACCTTCGCCCCACAAGAGCGCGAGATCGGTGGCGGCACGAAGCTCCGACAACCGGCTTTCTTGTCGACGCGCGATGTCGATGGCCTGAAGGAAACGCGCTTGCGCGCGCATCCGATCGGATGTCGCTCGCAACAGCTCGAGCCGACCGGCGAGCCTATGCAATTCGGCGAGCCAGAAGCGCTCTCCGGAGTGCTCGACGAATGCGAAAGCCGCCTGCAATGTCGCTTCCGCGCCATCGAAATCGTTCGCCATGAGCAACCCTTCGGCGAGCTGGGACAGATAAAGGGAATCGCCGACACTTGCGCCGGACCGATGCTTGAGATCGATTGCGGCGCGCAAGGCCGCGATGTTCTCCTGGTTCGGTTCGCGCCTCACACGCGCGCAAGCGAGAAAGACGGTGCCGAACTGTTTCCAATGGTCCACCCTCTTTTCAGTGGCGAATCGGACGAGATCGGTGCTGTGGCGCTCGCAAGTTTCAAAGTCGCTCAAGATGAGGTTCGGAAAGACCCGGGTGAACCAGAGGCAGGCCGCGACCGTAGGAGCATGCGCGTGATTGGGGAGCTCGACCTGCACCTCCTCGATGAGCCGCGACGCCTGGTCGAGGGACGCCGACAAGCAGAGTGCGGCAATTTTCCAGCAAGGGACCGCGAGCCCGGGATCATAGGCGAACCGGAAACTGAGTAGCCTTTGCCGGGCAGGATCGCGAAAGCGTTCGGCACAACAGAGGCTTTGCAAGGCCTCACGGTTCTGTCCCTTCAGGAATTGCATCGTACCGAGAAGGCGATGGCCGACGAGCTTGTAGGTTGTCTCGTCTCCACGATCGGCCACCTCCACGACTTCCCGCGCGATCTCGAGTGCGGGCCCGAGTCTTGCTGCGATATAATGGGCCGAGCAAAGGCCATTGAGCACGGAGAAGCGCTGCAAATCCGAGCCTACGCCTGAATCGAGAATAACCTTCGCCGTGTTCAACGCGGCGACCATCTCCAATGCGGCGTAACCCTTCAACGACGACAGGGCGTTGGCGCGTGCAAGCTGGAGCGCCAGTTCGAGGGATTGGCGATCCGCCCCGTCGCGAACACGAGACATCAGGGCAAGTCCCGTTTCGGCATAACGGTCGGCTTCGGTATACGCCGAGCGCGAGAGAGCTTGTTCCGCCGCTTTCACCCAATATCGGGCCGCTTCTTCCGCGAGGCCGGCCTCCGTGTAGTGATAGGCCATGATGGCCGGCGCGGATTCCACCTGAGAGGCGAAGCGTGCGAGCAGGGCTTGGGCGATTTCAGCGTGGATACGCTGCCGGCGACTGCGCAACAACGAAGCATGGGCGGCGTCCTGTACAAGTGCATGCTTGAAGATGTAGGTCGCATCGGGCAGCGCGCCGCGCTCATGCACCAATTCCGAAGCCACGAGCTGATCGAGGGCATTCTGCAGCTCTTTGCCCTTGATCGGCGATACCGCCTCGAGCAGGCGATAAGGGAACTCGCGCCCGATCGCCGCGCCGATCTGCGCAATCTCACGAATCGGCGCTAAGCGGTCGAGCCGGGCCATCAGGGAATCCTGCAACGTCGCCGGGATGGCCAGCGGCGTGAGCGGCGCTCCCAAGGCATAGGAGCCGTTCTCCTCGCGCAGCAGGTCGGATTCGAGCACGGTCTTGGTGAGTTCCTCGACGAATAGGGGCACACCGTCCGTTCTCGCCAGAATCTGCTCCAAGACCTCGTCCGGAAGGGTCTTGCCGGCTGCGATCCGCTCGATCATTTCGACAGCGTCGCGACGTCCGATGCGATCGAGCGCGAGCGATACAACGTGGCCTTCGGCGCGCCAGGGCGGCGCGAACTCAGGCCGGAACGTCACGACCAGCAAGGCACGAAGCCCCCGCAGCTTGCCGATGATCCGGGTGAACACATCGAGCGATGTCGGGTCGATCCAATGAGCGTCTTCCAAAATCGCGAGAACCGGCGCGTCCTTGGTCACCTCGACGAACAAGGCGAGCAAGGCGGCGATCATCCGCTCCCTTATTTCGTTCGGTCCGATCTCGAGCGGCGGATATCGTTCCGCGACGGGAAGCGAAAGCAGCAAAGCCAGGAAGGGCGCGATCTCGCCAACGACGAGGCCTGACTTTCTGATCATCGCCTCCAACTTGTCGAGCTGGGCCGTCGAAGACTCACCGACGACGAGACCCGCCGTTCGCGCCACATGGCCGATGAAGGGATGGAAGGCATCGTTCACGTGGTGTGGTGAGCATTGATAGCGCAGCACGACTGAACGCTCCTCGATGCGCTCGCGTAGCGCACTCAAAATCCGTGATTTGCCCACGCCCGCCTCCCCCGACAACAACACTGCCCTCCCGTGAGCTTGGCCTGCGTCCTGCCACCAATCGAGCAGGGACGCGACTTCTTGCTTGCGCCCGACAAAAGGTGTCATCCCTTCGGTACGCAACGCATCGAACCGACTCGCATTCTCGGCTTCGCGCACGATGGACCAGACGGGAACGGGAGCCGCGAAGCCCTTGAGGCTCTGCGGCCCCAATGCGGTGAGCTCGAACGTTTCCGCAAGCAAGCGTCGCGTCGATTCGGAAACGAGGACGGTGCCAGGGTTTGCCAACGCCTGAAGGCGCGCCGCCAAATTCGGCGTCTCGCCGACTACGCCGCGCTCGCGGGCCTCCCCTTCCCCCATCACTTCGCCAACGACGACGAGGCCGGTCGCGATGCCGCCACGAGCCTCGAGGGTCACGCCCTGGTCGCGTCCCAAATCCCGGACCGCTTCCACCACCGCGAGGCCCGCGCGTGCCGCACGCTCGGCATCGTCCTCATGCGCGCGCGGATACCCGAAATAGACGAGCGCCCCGTCCCCCATCAGTTTCGCCACATGTCCATCGAAGCGCCTCACGGCAGCGGCAGTCGCATGCTGGAAGGCGCGGATCAAATCACCGAAATCTTCCGGATCGAGCCGAGACGCCAAGGACGTCGAGCCCACGAGATCGTAGAACATCACGGTGAGCTGGCGTCGTTCCGGCGCGACCTCCGCAGAGGGTCGCTCGACGACGGCACGAGGCGCGACGGATGAACCACCCAAAGCCCCGATCGCGACGACAAGCCTGCGGCGATGCCCGACGATGGCGACGCCGAGCTCCTTCAGATCTTCCGACGTCAGCTTCGGCAAGATTTTGCCGTCGACATCATGCTCGCGAAAGGAAGGCTCATATTGCTCGAGCCCGAGGCTGCGCAGCCAAATGCCGATGTCCATGTTCGCGGCCCTTGTGACCCCAGCGGCAATGTCCAGGATAGACGGTGAGGAGGGCAGCACCTGTTCCGACGGTGACAGTCCTTCTTGCGCGGATCAGGGTCGATATTCGCCTTGACGAGGAACGCGGTCCGGCGTCTTGTCGATCATCGTCCGCAATCACGCTTTGCACAAAGATACGTGGTTCTTGGCCGCTGCACGCTTCAAAAACACTTGCCGGCGCGAGTTGGGGCCAATCAGAAATCGACGCGCGGGATGCGGAGCGGAGGGGGGCGCATGATCGAAATCAACGGAATCGCACATGTCGTTTTGAGGGTGAGCGACTGGGCGAAGTGTCGATCGTTTTATGAAGCACTGCTCCCGTTCTTGGGACTGAAATGCGTATTCGATGGGAAAGAGAACATCTATTACATCGGCGGGCGAACCGCTCTCGGCGTAGGGCCGTGTGACGAAGAATTTTCCGGGCAGCGATTCATGCAGGGATGCGTGGGGCTGCACCACATCTGTTTCAGAGCCCGAAACCGCCGGGATGTCGACAGCCTCTATGCATTTCTGAAGGAATTGGACGCGCGCATCGTTCATCCTCCTGAGGAGGGGCCATGGGCTCCGGGATATTATTCGGTCTTGTTCGAGGATCCGGCCGGAATACGCCTCGAGCTGAACCACGTTCCCGGAAAGGGTGTCTTCGAGGAGGGCGTCTCTTTCAATCCGGCACAAGATTATAAATAACGGTTTTGCATCCGCTGCTGCGAACATCGCAAAACGAGGATAGATCCGGGAATTGCATTAAAACTCGTTCGAAAGGGCTCAGGACGGGTCAAAAGCGCTATGTCGAAGACCGACGTGATCATTCGCCTGCTCGCGGGTACGGCTCTCTTCAAGGGATTGTCCGAGCCCGAACTCTCCACGTGCGCGGCAAAATTCCGCGAGGTGCATTTCGACAAGGGCGAGATGCTTTTTGCTCGCGGAGACGTCGGCCTCAGCCTTTACCTGATCGGCGAGGGACGCGTGCGCTTGGCCGTTGTTTCAAGCACGGGTCGCGAGCTGAGCTTTCGACATGCGACCGCCGGCGACATCCTGGGGGAGATCGCCGCGCTCGACGGCGGCACGAGAAGCGCGGATGCAATCGCATTGACCGCGGTGACGGCCTACAGCCTCGAGCGGAGTGCGTTGCACCGTCTCCTTTCGGCGCATGCATCGATCTCGACGGCCATGGTCGCCTATCTTTGCCAGCGTCTGAGAGAGACGAGCGAGCAACTCGAGGCCATCGCGCTCCTTGCTCTCGAGACGCGCCTTGCGCGCTTCCTGCTCTTCGCGCTCGGCGATCGCCAGGCATCGGTCGGTAAAACCGTTCCTCTCGCGCTCAAGTTCTCTCAGGACGAACTCGCTAAATTGCTCGGAGCCACCCGTCCGAAAGTCAACGCCGCGCTTGGCGAACTCGAATCCGCCGGTGCAATCCGGCGCACCATGGATCGACTCTTTTGCGACGCGGCGAAACTGGCTGAGATTGCCGAGACGAACGAGGCGTGAGGCTCCCCGTCAATGTCTTGGCGCAACCCTTGTGTCACCCCCGGCGAGGCTCGCAACGCGAGCCTCGTGAAGGGGGCCAGAAGCTCCCGAAGGATGGGTTCCCTTTCCCCTCGCGACCTTGGCCGCTCGACCGGGAATGACGCGACCACCACCATGTGACGCCGGGGAGGCGAGCGGTGCGAGCCCCTGGGAAGGGGGTTTTGCAGGGGCGAGGTGCCCTCAGGGATCGATCTCGAAAAAGATCTCCTCACCTCCCGCAAAGCGCGCCAGCATGTCGGGGCTGAGGCAGAACCCCTCGGGATCATCATCGATGAGGTTCGTGACTTGTGAGCAATGGCAGGCGATAGCCGCCTGCTTGCGCCCGGTCATCGCGGCCCCGTCGAACCGCCAGCCTTTTGGAATCTCCGCCACCATCGCGTCAGGGGGCAGGCTGCGCCCCCAGATCGCATATTCGAAGAGGCGCACTTGTGGGAGGCGATCGACGGACATGCGAGCGATGTCGTAAGCGGCTCGGTGATCGCCGTGTGGATCATGCCGCCATGTCGCAAAGAGAGCGCGCGCGTCCGCGTCGTGAAGCTGCTCGGTAATGGCCATGGCGACATGCTCGGCCCCTACGCCCTCGTGAGGGACATAACGGTCCGGAAGCGCCAAACATTGAAGATCATGCGCAGGCAGGCCGAGGACCGAGACGGCATCCCGAACTTCCCGTTCGCGCAGCGCGCGCAAGCGCTGCGCCGGATACTTCACCGAGCCGGGATGCGAGCCCGCGCCATCCGAGAGCACGATGACCTTCACGCGCCGCCCTTGCTCGCGCGCGGTGGCGATCAGCGCGCCGCAACCAAGGCTCTCATCATCGGGATGCGGCGCGACGACCACGGCGCCGCCTTCGCCCAGGAGATCGTCGAGCGTCGCGGACGGAAAGCTGCGGGAAGCATCGAGGAAGGCGTGAGCGCTCAACATGCTTCACCACCAGAGCTCTGATAGGAACGCGCGCCCATGACGGACGAGATTATGGTGGGGCGTCGAAGTGACGATGAGCATGAGGCGATCCGTTCCGCCTTCTAACGCGGCTGAGAGCCCGGAAGTTCGAAACTCTCCTTCTCCCACTCCCTGGCTGTTCGGGATGAACCGCGTTGAATCAATTGACCTGACTTCGGCGGGCACCGAAGCATTCAACTTCAGGCGGCGATAGAACGAGCCCTGATGGCACATGACCAACAGAGCGGCTTCACGCTTGCGGCGATGAGCCTCGGCTACGCCGTGGTCCAGCTCGACGTGACCGTCGTCAACACGGCTCTCGGAAGCATCGGCAGTTCGCTCGGCGGCGGCGTATCCGAGCTCCAATGGGTCGTGACGGCTTATACGATCGCGTTCGCGGCATTGATCCTGACCGGCGGCGCACTCGGCGATCGCGTGGGCGCGAAGCGCATTTTCATCGCGGGCTACAGCGTATTCACGGTCGCGTCGGTTGCTTGCGCCGCGGCACCGACTCCCGCGATCCTGATCGGCTCTCGGGCCTTGCAAGGTCTCGGCGCTGCAATCCTCGTTCCCAACTCGCTCTCCCTTCTCAACCACGCGTATACGCAGGAGAAGGACCGCAACCATGCCGTCGCGATCTGGGCCGCCGGCGCAAGCTTTGCGCTCACGGCAGGTCCGCTCGTAGGCGGTGGATTGATCGCTCTATTCGGATGGCGCAGCATATTTCTCATCAACCTGCCGATCGGAATTGCCGGACTTTGGTTGACCTCGCGCTTCGCCGAGGAGACCGTCTCCACACCCGACCGCGAGCTCGACCTCCCCGGTCAAGCGACCGCGATCGGTGCCTTGGGGCTGCTCGCCGCCGCGATGATCGAAGGTGGCGTCGCGGGCTGGACCGACCCTTTGGTCCTCTGCGGATTCGCTGCCGCCGCGGCGCTGGCCATTTTTTTCCTTTTTCAGGAAAGGCGCGCGCGCCAGCCGATGCTTCCACTCGACTTGTTCCAAAGACCGCTCTTCTCGCTGATGTCTCTCGTGGGCTTGCTGGTGAACATTCCTTTCTACGGTCTCATCTTCGTTCTGAGCCTGTATTTTCAACAAGTGAACGGCCTCTCGCCCTTGGCGACGGGCCTTGCCTTCCTGCCGATGATGGGCGCGGTTTTCATGGCCAATCTCAGCGCGGCGCGTGCGGCGCGGATGTTTGGCGGAGCCGCGGTGATCACGAGCGGAGCGTTGATCGTCGCTGCCGGCTGCGCCGCCCTTCTCGGAATCGCCCAGGGCGCCCGCTATGCGATGATCGTCGTGCAGCTTCTTGCAATCGGAGGAGGTCTTGGGCTGTTGGTGCCGCCTCTCACATCGACGCTTCTCGGAAGCGTCGAAAAGAAGAATTCCGGCTTGGCGGCAGGCGTGCTCAACTCCGCAAGACAAAGCGGCAGCGTGCTCGGCGTCGCGCTTTTCGGCTCGCTCGTCGGCAAGGCGGGCACCTTCATCACCGGCACGCGGCAAGCCTTGGTTATTTCCGCGCTGCTGCTGCTCGCGGCAGCAGCGGTGACGCTCGAGAGCGCGCGTCGCCACCGGGATCCGAGGGCGTGAAGCGGCTCCATTTGCTCCCGCGATCGAAGGACGGCTAATCTCCTGCCGACCCGTATGAAGAGACAAGACCATGTGGAAATCCTCTTTGTGGAAATCCTCTTTGTGGAAATCCTCTTTGCTCGGCGCGGCATTTGCTTTTGGGCTTCTGGTCGCGGACGCGAACAGCGAAACGCTACGCCTGCCCGATAATCTCGTCGGCTTCAGCAGTCGTGACGGTGAGAGCTATTTCGCCGAAAGCGATGCAAGAGAGGCTTACTTTCCGCTCGCGAGCAATTTCCTGACCCAGA
>Ga0213876_10000807_pt1 | contig 21216 bp, 24 predicted proteins | sample BarmaccomBMRX_R9_FD_160113 | JGI IMG/M metagenome (GOLD analysis project Ga0213876, IMG submission 160113) | Root-associated microbial communities from Barbacenia macrantha in rupestrian grasslands, the National Park of Serra do Cipo, Brazil - RX_R9 | ecosystem: Host-associated > Plants > Roots... | reverse complement strand
CCCTGCCCGCGCGATATCGACTTTACATGCAGGTGATAAATCGCCATGCGGCAAAACCTCACCCGGTCGGCTGCTGCGCTCCTTTGCGCAAGGCCCGTGCGAAGCCTCTAACCTTCAAAAACTTCGCGGCCTCGCTATGAAGCTCGGGCCGATCGCGCTCGTAGTCCTCGATATCCGCCGCCGCCCATAGCCGCGTTTTGCCACCGTTGCCGGTTATGCGCGGCTTCGGAAAATCCTCGCGCCCTACAAGTTTGTGGACGCCCTGCCTCGTGTAGCGCCAGCGGCGCGTGAGGTCGGGCAGGGTCAGATAGTTTTCGCTGGCGTTTTTTTCCGGTGGGCGCTCGCGGGTGAGGTCGCGCGCGGCGCGGGCAATGTCGGGCAGGCCCAACCCGGCACAAGGAACAGGTCCGCAAAGATGACACCCGCCTCAAGGTGCTCATCGGTGCGGCGCACATCGCCGATGCCGAAGTGCATGAAGAAACAGGTCGGCGGTGAAGCAAGTTCTCGAACGCGCCATCACTGCCGAACGCGATCGGGAATTTCTGAAAGAAAAAGGCTGGCTCTAAAAAGAGCAGCCTCAAAAATCTTCTATTCGCCGAACCAGTTACTCCACTCAGCGTTTCGCCCTGACGCAGCCTTCGTCGCCGTTATGTAAACTCCGGCTGGCTTACCGGGTAGGTCTCTAGCAGTCGAGTGTTTTAGCCATAGGCGGTGCAGCCCATCGGTCTGTTAGGTGCGGCGCTTACATTCACCTCCTTGAGACCCGCGCGTTGTAGCGTCAATTCGATGAAGAGGGTTTATCTCCAACATCCCAGTTATTCCACAAGCTCGAGAGGACGTTATTTCCCTTTTCCGCTTTCAAGTCATTGACCTTAAGTATCCAGTCACTCATCAGTTCCCCCATGTGAAAAACAGTCCTCGAAACCGCGCGTTGTAGCACTGAAACCGGAGAGCACGAAGAAAAATCAGCGTTAATGCCGCGCGCCCGATGAGGAAAAACACTGGCAACGCCGAAGGGCCTTGAAACGTGGGAAATTTGCGGTTTCCGCCATGAACGGGCAATTTTGCCTTCGCAACATCTGGTGGGCTGGCGTATAATTAAAATGCGCGGAACAGTCCACCGCGCCTGTCAGGTTTGGGAGATGCGCGACGGGGCCGTCGCGAACCGACCACCACGGCGGCCCCACCCTACACTGCGGTTCCTAGCGGACTTACCCACCCCCGCACTGCGCTACGCTGTTGGGGGCTTCGCTAGTGCGGGTGTGGATAAGTCCTAGCCCGGCGACGCTCCCGCCGTGTTTCTCGGTTGCCGGGCTGCCTAGAATGCCCGCAGAGGCGTCTTTTGCCCCCGGCCAGTGTTCCCTATCTCTTTTCTCTCCAATCGCGCCTGCGGGCAAAAATTCCCGAGTCACGGTGTCTCTTGTCTGTTGCTGGCTTCTCTCCGCCTGAACAGGCGGTGGGGGTTCTGTTCTGAAAAAACTAAAAAAGTTGCGCCCTCCGGGCGCTCCGCATTTCTTCTTCTCTGAAATCAGGTCCGAGGCCAGAGGCCGAGATCCGCTTATGCCGCGAAGCCGAAGGCGAGCGGCCATGCCTGATTAAAAAAGTTCTAAAGAAGTTCTAGCAAAAACGCCGAAATGGAAAAGTGCTTGATTTTCAAGGGAAAAAATACGGCATCTGAGGTAGGCCCCTACCTTAGATGCCGTGCCACCCTACCTTAGATGCCGTGCCACCCTACCTTAGATGCCGTGCCACCCTACCTTAGATGCCGTGCCACCCTACCTTAGATGCCGTGCCACCCTAGCCCGAAACCCGTGCGATGGTCGCTCGAACACCGTGCCTTATTTGCGGGATTTTTGGGTGATGGTCGGAACCTTGTGGACGCGCACGAGGTCGGCGGCGTCAATCTCCCATAGAGCGATTGCGCCTGTGGCTTTTAGCTCGTCAAGAGCACGGCGAAGGCTCTGGCGGAATTTGTAAAGCTCGGTGGTGCGGCTGCCTGACAGGCTGCGCAAAGTTTCAACTTTGTAGGGGTATGGTTTTTCATGGCTGGCATAGAAAGCATGCAGCCAGAGGGCAAGGGGCTTGCCGAGCAATTTTCGGCGCTGCTCTGCGTCAAGGGCTGTCCAGCCGTTGTGAAAGAGCGGTGCCAGCTTAGGGTTGACTTTGATGATGTAGCGCCGGGTGAGGTCGTCCTTGATGCCTTCCATGACAAGGGAACCGAAGTAGGTATGGCGGCCAGTTTTGATTTCGACGCCGTGCGCCTGCAAGCGAAGCAATGAGCGGTGAAGCTGCCGGTGTTCGCTGTTGCCGGTATGGCGACCAAGAGCTTTGAGCAAGCCGTGCGCTGAGGTGTGGCAAGTGTCGCCGACTGGATGAAGCCGTGCGAGGTGGAAAACTTGGGCGCATACGTCAAGGTCTTCCTGATTAAGCTGCTTGCCGGTGAAGCGGATTTCGATGCCGTCTACAGCGCTGATTAGTTCATGGTCAATGAAGCGCCGGTCCTTGCTTCGGATCGCGGAAAAGAGCGCGGAACGTAGGGCGGGATTGGGCATTCCGCGTACTGGCTCCGGCCAGAAGGGAAGCTGAATAATCTTTGCCGGGGGCTTGGTTTCGGCTGCTTCGCTGTGCGGGTTGGCCTTAACGGCACGCCCTAGATTTTCGAGCGCTCGCGCTAGTTCGGCATCGATGCGCTGCGGGTCGCTCATGCTGCCTCCGAGGTGGCCCGGATATAACCACGCCTGATTTTGACTGTCATTCGTTTTGTAAGCGCGGCCTCTGCTGCTGGCGCGCTGTCGAAAAGCTGCTCCCTCACCTGCCCTGCTGAGCCGATGCGGCCCCATTCGCTAATCACGCCCCATTCTCCGAATAGCGTCGGCGCGACGTGCAGGGCATAGAAACGATGCACGTTGCTTGAGGGTTTTGAGCGGGTCAGCTTAATCATCGGCTTCACGCGCTGCGGTTAATTTGATGCTTGGCGAATAGCAAATTGATTGCTTCCTCGCCTAATGCCTGTGTGGTTGTGTTCGCCTCTACAGCGAGAATGCGTAATTGTTTCCATGCCAAGGGGTCGAGGTAGATTGAGAGAATTCGTTTACCGGCCCGGCTTGGTGGACGCGGTGAACCTGTCTTGGTTTTGGCGGCGGTTAATGCGACCGGCGCGACTGCCTCAGTTTGTGACGTGGCTGCCTGTTTTGCTTTGAATAGGCTCGGGCGTTTACTCATGTAGATATGTCCTCATGCGGCTGTGCGGTCACGTAGTCTTGTGGGCATGTCCACAATACTACATAACCACTTGTAGATAGCATGGATTTCTTGGGCAGCTTTGCCTTCGGCTCAAACTCTTGTGCCGTGCGTCCATCGATTACACTATGAGCGAAAGCCGCGCGGTGTGTGAGTTGATGCGGTGCTACCTGTGCGCCCTGCCCAACAAGCCTTGCTGTCGCTTCCTTATCGGTTCCGCCGCTGCGGGAAGGAACCGCATTTAGCACCACATAGGCAGGCTTTCCCGCTGTCTTTGCCAGTAGGAGCGTGGTTTCTATTGCCTCAAGGTCAAAGGCTGCGGGGCGGCATGGTATTAACACTAGGTCGGCGGCGCGGGCTGCCAGTGATGCGGTCTGGTCGGCGTTGGGCGCGGTATCCAGCACCAGAAACCCGGCACCGTTCTCACGGGCTGTTTCCACCAATCCCGGAAGTCGTACCGCTTGCCCACTGATAACTTCCGGTTCCTCTGCTTTTCGCCGGTCGCCCCAACTCGCGGCGGTGCCTTGGGGGTCAAGGTCAATGACCGCGCTCTTATGCCCCGCTTTCGCCGCTGCTGCTGCCAGATGTACGGCGAGCGTGGTTTTACCGGCTCCCCCTTTCTGGCTGATTATTGCGACAACTTTCATTGGATGATGGCCTGTGGGTATGAGGGACTGAGGGTATGGATACATCACCACAAGGCCACATGTCAACATGTGGATGGCTGGCTCGTGTTGTTGGGTCGGTTTCTACCTATAGAGCTCGTTGCGCTCCCGTGACGGTCGCATAAGCCCCATTATGTCAACGCAAAACAAGTATCCGGGAAATATTGAAACCGGCGGGGAACGTCTTGCCCGTCTTATACTTCAAAACATCCAGTAAAAAACCGGCCCGGCACCCCGGCGAATACTTGTCGCCGCCGGGCGCGGCGCGGGGGGCAACACACAATATATAGAAACCTTTACGACCGTAGCGCGGCGAGTGTGTAAACGTGCTTGGCTTGCGGGCGGTTGAGCTTGCGCGGCACGGTAATAACCTCTGACCCTTTTTGGTATTCGCTTGTTCGCGCGTGAGAGACGCGGCTTCCCAGCCGGTTTCAGTCAAGTGGCGGGTTTCTTTTTCGTAACGCTTGTTTGATACACGAATGGCTATCCTCCATCAAAATAAGTTTGCGGCTGTCCCCGATTGAACACTGAATCGGCGAAACCAAAAAGCAAAATCTATGGTTAATGGACAGGGCAGGGGTCAGGTGTCTTTTTTTTGTTCGCCTGCTGGCAATAGCGGCCTATCGGCCAAGAACGGTCTGGCAGTAGGCGCGCGCAGGGAAGCCCGCCGCCCGCATAAGCGGCGGGCCGAGCCGGTCAAACCCGGCGAGCCGGTGCGCCGTTGGTGAGTTGGAAAACACTGGCGGGCCGGTCATAGGTAGGCGGCGGCTCAATCATCTTCAATGATGTACCCGATGCGCCGTTTGCTGTACGGGGAGGGGACTTTCGTGTTTTCGCTTTTGCGGCCAAGACGGTTGATATCCTCGATAAGCACGTCGATGACTGAATCGGTTTGCCCTTGCCGTTTTTCCAGCTTCTCCACGCGGCTGGCAAGCTCTTTATGAGACACAACCAACTCGCGCATGCGGATGAAGGCGCGGATAATCGAGATGCTCATCTGAACGGCGCGGGCACTGTGCAGCACCGTCGAGAGCATGGCAACGCCGTGCTCGGTAAAAGCGTAAGGCGGACGCCGCAAGCCCATTTTGAGGCCCTGATTGGACATCACAATCTGTGATCTCCAATTTTCAAGCTCGGTCTTCGTAAGCTGAAACATAAATTCTTCGGGGAAGCGGGAAGCGTTTCTGGCAACGGCCTGAATCAGCGCTCTGGTTTCAACGCCGTACAGCGCTGCCAAGTCTCTATCCAGCATCACCCTTTGATCCCGGACAACGCGAATTAGTCCTTCAAGCGGACGCGCATGAAGCGTTGTTTTCCCAGTGTTGCGTTTGGTTTTGGGCATTGGCCCGTGTAGACGGTTGTCCGGGCCGCGTCAAATTTTGCCAGTTCTGGCCCGGACAAGGAGGGGCATAGACGGCGGGGGGGCATGCAAAATGGGGTACACCCTAAAGTGCAGGCCGTCCACGATAAGAAAACCCGCGCCGGACAAGGATTTCGAAATCGAAAAATAGGCACTACCAGGCACCACCCTAAAATGCAGGGGTAGAGGCTGATTTGTTAATCGTAAAAACTGGTTTTCAGTTTGATGGCTGACTGCTATCAACGGATGTTTTCGAGAAAAGATGTTTTGTGGGGGAACGATGAGCGATGCGGGGCAGCAAAAATATATGGTGCAACTTCATACGCAGGAAAATCTTGCGGGATTGCAAACTCGCGTCGAGCGGACGGCGGAATTGCAGCGGGCTTCTAACGAGGCAAAGCTGGAGCTTTTGTCCAGAGTACCATCGATGTCACTGATGTCCGGTTCCGCTATTGACGTTAATCCGCAGATGAACAGCATCTTTCCTGTTGTTTTCGTGACAACATCGCCTTCTGCCATCAAACTTCTTTCTGCTGACCCGATCGTGAAGGAGGTAGGAGTTGCGGCTATTTTTAGTCTTGCAGATAAGCAAGAGGCACCGACAGAACCCACAATAGAGAGCCAAGTAGGCTCGCAGAAATTTAAAATCACCTTGGGCTAGTCCGCGCTTCGGTACGGGCTGCTAATTTGCAACTCAAACCTGAGACATGAAAAGCCCTGATTTTGTTGGCTTTCCTGAATGCGTCAAATTCTACCCTTTATGCGACATCATGCGGGCCTTCGATGCCCCACGCGTGGTGGGTGTTCTTCTTCGGAGTAGGGTATTGGGCAGATTCATGGTCGGGTTGACTCAGGAGATTGCTCTCCTGAGGCTCCCACGGTAGGTCGAGAACTGGCGCGCGCATGGTAGGTGGAGGGTTTCCAGCCACCCTCTTTCGATTGGGTGATGGGGTCACAGTTCCACCATGGTCACGTTTCCAGTTCCCGCCTCGTCAAACAGAGCATGCGGATTTCCAGCACTCTGCTTTCCTGCCTGCTTCGTCCCAAGGGTTATGCGACCTACGGCCGGGAGCGCTTTCGGCGTCAGGCTTGGGCGACAAACCCGATACGCGGCATTTGAATCTGATGGGTTAAATCTGCTTTAATGCTTAGTGTAGGCAACCCATAACTTTCGAGGCACCTCTCGATGTTGGGTAGGCGCCGTTCAACTGCTCCAGCCAGTTGGCGGCGCCGCTTTTTTGAACTACGGTCGGTAGCCTGCACTCCGAAAAACACCCGCATTTTGAGGTAGAGGTCCGTCACGGCAAGGAAGGCGGTCCAATGCGACGCATGGGGGCGATCGAAGCGCCAGAATCGGGCCTTAATGTTCCTTTTGGCACATTTTATTTCGATTTATACCTAGCCATGCTTATCGCAATTAGCTACGATTATCCTTGCGCTTAACTGGCATAATCGATTGATTTATGGTGAAAGGCACGATCAATAGCTGGAACAGGCGGTGTGTTCGTGCGGTTACGCTTGAAGCGACGAACAGGGGAACCCGGAATAGAACGAATTTAACAACTTGAGAGGTGGCGAATGAAAGTTAATACAAATCTAAAAGCAGGACGAGCAACGGCAATTGCTGTTGGTGCTGCAGCCCTTTCTATTATCCATCAGACGAACGTTGCTACTCACAACACTTTGAGCGGCGCTGGCTCTTATATATCGCAGTCGAACAGCGCTAGTGTTTCGCAGAGTGTCAGCAACAGCGGAGCGGTTACTGCAGCGGCGGCTACGAGCTGATTATCGCCTCGGCAGGGAATTTTCGCGTAATCTTAACTGCCGCTGTCGTCTCGGCGCATTATCTAATACTCCGGGACTGACGAGCTTGTAGGCAAAATCTAACCCGGTTCTCGCTTCGCTGGTGTATAATCCGAAATACGCCATGGAGTACACACCGCCTGTTCGGGTTATTGTACATGTCTTTAGTTGACGCCGGTAAGGTATCCACCTTTACCGGCGTTGTTTTTATTCCTACACGACTTGCTGTTTACCTCTGGCGCGCTCTGTCCATTAGCCTTTAGATTTGTTGAGACTGCCGTACTGACGTGTTTATGACATGATATCATCCACACGTGCAAGTCGATTAGCGTAATGCTGGCAATCCTGGTAGTGAGATGGGTCTGATATTACTTTGGTACTTTTTGTCCTGATCAAGAAAGCACGATCAATAGCTGGAACAGGCGGTGTGTTCGTGTGGTTACGATTAAGGCGATGAACCGAGGGAACTCCGAAGAGAACGAATTTAACAACTTGAGAGGTGGCGAATGAAAGTTAATACAAATCTAAAGGCGGGACTAACAATAGCAATAGCAGTTGCTGGTGCTGCCGTGACGGTTGGTGTTGTTACCCAGTTGAACGTCGTAGCTGGCGTTGTTGTTGGCTCTACAATTAAGCAAATGACCGCAGCAACTCTTACGGGGACGGTCAGCAACAGCGCGATTGCTACGGTTGCTGCGGCAGGGGCCTGATTGTCGCCTGGGCAGGACGCTTTTGCGTAATCTAACTGCCGCTGTCGTTTCGGTGCATTATCTGATGTTCCGAAACTTGACGAGCTTGTAGGCAAAACCTAACCCGGTCTCGCCTCGCTGGTGTACAATCCGAAATACGCCAGAAAACACACACCGCCTGTTCGGGTTATTGTGCATGCCTTAATTGACGCCGGTGAATTATCCATCTTTACTGGCGTTTTCACCCCTACAAGACGTGCCAAATTTATGCCATGAACACGTCAGTAGCCGATGCTGCTCACCCCGAGGTGGGGTTGTGGATGCCTATAAGCGCTGGTGGAATGGCACAGCTGAATCGTCGCCACTCTGGCAATCCCGCGTCCTTGGTGAATCCTACGTCACTATTCGGCCTCGCTGGTTTGCTGCTCAAGCAAGAGCTACATAATTTTTTGCCAAAATGAGGAGTCGAGGAACGGACTTGGCACGGCATCCGGGCTGGTTCACCATTTATCGAAGCGGGGCAGGGGTGCAGGTTCGCATAAGCGGGTTTATGACAGCCCTCTAAACACACCGGGCGAAATCGACCCTTTATGAAACGAATATAATTTTCTATCGGAGCGTCTCAGTCACTGGCAACCTTTTCCTGCTAAGTCGCTTTTTTAGGCTTATGCTTCGTCGCGTTCCCGCTGCGCCTTATCTACATCAATTTTGATGTGTTGTTGACATCAAAAATGATGTGCTCTTTTTTCTGTTCGCCTGCTGGCAATAGCGGTCTATCGGGCAAGGACGGTGTGGCCATAGGCGCACGTAGGGAAGCCCGCCGCCTGCATAAGCGGCGGGCCGAGCCGGTCAAACCCGGCGAGCCGGTGCGCCGTTGGTGAGTTGGAAAACACTGGCGGGGTTTTGGGTGTGGGTTTACTCGTCTTGCTGCGGACGTTTGGGAGGCGCTCCGGGCAGCGGCGGCGGCTTGTGCCCCGGCCACAGGCGGATATAGCCAATATCGCCCCGGACGCTAGCGTTCGTGTAGGAGTGGGAAATCTGGTTGCCTTGCTCGTCGGTTTCGATGTAGCCGCGCCCGACTTTTACCCATTCCACGAATTTTCCACGCAGATAATAGGGCGCCCAAGCGGTGTGGGTGTAGCGGCTTTCCGCTGGATGGTCGTCGGCTTCGGACATGCGCCGCGTTTAGCAGGGTTACAGATGCAGGGAAAGAAAATTGTGCTGCGTCGCGGCGGCTGTGTGGTCCTGTTCCGCGTGCTGCTGATTGTTTTCGTGCCAGCGGCAGATGCGCTCCGCCTCGTCGTATGCAGGCGGCGCGTAGTGAAGATACACCGCCATTTCCGACAAGGCCGCAAGAACCGCCGCATACCTGAAGGCTTTTCGCGTTTCCCGCTGCTGCGGCGCTTTTTTCGCTTCGGCTGCGGTGCATGCGCGAGGCAGGCGCGCGCTTCCTTGAACAGGAGTTTGACGCTGTCAATCAACCGGGGCGGTGGTCTTGTTTGTGCCGGGCGGGTTTCGCTGACCCGCCCGGCTGTCATCGTTCCCGCTCCCGCTCCCTCTCATTTTGTTTCAGATAATATTCCCGCGCCTCGCGTTCACGTTGCTCGCGCTGCTGTTCGTTCACCTGCTCGCGATAGGCGCGGTCGGTTTCGTAGCGCCGCGCCTCCGCCATGGCGGTTTGTTTTTCTTCTTGGCGCTCGACCTGCCTGATAACCTGCTCGCGCGTCGGCAAGCTCGGCGCTACGAGAAAATCCGTGAAGAAGTCAACCAGCTTGCCGGCGGCATCGGCGATCCCGGCGGCGAGGTCGCCGACTTCGCGGCCCGCGCCTTCAAGCGTGTGCGCAAATTCATTGATGCGCCCGCGCCCCATTTCGATAACTTTCGGTTCATAGTCGGACAGTTCAAGCGCAAGCGTGGCGATTTCCTTGCTGGTGTCGCGGTGAATGCCGCGCAGGTCGTCCGCGATTTCGCGCAAGGCGGCGCGGTACTCGGGCGCAAGGTCGCGGTCGTACTTGAGCGCCGTGTTTATCTCCCGGCGCATGCCTACGATTTCGGTGCGTAATTCGTCGAGCCTTTGAAGGTCGAGAGGCTCCTGACCGTCGCCGCGCCAGCCTGCGCGGCTGCCTCGCTCAACATAATCTTCGCTGCGTTCGGCGGCTCGCTGCTCAACCCGCTCGTGCCACGCTGCGCCGCTGCCATGCGCGACGGCTTGCTCGATGCGCCGCCACCATTGCTGTTCAAGGTCGATTATCTGCTCAACGGTCGGCTTTTCATTTGGCTCAGGTTGCGGGAATGCTTCGATGACGCGCCCCATCCAAAGCCGCTCACCTTCTTTCAGCTGCACGCCGTTGGCGGGTTCCTGCCATCCACGTTCGGTTTCGATGCCCCGGCGCTCCATCGCGTCAACGGCCGGGCCGCGATGTGTGGTCGGCTCGCGGTCAATGCCCTGTGCTTCCAGTGTGCGGTGGTCAACGCGCTCCTCGAAGCCGTGCCGTTCAAGATGCCGGTTAAGAAGGTGATCCCATTTCTCGCGCAGTTCTTTGACGTATTCGGTGTTTTCCTTGAGCGAGCCGGAGTTAAGCACGCGCTCGCCGAAGCCGTCCCCGCCGATTTCGCGCAGGGGAATAAGCGCGTGAAAGTGATGATTGGGCTTGTCGCCGTCGCGCTCGGGCCCGCGCGGCGGGCAATGCACATGCAAATCGACCACGAGGCCCTTGCGGGTAAACTCCTCGCGGATAAAATCCTTGACCAGCCATTCCCGTTGCCGGTCGGTGAACTCATGCGGCAAGGCCCCTGTGATTTCGACGGCAAGCTGCGCCTTCTTGTGCGTTTCATGCTGCTCAACTTCGTTCCATAACCGCTGACGGTCATGCGCCCATTCCGGCGCATCCTTGGGCGCAAAGATCCCGGAAAACACCGTCATATCCCCGTGGCGGCTGTAATCCTTCAACGCGCCGTCACGTCCATCGCGCAGTTTTTCGCGGGCGTTGTACGCGGCCTTGGCAACCACGCTCTTGCCCTGCCCGCGCGATATCGACTTTACATGCAGGTGATAAATCGCCATGCGGCAAAACCTCACCCGGTCGGCTGCTGCGCTCCTTTGCGCAAGGCCCGTGCGAAGCCTCTAACCTTCAAAAACTTGGCGGCCTCGCTATGAAGCTCGGGCCGGTCACGCTCGTAGGCTTCAATATCCTCAACCGCCCATATGCGCACTTTGCCCCGGTTGAAGATGAAGCGCGGCGCGGGGAAGTCCGGGCGCCGCGCAAGTTTCTGAACCCCTTGCCTGCTATAGCCCCAACGCTTCGCAAGAGCGCCAGCGCTCAAGCCGCTTTCCGCAATGTCCGTGTCAGTTGCCGCTGCGGCTTCACTGACGGTTTGCAGTTCGGCCACAGCGCTTGCAATATCGGGAAGCCCGGCAGAATTAAGGCTGCGGATATATTCCCTAAGCTCGCCGCGCTCGGTTGCGGTAAGGACCTGATTGAAAAGGTAGACGGTCGGCTGGTGGTCCTCTACAGCAACCAACACAAGCTGGCCCTCGGCCAATTCATTGGGCTGCCGGATACCGTACCGCCGCGCCTCCTCCGGGTGGTCTGTGATGTATTGCCGGTATCCTGACAATGCCCGCTCATTGGCGGCTACGTCTGGCTTGCTGACGCGCGCCAGACACAGGCCGCGCATGTGCAGGGTTCCGGCAATCATCCGGTTGTCATTGGCTGTGGGGCTTGCCTCTAGCAACGTGCCTCCTTTGCCTTTGCCGCGCCGGACGGCGCGGTCTTGGGACCGTCTGCGGGCCGTGCCCGCACGTGTTGGCACCTGCCAACACATAAGTGCCCTGCGGGATGTTTCGCCCCTGCATCAAATCTATCATCATGCAATTTCTGCTGCCGGACTTTCCGCACCGGCAATGATTTTACTCCCGGCAAACGTCGGACAATGCCATGGGAACACTGGCGGGGGGCTTTATTCTGTTTCCTGAAAACTTGGCAGCAGTGGACGGCGCAACCTGAAATGGATTATGAACCCTGCATCGTGGCGGACGGCACCAAGGCTGACGGCGATAAGACCGCGCAACTCGAAGCTCTGAAAAAGCGCCTCGAAAAAACCAGGGCGCAAATCATGGCTATCGAAACCCGGCACAAGGAACAGGCCCGCAAAGATGACACCCGCCTCAAGGTGCTTATCGGTGCGGCGCATATCGCCGATGCCGAAGTGCATGAAGAAACACGGTCGGCGGTGAAGCAAGTTCTCGAACGCGCCATCACCGCTCCACGCGACCGGGAATTTCTGAAAGAAAAAGGCTGGCTCTAAAAGAGGGGTTTCAAAATCTCTATTTCACCGAAACCAGGTCCATGCCTTATGTCCAAGCCTGCACAATGAGGGCTATACGTCCACCGCAAAAATGGTTCTTAAAGAGCTGTCGCTAATGAGGCAAAGCTATTTAGACCAGCTTTGGAAACTCGCTCGGCGCGGCAAGCCCAGCGAAGCAGGAACCTGAAAGGAGGGAAAGGGTTATGAAACGCTACACAATGTTTGTGGTGCCAGCGCTCGCCTTACTGATGGCCACCTCGGTTGGGGCACAAAACATACCGGAGCCGAACGGGCAGTATTACATTGCACGACACGGCTCGTTTGCGGTCTGCCTCAATCCCGCCGCCAACTACGCCGAGGAGTCGTGCAGCGCGAGCGGCGTGTTCGTCTACCCGATAACGGACATCGCAGTCGGCTCGATAACCTATGCCTCGGGCAGCGGCTGCGGAACCGACACCGAGGTCACTAGTGCCCTGCCGCCCAATGCCATGCCGCCCTCAGTGGGTCCCGAGACCATAGTTGTCAAGGTGACCAACTATAACTCGACCACCGGCATCGGAAGCGCTTCATATACTGGCTATTCGGGCGGCTCGTGCAATGGCGCAGACTTTGACTCTAGCGGGGCGACCGTAATCGCCACCGCCACCCTGCAATTCGTGGTGACTCGGGACGGGCGGCAAGTTGACATCATCTTCACGCAGCTCACCAATCCAATCCACTCACTCGGTAGCGCCTCGTTATTCGACACCGACCTGAGACAAACGCGGTATCGGGACAAGCCCTAAGCCTCGGCTCATAAAGAGCTGGAAGCCACTAGGGATCGCTCAGGACGCGTTTTCCCGGTGGGGTGTGAGCTTAGCGTGTAAAAATTAAGCGTTCTGAATGTGACCCCTAGCGGACTTACCCACCCCCGCACTGCGCTACGCTGTGGGGCTTCGCTACGTGCGGGCGTGGATAAGTCCTAGCCCGGCGCCGTGTTTCTCTATTGCCGGGCTGCCTAGAATGCCCGCAGAGGCGTCTTTTGCCCCCGGCCAGTGTTCCCTATCTCTTTTCTCTCCCATCGCGCCTACGGTCGAAAATTCCCGAGTCACGGTGCCCCTTGTCTGTTGCTGGCCTTTTTCCGTCTGAACAGGCGGCGCGGGTTCTGTTCTGAAAAAACTAAAAAGTTGCGCCCTCCGGGCGCTCCGCATTTCTTTTCTGAAATCAGTCCGAGGCAGAGGCCGAGGTCCGTTTAGGCCGCGAAGCCGAAGGCGAGCGGTCCTCTGGTCCTGATTAAAAAAGTTCTAAAAAAGTTCTAGCAAAAATGGTGAAATTCAAAAGTGCTTGATTTTAAAGGGGAAAAATACGGTTTCTGAGCCACCGGGGTGGCTCGAAAACCGTGCCGGGGTGGCTCGAAAACCGTGCCGGGGTGGCTCGAAAACCGTGCCGGGGTGGCTCGAAAACCGTGCCCCCCCATCGCTCAGAAGCCGTGCCCGCATCGCTCGAAACCCGTGCCAGCCTAGCCCAGATGCCGTGCCTTATTTGCGGGATTTTTGGGTGATGGTCGGAACCTTGTGGAGGCGCACGAGGTCGGCGGCGTCAATCTCCCATGCGGCGATTGCACCTGCCTGCTGTAGTTCGGCAAGCGCCCGCCGCAGGGCTTTGCGAAAGAATTTGAGCGTCTTTGTTTGACTGCCGCAGAGATCGCGCAAAGTTTCAACTTTGTAGGGGTATGGTTTTTCATGGCTGGCATAGAAAGCATGCAGCCAGAGCGCAAGGGGCTTTCCACGTATTTTTCGGCGCTGGTTAGCGTCTAGGCCAGTCCAACCGTGGCGGAACAGCGGCGCAAGGTCAGAGTTGACCTTGATGATGTAATGGCGGGTAAGTTCGTCTTTGATGCCCTTTTCGATGAGCGAGCCGGAATAGCTGTATCGGCCAACCTTCATTTCAAAGGGCTGCTGCAAGCGAATAAGAGAGGCGTGAAGCTGACGGTGGTTTGTTCTTCCAGTGCTAAGGCCGAGCGATTTTAGCAAGCCGTATGCTGATGTATGGCAGATGTGGCCGAGTGGATGCAGGCGAGCAAGGTGGAAGACTTGAGCGCACACGTCGAGGTCTTCCTGATTAAGTTGCTTGCCGAGAAAGCGGATTTCGACGCCATCTACAGCGCTGATTAGTTCATGGTCAATGAAGCGCCGGTCCTTGCTTTGGATTGCGGAAAAGAGCGCGGAACGTAGGGCGGGATTTGGCATCCCCCGCACCGGTTCCGGCCAAAGCGGAAGCTGAATAATCTTCGCCGGGGGTTTGATTTCGACTGCTTCGTTGTGCGGGTTGGCCTTAACGGCCCGTCCTAGATTTTCGAGCGCTCGCGCTAGTTCGGCATCGATGCGCTGCGGGTCGCTCATGCTGCCTCCGAAGTGGCCCGGATATAACCACGCCTGATTTTGACTGTCATTCGTTTTGTGAGGGCGGCCTCTGCTGCTGGCTCGCTGTCGAAAAGCTGCTCCCTCACCTGCCCTGCTGAACCGATGCGGCCCCATTCGCTAATCAGGCCCCATTCTCCGAAGAGCGTCGGCGCGACGTGAAGCGCATAGAAACGATGCACGTTGCTTGAGGGTTTTGAGCGCGTGAGTTTAATCATGTTTCTGTTTTTACAGATTTATGTTTTTGTGTTTTTCTGTGTCCATTGTTCAATGAAGCGCAGAACCTCGTCTTTCATTTTGGTGCGCTTGCTGGCGCAGGCGGCCTTGAACTGGCCGTGTAAATCGGGGGGCAAATCAATGGTCAGCCGCGCCGGTTTCTCCCTTTTGGTGGCCGCCTTGGCTGGTCGCCGGTCGCCGGTTGCGGCTCCGCTGACCCAAGCATCCGTGGTTGTTGCTGCTCGTTCCGTGGGTTGCCTGACGGCGATTTTCTTGGTCATGCTGCTAGCTCCTGAATTTCAGCCAGTAACGCGCGGAAGTCCTTTGCGCCGGGGCCGCGCGGCTGGCTCTCGATGATGGTCTTGCCGTTCGTAATTGCTTCGGCGTAGGCGATGCGGTCGGGAATATCGGTGCGCAATAAGGGAAGGTCGAATGTCGTTAGGGCTTCCCGAATGTCGCGGCCAAGTGCGGTTTGCCCTTTTTTCCGTGTAACCACAAACACGCTTTTCTGTGTATCTTTAAAAGCGTGTGCCTCTTGCACGAGCTTGACGGTTTCCCGGCTGGCCCAAAAGTCCGCGCCGCTCGGCTGCACCGGGATAATCACCAAGTCGGCGGCGGCGATAGCAGAGCGGGTAACTTCGTAATTGCGCGGCGGACCGTCGATGACAACAAAATCATAATCAGCTGCCAGCTTGGGAATATCCCTGTGTAGAATTGGCTGCGGGAGGGCGATGAGTACGAAGGGCGGGGCCTTCTCACGCATGGCTGACCAGTCGCTTGCGGTGTGCTGCGGGTCGGCGTCGATTAGCAGCACCCGCGCACGGCTTTCCGCCAATACCGCCGATAGATTGATGGCGGTGGTTGTCTTGCCCGCGCCGCCTTTCTGATTAACGATAGCGATAACCTGAGCGCCCACGGAAAACCGCCTTTCTGTGTACACAGAAAAGTGCTAACACAGAAATATGCAGCGTGTCAAGCTATTTTGACCGGTGATTCGGGAAGCAATCGGCAATGTTTCGGGACTAAAAACCGGCCACAGCCCAACAATGCGTAGGACTTGGAAGTCACCGGCACAGTTTCTTATCGGGAGCGTGCTTCCGTCGGCGCTATCCCTGTGCTTACCGACCAGAGCCAGCAGGTGCCGAAGCGCAAAGGCTGGCTGGGCTGGTTCAGGGCCTAGTTTTTCAGAGCAGGTGTAAATCTGGCTTGGGAGGCTGTGTGCCTTACAGCGGCTGAGGTGGCAGGGGAATATGTATCCTGACATCTTTGTTGAGGAAGGCTTTGCCTTTATCCCTACCTACCCCGATACTGCTGAGGAGGGCAATTGCTTCGAATTCAAAGCCATTATCTGTGCGTCGAGTGGCGTTGAGACCCACCACCGCTCCACCTGCTTTCTTGAATAGTGACTCAATTTTCTGCAAGTCGAGCTTGGCGTGGGGGAAGACGGTCACTTCATGAGTAACGTTGCCGTCTGCACTTCGCACACTGTCGAGGGAAAATGAGGCTCCACCTGCTTTGTTGAATAGTGACTCAATTTTCTGCAAAGCCTCTGTGGAGGCGATTTTTCTCTCGTCATTCATGTTTCCCCCTTAAAAATACTGGCTATTAAAAACGCCCTTTGATAGCACCGAAGGGGAAAAGCTCAAAGCAAAATCAGCGTTAACGGCGAGGCGGGCCGTTTCTACCTATAGAGCCCGTTGCGCTCCCGGGCCGGTCGCATAAGCGCCATTATGTCAACGAAAAACAAGTATCCGGAAAATATTGAAACCGGCGGGGAACGTCTTGCCCGTCCAGTACTTCAAAACGTCCAGTAAAAAACCGGCACGGCGCTCCCGCGAATACTTGCGCCGCGCGGCGGCGCGATGTCCGCCAACACACAATATATAGAAAGTCACTCGAAGCGCGGCGATGTTCATCCGGGTCGGGGGCTGCGGTGTCTACATCAATTTTGATGTTACATCAAAATTGATGTGCGAAGACGACCGGGACCACACGTGGCGTTTCTACAGCGCCGCAGCCGTTGCCGGTTCACACGTTCCGCGTTTGGGTTTACGACTTCGGCATCAAGCTTGCCATAACCCTATCGATACTGAAGCTGGCTGGTCTGGAGCGGGGCGGGAACTCCTTGAAAGACTCCAACCATTGGGCTATCAGCGCCTGAGCGGGCACGAACATAAAGATACGATCAGCTAGCCATTTGTCGTATAAAAAACTCTCGTCGCCGCGCTCGAATGGGTCGGATCGCAAGTTGAAGAGTTTGGGCACGCGCATTTGCGAAAACGGCTCTTGCCATACGGCCAACCCCTGGTGGCGTTGCTCTTCGAACACAGCTTTCCACTCGCGCACCCGGATGGCGAGCAGTTCGCCATCATCGCTCCAATAAAGGAAGCCCGGGCGAGGCGACTTCTCTACTTCGCCTTTGAGGAACGGCAGGAGATTGAAGCCGTCGAGGTGGACCTTGTAAGTCTTGTCGCCGGTCGAATAGCCCTTTTTCACTTTTTCGACGAGGTCCGGCTCCCCAGCGGCAGCGGCGAAGGTGGGGATGAAGTCTTGCAGCGAAGCTAATTCATTGATGGTCTGGCCGGGTTTGATGACACCGGGCCAGCGCATGACGCAAGGTAGCCGCCAGCCGCCTTCCCAATTAGTAGCTTTCTCGCCGCGGAAAGGGGTCGAGCCGCCATCCGGCCAAGACATGACTTCCGCGCCATTGTCGGTGGTGAAGACGACTACGGTATCGTTGGCGACACCGAGCTGTTCGAGTTTGTCCAGCAATTGCCCGACGTAGCCATCGAGCTCAACCATACCGTCAGGGTATACGCCTAAACCGGTCTTTCCTATGGACGCTGGTTTGAGATGCGTCCATATATGCATACGCGTCGGGTTGAAATAGCAGAACCAAGGGCTCTCCTCCTTTGTCTTGCGCTCCATGAAGTCGATCGCGCTCGCCAAGAACTCCTCGTCAATCGTCTCCATGCGCTTGGTGTCCAAGGGGCCTGTGTTTTCGATGACCTGCTTGCCGACCTGCCCGAAGGCTTCATCTACCGTATCGTCGTCTTTGTCAGCCGCCCGACATTTCAGCACTCCGCGCGGACCGAACTTCTTGCGAAAGTTGGGGTCCTTTGGATAGTCCGGGTTCTGCGGCTCCTCCTCGGCGTTCAGATGGTACAGGTTGCCGAAGAACTCGTCGAAACCATGCACCGTCGGCAGGTGTTCGTTACGGTCGCCGAGATGGTTCTTGCCGAATTGCCCTGTCGCATACCCGAGGTTCTTGAGGAACTGCGCAATGGTCGGGTCCTCGAAACTCAGACCGAGCTTTGCGCCGGGAAGTCCGACCTTGGTGAGGCCGGTTCGGATCGGCGATTGTCCGGTCATGAAGGCTGCGCGCCCGGCCGTGCAACTCTGCTGTCCGTAGAAATCGGTAAACATCGCGCCGTCCTTTGCGATGCGGTCGATGTTCGGGGTGCGGTATCCCATGATGCCGTGGTTGTAACAACTGAGGTTGAACCATCCGATATCATCTGCCATGACGAACAGAATATTTGGCTTCTTTTGTTGCGGCATTGAAATCTAAATAATCAAAAGCGGCGAAAAAAGACAGCTAAGGACAAACGACGTCTGACAGCACCACTTGCTGAGGCCGATCATGTTGCGCAAAGGATCCATTATGAGACACCTACAGGCTCACCTTCCGGTTGGCGCGTATCCGGTGTGATAGGATGTCCCGAGGTCAATACGATAGGGTGTCCGGGAGGTCAATTTCATGGCATCAATGACTGCGGAAGACAATGCATCGTTAATCAAAAGCGCTTACGAAGCATTTGCCCGCGGTGATGTTGCTCAGGCTTTCTCCGCTTTCGCTCCCGATATTTTTTGGCATGTGCCAGGCCGAGGGCCACTGTCGCGAGATTATCGGGGACATAGTGAAGTGGGGGGTTTTTTCCAAAAATTCATGGAACTGTCCTCCGGTACGTTTAGAATTCAGATCGACGAGGTGCTCTCGAAGGGGGATCGGGTCGTCGTGCTTTGCACGGAAAGCGCCGAGCGCGGCGGGAGACATTGGTCATCGCCGCAAGTTCACGTCTGGACCGTCAAGAATGGTCATGCGACGGTTTTCTGGCAGTACCAAGGCGACCAACAGACCGAAGACGAGTTCTGGTCAGGTCCGGTTTAAAATTCGTCCGCCGCGCGGATTATCCAGCGACAGTTGGTTGCAGAGCCGGCTGCCGCGCGGGGATTATCGAGCGTTTTCTACTGCCCACAATTTTTGACGTTTGGTACTTATAAACGCCTCTGTCTTTTCGCGACTATACAGACCGCGATTAAAATTAGGATTATTTCCCGTTCTCTCAACGATTTCCGGGCATTTGCTGGCGAACAGGTTTTCCATCCTGTTCATGTCGTCGGCGCTTAACAGAGGACTGTTAGTCGGCGTACAGCCGGTTACCGTAGTTCCGCTATCGCTCGTTGTACAACTTACGGTTTTAGGGGTGCCATTTTTCACGGCTTCAATCGTTACGACTTGTGGGTTATTCGAAAATTGGGCAAGAGACGTAATGAGCGGCACGCCGGAGATGGTTTCTATAGCCATAAATCTGTCAGCCTGACTCTGGCCCGGCACTAACCCGGGCATATTCTGAAACAGAATTTCATTACCATTGGGGTTGGCTTTAACTTTTCCATTTTCGATATCGTATCCGCATGTCAGATTAAACTTTGTGCCTTCGCTCCCTATAGTCAGAACGCCATTCATTTCGATAAGTGAGGGATATTGGTCGCCCTGCGCCGAAAAAGACACGACCGATTGAGGCGAAGATAAATTAGTTTGCGCATTAACTTCAGTTGCCGCTCCAGCAAAAAGCACAAGAACGCCGCTGACACTTTTCAAGATTTTGTTAATGCTCTTCGGTTTCATAATAACCTCCCCGTAAAGTTAGACGCAGGAGGTAGCCCCTCCTGAGCAGGGAGAAGCTAAGGCATCGAAATACTTTCACCTAGAAAAATCTATGGTTAACGGCGGGCCAGTGGCGGGGCAGGGCAGGCGGCTAGGTTCGCATAATTCCATTTCCCGACAACCTCAGGGGCTTATGCTACAGCCATTTTCTGAGAGTGGCCGGTAGGTTGGTATCCCCTAATTTAGGTTGGGATTACTCGTCTTGCTGCGGACGTTTGGGCTGCGCTCCGGGCAGCGGCGGCGGCTTGTGCCCCGGCCACAGGCGGATATAGCCAATATCGCCCCGGACGCTAGCGTTCGTGTAGGAGTGCGAAATCTGGTTGCCTTGCTCGTCGGTTTCGATGTAGCCGCGACCGACCCTTACCCATTCCACGAATTTCCCGCGCAGATAATAGGGCGCCCAAGCGGTGTGGGTGTAGCGGCTTTCCGCTGGCTGGTCGTCGGCTTCGGACATGCGCCGCGTTTAACAGGATTACAGATGCAGGGAAAGAAAATTGTGCTGCGCCGCGGCGGCGGTGTGGTCCTGTTCCGCGTGCTGCTGATTGTTTTCGTGCCAGCGGCAGATGCGCTCCGCCTCGTCGTATGCAGGCGGCGCGTAGTGAAGATACACCGCCATTTCCGACAAGGCCGCATGAACCGCCGCATACCTGAAAGCTTTTCGCGTTTCTCCGCCGCTGCGGCGCTTTTTTCGCTTCGGCTGCGGTGCATGCGCAAGACAGACGCGCGCTTCCTTGAACAGGAGTTTGACGCTGGCAATCAACCGGGGCGGTGGTCTTGTTTGTGCCGGGCGGGTTCCGCTGACCCGCCCGGCTGTCATCGTTCCCGCTCCCTCTCATTTTGTTTCAGATAATATTCGCGCGCCTCGCGCTCGCGTTGCTCCCGCTGCTGTTCGTTCACCTGCTCGCGATAGGCGCGGTCGGTTTCGTAGCGCCGCGCCTCTGCAATGTCGGTTTGTTTTTCTTCTTGGCGCTCGATCTGCCTGATAACCTGCTCGCGCGTCGGCAAGCTCGGCGCTACGAGAAAATCCGTGAAGAAGTCAACCAGCTTCGCCGCAGCATCGGCGAGACCGGCGGCGAGGTCGCCGACTTCGCGGCCTGCGCCTTCAAGCGTGTGCGCGAATTCATCGATCCGCGCGCGCCCCATTTCGATAACTTTGGGTTCATAGTCGGACAGTTCAAGCGCCAGCGTGGCGATTTCCTTGCTGGTGTCGCGGTGAATGCCGCGCAGGTCGTCCGCGATTTCGCGCAAGGCGGTGCGGTACTCGGGCGCAAGGTCGAGGTCGTACTTGAGCGCCGTGTTTATCTCCCGGCGCATGCCTACGATTTCGGTGCGTAATTCATCAAGCCTTTGAAGGTCGAGATGCTCCTGACCGTCGCCGCGCCAGCCTGCGCGGCTGCCTCGTTCAACATAATCTTCGCTGCGTTCGGCGGCTCGCTGCTCAACGCGGTCATGCCATGCTGCGCCGCTGCCATGCGCGACGGCTTGTTCGATGCGCCGCCACCATTGCTGTTCAAGGTCGATTATCTGCTCAACGGTCGGCTTTTCATTTGGCTCAGGTTGCGGGAATGCTTCGATGACGCGCCCC
>Ga0213876_10000806_pt1 | contig 21220 bp, 23 predicted proteins | sample BarmaccomBMRX_R9_FD_160113 | JGI IMG/M metagenome (GOLD analysis project Ga0213876, IMG submission 160113) | Root-associated microbial communities from Barbacenia macrantha in rupestrian grasslands, the National Park of Serra do Cipo, Brazil - RX_R9 | ecosystem: Host-associated > Plants > Roots... | reverse complement strand
GTGCCAATGTATCGGCGTACTGAGTAGAGTGACGGCATGGCGGATGCGAACCTCGGCAGCTTCGGGCGGTACGCCGGACCCGCGACGCTGATCCTCTCGAGCCTGGCCGATGGCCCGAAGCACGGGTATGCGCTCACCAAGGACATCGAGGAGTTCGCCGGCCTCCGGCTGGCGCCGGGCACGATGTACGAAGCGCTCACCCGCCTCGAGGGACAGGGCATGATCAAGTCGCTGCCCGCGCAGGACCGGCGCAAGCCGTACGAGCTCACCGCCGCCGGCGCAGCCGCGTTGCAGGCGCACCTCGACGACCAGCGCCGCGTCGCGGAGGTCGGCCTCCGTCGCCTGAAGGCCGCGGGCGGCACCGCATGAGCCCGGAAGCCCGCGCCGAACGGCTGCTCCGCTGGTACCCCGCGATGTGGCGCGACCGGTACGGCGCCGAGTTCGCAGAGCTGCTCATCGCAGAGATCGAGGAGCAGCCGAGGTCATGGCGTCGCACAGCGGACGTCGCACGAAGCGGCCTCGTGGCGCGGCTGTCCCTCGCCGGCCTGGGCAACGGACCGGTGCGCGACGAGCGGTCGGCGCTTGGCGCTACCGCAACTCTCGTGGCCGGCTTCGCCATGCTCGCCACCTCCCTGTGGACCCAGCTCGCGACCGGCGCGCGCGTCATGCCGCTGGACTCGCACGCCGCCGTGGTCGGCCTGGTCGTGCTGACCGCGTCCCTGGCCTACCTGGGCGTCATTGCCATCCTGGCGGTCGCGCCGGTGGCCGCGGTGCTCGCCCGCGACATCCGCCGACGCGGACCCCACGGCGTGATCGCACCCCTCACCGTGATCGCGGTCAGCCTCACCGCCCTCGCGATGGGCGGCCGGCACCTCGCGACTCACTGGACAGTTCTCGCCAGCCACGGCTCCGGCACCAGCCACATCCCCGACGGCATCGCGAGCTTCGCGTGGGCGGAGACCTACAGCATCAGCACGGCCTGGGCGCATCCCACTCTGCTGCTGTCGATCAATCCGGCGCGGCTTGGGTGGATGGTGGTCAGCCCGCTGGCTCTCATCAGCGCCCTGACCGCGGCCTGGGTCCTGGTGCGCCACCTCGATCTACCCGCGGCAACGCTGCGCTACGAGTCGGCACTCGCCCGGGCAGCGGTCTTCGGCATGCTTCCGATGTTGCTCGCAGGCGCCTGGTGGGTCATGACCTCGCAGCACAATCCGGCCGCGACGTACCGCGCCGGCACCCTCGACCTCGCGCTGGTTCTCGTCATGACGGGCGCCGCCGCCGCGGCGCTGCACAGCACCCGAGCCCTCCGCAGCGCGTAGCGAGCTCAGGCTCGGCTGAACGCCGGGCTGCGGTTGCCTGCCGGTGGCCCGTCGTACGGCGCCCGGATGTCCGCCACCGTCGGCCCGCAGCGGTCCGCGTGTGGTTGCAACGCGTCGAGGTCGAAGCCGTAGACGCTTGCCGCAGTGCCGCCGAGGATGCCTCGCAGCTCTTCCGGCTCGGCGTCCTGGAACGACCGGCGGAGCCCGAGCAACGTGTCGGGATAGGTGCTCTCGTCATGCGGGTAGTCGCTCCCCCACATGTATCGGTCGAGACCGACGGCGTGGCGTGACGCTGCCTCAAGCGGGCTCGGGAAGCTCGCACCCACCCAGCAGTTCCGCGCGAAGTACTCGCTCGGCGGCTTCGGCAACAAGGCGTCCTCGTCGTACTTGAGCTCACCGATCCGACCCGTACGGCGCGCCTGCGCGTGGTAGCCGTCGAGCTGTGCGAGCAGGTCCGGGATCCAAGAACAGCCGGACTCCGTCAGGACGAATCGCAAACCGGGAAACCGCTCGAACGCGCCACCGAGCAACATGTGCGAGAGCGGCCGGCGCGAGAAGAACGTGAGCTCCGCGATCCAGATCTGTCCGGCCGCGGGCCCCGGGCCGTAGTCGGGCAGTCCGGTACCGCCGGAGTGCACGTTGACCACGACGCCCAACTCCGCGCACTCCTGCCAGAGCCGGTCGTAGGAGTCGGTGTAGAGCGGCGCGAGGTGCTTCATGTCGTCCGGAACGGGCGGCAACAGGATCCCGCCGCGCAGGCCGTTGGCGTGACACCACCGCACCTCGGCGATCGCGTCGTCAATGTCGTTGAGAAAGATCTGGCCGATGCCGGCGCGCCGCTCGGGGTGCGCCGCACACCACTCGGCCAGCCACCGGTTGTGCGCACGGAGACCGGCCAGCCGCAACTCGTACTCCTCCGGCAACGGCGGCCGAGCCACGACAGCACCAGTCGGGAAGAACGGCGGGATGGTGTTCGGAAAGACCACCTCGGCGACCACGCCGTCAGCCTCGAGCTCGCTGATGCGCCGCTCGTCGTTCCAGTTGCGGTCCCGGTCGCCGCGGGTGAGATCGCGGAACGGATTGGAGTACTGGCCGCGCCACCGGTCGAACTCGTCCCGGTACGACGGGTCGAGGTACTCGCGATAGGTCTCGTGGTTCGCGCCGGCGTGACAGTCAGCCGAGATCAAGACGAGCCGGTCGTCTACCGCCATGCCGCACTCCCTTCGCACCATGAGACTACTTGACAATGTCAAGCAATTGCGATGGCCTGCAGCGGTGACCGGCCGGCGGATCGAGTACGCGGGATCGGTTCACGACGAGCGCGAGATCGAGGCGGTCGTCGAGGTGTTGCGCGGAGGGCCGACGGCGTTGCGCATCGGCCGCAACGTGCGCGCGATGGAGCAGCAGGTGGCGGCGCTGTTCGGCAAGCGTCACGGCGTGATGTGCAACTCGGGAAGCTCCGCGCTCTACCTGGCGATCGAGCTGCTCAACCTCTCACCCGGCGACGAGATCATCACGTCGCCGCTGACCTTCTCGACCGACATCGCGCCCATGGTGCGGGCCGGCGTCGTACCGGCCTTCGTCGACGTCACGCCGGACACCTTCCAGATCGATGTCGACCGCATCGAGGCGATGATCGGGCCGCGGACCAAGGCGATCCTGGCGCCCAACCTGATCGGCAACGCGCCCGACTGGGACGTCATACGAGCGGTCGCCGACGAGCATGACCTTCGCGTGGTCGAGGACTCCTGTGATGCGCTCGGACTCACCCTGCGTGGGACGCCGACCGGCACTCGGGCTGACCTCTCCGTGACGAGCTTCGCGTTGTCGCACATCATCACCGCCGCCGGCACCGGCGGCATGCTTTGCACCGACGCCGCGGACTTCGCCGACCGCGCGCTGATGTTGCGGCGGTGGGGCCGCCGGTCGGAGGTGCAGATCTTCGGCTCGGGCAAGGGTCGCGGCGACCGCTTCTTCAGCGAAGTGGAGTCAGGGCTCGAGTACGACAACCTGTTCATCTTCGACGAGCTGGGATGGAACTTCGAGCCCTCGGAGCTGTCCGCCGCGTTCGGTCTGGTGCAGCTCGCGAAGCTCTCCGACAACCTCGCGCGGCGGCAGCGATGCGCGACCCGGACCGCGTCACACCTCGGACAGTGGCCGGAGCTGTTCACGCTGCCGCGGCTGACCGACGACGTGGTCACCGGCTGGCACATGTTCCCGTTCCTGATCGCGCCTGAGTCCGGGGTCCGCCGTGCCGAGCTTCAGCAGTGGCTCGAACAGCGGGGCGTCGACACCCGGATGGTGTGGACCGGCAACGTCGCCCGCCAGCCCGCGTTCCGGGGTCACCGCCATCGGCAGCCGCCTGCCGGTCTCCCGAACGCCGATCACGTCATGTCATGGGGACTCGTGCTGCCCAACAACCACGCGATGACCGAGGACGACTGTGACTACATCGGCGAGACGATCGGCGGATTCGTCTCCAGTAAGGGACTTCGGTAGATGAGCGGACAGCTCAAGGGTCGCCGCGCGCTGGTGACCGGCGCTAGTCGAGGAATCGGAAGGGCGATCGCCCATCGGCTCGCCGCCGAGGGCGCCGACGTGGCGACCAGCGCACGCACTCTGGAGCGTCATCACCACCTCGACGGCAGTCTGACCGAGACCGTCGCCGAGCTCGAACGGTACGGCGGCCTCGCCGTACCGATCGTCGCCGACCTGACCGACCCGGACGCGCGGGCGACCATCGTTCCAACGGCAGTCGCGGGCCTCGGCGGACCGATCGACATCCTCGTGAACAACGCCGCCGCCGCGATCTACGAGCCGCTTGCCGGGTTCTCGCTGAAGCGTCGTCGCCTGATCTTCGAGGTCAACACGTTCGCGCCGCTCGACCTCGCGCAGGCCGTCATCCCCTCGATGAGGGAGCGCGGCGAGGGCTGGATCGTGAACCTGTCGAGCGGCTCGGCCAGACCTGTTGGTGGCCCGCCGTACGAGGCGGGAGTGCTCGGGACGACGATCTCCGTGTACGGCGCGTCGAAGGCGGCGCTCAACCGGATCAGCAGCGGTCTCGCTGCCGAGCTCTACGGCACCGGCATCCGCGTGAACTGCATCGAGCCACGCGCCGCGGTCATGAGCGAGGGCGCGACCGAGCTGCTCGGCGATTCGCTGAGTGCTGACCAGATCGAGACGATGGAGGAAATGGTCGAGGCGGTGGTTGCGCTGTGCCGCTGCGGACCCGATGACACCGGACGGATCGCGGTGAGCTTGGATCTGATCGCCGAATGGGGGCTCACGGTGCACAACCTCGACGGAGGCGCGCGATGACCCTCGACGGGAGGGTTGCGCTGGTGACCGGCGCCGGCCAGGGCGTCGGCATCGGCATCGTCGAAGCGCTTGCCGCCGCTGGCGCCACCGTCGTCGTCAACGACCTGTTCGAGGACCGCGCCGCAGCCGTCGCCGAATCGGTAGGTGGGACGGCGATGGCGTTCGACGTGACCGATCGGGCGGGGGTCATGGCAGCGATCGAAGCGATCGGCCGCATCGACATCCTCGTGAACAACGCCGGCATCCCGGCTGACGGTTTTCCACAGGTCGAGTTCAAGGACAGCGACCCGGACCTGTGGTCGACGTTCGTCGATCTCAACCTGTACGGCGTCATGAACTGCACCCATTCCGTGCTCGCCGGGATGTGCGAGCGCGGCTGGGGCCGCGTCGTGACGACCTCCTCCGAAGCGGCCCGGATGGGCATGCCGATCCGGATATCGCTGTACGCCGCAGGAAAGGCCGGCGCGGTCGGTCTGATGAAGCACGTCGCGCACGAGGTCGGGCGGTACGGGGTGACGTGGAACGCCGTCTCGCTCGGCGGGATGGAAGGCATCCCCGGCGACGGGTCGCGCAACCCGATCCCCCGCCACGGCACCGGTGCGGACGCGGGCGCGACCGTCGCCTTCCTCTGCTCGGAAGGCGCGCAGTGGATCACCGGCCAGGTCATCCCGGTCAACGGCGGCGCGATCACATGAGCACGGACGACCCGCCGCTCGAGGCGATCAACCGATCCGTCGCGCGGCTGCTGCGACTCAACGCCTCCCGCAGCGCGTTCGCACGGTCAGCCGACGCCGCAGGAGTGACGCTGACGCAGCCGAGGTACCTCTTGCTTCGGGCGATCATCGAGCAGGGACCGATCTCGATGCGGGTGCTCGCCGCCGCGGTCAACATGGATCCCGGCCTGGCCGCCCGTCAGGTCGCGAAGCTCGTCGCCGATGGGCTCGTCACGCGCAGATCCGATCCCGAGGATGGGCGGGTGTCGATGGTCGCCGCAACGCGAGCCGGTACGCGGGCCGGCAGAGCGCTCACCGACGTACGAACCCGTCATCTCAACGACTCGGTGGCCGACTGGTCCGACCGGGACCTTGCCACCTTCGCGCGCCTGCTTTCCTGGTTCGTCGACGACATGGCCGCGACGAGCTACGAAGCAGGCACCTAGCGCGGATGTGTGAAGACCTAGCCGTACTGGAATGCGGCTAGGTCTTCACAAACCGAGAGTTAGCTGGCGGCGGCCTTGCGGTACTTCGCGGTTGAGACCTCGGGGTCGGTGTCGATCTTGGGGATCACGTGCTTGCCGAGCAGCTCGATCGTCTTGATCGTGTCCTCGATCTTGGCCGGGCCGATGCCGAAGACGAGCTGGTCGACACCGCTCTCTTCCCACTTCTTGCACTGTGCGAGCGCCTCGTCGGGGTCACCCATGATCACGCCGCCGAACTCCGATGCAGCAGCCGCTGACTCGAGGTTGCCCTCGGGGAGGACCTCCGGCCACGGCGGGATCCACTCGGGGCGCGGGAACGTGTCGTGATAGCGGTAGACCTGCGACAGGAAGTAGCTGGTCCGGGCGTCTACGTAGGACTGCTTCGCCGCCTGCGAGTCCTCGGCCACGTACGCCGAGACGCACGACATCAGGTTGTCGTTGACGAATGAGCCGATCGGCTCCGCGTTCGCGATCCCGTTCTTGTACGACGCGAGCAGTTTGTCGACCTTGTCCCAGCGGTCGAGGGAGAACCCGAGCACACCCATGCCCATCCGGCCGGCCATCTCATACGACGGCGGGTTGCCGGCGGCGTACCACATCGGCGCGTGCGCCGGACCGAACGGGCGCGGCAGGATCTTGCGCGGCGGGAGCGACCAGTACTTGCCCTGATAGCCCTCGTACTCGTCCTGGGTGAACATCTTCGGGAACTCCCGGATGACGTCCTCCCAGATCTCCTTGGTCTGGTCGGTGTTCGTGACGCCGGCGTGGTTGAGGAAGCCGAGGATCTCGTGGCTTCCCGCACCGCGGCCGGTGCCGAACTCGGCGCGGCCATGGCTGAGCTGGTCGATGTAGTTGACCCGCTCGGCGACCTTGGCCGGGTGGTTCACCTGCGGCAGCGGGTTGAAGATGCCGCCTCCGATGTGGATGTTTTCGGTTTTGGCTGCGAGGTAACCCGCAACGACGTCGTTCGCCGACAGGTGCGAGTACTCGTCGAGGAAGTGGTGCTCGGTCAGCCAGACGAACTTGAACCCGGCTTTGTCCGCGGCGATGACCGCCTCGATGTCTTCGAAGATCGCCTTGTGCTCGGCCTCCGGATCGGCTTCCTGCCGAAACTTGGGCACGTAGTTCTGAAGGAAGAGGCCAAACTCCATCAGGTTGCTCCCTCGAGGTCGCTGCCGTTCATCAGGCGGTCGTTAATTGCATTAGACGCTGTAACGTTACACCAGATCTGACGCCTCGTCAGATGCGGGTCAGGAATCCTGCTTGGGCTCGGGTCGCCAGTAAACGGCGAGCAGGGCGAGGGCGCCGATCACCCCGAGCAGAGCCACCAGGACACCCTTGCCGCCGTAGGTCCATCCGTGCAGGTGGTCGTTGAGCTTGAGCGCCTTGTCGATGGAGATTCGCCCCCCGCCTAGTGCAGCGAGACCGAACGACGTCAGGGTGATGAAGAGGACATATTCGTATCCCTCCCCCGGCCGGAAGATGAAGTAGCCGTTCTTGAAGTGGTTCGCGATCAGCGCCACCACCATCACGCCGATGACCATGGCCGCGGCCAGCGGCGTCAGGAACCCGAGGAACAACAGCACTGCCGCCGCGAGCTCGGTGGCCGTTGCCAGGAACGCGTGAAGCGCTCCCGGCTTCATGCCCATCGACTCGAACCATCGCGCGGTGCCCGGCAGCTTCCCGCCGCCCCACGCGTGGTTGTAACCGTGGGCAAGCATCGTGATGCCGAGCGCGGCTCGCAGGAACAGCGACGCGTAGTCGATGCCGTGAACCGATCCGAACGGGGTCATCCGAGCTCCTCTTCCGGTACAGCGCCGTGCAGCGCCTCTGTGACGGCGGCAGCGGCACCGCGCAACCGATCGACGGTGAATGCCAGGTCGGTGTCCAACGAGCGCCGCCCGGCCACGACCGCCGAGAGCACCATGACCACCACTCCACCCGGCCCGAAGACGGGGGTCGACACGGTACGAACCTCGCGGACGTCGACGTTGGGCGACTCGTAGTCCGGCGGCAACAGACCGATCAACTGGTGCAGCTGCTCGGACGTCTCGTCCTGGTGCAACACGGGTTCGTCGCGGGACAACACCTCGGCCGCCTGCGAGTGCCAGCGGTGGCCACGGCCGACGGCGTAGCCGGCGGCCCGGACCTCTTTGACGGTGCGCTGCAGCACCTCGAGGTAGTCCTCCGGCGCATCCTTCGACAGCCGGTCGAACCAGGTCTTCTGCGCCGACGGCGAGGCCCATGCGACGTACGCCGATCCCACAGGCGGCTCGAACGGGATCCGCTGCCCGACCGCCGTCGGCAACGCCGAGGACTCGAGCTTGCCGGCACGGGCGATCAGCACCATGTCAGAACCCACGACCGCGCTCGCGACGCACTCGACCTCGAGCTCGTCGGCGAGCTCCTCCATGTAGGGCCGGGCGAGGTCGGCCGATCGCATCTGCAGGGCGAGGTCGCTCTCCCAGGCCGCCAGCGACAGCGCCGAGAAGCGGCCGTAGCCGCCTTGGAAGAACACCAGTGGCATCTGGTTCGACGCCGTGTCGAGCTCACGGACCTTGCCGATCACTATCCAGTGGTCGCCGGCCTCGTGGACCACCTCGATGTCGCAGTCGATCCAGGCCAGGACGCCGTCGAGGATCGGCGAGCCCGACCCCGCCGGCTGCCACGCGAGCTCGGCGAACTTGTCTCCGCCGCTGATCGCGAACGTGCGGCAGACGTCTTCCTGGTCGGAACCGAGGATGTTCACGCAGAAGTGGCCGGAGTCCTTGAACTTCGGCCAGCTGCTCGACTTCTTGTCCGGCATGAAGGCGACCAGCGGCGGGTCGAGCGATACCGAGGAGAACGAGCCGATGGCCATGCCGGCCGGGCTTCCCGCAGCATCGACACCCGTGATCACCGCGACCCCGGTCGGGAAGTGCCCGAGGACCCTGCGGAAGCGGGCAGGGTCGAACTCGTCGGTCACGGGGTCAGAGTATTGCGCAGCTCGAACTTGAGGACCTTGCCCGACGCGTTGCGCGGGAGGGAGTCCACGACTGAGACCGTACGCGGTGCCTTGAAGTTGGCCATCCGCTCCCGGCACCAAGCGACGATTTCGGCCGGTTCGAGGACCTCGCCGGGGCGGGGTACGACGAAGGCCGCACCGACCTCGCCTAGCCGCTCGTCAGGAACGCCGACCACTGCGCACTCCGCGATCCCGGGATACGACATGAGCATCTGCTCGATCTCGGCGGGATAGGCGTTGAAGCCGCCGACGACGAACATGTCTTTGAGCCGGTCGGTGATCTTCAGGTTGCCGGCGTCGTCGAGCATGCCGATGTCGCCGGTGTGCAGCCAGCCGTCGACGACGGTCGACGCGGTCGCCTCCGGATCTTCGAAGTACCCCTGCATCACGTTGTAGCCGCGGACCACGACCTCACCTGCCTCGCCGGGCGGCAACGCGTTGCCGGTCTCGTCGACCACGCGCACCTCGGTGTCGGGTATGGCGCGCCCGGACGTGGTCGCGATCGTCTCGGCGGAGTCCCCTTGCCGGCACATCGTGACGGTTCCGGTCGACTCGGTCAGACCGTACGCCGTGAGGATGGTCTCGACTGACATCTCGTCCCGCAGCCGTTCGATCAGCACCACCGGTACGACGGCGGCGCCGGTGACGATCAGCCGCAGGCTCGACAGGTCACGGGTCGCTCGGTCCGGCGCGTCGAGGATCGACTGGTAGAGCGTCGGCGGGCCCGGCAGGACGGAGACCTTCTCGGACTCGATCAGGTCGAGGACCACGGGTACGTCGAACACCGCCTGCGGGATGATCGTCGCGCCACGCAGCAGGCACGCGATGATGCCGGCCTTGTAGCCGAACGTGTGGAAGAACGGGTTGACCACGAGGTAGCGGTCGCCGGCTCGCAGCCCGACGATGTCCGACCATGTGTCGAACACCCGAATGGTCTGGGCATGGGTGGTGACGACGCCCTTCGGCCGTCCCGTCGTACCCGACGTGAAGATCAGGTCGCCCGTGTCCTCGGGCGAGATCGCGGCGATCCGGGCGTCGACCTCGGCGCCCGCCTGATCTGTCAGCGCGTCCGCCCACAGCGACGCCTCGAGGACCACCGTGTTGTCGCGGGGCCCGAGCATGGCGGGATAGTCGTTGCCGAGGAACGGCGGCGACACGAAGGTCATGGCGGCGCCGCTGCGGTCGAGGATCCAGTTGGCCTCCTCGCCCTTGTACCGGGTGTTGAGCGGGACCAGCGCGGCGCCAGCGGTCAGCGCGCCGAGAGCGGCGACCACCCAGTCGAGAGTATTCGGCGCCCAGATCCCGACGCGGTCGCCCGGCTTCGCGCCGCGGTCGATGCACACCGCTGCCGCACGCCGGGTCAGCTCATGCAGCTCCGCGAAGGAGACCCGGCGGCCACCATCGGCCACCGCCTCAGTGCCGTCGAACTCGGCGGCGGCCGACGCGACCAGCGCCGGAATCGTGCCTGGCAGGCTCACCCCAGCGCACCGGCCTCGCGCAGCTTGGCGATCTGTGCGTCGTCATAGCCGGCGACGGTGCGCAGCACCTCATCGGTGTGCTCGCCGACCGTCGGCGCTCTGTCCGGGACCGGCAACGGCTCCGACACGAACTTCACCGGGAACCCCAGCTGGTCGGCGCCGAGCTGCGACGCGGGCAGCCATTCGAAGCGGTCCTGGAACTGCGGGTCCTCGGGCAGGTTCTTCGGCGTGTTCACCGGAGCGATCGGCGTGTTGACCCGGCCCCCGAACTCCATCCATTCCTCGGAGGTCTTGGTCGCAAAGATGTCGCGCAGCTCCGCCTGCAGCTCACGGTTGCCGCGGGCGTGATCGGCGTATGTCGAGCCGGGCCACCGCTCGAAGAGATCCATGCGATCGAGCGCCTCGCAGAAGTTCTTCCAGAACGCCTGCTCGCTCGCCATGAACAGCAGGTGGCCGTCCTTGGTGGCGTAGATCTGGTAGCGGACGCCCTCGCGCATGCCGCCGGTGCCGGGGGCGCGCCGCTCGTAGTCATCCGAGGCGTTGCCGGTCACCTCGGTCTCGGGCCGCTCGTACGCGCGCCAGGTCTCACTGCGATACCAGTCGAACGCCGCGGCGCAGTCCGACTGCGCGAGCTCGAGGTTCGCCCCCTCACCTGTCTCACGGGCGCGGATCACGGCCGCGAGGATCGCAAGCGCGCCATAAAGTGGCGCCGCGAAGATCCCGATCGAGATGTGCTCCGGGATGTAGCTGAAGCCCTCGTCGTCGATGCCGGGCGTCACGATCCCGGCCCAGGTGTCGTACGCGATGCCGTGGCTCGGGTAGTCCTTGTAGGGACCCGTTGCGCCGTACCCGGAGATGCTCGCGAAGACGACTTTCGGGTTGATCTCCTTGAGATTCGTCGGGCCGATCCCCAGGCGCTCCAGCGCGCCGGGGCGCATCGCCTCGACGACGACGTCGGCATCCGCCGCGAGGTCGCGGAAGATCTGCTTGCCCTCGTCGCTGCGCAGGTCGAGGGTGATGCTCTTCTTGCCGCGGTTGAGGTGCAGGTGCATGAGCGACACGCCTTCGACGATCGGCCAGGTCATCTGGCGGATGTAGTCACCAGCAGGCGGCTCGACCTTGATGACCTCGGCACCGAGATCGATGAGAGCACTGGTGATGGCCGCAGGGCCGAGCATCGAGCACTCGACCACACGCATTCCGGCGAGTGGGGCGGACACGTTCACTCCTCTTCCAGTACGGCGTCGGCGACGCGAGTGCGGTGCCACGCCTGGTCGCCCCACATCGAGGTGAGGCTCCACGTGCGCTTCAGGTACATGTGCAGGTCGTGCTCGTAGGTGTAGCCGATACCGGCGTGGACCTGCAGTGCTGTGCGAGCACTCAGCCGCGCCGCGCGCCCGGCGGCGAACTTCGCGTGCGAGGCGTCACGCCAGCTCGACGGCTGATCGGTCGCGACCGACCACGCGGCGCGCGCGACGACAGGTCGAGCGAAGGAGTTCGCGACGTACACGTCCGCAAGCTGATGCTTCACCGCCTGGAACGATCCGATGACCTTGCCGAACTGCTCGCGTTGCAGGGCGTACTTCACGCCAAGGTCGAGCATGGTCTGCGCGAGGCCGACCAGCTGCGCGGCGACTCCGACGATCGCGACGTCCAGGAAGTCGTCCGCGTTGACGTCGGGCAGCCGCGTCGCGGGCGACGGTGACCAGTCGACGTGAGCCACCCGGATCCCCCGGTCGACGGAGGTCGCCGGGTTCATCGTGACCTGCGACGGCTCGACCAGGTGAGCGTCGCCGACGGGGTCACGGAGGATGAGGACGTCGGCCCATTGGGCGCCGAAGACCAGCTGGCCAGGACCGAGTCCCAGGCCCACTGCGGCGGCACCCTCAGCGATCGCGGGCAGCCACTGCTTGGCGGCAGAGCCCCCTGCCGCGGCGAGCAGCGCCGATCCGACCAGGGTCTCGACCAGCGGTTCCGGGACGGCGTTCCACCCCGAGGCGACGAGGACGGGAAGCACGGAGCGAAGATCGAGGCCGAGGCCGCCGTAGTCCTCCGGCACCATGGCGCCCAGCACACCGATCTCGGCGAGCCGCGCCCACAGCCCCGGGATGCGACCTGCGTCGGAGTCCCACGCGGCTCGCAGGGCCGCCGAGTCGGCGATGTCCTTGTAGAGGTCGGCGACGCTCTGGCCGAATGCGAGCGCGTCCTCGTCCGCGGAAAGCCTCATGAGCGCGGGAGCCCCAGCACGCGCTCGGCGATGATGTTGCGCTGCACCTCGTTGGTGCCGGCATAGATCGGTCCGGCGAGCGCGAACTGGTAACCGTCGAGCCACGGGGCGGCGGTCTGGTCCGACTCGAGCGTCGCGCGCTCGGCCAGCAGGTCGAGACCCGTCTGGTGAATCGCGATGTCGAGCTGGGACCAGAACAGCTTGTTGGCACTGGACTCGGCGCCGATCGGCTCGCCGTCGATCGCCTTCAGCGCTGAGGCCAGGACGAACAGGCGATAGGCGTCCGCGTCCATCCAGGCCTCCACCACCGCGTCCGCATTCGCGGCGGCCGTGTCAGGCGCACGGTCGGCGGTGTCCTGGTAGAGGTCGACGAGCCGCTTCGCCGACGCCATGAACCGGCCGGGCGAGCGAAGAGTGAGGCCACGTTCCGACGTCGTGGTCGCCATCGCGACGGACCAGCCCTGACCGACCTCGCCGAGCACGTGCTCGTCCGGCACGAAGACGTTGTCGAGGAAGACCTCGGCGAAGCCCGGCTCGCCGTCGAGCTGCCGGATCGGCCGGACCGTCACACCGTCGGCGTCGAGCGGGAACAGGAAGTAGGTCAGTCCGTGGTGCCGGTTGGACTCCGGGTCGGAGCGGAACAGGCCGAACATCCAGTCAGCGAATGCGCCGCGGGTGGACCAGGTCTTCTGGCCGGACAGCCGCCAGCCGCCGTCGACCCTCTCCGCCTTGCTGCGGAGCGAGGCAAGGTCGCTGCCGGCGTTCGGCTCCGACCACCCCTGGGCCCAGACCTCCTCGGCCTTCGCCATCGGCGTGAGGAACCGGTCCTTGATGAGGTCCGTGCCGTACTCGAAGATCGTCGGCGCGAGCAGGAAGATGCCGTTCTGGCTGACCCGCACCGGCGCGCCGGCGCCCCAGTACTCCTCTTCGAACACCAGCCATTCGAGCAGGCCGGCCCCGCGCCCGCCGTACTCCTCCGGCCAGGTCACCACCGACAGCCGCGCGTCGTAGAGCCGCTGCTCCCAGACCCGGTGTGCCGCGAACCCCGCCTCGGTGTCGAGCGACGGCAGTGGGTCGGTCGGGACGTTGGCGGCGAGCCACGTCCGAACCTCGTCACGCCAGCTCGCGAGCTCGGCAGATTCGGTCAGATCCATCGCGTGCAGATTATCTGACGCCTTTTCAGAAACGCCACGAGAGAGCGGTATTCTCGGGGTATGCCTGAGGCCTACATCGTCGATGCCCTTCGTACTCCGGTCGGCAAGAAGAACGGTGGGCTCGCACATGTCCACCCGGCCGATCTCGGCGCGCACATCCTCACCGCTCTGGTCGAGCACTCAGGCATCGATCCGGATGTCGTCGAGGACGTCGTGTTCGGTTGCCTCGACACGATCGGCCCGCAGGCCGGCGACATCGCGCGGACGTGCTGGCTCGCCGCGGGCTACTCCGAGGCAGTGCCAGGTACGACGATCGACCGCCAGTGCGGCTCGTCACAGCAGGCGCTGCACTTCGCGGCGCAGGGCGTCATGAGCGGCACCCAGGACGTGGTGATCGCGGGTGGCGTGCAGAACATGTCGAAGATCCCGATCGCGTCGGCGTTCACCGCCGCTCAGGCGATCGGCGTGGAGGACAAGGATCCGTTCTCGGGGTCCACCGGCTGGGTGAAGCGGTACGGCGACCAACCCGTGACGCAGTTCCACGGCGCCGAGCTGATCGCGCAGCAGTGGGACATCAGCCGCGAGGACATGGAGGCGTTTGCGCTCGAGTCGCACCGGCGCGCGCTGCAGGCGATCGACGAAGGACGGTTCGAACGAGAGATCGTGCCGCTCGACGGGATCTCCGTCGACGAGGGCCCGCGGCGCGGATCGACTGCCGAGAAGCTCGCCTCGCTGCCGACGCTCGCTGAAGGTGGCCGGATCACCGCGGCGACCTCGTCGCAGATCTCAGACGGCGCCGCGGCGATCCTCGTCGTGTCGGAGAAGGCGCTCAAGGACCACGGGTTGACGCCCCGCGCGCGGGTGCACCACCTCTCGGTGCGCGGCGACGACCCGATCAAGATGCTGACCGGCCCGATCCCGGCAACGCGCTACGCACTCGACAAGACCGGCATGTCGCTCGACGACATCGACCTCGTGGAGATCAACGAGGCGTTTGCACCCGTCGTCCTGGCCTGGCAGAAGGAAACCGGCGCGGACCTTTCGAAGGTCAACGTGAACGGCGGCGCCATCGCGCTCGGCCATCCGCTCGGAGCGACCGGCGCCCGGCTGATGACCACCCTGCTGCACGAGCTCGAGCGCACCGGTGGCCGCTACGGCCTGCAGACGATGTGCGAGGGCGGCGGCCAGGCCAACGTGACGATCATCGAGCGCCTGGGCTGATCCACCTGCCGATTGCGTGCCGCGCGCTGCGGCATTGCACGAGGTCCTACGTGTCGAAGCGGCCGGCGTTGCTTGCCCGGACCAGGTATCGCAGGGTCAGCACCGACACGGCAACTTCCAGCAGCGCACCGCCCGCCAGCAATCCGCGGAGCCACCAACGATCTGCCGCGATCGCGAAGGCTGAGAGCACCGAGAACGCGCACATGGCCCAGATCACCGTGATCGCGACGCCATACGCGCGCATCCCTCTCCACATGTGCAGCCATGCGTCGTTGACATGTCGGAGGTCCACGAGCCGCTCGACCATGTCGACATGATCTCAGCCACGCGGCAGGCCGAGGAGCCGCCGGGCAAGGATGTCGCGCTGGATCTCGTTCGAGCCGCCATAGATCGTGTCCGACCGCGTGAACAGGTACAGCCGCTGCAGCTCGTCGTAGTCCGTAGCGCCAGCCGGTCCGACGTCGAGCGCGTTCTCGCCCTGCACTGCCATCGCCAGCTCTCCCAGTCGCTGATGCCACGGCGCCCACAACAGCTTGGAGATCGAAGCCTCCGCACCCGGCGTCGCCACCGCCAGCATCCGCAGCGCGGTGTAGCGCATGACCCGTAGCTCGATCCAGGCCTGTGTCAGCCGGTCGGCGATGATCGGGTCGTCGATCGCGCCGGTACGACGGGCAACGTCGAAGACGCGATCGAGCTCGTCGGCGAACCCGATCTGCTGGCCGAGCGTCGCGACGCCTCGCTCGAAGCCGAGCGTTGCCATCGCGACCCGCCAGCCGTCACCGGCCTCTCCCACAACGTTCGAGGTTGCGGTCCGGGCGCCGTCGAAGAACACCTCGTTGAACTCCGACGTCCCGGTCAGCTGGACGATCGGGCGGATCTCGATGCCGTCTTGCTTCATCGGCACCAACAGATATGACAGTCCGGCATGACGCGACGATCCCGCCTCGGTCCGCGCGATGACGAAGCACCAGTCGGCAAGATGCGCGAGCGACGTCCAGACCTTCTGCCCGGTGATGACCCACTCGTCACCGTCGAGCTCGGCGCGGGTCGCCACGTTCGCGAGGTCCGAGCCCGCGTTCGGCTCCGAGTAGCCCTGGCACCACAGCTCGTCGCCACTGCGCACCGGCGGCAGGAACCGCTCCCGCTGCGCGTCGGAGCCGCAAGCGATGACGGTCGGGGCGAGCAGGTTCTCCCCCATGTGGTTCACCCGGTGGGGCGCGTGTGCCTTCGCGTACTCCTCATGGAAGATCACCTGCTGCATCAACGAGACGTCGCGGCCATGAGGAGCGGGCCAGCCGATGCCGATCCAGCCGTGCTCACCGAGCAGCCGCTCCCACGCGCGCCGCACCTCGAAGCCCTCGTGCTCGCGACCCGGGCCGCCGGCGTCACCGAGGTCGGCGTACTCCCCCACGAGATGTGTCGAGAGCCAGTCCCGCACCTCGGCGCGGAACGCCTCGTCCGCCTCCGAGAACCTCAAGTCCACATCGCTACGGTAGTTGATCTGACGCCCCGTCAGATCGGGAGGTACACGTGGAGATCGGTACGACGACGGTGTCAGCCAACGGCCTGAGCTTTCACGCGCGGACATGTGGCAACGATGGCCCGCTGGCGCTCTGCCTCCACGGCTTCCCCGACTCCGCACACACGTGGGACCACCTCCTGCCGGAACTTGCGGCGGCTGGGTTCCGCGCCGTGGCTCCATTCATGCGTGGCTATGCACCCACCGAGATCCCTTCCGATGGCGACTTCTCCGGAGCGGCGCTGTCCACCGACGCGAACGCGTTGCACGATGCGCTCGGCGGCGACTCGGACGCCGTACTGGTCGGCCACGACTGGGGTGCGATGACGGCGTACCAGGCTGCCGCGGATGTCCCGGACAACTGGCGTCGGGTCGTAACGATGGCAGTCCCACCGCCGGCCACGGCGGCCAACGCCTTCTTCACGTACGCACAGCTCAAGCGCAGCTTCTACGTGCTGCTCTTCCAGACGCCGTTCGCGGAGATGGTCGCCGGGCAGAACGACCTCGAGTTCATCGAGAACCTGTGGGCCGACTGGTCACCGGGCTACGACGCGACTGCCGACCTCCCACATGTGAAGGACGCGCTGGGTGATCCGGCCAACTTGACCGCCGCGATCGGCTACTACCGCGCGATGTTCGCAGCCGGCTTCAGCGGCGGTGTCCCCACCCAGCCGACGCTGTATCTGCACGGCACGACCGACGGGACGTTCGGTGTCGAGGGAGTGCGCGACACCGCAAGCGAGCTCAGCGAAGGATCGCGCGCGGAGATCGTCGACGGCGTTGGACACTTCCTCCATCTCGAACGCCCCGCGGAGATCAACAAACTGATCCTGGACTGGGTGCTGTCGTAGGCCGTTGTTACGTTGAGCCCATCGAGAGGAGATGTGATGGGTGCACCGATCGTCCACTTCGAGATCGCCGGCAAGGACGGGGCGGCGCTGACCACGTTCTATGCCGAGCTGTTCGGCTGGAACGTCAACGCCGACAACCCGATGAACTACGGCATCGTCGAACGGACCGACAACGTCAACGCCGACGGCATCGGGATCGGTGGTGGGATCAGCGGCCTGCCCGAGGGCACGCCCGGTTACATCACCGTGTACGCCGAGGTGCCTGACGTCGAGGCCGCGCTGCAGAAGGCGGAAGGTCTCGGCGCCACCAGGCTGATGGGGCCGGAGCAGGTGGCGGAGGGCGTGCAGATCGGCATGTTCGCCGATCCGGAGGGTCGGCCGTTCGGGGTCATCAAGGCCGCCTCCTGAGCGACGAGCCGCCGCAGGCGTCGCTGTTCCGGATGCAGGCTGAGCAGGCCCGCACGAAGGCGCCGCGGTACGCAGCGATCTGCGAGTCATTCGCCACCGACGAGCGGATCGCGGCGCTCATCGAGGACCCGCCGCGATGGGACGCTCCGCTGCGGGTGATGAGCGCGTTGCACTATCTCGTGCTGGCCGGCCGGGCGAGCTGGGACGACATCGACACGGCGCTGGTCGAGCACGCCGACTTCCTTCGTCGTCACATCGCCCAGCAAGGCGTGCAGACCAACGAGGTGCAGCGGTGTTGGTCGTTGTTGCCGTGCTTTCTCGAGGTGGCACATCGCACGGGTGCCGCGGTGTTCGACGTGATCGAGCTCGGCTCGAGCGCCGGACTCAACCTCGGCTGGGACAGCTACCGATACGAGTACGCCGCGGGGACGTGGGGTCCGGCGGACGCCACCGTTGCGTTCACCGGAGAAGAGCGCCGTCCGGTGCCAGCGCATCTGCTCACCCTGGCGCCGGTGGTGCGGACGCGAACCGGCGTCGACCTGAACCCGATCGATCTGACCACCGACCACGGCATCCACCTGTTGAAGTCGTTCATCTGGGTGGGACAGGACGACCGGCTGGCACGACTCGACCGGGCGATCGGCGCGCTCCGTGACAACCCGCCCGAGATGATCGCCGGGGATCTCGCGGATGTCCTCCCAGTGCTGCTCGCGAACCGGGCCACGGACGCGCTCACCGTCGTGTGGCAGACCGCCGTCCTCGGTTACCTCCCGGAGCAACGGCGAGAACTGGTCCTCCAGACTCTTGCCGAGGCCGGCGCCGTGGGGCCACTCGCGTTCATCTCGACCTCAAGCGCGAATGACGGGTCGCACCTCTACTACGGGCTCACCATCCAGCTCTGGCCGAGCGGGGAACGCGTCCAGGTCGCCCACGCTGATTGGCACGGCGCGTTCATCGACTGGCTCCCTGCCGACCAGCGGACCGCGGACGACGCGGTCATCGCGTTCTGAGCACTCAGCCCAGCTTGCCGAGGAACACCGCAGGGCCACTCTTCAGGCGAGCGTGGATGGCGACCTCACCCGAGTCGTTGCAGGCTTCGATCGCAGAGAACGCGTGATGCACGTGCGGCTTGAGGTTGATGACGTGGTTGTGGCCATGGCGGCGGACGAAGCCCACCTCGTAGCGGTGCGGGCCGGAGCTGGCGCCGCACACGGTGCCGTGATTCGCGCCACCGAGCAGGAAGGTTCCATAGCCGAGTTTCTGGCTCGCACCAGGTGCGTCGATGACCTTGGTCTTGCCGTGAGCGCGCACGAAGCCGCGAAGGTTGCCGTTCGGGTACTGGTAGAAGCTCCCGATCAGCGCACCCCGGTCAGTGATCTCGGAAAGGTTCGGCAGGAGCTGCTTCCGCTTCAGCGTGAAGGTCGTGAAGGAGCCCCGGCGATAGATGAACGATGCAGACTTCGAGCACTTGTGGTTCAAGCAATAGATCCCGACGGCAGCGCCGTACCGGTTCACACCGTTGACGACCGTGTCGTGCCCGGCGGCGGCCGGGTCCACCAGCGCTGTGATGTCGCCGTTGCGCGCCACGAGGTAGCTCGTGCTCTTGCCCCCGGTCTTGTGCTGTCCGACGACGGCCATGATGCCGTTCGAGGAGATGTTCGAGGCGTACGTGTATCGCCCATACTTCTTCGGCAAGCGGTACACGGTCGTGGCGCCGGACGGCTTGCGCACGAAGGCTGCTGATCGGCCACAGAATGTTGTGCCGATCACCGTGCCGTTCTCGGTCATCCCATTGATGACCGCCTTTCCGCAGACGTGGCCCTTCGACAGCCGCACTGTCACGCGATGCAGGTTCTTCACCCCGTGCGAGGCGGCGAGCCGCGCGGAGGCAGCCGGCGCAGCGAGTGCAGCAGCGGGCAGCGCAACAGTGGCGGCGACGATGAGGCAGGTGCGGCGCATCGGACGCTCCGATCGACTCGGCGGACAGTACCGAGCATCGTGGCGGATGGGATCCGCCCACCGCAGCCGATTGCCGATCTTGATCGATCGCGCCCAGCCGGCGACGAGCTCCGCGGTCATCGCGGTCTGAGTTCGATGCAGCGACCTAGTCGGACTGAGTCAGCACAATCCGCTTGGCGACCTTGCTCGTCGGCCCGACCAGTCTCAGCTTCAAGGTGGTCGTACCGGTCCCGACGACCTTGAACTTGTAGGTCGTGGTGATCGGTGATCCCGGGCGCGGCGGTTTGTAGACCACCTTCCTGACGGTCTTCACCTTGTAACGCACGACATCCCGATCCGGGTGCTTCTGCCAGCGCCATTTGTATCCGGTGCCGCTGTTGACCTTCGTGCGGACCTTAAACTTCTTGCCGACCGAGAGATGGACGGTGCGGTGACTGTCCTTGACGGTGTAGACCGGCGTGCCGGCGTGCGCTCCGTCCGCAGCCAGGGCGCCTGACATCGGGGTGAGTGCAATAGCCGTCGCGACAGTCAGCGTCGCCGCTCGTTTCATGTGCATCCTTTGCCATCGGAAATGGATGGTGTCAGCCGTTGCTCCATATGCCGACCAGCTGATCGGTCGTGACAACGGTAGCGAGCACCGACAGCGTGTTGACGATGACGGCGTTCGCGTACTCGCGCGGCACGCCGGCGACCGCGTCGCGGACGACGACGACCTGATAGCCGTTGTTCACGGCGTCCATCGTCAGATTCGTGACCGCGACGTTGACCGAGACGCCGACGATCACGATCGTCGACACCCCGAGGTTGCGAAGGATCGGATCGAGGTCGGTGCCGGCCATCGGGTTCAGCCCATGGATCCGGGAGAGGACGAAGTCCGAGTCCGCAACCTCGAACTCCGGCACGACCTGCGTCGCCGACGTACCGAGACCCATCTTCACCGGCGACCGGAGAATCGCGCCGAACAGTCTCGCGTTGCGGTTCGAGCCGCGATCGTCCGATCGACGTCCCGCGGTGCAGTGGATGACCGCCGCGCCGCGGGCGCGCGCCGCACGGCAGACCGCGGCACCGTTCGGAATCAACTCCTCCGCCGCCGCGGCGGCGAGCTCCGGCAACACCGACTCAGCCCCGATGACGCCGTTCTGGCACTCGCTGGTGACAACCGCTGTGTGCTTGGGGTCGAGCAGACTGACGAGGTCGACCGGCATGTGCGGACTCTAGAAGGTGAGTACGCCGCGAGCAGTCAGGTCGCCTGCCTCCATGTCATGGATCGCCGTCTTCATGTCGTCGAACTTGTACTGCGCCGACACGAGCTCGTCCAGCTTCAGTCGGCCGCGACGGTAGAGGTCGACGTAGCGCCGGACGTCGAGCTGCGGGCGTGACGAGCCGTAGCGGCACCCCATGATCGTCTTGTCCAGATACATCGACGCCACGTTGTACGACGCCTCGTCGGCGAACCCAGGGACGCCGAGCATCACGCAGGTGCCTTCCCAGTCGAGCAGCTCGATGCAGGTGCGGATCAATGCCGTGTGTCCCACGCACTCGAAGGCGTAGTCGACGCCGTTCG